>ENA-UERY01001616-UERY01001616.1-human-gut-metagenome-genome-assembly--contig:-NODE-1616-length-13359-cov-2.863650_pt1 | contig 13359 bp, 9 predicted proteins | sample MGYA00242989_ERZ507990 | MGnify/ENA primary metagenome ERZ507990 (study PRJEB26167, sample SAMN06115529) | human gut metagenome | host: Homo sapiens | place: China:Fujian | collected 2015-08-26...
ACTTGGACGGCGACATCCCCATTGCATTCGTGAACACCAGCACGAAATGAGGCAGGTCGTTAAAACCAACCGTATAGCAAATCTCGGATACCCCTTTTTGCGAATGTTTCAGTAGTTCACAAGCGGTATTCAGACGATACCGGGTGACGAACTGCGAGAAGGTCATCCCTTTGCATCGTTTGAAGTAAGAACAGAATGCCGAACGGTTCATTCCCACTTCTGCTGCAATATCATCCAAAGCAATAGAATGGGCGTAATGTGTCATGACATAGACGCAAATTTGCTGCATCCGCCGCACGTCCCGTTCGATACGCATCGGCTTTCCGGCAAACGTATGATCTGACGAAGTAAAGATGACAGGCAGTAGGCGGAACATCGCACTCAAGCGTCCTAACTCGTCCATACCGTTCATTTCGGTCAATATCTTACGAATAGCTCGTGAGCTTTCCGTTCCGAACTTCAACGCATCGGTCGGAAATATTAATCCCGCCAATCTATTCCTCAATTCGGGAAACACCTCCATGCACCGCTCCACCAACGAATGGCTGAAAGCCACCATCAAATAACGGACGCAACCATCCGTATCTGCTGAATCGGGCGCATACTCCCAACGATGAAGCATGGACGGAGGAATCAAAGCTACGTCGCCTGCTGCAAAGGGCTGCAACGTATCGCCTGCCATTCGGTTACCGTACCCGTGAACGACGTAATACAACTCCCACGCATCGTGTCGGTGCAATTTTGCTTCAATGCTTGTTTCCACTCGCTGGTCGATAAAGAAAAACGAGTGATTCTCCACTTCGGGTAATTCATAAGGAATGGCGGTATCTTCCATAAAAGTAAAGCTCAAACTTGTTTCAATGTAAATATACGACAAATATAAGAAATGATAATACAAATACAAAACAATAAAGAACCGTAACTTTGCAATCGACAACAAGAAATATAATTTAAAAGCGTATTGTTATGGATTTCTATGAAGTATTAGAGAAAAGAAGAACCATCCGTGATTTTTCCAATCGAAAAGTATCGGACGAAGTATTGGACAAGATTCTGTCAGCCGCTTTCAAAGCACCGACAAACGACCACTTACGCCAGTTCGAGTTTATTGTGGTGCGCGGACATGAAAACATTTCACGCATCGTCTCACCTGTGGCGGAAAATACCGAAAATATTCAGCAGACCGCGCTCGAAGCTGCAGCAGGTGTAATGGACAAAGACGAACACGCTATGTTCGTCAGTGCCCTGCCCAAACAGCAACGGATGCTTATCGAAAGCGACTGCCTCGTCCTGCCGTTTTTCCGGCAAATGAATGCCCCTCTGTGCCATCCGGTGGATCAGAGTTCGCTGAACTATTTCGCTTCCGCATGGGCAGCAGTTGAGAACATTCTGCTGGCGGCGACGGCGGAAGGGCTGGCATGCGCGTTCCGCATCCCCATCGGTAACGAACCGGAATACGTAAAGCAAGCCATCCATGCCCCTGAAGGATACGAATTCACTTGTTTTCTCGCAATCGGTTATCCTGCCGAAAATGCGTATATCTGCAAGCAGAAAGAGATCAACATTGGAGACAGAATACATCACAACGTCTGGTAAACAGAGAGAATGAAAGGACACATTTTAATATTGTCGGCAAACATTTTGTTCGGTGTCAGTATGCCGATTTTCAAATTCCTGCTGACATCGGACATGTCACCGGAAGCAATCACCATTATGCGGGCGGTATTCAAAAAAGACTACCTGATGAGTTTGTGACAGTAATGCGAAAGTTCTCGATTGCAAAATTAAAATGTAAATGATGTCATACTGTAAAGGATAGCCTATGATAACTGCATTGTAGTGACCGGACGATATAGGTGTCCTTGTTATCAGATGTTTATGAGGAATACTTGTAGAGATTACCACCCTATTCTTCTTATTCCAGCTTTATATTCCTTTTCTCCTCGTAGAGATGCTGGTTTTGTAATATATTGATTATGAATAATTTATTAAATTTGGTTGTAGATACCATTTTCTTGTTTTCCCTTGTATCTCACCCTAACTTTGCAACATCGAATTTGAGAAAGCGAATGGCTTAGTCGTTGAGGCCTCACGATGAAACAGCCGCTTTCTTAAGTGAGATAAGAGAAAACAGAAATACATTATTAATTAATCATTTAAAACATTACGATTATGGCATTTTTTAGAAGAATTCAGAAGAAAGTAAACAATTTGTGGTATCCTCAATCGGTAACATGGGGCAAGGCGGTGACTACTCGCGAAGTGGCGGATGAATTATCCGCTATCTCTACTGTAACCCGTGGTGACACGTTCGCAGTGATGGAGAACTTGGGACGAGTGCTGAGCGGCTTTATGGGGCAAGGACGTACGATGAAAATAGATGGTGTGGGTACTTTCTATTATACGGCTTCTTCCACAAAGAAAGGAGTACAAACCGCTGAGGAAGTGAGCGCTTCATTGATTAATGGGGTACGTGTTCGTTTTCTCCCCGAGGTGGAGCGTAATAGTGGCAGTCAAATAATAACTCGTAGTATGGTTAATACTAAGGTCGTTTGGAAAGAGTGGGGTAAAACTTCAGCTTCCGGCAATGGCGGTAATGGAGATGGTGCGGGCGGTGGTGAAGAAGAAAATCCGTTAGGATAATCTTTATCGTATCCGGACAGGATTCTGTACCGATATCGCAGTATCGATAAATGAGTTCCCGTGTTGTCCTTCCGGACGGCACGGGAATTTCTGTTTTAGCATTATTTATAATTATATCACACTATTCTTTAACGAATTATCGCTAATTTCGGACGAATTTTTGCAATTCCGATAGAATAACTAATAATTTATAATATGGAAAACTTGAATTTAGCGCTCCTGCTAATGGTAGTAGGTATGGCAACGGTTTTTGCCATCTTGCTGATTGTTATCTACTTAGGTAAACTCCTCATCGCTCTTGTGAATAAATATGCTCCCGAAGAGGTTGCTCCTGCCAAACAGGCGGCAAATGCTCCCGCGGCTATTCCCGGCAATATCATGGCGGCCATCAACGCGGCTGTTACGGTGGTGACGCAAGGCAAAGGCAAGGTAGCGAAAGTAGAGAAAATCTGAAATAACTAATCTTATATAAACACACACAGGAATAATTTAGTATGAAAAAAGAAATTAAGTTCAGTTTGGTATTCAGGGATATGTGGCAAAGCGCCGGAAAGTATGTTCCCCGTGTAGACCAACTGGTAAAGGTAGCTCCCGCCATTATCGAGATGGGATGTTTTGCCCGTGTAGAAACGAATGGCGGCGGTTTTGAACAGGTAAATCTTTTGTTCGGCGAGAATCCCAATAAGGCTGTGCGCGAGTGGACGAAACCTTTCCACGAAGCCGGCATCCAGACACATATGTTGGACCGTGCGCTGAACGGTTTGCGCATGAGCCCTGTGCCCGCCGATGTGCGCAAGTTGTTTTATAAAGTAAAGAAAGCGCAGGGTACGGACATCACGCGTACTTTCTGCGGACTGAACGATATACGTAACATCGCCCCCTCCATCACTTATGCGCACGAGGCGGGAATGATTTCGCAGTGCTCTCTCTGCATCACTCATTCACCTATCCATACAGTGGAGTATTATACGGATATGGCATTGAAGCTTATCAAACTGGGTGCGGACGAAATCTGTATAAAGGACATGGCCGGTATCGGTCGTCCGGTATCTCTGGGCAAGATTGTGGCCAATATCAAAGCCGCCCATCCGGAAATTCCCATTCAATATCACAGCCATGCGGGTCCCGGCTTTAATATGGCGAGCATTCTCGAAGTATGTGAAGCCGGCTGCGACTACATCGACGTAGGTATGGAACCGCTGTCATGGGGTACCGGACATGCCGACCTGCTTAGCGTGCAAGCCATGCTGAAAGACGCCGGTTTCCAAGTACCTGAGGTCAATATGGAAGCCTACATGAAGGTTCGCGCCCTGATACAAGAGTTTATGGATGATTTCCTCGGCCTGTACATCAGCCCGAAGAACCGTCTGATGAACTCGTTGCTGATTGGTCCGGGACTTCCGGGCGGCATGATGGGCAGCTTGATGGCGGACTTGGAGTCCAATCTGGAATCTATCAACAAGTATAAGGCTAAACGTAACCTGCCGTTTATGAAGCAGGACGAACTGCTGATTAAACTCTTCAACGAAGTGGCTTACGTATGGCCGCGTGTAGGTTACCCGCCGTTGGTAACCCCGTTCAGCCAATATGTAAAGAACCTGTCCATGATGAACGTGATGGCTATGGAGAAAGGCAAGGAACGTTGGGGCATGATAGCCGACGATATTTGGGATATGCTGTTGGGCAAAGCCGGTAAACTGCCGGGTGAGCTTGCGCCCGAAATCGTGGAAAAGGCGGAACGTGAGGGACGTAAATTCTTCAACGGCAACCCGCAGGACAATTATCCCGATGCGCTTGATAAGTACCGCAAGCTGATGAAAGAAAACAAGTGGGAACTCGGAGAGGATGATGAGGAACTCTTTGAGTATGCCATGCATCCGGCGCAATACGAGGCGTACAAGAGCGGCAAGGCCAAAGAGGACTTTCTGGAAGACGTGGAAAAACGCCGTGCCGAACGTGATAAATCTCCTTTGGATGACGCCAAACCCAAAACACTTACTGTACAGGTGGACGGACAGGCTTATCGCGTGACGGTGGCCTACGGCGACATAGACCTGCCGGCTTCCGCTACCGAGAAAGTCACCGCCCCCGTAGGCGAAGGACAGGAAGTGGCGGCTCCGCTCGAAGGCAAGTTCTTCCTGACCAAGAATGCGCAGGAAACTCCGCTCAAGGTAGGAGACAAGGTGAAGGAAGGCGACCTGCTTTGCTACATCGAGGCGATGAAGACTTATAATGCTATCCGTGCCGACTTTGGCGGAACGGTTACCGCTATCTGTGTCAATCCGGGTGATTCTGTTTCTGAAGATGATGTATTAATGAAGATTGGATAATGGAAGATATATTTGCGAAACTTTATGATATGACGGCGTTCAGCAATATCATTGCCGATCCGTCGTTCCTTGTAATGTATGCCATTGCCTTCATTTTGCTGTATCTGGGCATCAAGAAGCATTACGAACCGCTGTTGCTGGTTCCCATCGCTTTCGGTGTGCTCATAGCCAACTTCCCCGGCGGAGAGATGGGCGTGATTCAGGCGGATGAAAACGGTATGGTAATGGTGAACGGAGTGCTGAAGAACATCTGGGAGATGCCGTTGCATGAGATTGCGCACGATCTCGGACTGATGAACTTCATCTACTATATGCTGATAAAGACCGGATTCCTGCCGCCCATCATCTTTATGGGTGTGGGTGCGCTGACGGACTTCGGACCTATGCTCCGCAATCTGCGCCTTTCCATATTCGGCGCGGCTGCACAGCTCGGTATCTTTACAGTGCTGCTGTGTGCGGTAATGATAGGTTTTACACCGCAGGAAGCCGGCGCATTGGGCATTATCGGTGGCGCAGACGGTCCTACGGCTATCTTTACTACCATTAAACTTGCTCCGCACTTGCTGGGTCCTATCGCTATTGCGGCCTACTCGTATATGGCGTTGGTTCCGGTTATCATTCCATTGGTCGTGAAACTGCTTTGCAGCAAGAAGGAACTGATGATTAACATGAAGGAGCAGGAGAAGCTGTATCCTTCAAAGACCGAGATAAAGAACCTGCGTGTATTGAAGATTGTCTTCCCGATTGCCGTTACTACTATTGTAGCCCTTTTCGTACCGACGGCGGTGCCTTTGATTGGTATGTTGATGTTCGGTAACCTGATTAAGGAAATAGGTTCCGATACCAGCCGCCTGTTCGATGCGGCGGCCAACAGCATTATGAATGCGGCAACCATCTTCCTGGGATTGAGCGTGGGTGCTACCATGACGAGCGAGGCGTTCCTTAACTGGACTACTATCGGTATCGTTATCGGCGGTTTCCTTGCGTTCGCCTTGTCTATCTCGGGCGGTATCTTCTTTGTGAAACTGTTCAACCTGTTCTCCAAGAAGAAGATTAATCCGCTGATTGGCGCAACGGGGTTGAGCGCTGTGCCTATGGCGAGTCGTGTATGTAATGAAATCGCTACCAAGTACGACCCCAAGAACCATGTGCTGAATTACTGTATGTCCAGTAATATTTCCGGTGTTATCGGTTCTGCGGTAGCGGCGGGCGTGCTGATTTCCTTCCTCGGGTAAGGGGTTGATGATATAAAAGAATGTGTTAAAATTATGAATGACTTCTCATTCTGTCATTCATAGTTTTAACACATTCTTTTTTACGCTTGCCTTTATTCACTGATGGCTTTCCTGTATTCGGCCACTGCCATTTTTGCGGCAAGGTGCGCGTTGATAAGGTTGGTTTGCGCTTGCGTCCACGAAAGTTGCGCGGAAAGCACATCGACCATGCTTGCCCTGCCTTCATTGTATGAGAACGTAACCAAGTCGAGATTCTCTTCGGCAAGCGCCATATTCTCTTGGGCTGTCTTTACCTGCTGTTGGTGGTAGCGGCGGATAATTCTTCCAAAATATTATCGGCTACATAGCTTTGCTGTAATCTCTGGATACCTATATATGCTTTTTGCTGGCGGTTGGTCTTGAAGCGTGCCCCCCATCGGAAAATGGGGATGTTGAGATTGAGCCCCGCAATGGGGGTGTGGGGTACGTCCTGTCCCATATAGGCGATACCGGTATCCCATCCGGTAGCCAAAAACATACTGAGTTGGGGATTGTACCGGCTGAGGGCAGCCTTGCGTTGCGCTTCGCTCTTGACGATACTGACATTGGTTCCGGCATAGTCCGCACGGCGTCCTAATACTTCGTCGAGGCTCAGTAAATCAATGGGAGGAGAGCCGGCGCCGATTTCGCAAAGACTGTCTACCGCGGCGTCCGGTTTTACTCCCATCAGAATATTGAGTCGCTGCAAGGCGAGGGTATGGTTCTGACGGGCTTTGATGAACTGCAGTTCAGCCTCCTTCTTGCGGGTGGAAATCATTAATAAGTCCGTACGGCTGATGGCGCCGTCGTCGAACCTGTCTTGAATGATGCTGTATTGCCGGTTGACAATCTCTTCAAAACGGGCGGCAGCTTCGAGTGTGGCCAATGCGGCCGAAGCGTTCCAATAAACAGCATCGCTCTGGTAGTGTATCTGGTCGAGTGTCAGCTCTATGGCAAGCTTATCCAGTTCCTCGTCGGCTTTGGCTATTCTCTTTTGGGCAATGAGCGAGCCGCCTGTATAAAGAGGCTGCCCCAATGTAGCCAATGCCTGGTAGGTATAGGGACGGTATTGTCCCGCAGGACTGTTCCAAGCGTCCAGGTGGCTCAAGTTGGCAGTCCCTTCGGCGGTAATGTCTATCTTGGGCAGGAAGCCTGTCTGCGCTATTTTGCGGGCCTCGGTGCTTGCTGCGGCTTTCAGGCGTTGTTGCTTCAGCTGTTGGCTGTATGCTTCCACTTTATCCCGATAGGACTCGCGGCTGAGATACGTTTCCTGCGCCTCGGCGCTTATGCCGAGACTGATTACTGATAATATAAGTATAATTTTTCTCATCATTCAAATAGTAAATCGTAAATAGTCAAATCGTAAATCCCTTCATCCTTTTATTCCCTGTATCGCACAGTAGGCCACAGGCAATACAAACAGGGTGAGTATCGAAGCTACCAGCAGACCGCCCATGATAGTGGCTGCCATACCGCCGAACATGGCGTCGAACAATAACGGCAGCATACCCAGAATGGTGGTGCCCGATGCCATGGCTACGGGAACGATACGGGTGGTCGTTGCGCTGATGACCGCTTCGCGCGGCGCTTTTCCGGCAGCCGTTTCCGCATCGATTTGGTCTACGAGGACAATGGCGTTCTTGATGTTCATCCCGATAAGTCCCAGTAAACCCAAGATGGCGAAAAAGTCGAATGTCTTGCCCAATAGCAGCAGCCCCAATACGATGCCGATAAAGATGAGCGGCAACATCAGCAATATGACAATGGGCTTGCGGTAGGTCTTGAACAGGAACAGCAAGGTGACGAACATCAGGAAAAACGTCAGCGGCATATTGGCTGCCAGTGCGGCATTGGATTCGGCTTGGCTTTCCTGTTCGCCGAAGTACTTCATGGTATATCCTTCGGGGACGTCTATTTCGTTCTGCACCTGTTCCCATACACGGTTGAAGGCGGCAATGGCGTTTACTCCCCGGCGGGGGTCGGCTTGTGCCATCATAACCATTTGGCGGTTGTAGTCCTTTACATTGGAGAACTTATACTGATAGTCGAACTCACCGACCACCTGTTCCAGCGTGGTGGTTTCACGCGTAGTCCCGAATACGGGCAGTGTACGCAGGTCGTTAATGCGGAATGAGTCGGTTGTATTATCTTTCAGCAGGATAGGGAGTACTTGGTCGCCTTGCCGGTATTCTCCCAATGTCATTCCGTTGGTGCCGATTTGTATGCTTTGCGCCATGCTCTGGCGGGACACGCCTAACGGTTGCGCACGCTCCTGGCTGTATACGGGTTTCCATATAGGAATCTTGTTGCCCCATGAATTGCGTATATTGATAAGGTCTTTGTCACGGTGCATCATCTCCAGAACCCGGTTGGTCAGCGCCACTAAAGTATCCGTGTTATTGCCGATAAAGCCTATCTCGATAGCGGCATCTACGGCAGGCGAGAGCTTGAAGAGCGTGGTGCGGGTGATGGCATTGGGGTAATTCTCCTTCATATAGCTGTCCAGATTCTCCTCATATTCCTTGGTATATTTGCTGTCTGTCACTTCTACCAGAAGGTTGGCGAAGTTGGGCTTCGGACCGACGGAAGTGGATGCCAGATAGTAGCGTAGCGGGGTACTGCCGAAGGTGACGGAAACCCGTTTCACTTCCGGCTGTTCCAGCAGATGGGCTTCCACTTTCTTCATTTCCTTCTCTACATCGCGGATACCGTATCCGTCGGGATAGAATACGTCGGCACGGAAATAGGGCTTGTCCAGTGAGGGGAAGAAGTTTTGCGGCATCAGTCCCATGACAACGAGGGAGAGGATGAACAATACGACCATGCTTCCCAACGTCAACGCTTTTTTGCGTATCAGCAGGCTGAGGACAGATGCGAACTTATGGTAGAAAGGCTTGTCGTAGGGGTCTTTGTTGCTGTTGCCGGTTCGGGCTTTCAGTATGAAGTTACCGAAAGTGGTGGTTTGCGTCAATGCCAGTACCCAGCTTAATCCTAACGAGATGGCCAAGACGATGAACAACGGCTTCACAATCTCGGCGACGGAAGACGGCGCAAGATAAAGCGGTAGGAAGGAGCAGATGGCTATAAACGTTGCTCCAAGCAGTCCCCATTGCGGTTTGGTGGCGCCGTCTATCAGCGCTTTCCGTCTGTTTACACCGCGGGCTATGGCGATTTGCGCGTTGTCGGTCACTACGATAGCGTTGTCCACCAACATTCCCATGGCGATGATGAAGCCTGCCAGCGAGGTACGGTTTAATCCGACTCCCAAAAATGACATGATAAGCAGCGTACCGCCGATGGAGAATATCAGTGAAGAACCGATGAGCACGCCGGCACGCATCCCCATTACCAGCATGATGATGACAATTACAATCAGAATGGATTCTATCAGGTTGATAATGAAACCATTGTTTGCTTCTTTGGCTATGATGTTTTCGGGATAAAGGCTTTCCAATTCCAGCCCTACGGGAATGAGAGGCAGCAGCTCGGCGAGTTTCTTGTCTACCAGTTCGCCGGTTTTTACCACATCCTTCTGTGGGTCGGTGGAGACACCGATGCCGATAGCCCGTTTTCCGTTGACGTGCATGATAGTACCGGGCGGGTCCATATAGCCCTTTTCGACAATGGCTATGTCACCCAGCTTGACCTGGCCGCCGGGAGTGGTGATTAGCTGGTTACGGATGTCGTTGACGGTGGTATAAGTACCGTTGGCGATAATGCGCAGCTGTTGTTCGCCCGCGCCGATTTCACCCGTATTGATAATCTGGTTCTGCGATTGCAGCAGGCTTGCCAGTTGTTTGGGGTCGATACCCATCCCCGCCAACTTGTTTACGGAGATAAAGATATTGATTACTTCCGTCTGTGTGCCGAACAGGGCTACTTTCATCACTCCTTCGGCGGTGATGCCCTGAGTTTTGATGCGTTCCGCCCAGTTGCGCATTTCTTCATAAGAGAAACCGTCGTCGCCGACCAGTCCGTAATAAATGCCGAATACATCGCCGAAGTCGTCCGATACCGTTGGCACGGAAGCTCCGGCGGGCAGTTGGGGCTGTATGTTGAGAACCTTACGACGCAGTTCATCCCATTTCTGCGGGATAGATGCTGCGGAGAGCGAAGGCTGCAACTCGAACGTAATCTTGGAAAGTCCGTACATGGATTCCGACTTTATCTTGTACACTCCGCTCATACTCTGTATTTCGCGGGAGATAGGTTCGGTAATGAGCCGTTCCACTTCAGCGGGTTCGGCTCCGGGATAGCGTGTCATAATGACCGCCGTCTTGATGACAAAGGGGGCGTCTTCTTTCTTTCCCAAACGGCCGAATGAGAATATGCCGCCGATGAGCAATACGGCAAGGAAGAAATAGACAATCTTTGTATTGTCTAATGAATATTTGGCTAAGTTCATATGTAAAAGGTGATAGGGTGATAAAGTTATAAAGTGATAGGGGAAAGGCTGTTACTCTACCTCTTTTACTCTCTGCCCCTCTACGAGTTGGTATACTCCGGCGATAACAACGGTTTCATCCGGTTTCAGCCCTTTGGAGATGAGAATATTGGCTTCACCGGTCGGTGAATATACGGTTACTTCGCGACGGCTTACCCTGTTGTCTTTCACGATCCATACATAGGTGTTCTTGTTCTCACTGTCGCCGAATACGGCGCTTAACGGTACATTCATCAGCTTTTCCTCTATGAAAGGGGCGATGTCCGAGGCGAGACGGATGTTACAGGTAAATCCGGGCTTCACATCATATACGGCACGGTCAAAAGCTGGGTCGTCGATGGTGATGGTAACCGGGATGCCCGTACCGTCTGTTGAAATATCGAGATATTCTTCCAGTTTGGCGTTGAATATCGTACCCTTATAAGTATCGAACTCCACTTTGAACGTGGCGTCTTTGGCACGAAGCAGATACAGGTAATCATCGGGTACGGTGAATTTTATGCGCAGTTTCAGCGTATCTCCCAGCCGTACTATCCCCTCTCCCGAAATGACACGCTGATAGTTCTCTACCAGACGCTTTGCGATGGAGCCGTCGAAAGGGGCGAGCAGTTTCGTATCCCGCATATTGTTGGTGGATAACTCGTAGGCGGATTTGGCCTTTTGATAATTGGCTGCGCTGATTTCATACTCCTGCAAGGAAATGGCCTGGCGGCTCAGCAGACGCTCGTTGCGCTCGACCTGCGCGGTAGCGGTTTCATAGGCAGCCTTGTCGGCGGCATATTGCAGGGAGATATCCCGGGGGTCGATGGCGGCGATCAGTTGTCCTTTCCTTACCCTTTGTCCTTCCACTACCGGAAGGTTGATGATTTGTCCGCTGACACGGAATGCCAGTTTCACATATTCCACCGCTTCTACCATGCCGGAGAAATCCTTGAGAATTACTGACTGTGAACGTACGGTAGCGGTTTTCACAGGTCGAACGAGGGTGGTTTCTTCCCTCTTTTTTTGCCCGCAGGACGTAATGATGAACGTCACCGCCAAGGCGAACAGATACATTTTCTTCATTTATTCCGATTAAGACAAGTCTTTGAGGTTGACGGTCAAAGCCAACCCTTGTCTTAATTCATAAACGTTTTGATATACCTGTATGTTCAGTTGGCTTCCGGCGGTCAGGCTGATTTTTATCTCTTTGCTTATCTGTATATGCAGCGTATTGCCTAAGTAGTTCACTTTGAACGAGTAACTGCTCCATTTCTCCGGTATGACGGGTTCTATCTTGAGTGTGTCGTTCAGTATTTGCAATCCCGCAAACCCGCGTACGATAGCCAGCCAACTGCCCGGCATACTGGTGATATGCAGTCCCTGGTCTCCTTCGTTGTTGTAGTCGTCCAGGTCGAGGCGGGTGGCGTGTAAGAATAATTGATACGCTTTCTCCACCTTTCCGATGCGTGCGGCAAGAATGGAATGAATATGCGGGGAAAGGGACGATTCGTGCACGGTCATCGGTTCGTAGAACTCAAAGTTGCGGCGGATGGTTTCCCGGTCGAAGTTGAAATAATAGAGGTATAGCCCGAGCAGAACGTCACCCTGCTTGATGTAACAGGAACGCAGGATACGATCCCACGACCAGTACTGGTTGATGGGGCGCTCGCCATCGGGAATGGCATCGGCGCTTTGCAGAACTTTGTCCATATAACCGTCGTTTTGCACGAAGATACCGCGTTCCGGGTCTTCCGGCAGATATATCCGTTCGATAATATCCCGCCAGCGTTCGCTCTCTTCCGTATAGTTCAGACGGGTGATACGGCGTATGCGGGCGTATTCGTCGGGGTATTGCCGTGCGATGATTTCAAGGAAACTGAGGGTCGTTCTGAGACAGCGCATGCAGGAGTAGTTGGTGTACCAGTTATTGTCTACGTTATTCTCGTATTCGTTGGGTCCGGTAACTCCCAAAATGACGTATTGCTGTTTGGGTTGTGAGAAAGACACCCGTTGGCTCCAGAAGCGGCTGATGGCTATCATTACTTCCAGTCCGTAGCGGGCGATGTAATCCAGTGTGCCTGTGAGGGTGGAGTGTTGCAGAATGGCATAGACAATCATGTTGTTCCGGTGAATCTCTTCAAAGGTAATCTCCCATTCGCTGTGACACTCCTCTCCATTGCTGGTGACTTGCGGAAAGAGGGCGGCTCCATTGTCGAATCCTAACTTACGGGCATTCTCAATGGCTTTAGGCAGTTGTTTATAGCGGTACATCAGCAGGTTCTCGGCAATCTTCTTCGGAGTGGAAAGCAGGAAGAAGGGCACGCAACACAATTCGGTATTCCAGTAAGTGTTTCCGCCGTACTTTTCTCCGGTGAAACCTTTGGGGCCGATATTCAGCCGAGGGTCGTCTCCTCGGTATGTCTGGTAGAGTTGGAAGATATTATAGCGTATGCCTTGCTGGGCTTCCGGGTCTCCTTCGATGATAACGTCGGTTTCGTCCCATATCTCCTGCCAGGCTTGCCGGTGCTCCTGTACCAGAACATCCCAACCCGTACTCCGGGCTTTCCGGGCTTCCGAGACGGACGCTTCTATCAAGTCCTGCCGCTCATAATAGAGGGACGATGCGATGGCAATGTATTTAATGAGCGTTACGGTGTCACCCGGTTTCACTTCTACACCTACGCTGAATCCGGTTTGCTTTTCTTTT
>ENA-UERY01001622-UERY01001622.1-human-gut-metagenome-genome-assembly--contig:-NODE-1622-length-13290-cov-13.508590_pt1 | contig 13290 bp, 10 predicted proteins | sample MGYA00242989_ERZ507990 | MGnify/ENA primary metagenome ERZ507990 (study PRJEB26167, sample SAMN06115529) | human gut metagenome | host: Homo sapiens | place: China:Fujian | collected 2015-08-26...
TTTCTTTTCTGGCATACAAAAACACCCCATTTCCTAAACAGTATACCATACTGTCTAACAAATGGGGTGCAGTTCACAAAAGCCTGCCGCCGTTTTTGTTATTTTATAAACTCATATTCAAAAAGCACTGGGACGATTTCAGAATTGTAATAGTCTTTGACAAGCGTTTTCAAGCCCGCAAGAGCAGTATGCAATTCCACGTTATCCCAAATTGTATTGCCCGTCGTTTCGTCAACGTGCGATGTATCCAGTTCAGCGTAAATCTGATATACACCATATGTCAAAGAAGGGCTATAATTTTCTGCTTTCTTTGCCCATTGCAGAACCGTTTCCCATTGATTCAAAATAGCCTTTTCCCTATCACCGGGGATAAGCCCCTTTATATCGCGCAGGGCGATTGTTTTTCCGTTTGTACCGTCAAGGCAAAGTTCATCGCGATAAAACCGCCCATCGCTCCCCGTGAATGTGCGCATATGGTTCTGCATTTCTGTACAGGTGAAAAGCAGGCATTTCAAGAGGAATTGCGCAAGTTTACCACTTGCAACGTCCGCATTGTATCTGTCCGCGCCATCCGCCGACTTCATAATGCGAGCACGTTCCGTCCATGCTCTGTTATATGTAATATAGCGTGAAGCGCAAAACATAGGAAGTTTTTCAAGATAGTTATCTTTACGCAGGAAAAAACCGTTTCCATCATAGCGAGCCGCTATCAAAAGGCTAGAATCCAAGTCTGGGTTATCAAATCCCGAACTGTGTGCGACCATATATCCCATTATATCGGGTGCGGTTGCGGGCTTGTTTCGTTGTTTGCCGCCTACCTTTTCAAGACCATTTAACCCTGCAAGAATACCCGTCCGCTGCTCATCTGGTATAGGGCGTTTGTCATAATATATTTTGCTGTATGTTGTAAAGACCTGTTTTACAGGGAGCAGTCCACACGAAACCAACGTGCCTGTGTTATCGTCTATATCATAAGCCGCTATTTCAATTTCCTTTCTGCTGTCAGCTATATTTTGCCAATATGCGCACATAATGCAAGCGTCAATATTAGTGTGAAAATGGCGGCGATTGTATGCAAATCCTTTGACAAATTTCCTGTCAATTAAATGTTGCGCTTTCCAATACTTGACAGGAGAATACACTATATAGCTATCTGTTGGTTGCCGCAAATAATATTTAAAACCAGACCAAATGAAAACGTTTCCTAAATCGTTGGACGCTGTTCCTTTGACTTCTTTTTTCATTTCAGTTACTACATAGCTTTGTTTCCAAGTAGATGATTTTTTGCTTTGTCCCTGTCGTTGGTGTTCGGCAGAAGTTGTTTCTGCATACGGTGGATTTTCAAACAATATAATCGTGCATTGTGGGTTGGCAATGTATTGCTTTATGACCGGATTTTCTATATATTCTTTGCTTAAAGCGTCTGCGCCCGAAACTAGCCCGGCGTTAAATGTGTCTGTCATTTCAATAGGCGGGATAATGTGCCGAACCTTTGCCCCTAACAATTCTTGAAGTACCTTGTACTCATAATATTCTACTGTTGAAACAACACAATGTGAAAGTTCCTCGTCTGTCAAACCTGCTTCAAGGTTTCCTGTTCCGGCGCACCTGTCAAGAATGATATAGTCATTTCCGGTGGGAACACGGGCGATTGCAGCCCGCACCAATTCAAGGGACTTTTCGGCATACAGCTTGTGCGTGTAAAATGCCCCCAAGTTCTTTTTCTGAAGCGTGTCATTTAGCTTATCCATCAAATAATTAAATTTGACATTTGTTTGCCCGGTATAAGGGTAAATGTACCGTTTAAAATGAACGGGTTTTCTAATTTCCCCGATTGTTTTGTGCTTGCCTGTATCATCACCAAGGAAATCTTCTTTCCGCGCCATTGGTACTGCTTTGTAAAAGGACATAGCCCACCCAACAATGCAATTTTCATCAATGTGTATCTTTGTATAGTTGCATTCTTTGAGCAGGGTAACAATGCTTTCCACGTCAAGCGGTTTATCAAAGTGCAACACTGTTTCAGCGTTGCAACCGATAAATCCACTATTGTCCTTTGATGCGCCGCCGAAATACAGCTTTTCAATATCCGACAAATACGGCGCGGAGCGGTACAGCCAAAGCGTGGCGGCGTTTACATCGATAATCAAAATATTCGCCGGAACGGGCTTGCCTTTGACGCGCAAGGCAGACAGGTATTTAATACATTGGAAAAGAACGGCGTTCAAATCGGTAACGTGCAACTTGAATTCAAGCAAGTTTCCGTTGATAACCCCATCGTTATTGTCTGCAAGTATTTCATCAATATCTAAAGCGGGATTGACACGGGGCAAAAAGACCTTATAAAAGTCTAACTGTCCATCCCGTTCCAAAATGTACTTGTCCATAGCCTGACCTTACCTTTCAGGTACAATAATACAAATAATAGTATAGCATACACCCGCCGTTTTTCAACAGGCAATCTTCTAATTTCTTCTGCTATTTTTCAGTGTCTTATTGCAGATTTAAGCGACAAATAAGCGACAAGCCACAAGGTACGGTGTCAAGATATTCGAAGAAAGTACAAAATATAGTATTAAAATCAAAGAAACAGCCCTGTATTTGGTATCGAAATCAAATACAGGGCTGTTGAGATATACTCTTTTTCAGAAGTTCGATGTACACGGAACCCGTCTTGCTCCCGAATTGATTGACCAGTTCGTTGAAGTGATCACCCCATTGCCGATTACTCCTACCGCTGGAAGCTGAACACCGGCTGTAAGAAGTCCAAAGGGAAGAAATCTCCTCCCAGCAGACAGAACCCATCCACATTCTCCCCTGTCCTGTGCAGCAACAGCCTTCTGGATTGCAGGGTGAGCAGCTGTGCCGGGTTATCCGGGCAGCAAATTTCTGTCCGTTCCGCGCTCTTTGGTGCTTCCAATTCCCAACAGGGCTTGCTTTCGCCCCAGCATTCCCGGCCGTCGCGCAGCAGTGTCAGGTTCAGCATCAGGGTCTCGTACAGATTATCGCCCTGTGCCTGAATAAAACCGATCTTGCCCAGCCACCCGGCTCCTACGGACGGAAGTCCCTTTCCTTTTGGCTTTGCGGAGGTGTCATCATAGCCGTTCACGCATAGCAGCCACCGCGCCGCCTGCGGATAGCTCAGCTGATCCTTGCTCTGCCCCGCATACAGCGGAAAGAGCCGGAGTTTATTGCTGCTTTCCGACATTTCACCGTTGAGTTTGGCCGCGCCGTATTCCGTGCCGATCTTTGCCTGCGGCACCTGCCAGAAGGGGTGTGTCGGATGGAACAGCCAGAAGCGGTCCTTCCACTGCTCCAGATAGTCCCGGACAGGCTCTGCCGGGAAATGCCCCAGCTGCCACAGCGCACTCCAACGCTCCAGTGCATCATCGCTCTGCATCAGCGGGCGGGGCTCTCCCTTTGCATCCACCCGGGAGAACACGGTGAACAGCACCGCCAGCAGCAGCCGCAGCACGGCGGCGTTCTGGGTGGGCATCTCGCCTGCAAGGTCCACATAATCCTGCGCCGACACCAGCGCCTCGGTCAGGGACACCTCCCGCACCGTGTTGTCCCGCAGCCGCACCCGTATCCACGGTTCGGTCAGCAAGTTGAATTCAATTTCCTTCATCCGTCTCCTCCTTTTGGTAATACAGGCCGTTTTCACGGTCATAACAAAGTTCCATGCCCGCAAGCCGGGCAGTCAGGTTTTCATCCAGCAGCAGGATCAGTTCTCCGTGCAGCAGCGGCGACAGCTGCCACGCCGCAAGGCGGCTGCGGTTGTCCGCTTCCAACTCCCGGATGACCCCGTCCACCTTCCACGCCTTGCCGAACACCGCCGGGAGCCGCAGCTTCTGCCGGGCGATCTTCAGTGCCGTTTCCGGTGGGGGCGGGCTGTCGGCAGCTACGGCACTGCCGCCCTCCTGCCACGGCAGAAAGTGGATGCTGCCGTCTGCCCGACGCTGCATTACCAGCACCTCTACCGAGGGGTCGCCGTCCCGCACTGCCGCCCGCGCCGCCGGGTCGGAGCAGGCGCCCTCGTTCTGCATCCAGTCGTCCAGCGTGTTCAGCTGCGCCAGCCGGTGCGTTTCCGGCTGCGGCACAAGGTATGCTTCGGCGCGTGCTTTCTTTTTCTCCTGCGTCCGCTCATATATGCAGCGCATTTCCTCACCCTGCGCCCCGCCGGGAGCTTCCCGCTCCCAGCCGTAGACCCGCTGCACCAGCGGAGAGATCTCCTCCGGCAGCCGAATGCTCCGGGGCAGAAACTTCCGGGTGCGCCAGAGCAGCCACTGTCCATATACCGCCTCGCTGCCCGCGTCAAAGGCATCTTCCCCGGTGTCCAGCACCGCGCAGCAGGCCTGCTGCAACGGAGCGGGGCGGCTGCGGTAGTGGCGGTGCAGCCGTCCAATGCGCTGCAGCAGCAGATCCATGGGGCAAAGCTCTGTGACAAGAACGTCCAGATCAATGTCCAGCGACTGCTCCATCACCTGCGTGCCCACCACGATCAGGTCGTTCCGGCACTCCGGTGCAGAGCCCTTGCCAATGCGTGCCATCAGCTGGTTTTCCCGCGCCGCACGGTCCGGCATCAGGAACTGCGCATGGAACAGCTGCACCTCTTTGTCCGGCAGGCTTTCCCGCAGCAGCTGTGCGATCTTCTGCGCTTTTTTGACCGTGTTTACGATCACCCCCGCGCAGCCACCCTCGACCAGTTTCCGGCGCAGCAGCGCGGGCAGCTCCGGCTCTGTGAGCGTGGTCAGCTGCACCGTTTGACCGGGTGCGTCCGATGGGATGGCCGTTTGCTTTACCTCTGCGCCATCCGTCCATGTCAGCAGCGGATAGCCGCAGCTGGTTTCCCATGGGGCGTCCGGGGCAGCCTTTTTCTGCTGGTAGGCCTCGACCAGCTCTGTGCGCCGCCGGGCGGGCAGGGTGGCCGAAAGCAGAATGACCGGCACCTTATACCAGCCCAGCCATTCCAGTGTCCGGTCCAGATAGCAGTTCATGTAGGTATCGTAGGCGTGGCACTCATCAATAATGACCACCTTGCCCGCAAGTCCCAGATGCCGCAGCATAACGTGCTTCTGGGCAAGTGCCGCCAGCAGCAGCTGATCCACTGTGCCAATCACGAAGTTTGCCAGCAGTACCTGTTTGTTTCCTCGAAACCACTGGTGTACCTGTACCCGATGCTCTTCCTGCGCATCTTCCTCCAGCTGCACCCCGCGCCCCTGTAACCGCAAATAGCACTCGTTCAGTTCTGCCATGCCGTGCGCCAGCTTTATAGCCTGCGGCAGCGTCTCCTCAGACTGCGTGTCTGCCCAGCCAAGCAGCCGGGGAAAGATGCCGTTTGCCGTGGCCTGTGTGGGCAGCCCGAAAAAGACACCGCCCAGCCCGAACCGGCTGGCCATGATCTCCGCAGCGGCCAGCGCCGCCTCGGTTTTGCCCACGCCCATCTGTGCTTCCAAAATCAGAATGCCCGGTTCCGCTGCGGTATCTGCAGCTTCCAGAACAGCCCTCTGCACCGCATTGGGCGCAAAGCCGAACCGCACCGCAAACTCCTGCGGGTCTGCGATGCCCGGCTGTGCCTCCCACGGGAAGGGCAGGGCCAGCTTTTCCCAAGCCCTGTCCACCCGCGCCGGGTAATCCTGCATGCTGCCCAGCTCCTCTACCGGGATTAGGGGGAAGTATTCCGTATTGCTGGCGATCCAGTCTGCCATGATCAGAAGTCCGGTCAGAAGCACTTCCTCCTGCGGGTCCAGGTCGTACAGTTCCGTCGTATCATCAAAGCCGCAGTCCTGCAAAACAGTCATGAGCAGTTCTGTCCAAAAGCCCTGCCAGACCTTTTTTTGTCCCTTGGGGTAGTAGTTGCTCTCCCAACCCTCTAACTGATCATCGACCGCCGCGCAGCTCTGTGGCCTGCCGTGATGCGCTCCCACAATGGAGGCTAGCCCGCCGGGACAATCATCCCACAGCAGGATTGCCTCTCCCGCCCGGGCATGCGGCGATTCTCTGCGGTTCTGTTCAGGACAGTCCAGCGGCGTCAGCATTTCCAGCCGCTGCCGCGCCTCCGGCAGAGTGCGCAGGATATTTGCCTGAAAGGCTACCGTAGCCTTGCCTATATCATGGATCCCGCCCAGAAACCGGGCATGCGCGAGCAACGCTTCCTCGCGCTCAAAGCCCATGGCCCGTTTTGCACTTTCCGGGAGCCACTGCCGGACCAACCGCTCCATGATGCCCGCCGTATCCCACAGGTGCATCCAGAGCGGCAGCCACAGGCTGGTATTCTCCGGGTCCGTTTTACCGGCCAAAAGCCTTGTTTTATTCAACGTCCAGCGCATTTTTGCTCCTTTTCCGGTGTGTGCTTTCCGTGTACCGAGCATAGCAGATAATGTGTACTATAATCCGTACTTTTTGCATTTTATCTCCGCAAATGAAAAAAGCGGCACACCGGGTCGTGCCTCATCAAAACGAAAGTGTCCTTGCAAGGTAAAGAAAACTGCTATTTATGGCCCTGTTCTGCCTTCTGTTCCAAAGATACGCTTCTGCCCTTCTGCTGTCAATGACTCTGCGCCAATTCATCAAAGCTATAAAAAACGATCTCTTTTTTGTATAAAAAACCGCCCCGGCTTCCTACTATGGAAACCGAGGCGGTTCATTCTGTTTATTGGTGTTCTTTCAGACACTCAATACCTATCAACTGACATTTAGTTTTTGAAATTTTAGTCATATCTGTATTTAGAGGACTTTCCGTACACTTTTCGGAGCGATTTTTTCAGACTGACCACCGTTTCTTTGATGATCTTTGCCTCATCGGCAGAGCAATCTGCAAGCTGTTCGGTCATCCAGCTGTCGAACACCGGCTTTGCTTTTTTGATCTCGATACACAGCAGCTCGTCTGCGGAACAGTCCAGCGCGTTGATGATGTCGATCAGCGTTTTCAGGCTGGGCACCGAGTTGCCCGTCTCGATATGGCTGATGTGCGTAACTACCACGCCGACCTCATTGGCCAGCTGCTCCTGCGTCATGCCCTTTGCAAGGCGGCAGGCACGAATACGTTTTCCGATGTCGGCGTAGTCCACCATAGTACAAGTACCCTCCGTTTTGTGAAGTGATACTTGTATTGTATGTGCAATCGACCGAGATTGTAATAACCTGAAAGTGCAGTAGACCTTTTATATCACCCTTTTCTCTACGCTTTCAGTTATATTTATATCAACTTCTGCTCATCCGCAGCTGTTTTTCGAACTCACGTCGCAACTCTTCCATTCCTTCCTTGCTGGTTAGATCTGCAAAGCTTATATCGCCGCTGGCAACTCTAGTCAGGATAGCAATATAAGCTTCACCCAGCGCACCCGTCAGCGTAGCTGCCGTTGTACCAGAGATCACCGCGCCGACAATAGTGCCTGCACCGGGGATCATCTTAACCAGATTAGCCACGACCGTTTTACCTAGGACCGTTGTGCCCGCCGTGCCGATGGTCGCCGTAACGATGCTCGTCAGGGCCGATTTTCCCAGCGGAAGGCCAAAAACAGCCGTGATGCCGGCCAGCATAGACACCTGCGTCGGCACCAGAATAGCGGCATCCGAGAATGGGATAGGCGCTGCGCCTGTCAGGGCAGCTGCACCAGCAGCACCTGTGACCACTGCGCGCGCACGCGCACGTTTCAGGTCGATGCTGACAATCTGCAGTGCCACAAATGTATCTCTCACCGTATCCGGCAGCAGTTTGTTCATCACTTCGACCAGCTTATCGATGCCGAACGCCGGGATTTTCGGAAAGACTTCGCTGATTTCATAGTCCTGTGCCAGAACGGGAACGACCTCACGGACCGGAAGATTTGCTTTCCGGATGACCATGACCATTTCTTCCGTCTTTTTGGGGGAGAATGCTTGTGTCAGGACCAGAATGACCGGAACATTGCATCTCTTGGTATTTTCTCCCAGTTTGCGCAGGAAATCCATCTCCGTCGGTTCAATGCGACTCGAAGTCGTATTGATGCAATACCAGATGCAGTGGATCGCCTGGTTGACGTCATTGTGCCGGATGCCCTCATTGATGAGCTCGCTGACTTCTTCCAGCAAATTTTCGGTAGAATGGTTTCCCTGAAGTTCCAGACCCGGAGTATCGTAGATTGCAAGAGGCACTCCCTCTTTTTCAAGCTTTCGGATCGCCTGCGTAACAGGCGTTCCAATACCAACTTCTGCCACACTGTCACCAAACACAGTATTGATCAGGGTGCTCTTGCCCGCACCCGTCTTGCCGATGACCACAACATTCAGCGTGTTAAAATCGTTGTATCTTTCCTGAATCTCATCCTTGATCATCTGCGCCGCCTGCGCTGCATCGTAAATATTGAACTCAGCCATTTTTCTTTTCCTCCTCAGCTTCCGCTTCCGCCTGTCTCCGGTTCAGAATTTCCTGCGTCCAATCGTCGTCACCCTGCTTTTTCAGGCTTTCTGTGTAGATTTTCTGGCCCACTTTGCCCATCACCTTCGGCATCACAGCCGCCATACCAACCGTGACAGCAGCACTTCCCAACAGATACAGAGCAACGCTTTTTGCTTTTTTCTTCTTTTGTGGGATGAGCAGTTTATGTTCACCCTGCTTCTTTTGCTGCTTCTTCCTGAATTTTTTCTTATCTTTGTCCATTTCAGTTCCTCCCGTGTTATTATTCCAGAGCCTGCACCCTCTTGATGCCGACCCCAAACGCCATTAAGTTGCAGTCAGCCTTTTCCTGCCTTCATCTGCGCCTTGAATTCCCGTTTAAACGTTTCCTGACCTTCCTTTGTCGAAAGGTCCGTTGTCTTCATCTCACCCTTTGCGATTTTGGTCATCAAACCGATGTATGTATTTCCCAGTGCAGTGGTCAGCGCCGCTGCCGTTGTTGCAGAGATGGCTCCGCCAGCGACTGTGCCAACGCCTGGGATGAATTTCAGAGCATTGGATACGATGGTCTTTCCCAAGATGGTCGTTCCCACTGTACCGACTGCTGCCGTGGCAATGGTCGTCAGCGCAGCCTTCTGGATAGGTATCCGGTAAATGGCAGTGATGCGCATCAGCATCGCCACCTGCGCAGGAACCAAAAGTGCCGCATCCGAGAACGGAATGGGCGCCGCTCCCGTTGCTGCGGCCGCAAGGGCTGCTGCGGCGACGGTCTTTTTTGCACTGGCGTGTTTGGCGTCAAGATTTACGATTTGAATCGCGACAAACGTATCCCGCACTGCCTCCGGCAACACATCACTCATCACATCGACAAGCTTGTCAAGGCCATAAGCCTTTATGGTCGGAAAGCCTCCACCGATTTCGTAGTCCTGTGCCAGAACGGGGATAATTCCACGAATCGGAAGTCTGATATTTCGGAGCATCGCCGTCATCTCTCCTGTTTTTTTCTCGGAGAACGCCTGCGTCAGCACTAGAATAACCGGCGTGTTACACTGACTGGTGCTTTCCGTCAGCTTTTGCAGGAAATCCATCTCTGCCTTTTCGATTCGGCTAGATGCGGCATTAATGCAGTAAAGGACACAGTGGATAGCCTGCTCAGTGTCATTGCACTGCATCATCTTCTGTATTTGTCCGGTAATGTCATTCAGCAGATTCTCTGCTGAATGTTTTCCATCCAACTCCATGCCAGGGGTATCGTAGATGGAAATTGGGAAGCCCTCCGTCTCAAACTTATGGATTTTTTCGGTGATAGGCTCACCACTGCCCGTAAGAGCCAGATTTTCTCCGAACAGACTGTTGAGCAGGGTGCTTTTGCCCACGCCCGTTTTGCCGACTATCATAATATTCAGCTTCGGGAGCTTATTATTTTCCGCCATTTTATCTTCCTCACTTTCTAAAGATTCCAAAGAATCCTTTTCGTTCCCGATTACCAAATTGCTCATCCAGTTCTTTGGTCGAGTGGATGATTTTCTCCTTTCTCACACCGCTGGATTCAGCCAGCCGGACAGAAGCCGCCGCCTTTGCTGTCTGCCTTGTCCAGATGCTGTCCATCGTCCTTACCTGACCGGAAAAGCGCCGGTATTCTTCTTCCACGCTGGCGCAGTAACTGCAGTACAGCTCGTCCAGTCGGGCCTGATGATTTTGCAGCCGCAAGTCCATCTGCCGGAGATACGCCTGTTCCTCCGGGGTAGAACTCCGTAAAATCTCATTATAGAACTTCTTGAGTTTCTCTTCCAGCACAGCGCCCAGCCGGATGTCGATCTCCTTCAGCACCAGATAGGCCAGCCGCAGCGCCGCCGCAAAATTGAAATGCAGGCAGAAGGTCAGCGCGTTGCCGCCGCTTCTCAGGGCGGCATCGCCCGTATCGATGAGGCAGAGCGTCCCGTTGGAGACGAGCTGCATCATCCGATAGCTGCCGTAGTTGTCCGAGGGGACGCAGTCCGCCCAAGGCTTCTTATCCACCAGATGCCGCTTGATGGCCCAGCACGCACTGGTTGCCAATTGCTGGAAGAGCACCGGTCCCATTGTCGCCGCGCCGAAACGGGCATCGTAGCCGTTCTGGAAAGTCCGTACCATAAGATCGGCGAAGTTCTGACGGTCTTTGCCTATCTGGAACCGGCCAAATTTACAGAACTGTGTCAGCTCCATAAAAGGCATCGGCACACCGGTGCCGCGACCTCCATTGCCCCGGCTGCCAGTGCTGCCGGCGGCGTCCGACATAATATGGCCCAGCCAGTTTGCAAAGCCCGAAAAGAGCTTTGCGGGGAAGTTTCCGCCTTTCAGCTCAAAATCCCCTCCGCTGGTATCGACGCGGATGATCTTTCCGTTGTCGAGGAAGGACGATTTGCCCTGAAACTGGTCCAGAATGGAGAAGAACAGGCCTACCACGTCCGGCGAATGTGCCAGTGACTTGATGTGGTGGTTCTTGGTCGAGAGTTTGACCGCACCGCCCACCTCTACACTGTTCTTCTGGTCGTAGTTGACCCGAAACGTCCGCTCCAGATAGCCGATGGCAGAGGCCACATTGTTCTCGTTGCCAGCTCTAGGCTTCCAGCCCGTGAACCGCGCAAACTTCTTCACCATCTCATCTGCTGCGGCATCCGAGAGTCCCAGCAATGAAGTCTTTGCTGCCGGCGACTGCACAAAAAAGACATCAATGAAGCCCGCCATCGCACCGCAGAACGCCGCCAGACCGAACTCGTACTTATCGCACCAGTCCATCCGGGCATCCAGTTTTTTCACCTCAGCGTGATACCGCGACATTTCCAGCTGTTTTTGCATCCTGCTTTCCTCCTGTCACCGGCCCAGCGGAATGATTTCGACGACCTTTTCCTTCAGGGACTGCCCATTGTTCATCATCGTTGCCAGCTTCTTAGCCTCTGTGCCGGAAAAGCTGCTGTACTCCTGCTTTTTCAGGGCTTTCAACTCATCCAGTTCCTTCTTCACCAGTCGGTTCAGGGATGCCGTCTCAGCCTGCAGGGCCTCTACTCGTTTTTTCACACCCCGCAGCAGGGTGATCTCGCTCTTGAGCGCCGCAGTATCCACCTCTACCTGCTGTGCTTTTCTCTTGTTGGCCGCCGTAAAAAGTCCCGCTGCCGCAGAGCAGCTCGCAGCCACCGCAATGCCGACCGGGCCAGCCAGTGCGAGAAGTGCCTGACCGCCCAGGATGCCCGCGCCGCCCGCCGTAAGTGCGCCGCCGCCCAGCCATGCAAAAGCCGCATTGACTGCCGCTGCGCCGCCCAGAGAGCTGATAGCTGCGCCGGTCGAGGCCGTGCCGAAGGTTGTTGCCGCCGCCAGCATCACATTCGGCCCCAGCACTGCGACGCCGGTGCCGAGCAGAAAGCCTGCTCCGCTTTTGTGCTCCTTATAATTTTTGAGCTTCTTTTCAAGCTCCTGAAAGTCCTTATTGACCTTGCGGCTTTTCAGGTCGTACTTGTAGGGATGGTCCGTGACCTTCTGAAGATACGCCTCGCATTCATGCAGAATCTGGACCGCCTCATGCCGGATGTCGAGCAATGCTTCCGCGCTACTCAGCGCCTCCTGATAGCATTTTCTGTATTCGACCTGTTCACGGTTCAGGCTCTTTTCCGCCTGCCCTTTCGCATTCACAAAAAGCATATTTACTCTTTTTCCTTCACCTTTTTAGTTTTTCGCTTTAGCAGCAGAGCTCCCTTCTCACATGCAACGAGCTCATAATACTTTAGCGGTTCTCCAATTTCCAATAGCCGTGCCGCAGCAGCCATCTCAACGCCCAATGCCGGCAATACAGCTATACCGGGCAGCAAAAATGTAGCCGCACATGCACCCAGCATTACTCCCCAATGCTTTCCATCCGAGGTCTTTCGCTCTTTCGTCTCAATATCATACTTTTTGATGAGCTCTTCCGCATAACTGCCTTTAAGCCATATCTCATCCACCTTATCTTTCAAGGCTTTTTCAAAGCCCTCTTGGGTAGTGACAACGCGTGTGCAAAGCATGTTTTTTCCTCCTCAAAAATTCTGACGCTGTTATTGACTAGGGAACACCCGAATATAGTCCCCCTGACTTCTCACCCACATATCAATACCCGTTCCGAACACTTCTGCTTCCACGATCCAGCCCTTTTCCGTCACCTGCAAAACCTTTGCAGTGGGCAGACGGTCAAGTACAGATTCCAGACTCGGCCCGGTGTACTCGAACCGGATGGTCTGCAATTCACCGCCGTACATAAACTGGATGCGCTTGCGCATCTCGCCCTCCTGAAAACGGTCGGTATAGCGCTGGGCAAAGTGCCGTTCGAGGGTCTTATAGTTCTGGATGCGGTCGATGCGGTAAATGGTCGGAGAATTATCCTGCGGGTTCTGGAAATGCTTATCCTTGTCGATACCCTCGATGAACGCCGCCAGATAGAAATAATACTCGCTGAACAGGATGCCCACCGGCTCAATGGTGCGCACACGGGTCTCGCCGTCGTGGGTGCGGCAGTAGGTAATTTCCATAACATTGTGATTTTCTACTGCCGTGCCGATTTCCCACAGGCTCTCGATGAACTTCCGGCCATGCTGCGGTTCAACGTAATGGAAACGCTCATTGCTGATGAGGCTCTTCACCTGATTCAACCGGTCCAGCGGGGTGCACACCTGCACCAACTTGTCCAGAATGGGGAACATCTCCTCTTTTACCATGGAGCGGCTTTCCAGCAGGATCTTGCACACTGCCAGAATTTCGCTGCTGGTGAGGAAGCGTGAAAGCGTATCATCCAGCAGATAGCCGCCCTTTGCGGAGTTGTATAAGATCTCTCGGCGCGGCTCGCTGTCTGCAAAATGATTGCGCAGGGTGTCAAGGTCGCGCTGGATGGTTTTCTCACTGACGCCGAA
>ENA-UERY01001623-UERY01001623.1-human-gut-metagenome-genome-assembly--contig:-NODE-1623-length-13286-cov-3.244152_pt1 | contig 13286 bp, 18 predicted proteins | sample MGYA00242989_ERZ507990 | MGnify/ENA primary metagenome ERZ507990 (study PRJEB26167, sample SAMN06115529) | human gut metagenome | host: Homo sapiens | place: China:Fujian | collected 2015-08-26...
TATTTCGCTTTGTCGTAATAAAATATCCGTGATATGTTTTTTGAGTGGTTATAACTGTCTTTATATGTATCTTTTTTGCATCTCCATATGTATATTTATAAGAATCAGACCATTTGCTTTGAACATTTTTTGTGGTTCTTGTTCCTCTATATTTCTTTTTTATACGTACTTTCTTTTTAGATGCTGTTATCTTTGTTTTTACGCTCTTTGTTTTCTTCTGGTATCCATAGTATTTATCAGCTGCTGCCACATTGCATAATTGATATGGGGAAATCAAGATCATTCCCATTGCTAGTGCAACAAATAAGATTTTTGTTAACTTGCTTATGTTATTTTTGTTTTCCATTGTTTCGTGTTCTTCTCCTCATTTTTTTCTGTATACTAAAAGAGCCAGTAAGCATCTGCTTACTGACTCCTGAGATAAATTAATATTGATTGTTTAGAACTTATTGATTGTTTTCTGAATAAAACTATAAGATTTAGGACAATTTGCTTTTAACTTGCTTCTGGAGTTTGCACTAAAGTAGTAATCTCTAAAACATTCTGCAAAATAATCAGAAGTGCTTGTTCTTGCATAATTTCCACTATCTAAATTCCAGTCAGAATAAAATCCTTTGTATTTGGATTTTTCAGAATTAAAGATATTTTTAAATTCTGTACTGTCTGAAACATATCCTGTCTTACGATCCACATAGTGTCCAATTTCATGCATAAAACCATAATCTACATTATTTTTCATTTCAATGGAATTTCTGGAAGCAGAATATACTCCATCATAAGATAAATTAGGATTCAGGACTACTTTTAATCCATCTGCTTTCATTGCATTCCCCACCTTTGTAGGAATCTGAGTATTTACTGTTCCCATTAATTTCATATAATCTGGATTACCTCTTCTCAGATAATTGATCGTTGTTGTCGTTACAGTTACCTGTTTTTTTACAGTTGTTGTTAAGGTCTTTTTGTAATATACCTTTGTTGTAGTTACGACAGTCTTTGTTACAGTTTTCGTGTCTTTTGCAACAACATGCTTGTAACCTGTGCTAGTTGTCGTAGTTGTTTCTGTTTTTGTTGTTTTGTTTGCATGATTTTTTGACAACTTGCTTTTCTTTGTAGATGAGGTCGCAGGTTTCTTTTCCGTCTTCGTAGAAGTTACATGATAACCACGATATGCATTATCTGTTGCATATACAGATACTGAATGATCCGCTGCTGGTGCAACTCCAAATCCACCACTCACAACCATAGCTGCTGCCATCATAATTGTAGCAATCTTCTTTACAAACTTTTTCTTGAATTGTCCTTTTTCTTTCATCATAGAGCATCTTCCTTTCATATTAGCTTTTTGTTACTCATGCCAGGAGATGATCTGTAACAAATCGTTTAGATTATTACAAAGAAAAAAGAGCATTCAATCGAATACTCTTCACATAAAAAAACGAGAGATATATGAATACCTCTCGCTTTAGAAATTGTATAAAATGATGTAATTTCCCTGTATATTCTTTTCTAATAAACGATGGTGTTACATATATCTCTCTAACACTGCTTATGTTATATCAGAAAATGCTAATAAATAATACTTTATTTTTAAGTAAAAAGACCAGATATTCTCTGGCCTTTTCACCTCTGCCACCCGGCAGATCTCGTCTCATGCGAGCATAACTTTATCACATACTACGTTGCATCAGAGTCCAATTCATATGTTACCATGAAATTGTATCACATATCATCATTTGTGGCAATTATGTTTTTAACACATTTTACACAAAATACACATTTTGTATATAATATGGATAATAACGGATGATTATTTACATTTCTTATACATCCAATGAATCTGTCTAAAAATATTAAACACTATCTTTTTTTAGATTTAGGCAACATACCATCCATTTTCATCGATCTCAATGATGTCATCATCTAACTGAAATTCGATGTACATGTAATCGTCTTCATCGAATCTTACTCTGACAGTATATTCATCCTCATTGTTGATATACTGGTCTAATGTTGACAGTACATCATGATGATCTTCATCCACCATCATGCCATGTACAATCGGGAATCCATTTTCAGTTTCGGCTTTTTCATCATAGAAAATATAGTTATCCATATTTTCTAATGTGGCTTCTGAAAATGGCTTTACTCCATTTTTTGCTTTTTGTACAAGCATATTGATCATTTCTAATGTTTTGATTGTCTCCATGTTAATTCCTGACATACTTCTGTCCTTTCTTATTTCTAATCTGCATATTGATGGTTACATTTCTCATCCATGAGAATTCCGTCTGTGATACCGGACCTTTATTTATTGTTTATGATTTTTATCGAAAAAAATGGGTTTTATAAACCGAATTTTTTTATTTGAATTATGATATAATGTTATATTTTATCTGTTATAATAACAATCATTTTGCCCATTTAACAGAATATACCTTTTTCGTTCCAACCTGTTTATAAGCTTTAACTCTAACATATAATTTGTGACGATTCTTAATCTTACAGACATTCTTCTTCGTCATAATATATTTGCAATGTTTCATATCTCTTCTTGTAGAATACTTAATTCTATAACCAGTAACTCCGCCTTTATTCTTTCTGAATCGAATTGTGGTTATGTTTCTTTTTTGTTTTACTTTTAAGGATTTAACCTTATCTGGATGAATCCAGAACTTTTTTGTCTTAGAACCAACAAAAAAACTTTTGCCTTTAATTGTAACTGTAGCCAATCCTATATTTTTATTATTTTTATATACCGCATAATAATCATCGTTTAAATCTAATAATTCATCATTATCTGTTGTTACAATCGTATTGGGCTTTTTACTTTTTCCGTTATACACAACATTACCAGCATCAAGCTCTAAATCAGAGATTGAATGAAGTCCTAAATCTTTCTCCGTGATCTCTTTCTTTATATTCTGTATTTTGTTATCTTGTGTTACTGATTTATCATTTGCATTTCGTGTTGTTAGCTTAATCGTCCAATTCGCATAATTTTCTTTATATGAATCCTGAGAACCATAATCGGTAACTAAATAGGATTCTCCTTTAGAAATAGATGGAACATAATATTTTGCGGATGCAGTATCATACGTTCCCTCGGCACCCATTGATGTATTTTTTCCAGAAGATTTAATTACAACCATAATCGCAACTTTTCCCTGCTTAATAATCGGTGATTTGATTTGTTTCGTATAATATCCCTCATAATTCACTGTTCCAGATTCAGAAATTGCTTTCATACCATTCAGATCCAAATTTCCATCCTGATCTAAAGGAACATAATATATCTGATACTCTGCTCCAACATCAGACGTATAAAAACTTATTTTATCAAGTTGTTCTTTTCCCTTTAATGAAAATATATTTACAAATCCGGCCGTTTTTTTATTGATCGTTACTGTAGGACATAAAGCACCTTCTTCTAAATTATAAATTCTCTCATTTGATGCTGTTTTTTCATAATCTTGAATTGTATATGTTGGTACAATTGATTTATCCTCATAAGATACCCAGTAATATCCATGATCATTAGTTCCCCAGCTGTTTCGAACGAGGAAGGCACCATTATTTTTAGGCTTCTGCAAGAAGTTCGATTTATCATAATTATCATCCCATCCAACGATTACAACGGCATGATTAAGGTTATCCCTAGCATTGCTATTAATACTGTTCATAGAATTACCTTTGATATAAAGATAATTCCAATTTGCAAGAGTTAAAACACTGCCGTTGTTATAAACTGCCTGCTTTACCTCATTGATATAATTATCAGTTAATGTTTGATCCTGATTATAATTCTTTTGAAAAAACTTTATATCTGTAGCTCGATACGCAGATTGGCTTTGCTCATGACTTATATATGTCAATTCCATCAATACATTTTTCGTATCATATGGAATATCACTGCTAACAGCTCCGTGCGATACAAGATATCCCGCAGACATCTCTTCGTTTCCGCCATCATTCTTATTCGTTAATTGCCAGCCGACATTTGATTTCTTTGTAAATGAACGAAGCATTTCTTCTTCTGAAAAGATATGATCTGATGATTCCTTCTTATCTGCAGTATATTCCATTGTGCCGATAGCTGAAAATATCCAACATGTTCCCCAAGGCAGCTGATTTTTTACAGCTTTTGATGTAGAACCATAAGATGAAGGTAAATGATAGGCTGCTGTCAATTTTCTGCTATTTACGGAACGATAACCTTGACTGTTTGATTTTCCCTGTGTGGCTACTTGAAGATAACCGTATTTAGATTTATTGACCAATTTATTTTTCCCTATGGATAATTTTACTTTTTGATTGGCCATAACATTGCAATCGGAAAAAAGTCCAGGAATTGTGATCATTGCTCCGGCAGCTGCCAGATTTACTACAGCAATTTTTTTCATTCCCATAAACAAACACTTAAATTTCTTGTTATGCTCATTTTTACATTTATCGTTAACAAATTCCTTATTAAATCCCCTTTTTATCATTATTATTGAGTCCTTCTAAATAAGTCTACGCACAAAAAAAGACACTCCGTTCAATAAGCGGAATGCCTTTTTTAATATGTTAATATTCTAATTATTTTCTACTTTATGGATGTCTCCACAACTACATTGGTATCCGATTACAACTTGCTCATCATGAGCTTTCTGATCCACAATCCAATCCTTACGAATAGCCCCAGGAAAATACGCCATAATTGTTTCTGTTTGCTCTGTTAGTTTATGATCGGAACATGTATGATTCCATCCACCATATGCGATAAAATCTTCATATAGTGGCATATCATTACTCCATCGAATTTCTTTATAATCGTCAAGAATGTCTCGACTTTTAAAGCTACTTGTATTCTCATCATTCTTTGGAATCTCAACTTTTTTATAAGTCCCATCTTTTATCCCATTGATATATTCCTGCGTAAGATCTTTCACACATGTATCACAGATGTCGTGAGAAACTTCTTTTTCATAATAAGATCCTGAGCTTATGATTGTCTCATAATGACCTGCTTCATCAAAATGAACGGTTTTATATACAGGAATATTATATAAATGCTTATGTACAGCGGATGCTGCATTGTTTTGATCATCATTTTTATCCGTTACGGATGATTCTTTCTGATATTCTTTCCAATACTTCGCAATAACTTTTCCTTTTTTATAAACTTTCATTTCAATACGATTTCTTCCAAGCGGCTTTTTCGTATCAATTTTCCAATATCCTGATACGCTGGCTGTTGTCGTATATGATTTTCCGCTGCATTTTAATACAATGTATGCTTTGGATGGAGCATATCCAGAAAAAATATGATCATTTTCTGTAAATGCATTTACTTTGATATTCTTTGTTTCTGCATAAAAACTCTTTTTCGCATATACCTTTTTCTTCTGATATGCAGTCATAGTATATTTCTTTCCAAGTTTTAATTTAGAAACCTTAACACTATAGTTTCCTTTCTTGTTTACTTTGGATTGATATGTCTTTTTCCCGATTTTTACCTTAACAACACATCCCTTTTTGCTTTTTCCCTTGATTTTCGTTGCATTTTCATATGTTTGATCTACGGTAATCTTTTTTGTCGCTGCATTAACATTCATACTTCCATGAAATACACCGGTAACCGCGATCATCATTGCAAACAACTCTACTGCAATTCTTCTTTTTCTCATTGTTATCCTCCTAATTTTAGACATGAAAAAAGGCACTCTGTTTACACAGAATGCCCATATACAAAAAGTTCGCACATATTAATATATGCACGAACTCACTATATATATTATAACATAAATTATAACATTTGCATATCATTTTATTATAATACAAAAATAAACCCCTCCGTATTGCCGTACAGAGGGGTTCCTTGGGATATCCTAACATGGACTCCATTACTATCACTTTGCAAATATTATATCATAAATCATGTGATATGACAATATTTGACGTGTTTTATTATATGATGTGTAAATTCTTTTATTTACCATCCATTTCATCTTCTATTGCACTTAAATTTCCTTTTCTTTGCAATACCAACTGGTACATACTATCTACGTCACCGGCTTCTTCATCTATTCCCGCAACCAAAGAAGCATGTCCTTTATTTCCTTTTATGTCGAAATAAGCTTCGTGAAGCCCTATAATTTTCTTTTCAGCTTCTTCTTTTGTTATGTTACTATCAGTTTTGAGCGATACATCATACCAAAAGTTCATTTCTCTTGCAATTGCTGCAAGAACTAAGTTTTTATTTTTTAAATCTTTCATTTCTATCTCCTTTTTACCCGAATACACTGAATCATCAATGATTCTTAAGTTCCACTATTATTACAAAATTTTCTGCTGTAAATAGCATTCTCGTATATAGCTGCGAGGTTGCCAGTAGATAGGCTTCTTATCGTTGTCTAAATATTTGCAGATCCAGGAATGATATATCTCTTTCATTTTTGATAGCCAATCATTCCCATTCATCGTATCTACAATCAATCTTTGATATATATGACCAGAATCCCATACGGATTGCTTGCGACTCTGAGAAATCTTTTCTTGACATACAATCTGATTATCCTCAATTACTTCTTGTGTAACCTGTTCTATTGGCAAACAGTGATTAATATTGGCAAATCGATACAAACGTCGAAGCTTTTTTTCTCCAAGTGTATCAACAATATCAGCCTTACTATTTCCGGATTTTCTCGATACAGACTCAATCAAAGAACAAATATAAAATAAATTATTTTCATTGACCTTCATCATGCACCTCCTCTGCATTTAAAAATTCAAGACAAGACAATGCTTTAATGGTATGAAAAGATATTTGATGTGTTGGATGTTTGAATTTTGCCAACTGTAAAAAATCATCTTTCGAAATTTTCCCATCAAGATAATCCTCTACATAATTGTAAATAGTATCATCCGCCATAGGGCCTTCTACAATGTCATATTCATGAATATCTCCATTTCTGCATTTTGCAACAAAATCTAACCATTCTGCATCTGTCGTAGAAAAGACTTTGATTTTTAAATCATTTCTCTTATGAAATTTATAAACACTGACGTATCCTGTTTCGCAATGACGAACTGACCAAATTTCAGCTTGTTTCCTTCGATTTGTACAATAAAATCCCCACGAAAAATCTTTTGTAAATCGTGATTTTCTTATTTCTGGCTCAGAAACAATCATTTTACTTCCATGATATAAAATATCTTCCATAGTAACATTGCCTTTCTTGTTTAATTTATTTATTATGTCCATCGTTATTTCCTTTCTTTTAGAGTAGCATACTGTTAAAAAATACGCAACATTACACGTTTATCCATTATGTTTTACATTTATTTTCCTCCTTTGTAAAATAAAAAAGGATGTAAAAATACGCGATACTAAAGTAATTGCTAAATTTACATCCTAAATTGGTTATTAAGTTTCTATTTAAGTTTTTCTTTAAAAAGTTCAGCACTTCCCTAATGGAATTTCCAAAGTCTAATAAAGTCCAGAATCTTTCTAATAGGAATTCTAAAATCTAATAAAAAATACAACTATATTATATCATATTTCAAAAAAATATAAAGGTTATTTCTTCTGATATTTATTTTTCATTCTGGTATTCCAATACAAATTGTTCTAATGAATTAACTCCGGCATTCCAAAGTTTTGGCAAAACAAATGAAGAAATAATAAAAAATATAATGGACATAACAATTAGAAACGTTACAGAAAGTATGTTAACTCCAAAATGAGAAAAATACTTGTACAAAAAATATCCAATTGCAATCAGAAAACAAAAAAAGAAAAATCCAGTTCCTAACATAAACATCTTTACACCTCTTTATATTATCATCTTATCGGTTTATATAATTTTGCTTCAATGCATCGTTTATAAAATGGAAGAAATGATGAAGCATAAGTATACACAGCTACTTCTCCTGACATATCCGATGTTGGGGCAAAAGTCAGATAATAAGCAATATGAATACTACGTAGAGCCATAATAATTTCAACTAGCTCAAATGAATGATCACTGTATGCTCGATCAAGCACTTCTTGAATGATATTCCTTTGTGTTTTAGTAAGATTTAAAAACTCAAAACGGAAATAAGCAATCTGGAATCCAATAAATTCGTCATCTTTATCTTTCGGATCATATGTATACATTGAATATTCGTTATGATCTTTATAAATCATATAAATATCTCTTAGATTCAATTTATTAAATCTATTCACAAGATTTGATTTACCTGTATTAGCACTTCCCATGATTGCTGATTTTGATACAATCCAAACTAAACCGCCAAAAACGAAAAGCATTATTAATTCTACAATCTGATGTTTATAACTCTTGAAAAACATTACCTCTAACAAAGCCCAAATACCTAAATATGTAGCACATCTTGTAGAAAAAACTTCTAACCGTTTGTGAGAAAATTCTCTTTCCTGCCCAGGAAGTGGTATAATGTGAATCTTTTGTATAAACGAAGTAGCAAAATAATTTGTCAACTTCCAGAATACCGGCAACATGGTAATGCACAGTATTGTATCAAAATCCTCTGTAGTAATTTTCCCATAAAAATATAGTTCAAGTCCTTGCCAGGAACATGAATATAAGACGCACATTCCTATAAAAAATATGAACTTACAAAGTATAAGTTTTTTGTTTGACATTTTCTTTTGCTCCCTTCCTCATTTTTTAATTCCGGATATAATTTCTGCCACATCATAATTTTCTGTTTGATCATTATGTATTAGAATCTTAATTCTAGCATTGTATTTTTTCCCAACTTCTACTTGATCATAAATATCTTTATTTCTTGATTTGATTATCTGATCATTATATTGAAAAATAGATATATAATCTGTCCGTACATGATCATCAACATAACTTGGAATATCTCCTACTTCTTCGGAAGTACATTTATGAGTTTCATTCGAGCTTTTATCTACACAAGATACAAGAACTGAATCTTCCAAAATATTTTTTAAAGCAACACGTTCTACTCCAATTCCATATTTTCTTAAACTATCATTTAATTGTGTCTGTAGATTATTTTCGATATATTCTCTTTGATCAACAATTGTTTTGTATGGCATATTTCGAATAATACGTTCTAATATATATAATGATTTCATCCTCATTAATTTCATTATATTTTCATTCTTTTTCTTACGATACAATTTTGAATCTATAATCTGAGAGTATATGATATAATCAATTTTTACATATTTTCCATCTTTAATTTTTATGATCTGCGGCTCAATATCTATGATTGGTTCGTAGCGATGTTTGAGCGGATTTATTGTAGATAATATAAAGATGATACTAAGCAAAATGAATAAAGAATTATGAACTACTGAAAAATTAATCATACACTACACCTTCTTTCTTGTTCTTGGCTGCAAGAATATAACAAATAATACAAATATATAGCCAACAATAAATAAAAAACATTAATTTCTCCAAACATTTTTTCCCTCCCAAATTATAGTCTTGAAATGATATAGCTTTGATTTGCTGCCACACAGCAGCTCTCGTTTGAACGAGTCTATTCGATAATTTCTTATTTTTACGCACCGTGCAAAACTATTTGACCATTTAGATATGTCTCCGTTGCACAGTAACAAAACATCTTCTACAGCATATTTAAGTGCTTTTACACAATTATAAAGCAGTTGGTTCATTTCTATTTCTTAATAATCTGTTCAATCCCATCCATATCCATCTTTGGACAATTTCTTTTTAACTCATTCCATTTATCTTCCCATTGATCACCTTCAATATCTGGATACAGCGTGTCCATTAACCGGTATAAAATATCATCATAATCTGGAACGGATTCTCTATAAAATGGGAAATTTGATCGAAATAATTCCATAGAAGTATCATAAAGATTCATCATAAATCCATGATTATGAATTGTATAATCTGGTCCGATTGCCTTTTCCCAAAGATAATATCTTTTTTCCCAGTCTTTTTCTGAAATTTCTTTCGGTCGATCTGTATTGTTCCAATATTGAAAATCACTTAGATACTTTTGCTGTTCCAAAATTGGAATAATACTCGAATTTCCACTGTAAACGCAAAGTATTTTTCCTTCTACAGCAAACAAAAACAAGACAGCTCGATAATTATAATCCAAGCTTTCTAACAAATTATCCCTTGTTTGATTTCTGACTTTACCACGAATATACAGAACAATGTTTCGATATAATGATTTCCATTGCCCTTGAGCAGTATCTTGTAACCACATTTTCCTATCATAATCTATTTCTTTCTTCGCTATTTCTAAAATTTCATCGGTGCTGAGATTTTCTCTCAAAAAATAGCAATATAAAAACTTTTCCAGTACATATTTGTGTAATTGAATATCAATAGTTTTTTTTACATCTTTTCTTAGAATATCAATCTTTTTTGTCAATTCTTCCATAGTGTAAGATCTATCAAAAATAAATGCATCGTAGATTCCTAAACTCATTTATTCACTCCTCTCCATCAAGTCCGTGACAAACAATCCAATTCATTTACAATCCAACAATTAATCATTCTCCTTTTTCTTTAGAAGTTCGCGTAATACCAGCTGCTTTTGATTTACTGTTAATGTTTCGTAAATTTGTAATATTTCGTCCACTGCGGTCATTTCTCCTTTATTACTTTTCGGAATTTGTTGTAATTTCCGTATCGTCTGTAATCCGGAATCGCAAAAATAACTTTTTGAAAAGACCAACCATTTTTTCTTAGGATATCTCGAAAGATTTTTGCAACTTCCATACCTTTCTGTCCCAATACATCTGCTCCAAAAGCTCCTAAAATTAGAGTATCTACTTTCTGTGTTTCTGCAATTTCTAAAATGAAGCGAATTCTTGAAGTTACGGCATCAAGGTTTTCTTCATTAGAAACCCCATGATATTTCAAAGCAGCTGCCCGGTTTGGAGCTGCACATGTGATCACATCACATAAGACTTTATGACCATCCTGAAAGAAATAAATATCTGGGGAATATAATGCACGATTCAGATATAATGATCTATTCGTATGCTGCCTGTTCCAATCATAATATTCTGGAAAGGCAGTTAGTACATTATATAGGTAGGAATCATGACACAGATATTCTTCCTCTTTGGATCTGCTGCCCTGAATGAACATTCCTCCTGCTTTTTTTGTAATTTGCCAAATTAAGCACCACTGTTTTCTTACCAGCTTCTGCATAACGGAAAATTGCAGAAACAGAATCTATATTCACCACATCTAAAGAAGGAATATGTTGTCCTTTGGCGGTCGGTAAGCATTTCCAATCGACATCATACAATTTTGTATTCTCTCGACTGTAGACAATACGGTCGCGGAATTGTTCTTCCATATCTTTTGTATGCTGAATCGCTGCCTCTTTTTGTAAGTTGCGATCAACCCAAAACGATGAAGTCTGATTACTACGCCTTAGAGGTATTGGATTTCCAATGGCAGCTTGTCCATGCTGTGTTTTGTAATCAAATTTAATATCTTCTATATTTCCTGATTTTCTCTTCATAAAATACTCCTTCTCAAATTCTTACATAAAGTAATATGTAATGAATGAAAGTATACGGTCTGACAGAATTCTTATCAAAAAAACTGCAAACATAATGGATAAAGCAACGATACCAGCTGTTGTATATATATCGCCATCTAATCTATGCACGATTGATTTTTAAAAAGTAAAAACTCCTGCAATCACCAAAATAATAACAAATAATGTCACTGCAATAGAAAGCAATGTTAATTCATTCATAAATAACCCCCTCTTATTTTTCTACTGGAATCCAGTCATCTATAATTTTAGGCTTCTTTCTTACTTCCACTGGATCATTTGGAAATTCTGAATCTTTGTGTGTATACTGAGTCCAACGGATCTCAAAGTATTTGTCATGAAGCTTAACAATGGTTCTCATCTTCTGATTATTATCATTAACCTCTAAGTATTCTTCATGCGGAACAATTTCCTTATCAAATAATCCTGCACTTACAAGGTTGTCCATTTCATCTACTGTTAATTTCATTCCTTCCGTAATCTTGTCATACATGATGTCATAGAAATGTTCATCATAGTAATCTCTATCGTCCCATCTTCCCTGATCTGTTATCATTAGCTGCTTCTCCTTTCAATTATCTTATTTTGTATTATTACAAACTAATAAATGACTAATTTTTTTCAGTCTGCTTTAGTAATCCATTTTTTCCATTTCTAATATATCCAAAATACAATCAATTTTTTTTAGATATTTTTGCAATTTTGCTTTTTGCTCCTTTAAAAGAACGGGATCAAAATTATACTGATCAGATTTTGCAACCCATTCCTTTACAACCCTTGTTGTTTTTACTACCTCTATTGGATCATTAGGGAATTCATCTGGTTCATCAAAAGATTCATTTTTGCGAATCCAACGAATCTCAAAATACTTACCATTCAGTCTAAAAATAGTTCTTACTTCCTCTTTAAATAAATGATTTTTAAACTCTTGGCAAATAATGTCATAATACATCGGATCGTGTCTTTGATTAAGAAGCAAATCCAAAAGGCTTTTTCTTTCATCTTTTGACAAACCCATTCCTTCTGTAAGTTTGTCGTAAATGATATTTACGAAATTTTCTTCATAATAATCAGGATCGTTCCATTTTTTTGAATTAGTTATCATACTTGTCACCTGCGTCTTTCCAATGTTCATTTAATTCTACAGTTACAACTTGATTTGCTGAACGATATACATTACACAATACTTTATCTCCGATTTTAATTGCGTGAAATTCTTTTTCTGAAACTGCAATTTCTTTTTCTTCATCATGACAATTAATAACAATTTTATAGCTGTTTCCCCAGCGAGAATTTTGGTAATATTTATCATCCACATTTAGAGAAGCTGTTTGTTTATAGCTACAAATTTTTATTACCTGGTTAACCATACGGGGAAGCATAGCCAACATTATCATCATGATACATAGTAAAATCATGATATTTACCTTTTTTTCAATTAAATCTTCTGTGTCCATGAAATATTATCTCCTGTTAGTTTTAATATTTTCTACCACCTGGTAGATTCTACTTATATAGACTTATTCGATACATTCTTATTCTTACGCATTATGTAACTGCCATTTGTTTTTACATATATCTGTTACATATTTTTAAAACTTTGTCTTAAATCATCAATCAAGTCATCATCATGAATCTATTTATAGTTACGTTATCTAAGTTTTTGAACGAAAGGATTATATAAAATTCTTGATTTATCGATCATTTTAATTTTTGTAATTTTATTTTCTTTATAA
>ENA-UERY01001624-UERY01001624.1-human-gut-metagenome-genome-assembly--contig:-NODE-1624-length-13284-cov-2.198985_pt1 | contig 13284 bp, 10 predicted proteins | sample MGYA00242989_ERZ507990 | MGnify/ENA primary metagenome ERZ507990 (study PRJEB26167, sample SAMN06115529) | human gut metagenome | host: Homo sapiens | place: China:Fujian | collected 2015-08-26...
GACCGCTTATGTACCGCTACGCTCTGCGACAGAGCGCGAGCGTGCCGCGTTTCTTATACCCTGCCAAGGGCTACGGGATTATTTCACTAACTCTCAATTTACAAAACATTTAAAAACAGTATTGACTTTTTCCAGGCATATGGTAATATAAACATATGAACAGTGGTTCATATGAATGAATATTAAAACTAAATGCAAATCATTAGCAACTAAACAAAAAATGCGAATGGAGAAAGAGGAGGATATTACCATGAAGAAAACTTACAAGATCGAAGTAGACTGTGCAGCTTGTGCTCTGAAGATGGAGGATGCAGCGAAGAAGGTAGAAGGCGTTACCGATGCGACCGTCAGCTTCATGACCCAGAAGATGAAAGTGGAATTCGCTGACGGCAGCGATGAGAAGGCCGTTATGGAGAATGTGGTAAAAGCCTGCAAGAGAGTAGAGGATGACTGCGAGATCTATTTATAGGATGCTCTCGGAAAAGAGGAAGCTATGACTAAGAAACAGAAAAAAGTACTGGTCCGCATCATTGTGGCGGCAGTACTGTTAATTATTTTGCATTTTGTACCTCTGGAAGGGATCTGGCTGGGACTGCTGTACCTGATTCCCTATGCGGTGATCGGCTATGATATTCTCAGAAAAGCCGTTCTGGGCATTATGCACGGTGAAGTGTTTGATGAGAATTTCCTGATGGCGGTAGCTACCGTAGGTGCCATGGGACTGGGAGAGTATTCCGAAGGCGTGGCCGTTATGCTGTTCTACCAGATCGGTGAACTGTTCCAGGTGGTAGCTGTGGGCAAGAGCCGTCAGAACATCAGCGCCCTGATGGATATCCGACCGGATTATGCCAACATTGAGGCAGAGGACGGCAGCTTAGAGCAGGTAGATCCCGATGATGTAGAGATCGGAACCGTGATTGTGGTACGTCCCGGTGAAAAGGTTCCTATCGATGGTGTGGTAGTGGAAGGTACATCCACACTGAATACCAGTGCCCTGACCGGTGAAAGCGTCCCCAGAGAGATCACAGTGGATCAGGATGTGATCAGCGGCTGTGTGAACCTGACCGGATTACTTAAGATCCGTACCACCAAGGAATTTGGAGAATCCACCGTATCCAAGATTCTGGATCTGGTAGAGAATTCCAGTATGAAGAAGTCCAAGTCTGAGAACTTTATTACGAAGTTCGCAAGATATTATACCCCGGCAGTCTGCTACAGTGCTCTGGCACTGGCCATCCTGCCTCCTGTGATCAACCTGATCATGGGCAATCCGGCAGCCTGGAGCACGTGGATCATTCGTGCCCTGACTTTCCTGGTAATCAGCTGCCCTTGTGCACTGGTCATTTCCATTCCCCTTTCTTTCTTCGGAGGAATCGGAGCAGCAAGTGCCTGTGGTATTCTGGTGAAGGGGTCCAATTATCTGGAAGCGCTGTCTGAGACCAAATATGTGGTATTTGACAAGACCGGTACCCTGACCAAGGGTGTATTCGATGTGACGGGTATTTACCCCGGCAGGGATTTCACAGAGGATGAACTGCTTGAGTATGCTGCATATGCGGAGAGCTATTCCAACCATCCCATCAGCAAGAGCCTGAAGATTTCTTACGGCAAGGAGCTGGAGGCGTCCAACGTCAGTGATGTGGAAGAAATCAGCGGACACGGCGTTACTGCCAAAGTAAATGGCAAGCAGGTAGCGGCCGGTAATGCGAAACTGATGAAGAGCCTGAATCTGTCCTATACGGAAAATACCGGTGTCGGTACAGTGGTACATGTAGCGGTAGACGGAAAATATGCCGGATACATCCTGATCTCTGATGTGATCAAGGATGGTGCGAAGGAAGCCATTGCATCTCTGAAGAATTCCGGTGTGAAGAAATGCGTTATGCTGACCGGTGACAGCAAAACAGTTGCAGAATATGTGGCCGGTGAGTTAAAATTGGATGAGGTACACAGTGAACTGCTTCCCGCAGACAAGGTAAGCTGCGTGGAGAAGCTGTTGCAGGACAAGAGCGAGAAGGAAAAACTGGCATTCGTGGGTGACGGTATCAACGATGCACCGGTACTTTCCCGTGCGGATATCGGTATCGCTATGGGAGCCCTTGGCTCAGATGCGGCCATTGAGGCAGCGGATGTGGTTCTGATGGATGACAATCCTGCCAAGATCGCTCTGGCTATGCGGATTTCCCGGAAATGTCTGCGCATCGTTTACGAGAACATCGTATTTGCGCTGGCAGTTAAGGCCATCTGCCTGATCCTGGGTGCGCTGGGTATCGCCAACATGTGGGTTGCTATCTTCGCAGACGTAGGAGTTATGGTACTGGCTGTGCTCAATGCCATCAGATGCCTGCGCATTAAAAACAATTAACCGGATGCAGGCAAAATATGCCTGCGTCATGAGATCACCGGTATTCCGGGAGAACAGGTGGACATGCAGACTTTTTTTTCAGAAATTACAGCACTGTGCAGGAACGAACAATTTCTGCACAGTGTGATGGAAAAATATCATTATGATCCGGAAGAATACCCCAATCTGAAGAGGCTGGCAGGTGAGATGATCCCCTGCCTGGAGACAGAAGCGGGATGGCAGGACAGAGAAATCCAAGAGACTTTTCCCGGGAGGGATCAGTCTTTTTTGGCTGTAGGCATTACTCTGGGAAAAGGGATCGATGAACTGCAGGAAAAGTATTTGCAGAACGGATTTCTGACAGAGAGTTATATGATCGAAGTACTGTCCAGTGAATTATTATTAGAAAGCTACCGGGCTTATACAGAGTGGCTGGTTGTGCATCGGGATCTGCATGTTGCCAGACTGCATTTTTTAGGTGGGGAGATTTCTGAGACTTCAGAACAAAAAATAAGCAGTCTGCTGCGGCTGGCGAACCTTCCCATGCTTCTGCAGGAGCTTGCATTGCCGGTTACCTGTAATGCAGCGTATTGTATGATCCCGAAGAAAAGTGTGGTATTTTATGCGGAGCTGACGAAGGATCCTTTTACCAAATGTGCCGGAATCTGTCTGGGATGCGGCAGGAGAGACTGCCCGAACCGCATGGAGGAAAAAGAGAATTTCCCTTTACGATTTGCGGATATGACGGACCGCCCATTGTCCTATGGGTATGCCAGAATTTTTTCCAAAGCGGATGTAAAATAGGCTTATAGCGTACAAATCGGCAGAAAGTATTGTCCGAAATATTAAAATTCTGATAAGATTTATCAGACGACTTGTAAGTATAGAAAGAATATGGTATGATGCAATCACTTTCAAAGAGGAAAGATATCGTGTGTACGGTGTCTTTCCTCTTTTTATGTATACAATGAGTCAAACACGGATTTGTGCCTGCACAGGAGGCTGTATTTGACGAAGATACATCATCAAGCGTTTTTTATTCGGTGATCAAGTAAAAGATTTGAGAAGAGAGGTGGCTTATGGAAGTATTTTTAGAGGTGACGGTGCAGCATAAAAAATATCATGCCGGGTTTATGGACAAAATGCGGCAGCAACCGGAAGTCACATCCTGCTATCAGGTAGAGGGGGAATATGATTTCCTCGTAAAAGCGGATGTGACCTCGGAAAAGGAACTGGAAAAACTGGAGCGCAGCGTGCGTAAGATTAACGGCGTCTGCAGTGTGCAGCCGGTCTATGCACTGCAGGAGATCATATAGTCATACCCGGAGCAGGGCATTGAAGGTTTCCTCTAAATTCAGTCTGCCGTAGCCCCATTCCCGGTTGGGGTAGTTCAGACCCTGTGTACGCACGGCACCGCGTATGAAATAACTGCGGATCTCCCGGCTTTCCGCCAGCCGGTTATTGCCCTCAATGACTGACCATTGGAAAAACTGTGCTACGGCTCCGGCAGTGATAGCAGCAGCCATGCTGCTTCCCGTACGGCGTCCGTCAATGGTGGAGATGTTTACTCCGGGAGCGGATAAGTCCGGACGGATCTGACCGGTGCGTCCGAAGCCTCTGCCGGATTCTGCGTAAAAACTGTTATTTTCCGCGTTGTAAGTAGAAACGCTCAGAACCTCCGGCGCCATCGAGGGCTCCGTCAAAGTCATGTCGGGATCCGGATTGAGAAAATATACCGGAGTAGACAGAAATTCTGTGATAGGCAGCCACATGTGAAAATTACCGTTATATAAACTACCGGAAGCAGAGACATGAAAGGTCCAGATACCGGGGGTAGGATCCTGGATGCGTACAAGGATCAGTTCTTCACCGGAATTTTCTTCCACAAGAGCAGAGTCGATAGTGACTCTGCTTTTTTCGTAGATAAAGGAATAGGTCACGCTTTGTTGCAACCCAAGGCGCAGTTCGGGAATATTTTCCCCGCCGGGAGTGCGGATGCTCAGATTAAAAGCATCCGGCAGAGCACCCCAAAGCTCCAGCCAGAATCCGATACAGCCTTCGCTGACCCGGATCTCCACATCCCGGGAATCCTCCCCAGGTGTCTGAGCGCTTAGTCTTCCATGGTAATGGTGTGAGGCGTTCCCTTCATTTCCCCCGCAGACGATGGCGGCACGGCTTCTGCGGACAGCGAGAGAAGAGAGATACCGTGACAGGGAGGAATTGCCCGCATGATCTCCCTGGTTGGTTCCCAGACCCAGACAGATGACTACCGGACGCTCGAAGAGCTGCACGAAGGATTCCGCGTATTTGATGCCCAGCATAATATCATTTTCCTGATAGGCGGGAACACCCTCGGGCACCAGATAAAAGCTGCGCAGATATTGCTTACATTCCTTGAGCTTCACCACGACGATGTCGGCACCCGGTGCAGCACCGATATAAGGACTGCCTTGTCTGACGATACTGCCGGCTGCGACTCCGGCGAGGATACTGCCGTGTCCGTTTTCGTCCCTGGAGGGAACGATGGAATAAGGATCCTCGGAACGCAACGCCAGGTTAATATCCTCTCTGCGGTATTCAGAACCATATTTAAACCCCTCAGGTGGTATCCCGGTCTGAACCGTCTGATCCCAGATCGCCAGGATGCGGCTGTTGCCGTTCTCGTCCAGAAACACATGACTTCGATAATCAATACCGGTATCGATAAAACACAGGATCACGCCCTGTCCCGTGAGACTTAGGGGCGGACGCTGCACCTGGGTGATCCCACTGGCAATCAGACTTGCCGGATCAAAGGGAGCGGCACCGGGTGGCGTCTCACCGGAGGGAGATAGCTGCATGAGCCCGTAAAGCTTCGGCATATTGTGATAGGGGAAAAAATCAATCTTTGGATTGCGGATTCCCAGATTGGCCAAATACAAAATCAAAAAATCTTCTCCGATGCGTTCATAACAATTATTGTCATCTCCCAGAAATTCCGATGCGGAAAAGTCTGTGATAATGTCATAGGTGTCCTCTGACAGGATCATTTCCTTGCAGTCCATGGCGTTACTCCGAAGAATCCATTTTTATAATATATACAACGGGATGAATTTTGGTGTGTATGCGTGGGGAGATCCATGACATAAGGGAAAAGCTATAGTACATAAAATATTATGAATATTATAGAAGAGACGGGTAGAAATACCGGTAAGGGATCGTGAGATGTGGGAAAATCCTATTTTCAAAAAAATATGGGAAGTCGGGAAAAAAAAGACGGTATTGATGAAGAAGCATTATAAGAATGGTCTGATGCTGGGAGTGCTCTTGCTGGCAATGTTTTTCCTCGGAAGAAGCATTGGAGCCATTGCCTACGGTCTGCGTATGCAGCGGGAAATAAAGACACAGGCGACGGCGGGAACTGCGCTGGAGAACACCGAAGCGTTATTTTCAGCAGAAAACTGGGGATTGGGATTCGGGACGGAAGGAACACAGCCCACCGGCACGGCATCTGCGGAAGAACTAAAAGAGTACAATGCCTATTATGTGGGAGATGCGGAGGAGAAAAAAATCTATCTCACTTTTGACTGCGGCTATGAGAATGGTAATAGTTCCGCCATATTGGATGCATTGAAAAGGCACAATGCACCGGCGACCTTTTTTGTGGTAGGACATTTTCTGGAGTCGGCGCCGGAGATGGTGAAACGCATGGTGGAGGAGGGACATACCGTGGGAAACCATACCTATCATCATTATGACATGTCGAAAATTTCTGATCCGGCGGTTTTTCGGAAGGAAATGGATGACGTGAGAACTCTTTTTCAGGAGACCACCGGCACGGAGATGGCGATGTACTACCGGCCGCCCCAGGGAAAATACAGTGAGACGAATCTGCAGATGGCAAAGGATCTGGGATATTCCACTTTTTTCTGGAGCCTGGCTTATGTGGACTGGAACGTGGATGCCCAGCCCAGCCATGAGGAAGCTTTTTCCAAGCTGACAGGCAGGATCCACCCCGGAGCGGTGGTGCTGTTACATAATACCTCGAAGACCAATGGGGAGATTCTGGATGAACTGCTCACGAAATGGGAAGAAATGGGTTATACCTTCGGAAAATTGGAAGAACTGGTGCAGTAGGGTTTGACTTCCCCTGCCCCATACCCTATAATAGAGGACAGAAAAATATACTGGAGGACAACCATGGAAAAAGAACTGGTAGTTGTCATTGATTTTGGCGGACAGTACAATCAGCTGGTCGCCAGAAGAGTCAGAGAATGCAATGTATATTGCGAGATCTACTCTTACAAGACAGACTTGAATAAGATAAAAGCGATGAATCCCAAGGGAATCATCCTGACCGGCGGCCCTGCAAGCTGCTATGAACCCGGTGCAGCTACCTGCTCCGAGGATCTGTTTCACTTAGGAGTTCCCGTGCTGGGACTCTGCTACGGCGCACAACTGATGACCCATGTGCTGGGTGGTAAGGTGGAACGTGCAGCCGTTCGGGAATATGGCAAGACTGAGGTGAAGGTAGACCGCAGTTCCAAGCTGTTTTCCGATGTATCCGAGAATACGATCTGCTGGATGAGCCATTTCGACTATATTTCGAAGCTGGCACCCGGCTTCCGTGCCGTAGCTACCACCGCAAACTGCCCTGTGGCAGCAGCAGAGTGCGTAGAGCGCGGACTGTATGCAATCCAGTTCCATCCGGAAGTACTCCACACGGTGGAAGGCTCCAAGATGCTGTATAATTTCGTACGTAATATCTGCGGATGCTGCGGTGACTGGAAGATGGATTCCTTCGTGGAAGAGTCTATTAAGGCAATTCGTGAGAAGGTTGGTAATGGTAAAGTCCTCTGTGCATTGTCCGGCGGCGTGGATTCCTCCGTGGCAGCAGTACTGTTATCCAAGGCAGTCGGCGAGCAGCTGACCTGTGTCTTCGTAGATCACGGCCTGCTCCGTAAGAATGAGGGTGATGAGGTAGAAGCAGTCTTCGGTCCCAACGGCAATTACGATCTGCACTTCATCCGTGTGAATGCGCAGGAGCGTTTCTATAGCAAGCTGGCAGGTGTATCCGAGCCGGAGCATAAGAGAAAGATCATCGGCGAAGAGTTCATCCGTGTATTCGAGGAAGAGGCGAAGAAGATCGGTGCCGTGGACTTCCTGGTACAGGGAACCATCTATCCCGATGTGGTAGAGAGCGGACTGGGCGGTGAATCCGCAGTAATCAAGTCCCATCACAACGTAGGCGGCCTGCCCGACTATGTAGATTTCAAGGAGATCATCGAGCCTCTGCGCAACCTGTTCAAGGATGAGGTCCGCAAGGTAGGACTGGAGCTTGGCATTCCGGAGCATCTGGTATTCCGTCAACCGTTCCCCGGGCCCGGACTGGGTATCCGTATCATCGGCGAAGTGACCGCTGAGAAGGTCAAGATCGTACAGGATGCAGATGCCATCTACCGCGAGGAAATCGCTAACGCAGGTCTGGACCGCGAGATCAACCAGTACTTCGCAGCCCTGACCAATATGAGATCCGTAGGAGTTATGGGTGATGAGAGAACCTATGATTACGCCATCGCACTGAGAGCCGTGAAAACGATCGACTTCATGACCGCAGAGAGCGCACAGATCCCTTATGAAGTATTACAGAAGGTGACCAGCAGGATCATCAATGAGGTGAGCCATGTGAATCGGGTAATGTATGATATTACCAGTAAGCCGCCGGCTACGATTGAGTGGGAATAATATCCCTTTCCGTTAGCGGTTTTTGAACCGGTAATATGTAAAAAACCCTCTGTTTACAGAGGGTTTTTTTATTGCACGCATTTCAGCAAATACTTCAGTAAATACTTCTGGCGTATGTTCTGTCGGATAGTACGCTAATCGACCAGTTGCAGCTGAGGCTGCTGCTGAGGTGCGACATTCTGAATACGCACATCCATCTGTGGATAGGGCAGGTCAATATGGTTGGCGTCCAGCGCCTCTTTAATGTTTTCCAGCAGATCGTAATAGGTGTTCCAGTACTCGATGTTGGGCACCCATACGCGCACGTAAAAATTCAACGCTGAAGCGCCCAGTTCGCCCAGGCGAACGGTTACCCCACGTTGCTTATCGATACGGCTGTCCTGCTCGATAATGTGATTAATAACTTGCTTAACCTCTGCAATCCGACTCTGATAACCCACGCCAATCACCAGATCGATACGGCGAAAAGGATGACGGGAATAGTTAATGATGTTGTCAGCGATGATCTTACCGTTTGGAATCACCACTTCTTTGCTGTCCGCGGTGAGCAGGGTGGTGGAGAAGATGTGCACCTTTTCTACTGTTCCGGTGACTGCACCAATCTGCACTACTTCCCCTGCGCGAAAAGGCCGCAGGGAAACCAACAGCACGCCAGCGGCAAAGTTGGAAAGCGATCCTTGTAGCGCGAGACCAATAGCCAGTCCGGCGGCGCCGATGACGGCAATAATGGAGGATGTTTCAATGCCGACGCGACCCAACGCAGCGACGACGAAAAAAGCGAGGGTGATGTAACGTACCAGCGCGGTGAAGAACTGAATGATCGTTCTGTCGACTTTACGTTTAAGCAGTAACTTTTCCAGCCCACGAGACAGCAGACGAGCGAGAAATTTACCGATAAACATGAAGATCACGGCGGCAACGATATTCCAGCCGAATTGAATGACAGCATCGCTGTGCCCGGCGATCCACTCAAGGCCGCTTCTTATTTTCGGGAATAATAAAAAACCACTCATAGTATTACCCTGTAGTATTTAAAAATGATAACAATTCAAATAACTATTTAATTTTCATGCGAAATATAAATGCTTGCGTCAGTGATATTTGCTGGTGATATTAATTAGCGTTTATTTGAGCACTGTTTGTCTTTTTTATGTTCGTTAAACCGGAACGTAAAAAAATCAGCGCGAATGGTGCGGTGAAGTGGGATGAAAAGATTGTGTATTTGTGCGAAAAATACGGCCGATTATCCGATAATTCAGCGAGAGTGGTAGGGGACGTGTGTTAAGTTTCATCACTCAAATCCCTTACCGGATGGTTAAATGTCAGGCGATTAGCCATCCGGTAAGGAATCTTAATGCTGAGATATTACAGGCGCGAGCGATCAGCGCGCGTCGGTTTGAGCAGGAGATGCCTGTTGCGGCTGGGTGATCTGCTGAGAGTCTTTTTTGTCCTGGTGGTGATGCCACGCACCAATGGCGGAGTAGACGAAGCGTCCGAAGAAGAAGAGAAAGCTGATAAGCAGTACGATCCGGATCATGCGACTGTTAAATCGGTGTCGTTTGCGTAGGCTGGTAACCTGGCTCACAAAAGGTTCCTTGTAGTGTACCCAACTGAGGGCGATACTTACATTAAGGCATACTGTGAGGGAATGGTCAATTCTTCGTTATGTAAAATTGCCTCAGTGGTTTTATCCATTTATGTTATGGAAATTAATATTATTATTTGCATGAATAATGTATTAACGATAAAAAATAATGAAAAGAGTAATAATTGATGAATGAGGGGCATGTTTTTTGATATGTATCAAGCATCACACTTTGCTGACAACTAAAATCGATGAATCATTGTGATGTATTTTATTCTATCGTTTTAAGGTCAGGTGGGATGCCTGTCTGAATACCCCCTACAGGATGTGCGGGATTCTACTGAGCATCTATGAAACTCAATAAAAATTATATTGGTATTAGAGACAGATGGTGGGCATTACCTCTCATCTTACCTTCTTTGTTGTTGCCTGTATTGAGCACTGCTACTACCTACGCCCATATTAGTACGGGGACCGTAATTCTTTTCTACATGCCTTTGGCGTTGATGATTAGCCTGATGCTATTTTTTGGCTGGGCGGCATTGCCGGGAATTATCATTTCCATTATCTGGTACAAATATCCGCAGGTTGGGTTATTTGAAACGCTCTCAATAATTTCGCACTTTATTGTAACGATAGTGCTGAGTTGGGGAGGGTATAAAGTATTTGCACCCCGGCGGAACAACGTGTCTCACGGTGACTCCCACCTGATGTTTCAGCACATGTTTTGGCAGGTTTTCTGCCCGGCAACGCTGTTTCTGCTATTCTTCCATTTCGCCGCGTTTGTGGGCGTCTATGAGAGCAAATCCGGCATGGTGGGCGTTATGCCCCTTAATACCGGCACGTTGATCAACTATCAGGCCATGCTGGCCGGGAATCTGGTTGGGGTTCCACTGTGCTACTTTATCATTCGCACGATCCGCAACCCTTTGCATGTCAGAGGCTATTTTTCTCAATTAAAGCAGCAGTTTGATACCAAAGTGACTAAAACAGAGTTTGCGGTCTGGTTGATTATATTGACTGTGCTAATGGCAATGTTGTGTATGCCGCTCAATGAACAAAGCTCAATATTCAGCACGAATTATACATTGTCACTGTTACTTCCCGTCATGCTGTGGGGGGCAATGCGTTACGGTTATAAATTTATTTCGTTGATATGGGCGGTCGTACTTATTACCGCAATTCATTATTATCAGCGCTATATGCCATGGTATTCGGGTTACGATACGCAGCTTGCCATTACCTCATCAAGTTATCTGGTTTTTTCCTTCATCGTGAATTTCATTGCTGTCCTGGCAACGCGTCAACGTTTTGTTACCCGGCGCAACCATCGTCTGGCATTCTTTGATCCGATGGTGCATCTGCCAAATTTGCGCGCATTGAACCGGGATTTGAAAAAAACGCCATGGTCAGTGCTTTGCTTTTTGGGTGTTCCGGGCATGGAGCTGCTGGTGAAAAATTACGGCATTATGCTGCGTATCCAGTACAAGCAAAAACTGGCTCAGTGGATAACACCGTTGCTTGAACAGGATGAGCATGTCTATCAATTGTCAGGTAATGATTTAATCCTGCGTTTTAACACTGAGCTACACCAGGAACGCATTGAAGCACTGGACAGGCATATCAAGCAGTTTCGTTTTGTCTGGGACGGAATGCCTTTGCAACCGCAGGTTGGGATCAGCTTTTGCTATGTCCGTTCTCCTGTTAACCATATCTATTTGTTGCTGGGAGAGTTAAGTACCATTGCCGAATTATCGCTGGCAACCAATTCACCAGAGAATTTGCAGCGGCGTGGTGTGATGCACCTGCAACGCGACCTGAAAGATAAAGTTGCGATGATGAACCGTATTCAGCAGGCGCTGGAGAACAATCGCTTTTTCCTGAAGGCGCAGCCGATTTTTGGCGTGCGTGGCGACGTTTATCACGAAATCCTCCTGCGGCTTGAGGGGGATGACGGTGAAACTATTGCCCCTGATAACTTCTTGCCGGTAGCCCATGAGTTTGGTTTGTCATCCCGTATCGATCTGTGGGTGATTGAAAATACGCTGAAATTTATGGCGCAGAATCGGGAAAAAATGCCCGCCCACCGGTTTGCTATCAACTTATCACCCACCTCAGTATGTCGCGCGCGACTTCCTAATGACATCAATCAGTTACTGAATAAGTACAAGGTTGAAGCATGGCAACTTATCTTTGAAGTGACGGAAAGCAATGCCTTGACCAATGCGGAACAGGCACAGGCAACGTTACTGCAGCTGCAATCACTGGGCTGTCAGATTGCGATTGATGATTTTGGGACGGGTTACGCCAGCTATACGCGGCTGAAGAATGTGAGTGCCGATATCCTGAAAATTGATGGCAGCTTTATTCGCAGTATCGTTTCGAATAGCCTCGACTACCAAATCGTGGCCTCTATTTGCCATCTGGCTCGGATGAAAAGAATGCTGGTGGTTGCGGAGTACGTCGAAAGCGAGGAAATACGCAGTGCGGTGATTTCGCTGGGGATTGATTACATGCAGGGGTATCTGATTGGTAAGCCACTGCCGTTGAGTGAAACTCTGGAAAAGCAGGTGCCAGATGAACTGACACCTGCTGAGATCTTATGCGGCGATATCGGGTGAGCTCTCTTCTTCAATTTTGAGTCGCCAGCCTGTTACGGCTTCCCAGTATTGCTGCTCTTTCTCCAGATCGAGCAGCACCAGCGCGTTCTGGGTAAACCAGTCGTGCGGGAAGCAGAGCGTCCAGTGGTTAGCCTCGGTGGTCAGCTTCAGCGTCGGTGGCGTGGTTGTCGCCTGACGCTGGTTGTTCAGCAGCACGCCAAGGCGCAGCAGCTGGATCATCGGCAGGAACTGCTTCTTCTTGAACAGCGTAAAGCGCGGCAGCTCGTCGAGCTTAATCGCCTTACGGTGGAAGCGCACCAGCGTCGACATCAGATACTGCTGCTCCTGGTTGAAGCCCGGCAGGTCGCTATTTTGGAGAATGTAGGCCGAGTGACGATGCATGCCGCTGTGGTTGATATTCAGCCCTACCTCATGGAGCATCACCGCCCATTTCAACAGCGCCGCGAGGTGCGGATTGGCCAGCTTGGGATTCTGCTCCTGCCACTGCTCCAGCATCTGGGTGGTAGTTTCCAGTACCCGGCGCGCCTGTTCGCGATCGATGTTGTACTGATTTGCCAGACTCTGTGCCGTGCGGCTACGAATATCCTGGTGGCGGAAGCGGCCTTCCATCTCGTACAGGACACCTTCGCGCAGCGCGCCATCGGACAGACGAAGTTCTTTGATGGCCAGCGCGTCAAACACACCGCAGAGGATCGCCAGCCCAGGCGCAAAGACCGCTTTACGGTCTTCTGAGAGACCGGGCAGACTGAGCGCGTCGAAGTTTTTATGCTTCAGCAGCTCACTGACCAGCATTTCGAGGCGCTCCGGCGTAATAAATCCGTCCTTCTCGCCCATCGCCACCAGCACTTCCTGGGCGGCTTTAATGGTGCCGGAGGCGCCCAGCGCCACGGTCCATCCCTGAATACGGAACTGCCAGGCCAGCGTCTCCAGCTTCTGCACCGCCGCCAGGCGCGCGCGCTGGAAGTTTTCTTTATTGATAACGCCGCCAGGGAAATAGGCCTGCGAGAAGC
>ENA-UERY01001627-UERY01001627.1-human-gut-metagenome-genome-assembly--contig:-NODE-1627-length-13274-cov-4.185724_pt1 | contig 13274 bp, 10 predicted proteins | sample MGYA00242989_ERZ507990 | MGnify/ENA primary metagenome ERZ507990 (study PRJEB26167, sample SAMN06115529) | human gut metagenome | host: Homo sapiens | place: China:Fujian | collected 2015-08-26...
ACAGTTCGGTCTCTATCTATCGTGGGCGTATGAAATTTGCGTGGCTCTGACACTAGTACGAGAGGACCGTGTTGGACTGACCGCTGGTTTACCAGTTGTGCCGCCAGGTGCATTGCTGGGTATCTAAGTCGGGATTGGATAAGTGCTGAAAGCATCTAAGTACGAAGCCAGCCACAAGATTAGATTTCTTAGGGTCGTCAAAGACGATGACGTTGATAGGATGCAGGTGTAAAGGTGGTAACATCACAGCCGAGCATTACTAATTGCCCGTTCACTTTCTTTCGGACATGTACCGGTTGGGTATATACGTTTAGCTTGCTAGACACTGAAGTTTTACTTTTCATCATGTCATAACCTTATTGAATTTCTTCAGGTGGTTATAGCACGAGGGTTCCACCTCTTCCCATTCCGAACAGAGAAGTTAAGCCTCGTCACGCCGATGGTACTGCGTAACAGTGGGAGAGTAGGTAGCCGCCGTTTTTTAAGAAGTCCCTTGATTCAGCAATGAATCAAGGGACTTCTGTTTTTTTATCATTTCTGAATTAGGGCCTTCTCTAAGGCCGGATAAAAGATAACCTCTTCTCTTCTTCTGCAAATAAAATAGCTGTATTTACTAATGCTAGATGTGAATATGCCTGCGGGAAGTTGCCCAACTGTTCTTTGGTTTCGAAATCAATATCTTCACTAAATAATCCGAGGTGATTGGAATATTTCAGAACTTCGTCAAACAGGCAGCGTGCTTCTTTTTTATGGCCGGTTACAAACAATGCCCGTATAAGCCAGAATGTACAAATCGTAAAAGCAGAAGTAGACAACCCAAAATCGTCTTTGCTGTTATAGCGATACATAAGTCCTTTATGGAAAAGGGCTTTCTTGACTGCTTCCACTGTTTTATGATAGCGTATATCATCTGCTTCTATAAATCCATAGGGTTCCATCAATAGTAATGAGGAATCCATTGCTTGATTATTATATGTCTGTGTGAAGCTTTGAAGTTCCTTATTCCAGCCATATTTCATCACATCTTTCTTTATTTTTTCGGCTTCCAGTTGCCAACGTTCGCTATAATTATATTTGTTAAGCATTTGAGCGATTTTAGCTCCGCGATCTAAAGCTACCCAACACATCACTTTGGAAGAAACAAAGTGTTGTCCTTCTCCCCGGATCTCCCAGATTCCCTTATCGGGCTTTCTCCAGTTTTCTACTACTTTTGCTAAAATGGTCTTTACCATTTCCCACATGTCTTCAATTTCATCCAGTGTGCCGGGCATGAGGCGATAATATTGGTAAATCAGGTCCATCAGGTAACCAAAAGAGTCGTTTTGTTTCTGATGGTATGCATCATTTCCTATTCGTACAGGTTTGGAGTTCTTATAACCGGATAGATGGTCGAGTATCACTTCGGTTAGTTGGTGCTCGCCCCGGATGCCATACATAATTTGATAATCATGTTTGGAAACGAATGTGGATTGGATAAATTTCATAAAGCGTTTGGCTGCACCGGTATGTCCGATTTGAAACATGGTTTCGATGGACATGGAAGCATCCCGAAGCCAGCAGAAACGATAATCCCAGTTGCGCACTTCTCCTACAGCTTCCGGAAGGCTTGTCGTTAGTGCTGCCAGCACAGCTCCGTTGTGGTAGGACATTAGTTTCAGAACCAATAAACTCCGTTCGATTACGTCATTATATAGAGTGTATTTCTTGCTTCTGTCTGTCCAGTTCAGCCAATATACCAGCGTACGGCAATATTCTATTTTCTCCCTTTCTATGTCGATTGGGATCACTTTCTCGTTATAGGAGAGCAGGAGAAATTCGTCTTTCTCAAGAATGATTTCTTTTTTCTCTTTGATGTCTTGAAGAGACAGGGAAGCGTATAAATATTGTCTGTCCTTATTTTCAGAGGAACAGTAGGACTCTATATACTGCGGAGTTATATTTAGAATCACTTGTCCCTGTGCATAGTTTGGAGCCGGATAGTAGTTAATCTTGAAACGTGGTTTTCCTTTTATCCAATGTATGTAGCGATATAATTCGGCAGGCAAATAATGTCCTGTTTCATCTTTGGAACGATAACAGGGCATATAGTCGAGCACTACAAATTCTCCTTCATCAGAGGAGAATTGGGTAGAAAGGATATTGGTGTGCGGAACATAACTTTGTGTGATGCGATAGTCTCCGGCAACTTCGAATCCAAAAGCTCCCCCTTTCTCCCGGTCGAGCAGACTGGCAAAAATAGAAGGAGAATCAAAATCGGGAAAACAGAGCCATTCGATATTTCCGTTCTGCGAAATGAGGGCTGCTGTACGGCAGTTACCTATCACTCCATAATTTAAATTATTCATATTGATTGCTTTTTATTGAGTTTTTAATAGATCTTTGAGAAAGTCGAAAGCGAAAGTCAGGCGATTCTTAATACTTCCTTTTTTTGTGGCAGTTTTTTGTTTGCCTAGTAAAGACCGTAAGAAAGGAAGTACGTCAGATTGGGCAGACAGGTGATAGTTGGCGGCTTCGGATACGCTACCTATTTTAATGGCGATAGCGCTCTTCGGTAATGCCTGAAACATATCTTCATCTGTAGTGTCGTCTCCCATCGCTATAACAAAATCATAACGTCTGTTGGCTAGCAGACGACCCACCTCGGAACCTTTATTGCAATCCGGTGATTTGATTTCGATCACTTTATTTCCTTGTAGAATTTGTAGTTTCTGCCGGGTACAGAGCGAAATCAGTGTGTTGACGAGTTGTTGGGCTCTTAATGTGCCGAGCCATGCGTCACTTTCACGATAATGCCATGCCAGGGCAGTTTCCTTCACTTCCAGATGGGAACGGGGAGTACGGTCTACAAACATTTGAAGAATAGAGAGAATACCTGCTCCCCATTCTATCTTCTTTATATTTTTATGCCAAACTCCGTTTTCTTTGTAGAAAGCTCCATGTTCGGCAGCCATAGAAATAGGAAGGGAACCGAGCCATTTTTCTAATGTAAAATGATCCCGCCCGCTATTGATTACAATATGATTGGCGGGATCGCTAGCCAATTGTTGTAGAATAGAAATAAGTTCTGGTGTAGGTTGGGCATCTTCGGGACGTGATTTGAGAGCTGCCAGCGTACCATCGTAATCCAGCAGAACAAGGCGTTGTTTTGCCTGGTTATACTTTAACTTGATTTGTGCGATGGTAGCAGCTACGATGCGTTTTTTTCGTAACAGATCGTTTTTCATGCACGTCATGTTCAGTTCATTGACAAAGTCGGCTGCCCATTTGTTGACTGTCTGTACAGACAGAATACTTTGCATACGTTGCAGGCGCTGCTTTTGTTCCTCTTCCGGCATTTCAAGTGCCTGGCAAATCGCATTCTCTATTTGTTCCGTATCGTTTGGATTGATTTGGATAGCGTCCGTCAATTCTACAGCGGCACCTGCCATTTCGCTAAGGATAAGTACGCCCGGATTGTCGCACTTGGTAGCTACATATTCTTTGGCTACCAGGTTCATGCCATCCCGAAGTGGAGTGACGAGGGCTATATCGGCTACATAATACATGGCGGTCAGTTCTTCCAGCGAGAAGCCGTGGTAGAAATAACAGACGGGAGTCCAATTCATTGTGGAGTAGCGTCCGTTGATAGAGCCGATTTCTTCGTCGATCTTTGTTTTTAGTTCCGCATAGCTGCCTACATGGTCACGTGAAGGAACGATGACCATCGCTAATGTGACCTTGCCATGATATTCGGAATGATGTTCGAGGAAGGTGGCGAAGCCATGCAGACGATGTAGTATCCCTTTACTATAGTCCAGTCTGTCTACTGACAGGATGAGTTTATGCTCACCGAAAAGTTTCCGGGTACGTTCAATAGCTTGGTGCACTTCTTTATTTTCCGAGGCCTTATGATAAGATTCATAGTTGATTCCCATTGGTAATGCCTCTACTCTGGTCACCCGGTTGTTGATCTGTACTTCATCCAATTTAAAATCGAGATGTAATACACGTTCTACAGCACTGATGAAATGACGCATATAGTCGTGGGTGTGGAAAGCAATGAAGTCGGCTCCTAATAAGCCTTTCAGTATCTCGGCGCGCTCCGGCAGAATACGAAAAAGTTCGTAGGAAGGGAACGGGATATGATGGAAATATCCGATACAGAGTTCCGGATATATTTTCCTCAACATTCCCGGAAGTAGCATCAACTGATAATCCTGTATCCATACTTTGTCGCCGGGACGTACCAGTCGGCAAATCTCCTCACAGAAAAGACGGTTGACTTGCTGGTAGGATTGCCAAAAACAGTTCTTATATAAGGTATAAGCATAAAAGTAATGGCATAAAGGCCAGATAGTACTGTTACTGTATCCTTCGTAGTAATTTTCAATTTGCTTTTCCGACAAGAAGACCGGATGAAAATTCATTTCCTGTAGTTTCTCGTTAATCTCCTGTTGGTCCTTTTCTTCATTGGCACATATTCCGGGCCAACCTATCCAGTGCTTCTCATAAGAAGTCTGAAGAGAATCCAAACCTGTTGCCAGTCCGCCTTCGCTACGCGAAAATGCGAATTTACCGTTTGTGCCGGCTACTTTGACAGGTAATCTGTTTGCAATAATATAAAGTTTCATATCTATCTCTTTGCAAAGCATATACCAATAGACCTATATTAGTTGTTAATCTCTTATTATCAGTGTATTATAAGTATTATGTTTCCTTCTCTTGCCTTTTCAAAATGAAAATCCCCCTTTCAAAGTGATAATTTGCTTATTTTTTCTCTTCTGAAATTCCGGAAAAGTACAAAGCTTTTCAAAATAGAATCCTTTTTTCAAAATGGAAGGGTATGTTGGATGGATAGAAAGTTTCTTGTGATGTGTATTTTGTTGAATATTAGTCTGTTATCTGCTGTGTGTTTTTTGTGGCACGCATTTGGCATGAAGGGTGGCGAGTAAAAAAATAATAGTAATCATTTAAAAGGTAAAAACATGGGAATAACACTATCATTTATTTTCTGCCTGTTAAGCGGTTTCGCTTGTTTCTGGCTATTTTGGAAATGTGTAGACTGGTTTGAAAATATTTAAAGAAAAAGGAGAATTGATTATGTACACAGCATTATTCGTATTAGGTATTGCGATCTTCGGTTATTTGATGTACGTGCTCGTCAAACCCGAAAAGTTTTAAAGTAACACACACAGTTTAAGGTAAAAAGTATATGAATACAGAAATTTTAGGCGTGGTTGTTCAGATAGCCTTGATGGTGATTCTGGCTTATCCACTGGGAAAATACATTGCTAAGGTCTACAGAGGAGAAAAGACCTGGTCTGATTTTATGGCTCCTATCGAAAGAGTCATTTATAAAGTTTGTGGAATCGACCCCAATGAAGAAATGAACTGGAAACAATTCCTGAAAGCATTGTTGATTTTGAATGCTTTCTGGTTTTTCTGGGGAATGGTACTCTTGGTTTCACAAGGATGGTTGCCCTTAAATCCGGACGGCAACGGACCGCAGACTCCGGATCAGGCATTTAATACCTGTATTAGTTTTATGGTGAACTGTAACTTGCAGCACTATAGCGGTGAAAGCGGACTGACTTATTTTACTCAACTGTTCGTCATCATGCTATTCCAGTTTATTACCGCAGCAACAGGTATGGCTGCTATGGCAGGTATTATGAAGAGTATTGCTGCAAAAACAACCAAAACAATTGGTAACTTCTGGCAATTTCTGGTAATAAGCTGTACACGTATTTTATTGCCTCTTTCTCTGATTGTAGGTTTTATCCTGATTCTTCAGGGAACCCCGATGGGATTTGATGGTAAGATGAAAGTGACTACGATGGAAGGCCAGGAACAAATGGTTTCTCAAGGTCCTACGGCTGCAATTGTTCCTATCAAGCAATTAGGAACGAATGGTGGTGGTTACTTTGGTGTAAACTCTTCTCATCCGTTGGAAAACCCGACTTATCTTACTAATATGGCAGAATGTTGGTCTATCCTGATTATCCCGATGACAAGGGTATTTGCGCTAGGATTCTATACCCGCAGAAAGAAGTTGGCTTATAGTATATTCGGAGTAATGCTTTTCGCTTTTCTGGTAGGCGTATGTATTAATGTCAGTCAGGAAATGGGCGGTAATCCACGCATTGATGAATTGGGAATTGCGCAGGATAATGGTGCGATGGAAGGTAAAGAGGTCCGTTTGGGAGCCGGAGCAACGGCATTATGGAGTATTGTAACTACTGTAACCTCTAATGGTTCTGTGAATGGTATGCATGATTCCACTATGCCGCTGTCCGGAATGATGGAGATGCTGAATATGCAGATTAACACCTGGTTTGGCGGTGTAGGTGTAGGATGGATGAATTACTATACATTTATTATCATTACAGTGTTTATCAGCGGTTTGATGGTAGGACGTACGCCGGAATTCCTCGGTAAGAAAGTGGAAGCCCGCGAAATGAAAATCGCTACGATTGTAGCTCTGCTTCATCCGTTTGTCATTTTGGTATTTACAGCACTTTCAAGTTATATTTATGTGCATCACCCTGATTTTGTGGAAAGTGAAGGTGGATGGTTGAACAACTTGGGATTCCACGGTTTAAGTGAGCAACTTTACGAGTACACTTCTTGTGCTGCCAATAACGGTTCCGGTTTTGAAGGTTTGGGAGATAATACTTATTTCTGGAATTATACGTGTGGTATTGTTCTGATTTTGAGCCGTTTTATTCCTATCATCGGGCAGGTTGCCATTGCCGGATTACTGGCACAGAAGAAATTCATTCCGGAAAGTGCCGGCACATTGAAGACCGATACATTGACTTTCGGAGTCATGACATTTGTGGTTATCTTCATTATTGCTGCGCTGTCATTCTTCCCGGTACATGCATTGAGCACAATTGCTGAACATTTAAGTTTGTAATACTGAATTAGAGAAGATATGAAAGATAATAAATCAGCTTCTTTGTTTCCAAAGGAGCAAGTTATAGAAAGTTTGAAACAGTCATTCGTGAAACTGAACCCGCGGATGATGATAAAGAACCCGATTATGTTTACAGTAGAAGTGGCTACAGTAGTCATGCTGCTCGTAACGCTCTACTCCATTGTAAATTCTTCACAAGGTTCGTTTGCTTACAACATTGCCGTGTTTATCATTCTGTTTGTAACCTTGTTGTTTGCCAATTTTGCCGAAGCTATTGCCGAAGCACGTGGTAAAGCACAGGCCGACAGCTTGCGTAAGACTCGTGAAGAGACACCGGCAAAGAAAGTGGAAGGTAATAAAATCGTTACCGTCAGTTCTTCACAGTTGAAGAAAGGAGATGTGTTTGTTTGTGAGGCGGGAGACGTGATTCCTTCCGATGGTGAGATTATTGAAGGCTTGGCTTCTATTGATGAAAGTGCTATCACCGGCGAGTCTGCTCCGGTTATTCGTGAGGCAGGTGGCGATAAGAGTTCTGTAACGGGTGGTACGAAGGTATTGTCCGATCATATAAAAGTAATGGTGACTACTCAACCGGGAGAAAGTTTTCTCGACAAGATGATTGCACTGGTAGAAGGTGCTTCCCGCCAGAAAACCCCGAATGAGATTGCGTTGACTATTCTGTTGGCAGGTTTTACGCTTGTTTTCGTCATAGTGTGTATTACCTTGAAACCGTTTGCCGACTATAGTCATACGGTCATCACCATTGCTTCGCTTATTTCTTTGTTTGTGTGTCTGATTCCGACAACTATCGGTGGACTTCTCTCTGCTATCGGTATTGCCGGTATGGACCGCGCGCTTCGTGCCAACGTGATTACTAAATCCGGTAGAGCAGTAGAGACTGCCGGTGATATTGATACGTTGTTGCTGGATAAAACAGGTACTATCACAATCGGTAACCGTAAAGCAACTCATTTCCATACGGCTCCGGGTGTCAATTTGCACGATTTTGTGGAGACTTGTCTGTTGTCTTCCTTGTCCGATGAAACGCCGGAGGGTAAGTCTATCGTAGAACTGGGACGCGAGTCGGGCATCCGTATGCGTAACCTGAATACAACGGGAGCGCGTATGATTAAGTTTACGGCTGAAACTAAATGTTCGGGAGTAGACTTGGCAGATGGAACACAGATTCGTAAAGGTGCTTTCGATGCTATCCGTAAGATGGTGGAAGGTGAAGGAAATGAATTTCCGAAAGAAGTGGAAGAGATCATCTCTTCTATCTCTAGCAATGGTGGTACGCCGTTGGTAGTATGTGTAAACAAGAAAGTGACCGGTGTCATTGAGTTGCAGGATATTATCAAACCGGGTATTCAGGAACGTTTCGAACGTCTGCGTAAGATGGGAGTGAAGACGGTCATGGTGACAGGGGATAACCCGTTAACTGCAAAATATATTGCTGAAAAAGCCGGTGTGGATGATTTTATCGCTGAAGCTAAACCGGAAGATAAGATGGAATATATCAAGAAGGAACAGCAGGCTGGTAAATTGGTTGCAATGATGGGAGACGGAACGAACGATGCTCCTGCTCTGGCACAAGCCAATGTGGGTGTAGCCATGAATAGCGGTACACAGGCAGCAAAGGAAGCCGGTAATATGGTCGACTTGGATAACGATCCGACGAAATTGATTGAGATTGTGGAAATCGGTAAACAATTGTTGATGACACGCGGTACACTGACCACTTTCTCTATCGCCAATGACGTTGCGAAGTATTTTGCTATCGTTCCGGCCTTGTTTATGATTGCTATTCCCGAATTGGCAGCTCTGAATATCATGCATCTGCATAGTCCTGAAAGCGCCATTCTTTCAGCGGTTATTTTTAATGCGATTATTATTCCGATTCTGATTCCGCTGGCTTTGCGTGGAGTGCAATACAAACCGATAGGTGCGAGTGCTTTACTTCGCCGTAATCTGTTGATCTATGGTTTGGGTGGTGTGATTGTTCCTTTTGTGGGAATCAAGTTGATAGATTTATTGGTAGGTTTATTCTTTTAATTAAAAAACAATAGCAATGAAAACTTTATTGAAGTCTTTAAAAATAACACTTGCTTTTTGTGTCTTTTTCTCCGTGTTCTATATCCTTATCCTGTGGGTGTTCGCACAGGTAGCAGGTCCTAATAAAGGAAATGCCGAGGTGGCTACGCTGGATGGGAAAGTAGTGGGAGCGGCCAATGTGGGTCAGATGTTTACAAAAGATATTTATTTCTGGGGACGTCCTTCTTCTGCCGGTGACGGGTATGATGCGACGAGTTCCGCAGGTAGTAATAAAGGGCCTACGAATCAAGAATATCTGGATGAAGTGAAAGCGCGTATTGATACTTTCCTTGTACATCATCCTTATTTGAATCGTGCGGATGTGCCTGCCGAAATGGTGACGGCCAGTGGTTCGGGACTGGATCCTAATATCACTCCTCAATGTGCGTATGTACAAGTGAAGAGAGTAGCACAAGCACGTGGATTAACAGAAAAACAAGTAAGAGCGATTGTTGATAAAAGCATAGAAAAACCGTTTTTGGGGTTGTTGGGAACAGAAAAGGTGAATGTCTTGAAATTGAATATCGCTTTAGAGGAAAGCAATAAGTAGATGAAGATTGAGCAGCGTTCCTGTCCGGACCGTTTGGGTTATGCCGCGGTTCAAATTAACAGGGTTGGATGGGGCGCTGCTTTTTTACAGGAACATAAAATAGAATTAGATAAAAAGTATGAAAAGTTTTTTTAGTAAAAAGAGTATTTTAGGAACAATGGCTGTAGCAGCCGTATGTATGTTGGGAACTAGCAATGCACAAGCACAAGAGTTTACTATACAAGGTGATTTGGTAAGTTCGTATGTATGGCGTGGTATTTATCAGGGGGGAGCCGCTTCCTTTCAGCCGACTTTGGGATTTAGCGTAGGTAATTTCTCGCTTACTGCATGGGGCTCAACCAGTTTGAGTGAAAGTAATAAAGAAATTGACCTAACCGCAGCTTATAAGTTTGGTGAAGCGGGACCGACACTTTCTGTAGCCACTCTTTGGTGGGACGGACAAGCTGATGTGGCTAATGGAGAACTTACCAATAATTATTTCCATTTTAAAAGTGGAGACACCGGACATCATTTTGAAGCAGGGTTAGCTTATACGCTTCCTATTGAAAAGTTCCCGTTATCTATCGCATGGTATACCATGTTTGCCGGTGCTGACAGAAAAACGACTGATGAGGGGGAGGAAAAGCAGGCATACTCTTCTTACGTAGAACTGAATTATCCGTTCAGTGTGAAAGGAGTTGATCTGAATGCTACTTGTGGAGTGGTTCCTTATAAGACTCCGCAGTATAATGTGAATGGGTTTGCAGTGACGAACCTAGCTTTGAAAGCAACGAAAGCAATAAATTTTAATGATAAGTTTTCATTGCCTATATTTGTACAGGCTATATGGAATCCACGTTTGGAGGACGCCCATTTAGTATTTGGCGTAACTTTAAGGCCATAAAATAAACTCATGAATTTTTGTGAAACCCGTGGTGATCGTGATGATTACTACGGGTTAGGATGTTTAAAATAACAGATTGACGTAATGGATGATAGAGAACATAGTGTACAGTATTTTTTGGATCTGATAAAGAAGTCCCACCGGGGCAAATTCAAGGTCTATATCGGTATGATAGCCGGTGTGGGAAAGTCATATCGTATGCTTCAGGAGGCGCATGAACTGCTGGAGAACGGTGTGAACGTGCAAATCGGCTATATCGAAACTCATGGACGTGCCGGGACGGAAGCATTGCTGCAAGGGCTCCCTGTCATTCCGCGTCGCAAAATCTTCTATAAGGGGAAAGAATTGGAAGAAATGGATCTGGATACGATTATCCGTGTCCATCCGGAAATTGTAATTGTGGATGAACTGGCTCATACGAATGTAGAAGGTAGCTTGAACGAGAAACGTTGGCAGGATGTGATAACTTTGCTGGATGAGGGAATCAATGTGATTTCGGCAATCAATATTCAGCACATTGAAAGCGTGAATGAAGAAGTGCAGGAGATTACGGGTATTGAAGTGAAAGAACGGGTGCCCGACAGTGTTCTTCAGGAAGCGGATGAGGTGGTGAATATTGACTTGACGGCAGAGGAGCTGATTGCACGTTTGAAAGCGGGTAAGATATATCGTCCGGAAAAGATTCAGACGGCATTGGATAATTTCTTTCGGACAGAGAATATTCTTCAGTTACGTGAGTTGGCTTTGAAGGAAGTAGCGTTGCGGGTAGAAAAAAAGGTGGAGAATGAGGTGGTGATGGGAGTAGCCGTCGGACTCCGGCATGAGAAGTTTATGGCTTGTATCAGTAGTCATGAGAAAACACCCCGGCAGATTATCAGAAAGGCGGCAAAGTTGGCAACCCGGTATAATACTACTTTTATAGCCCTGTATGTTCAGACTCCGAAAGAGAGTATGGATAGAATTGATCTAGCCAGTCAACGGTATCTGTTGAACCATTTTAAGCTCGTGGCGGAACTTGGGGGAGAGGTGGTGCAGGTGCAGTCGAAGGATATTTTGGGGAGCATCGTCAAGGTTTGTAAAGAGAAACAGATATCGACTGTTTGCATGGGAACTCCTAATTTAAGGTTGCCATACGCTATTTGTTCTATACTGGGATATAGAAAGTTTTTAAATAATTTGTCACAAGCTAATGTAGATTTGATTATACTTGCATAATATTAATCGTATGAACGTTATGAATATTAAAACGAAACTGATTCTCGGTATCGGAATGCTGGCCGGAATGATTATTTTGCTGGTAACACTTTCAGTTGTGAATCTTCAAATTCTGACAGCGACAGAACCTGATAGTCCTGCTGCTATGCCCGGATTAGAACGTGCTTTGTTATGGATTTCCGTAACGGGAGGAATCTGTATCTTGACCGGACTGGCGTTATTGTACTGGCTTCCCCGCTCAATCAGCAAACCGATAAAAGAACTGAAAGAAGGTATTCTTGAAATAGCCAATCATAACTATGAGAAGCGTCTGGATATGAGTGGAAACGAGGAATTCAGGGAAGTGGCGGATAGTTTTAACCGGATGGCAGAACGGTTGACGGAATATCGTGCAAGTACTTTGTCGGATATTCTTTCTGCGAAAAAGTTCATAGAAGCGATTGTGAATAGTATAGATGATCCGGTGATCGGCTTGAATATGGAACGCGAAATTCTGTTTATCAATGAGGAAGCGCTGAATGTTCTGAACCTGAAACGTGAATCCGTGATTCGTAAATCGGCAGAAGAGCTTGCTTTGAAAAACGATCTTCTCCGCCGGTTGGTTCGCGAATTGGTGACACCGAGTGAGCAGAAGGAACCTCTGAAGATTTATGCTGATAATAAAGAGAGCTATTTTAAAGCGTCTTATGTTTCAATCATCAATACAGAAGCCGGGAAAGGAGAACCTCATAAACTGGGGGATGTGATATTGCTGAAAAATATCACGGAATTTAAAGAATTGGATTCTGCCAAGACTACATTTATCTCGACAATTTCTCATGAACTGAAGACTCCGATTGCGGCTATTATGATGAGCTTGCAACTGCTGGAAGATAAGCGGGTTGGTGAGTTGAACGATGAACAGGAGCAACTGTCGAAGAGCATCAAGGAGAATAGTGAGCGTTTGTTAAGTATTACGGGAGAGTTGCTTAACATGACACAAGTGGAAGCCGGAAAACTTCAGATGATGCCGAAAATAACGAAACCGATTGAATTGATAGAATATGCAATTAAGGCAAATCAGGTGCAGGCGGATAAGTTCAACATTCAGATAGAAGTGGAATATCCGGAAGAGAAAATCGGCAAACTATTTGTAGATAGCGAGAAGATCGCTTGGGTGCTGACTAATTTATTGAGCAATGCAATCCGTTATTCGAAAGAAAACGGTCATGTTGTGATCGGAGCCAGGCAAGAGGATAATATGATCGAACTATATGTTCAGGATTTTGGTAAAGGTATCGACCCGCGTTATCATAAAAGTATTTTCGACCGCTACTTCCGTGTTCCCGGAACGAAAGTGCAGGGTAGCGGACTTGGATTGTCTATTTCCCGTGATTTTGTGGAAGCGCACGGCGGTACGCTGACCGTAGAGAGTGAATTGGGAAAAGGTAGTCGGTTTGTGATAAGGCTGAAAGCATAAAAATAAATGTCTTTTTGGCGAATCAATATATTGTAGCGTCTTTTAAAATATTTATATTTGCAGGTGAATTGAAACTAAGGTCAAACTATTGGCTATATAAAAACTTAAAAGAACCAGAATCAGATGAAACAGGACATGATTGTTATCCTTGACTTGGGTAGTCACGAGAATACGGTAT
>ENA-UERY01001630-UERY01001630.1-human-gut-metagenome-genome-assembly--contig:-NODE-1630-length-13233-cov-3.384235_pt1 | contig 13233 bp, 9 predicted proteins | sample MGYA00242989_ERZ507990 | MGnify/ENA primary metagenome ERZ507990 (study PRJEB26167, sample SAMN06115529) | human gut metagenome | host: Homo sapiens | place: China:Fujian | collected 2015-08-26...
CTGTGCGGAAACGAAAAAGCCGCATGGCGTTTTTTGTGCTTTTCTGGGGTTTCTTGCACAATCTGTGAAAAATTGGTATACTGATGCCAAGAAAAGGGAAGGGGGGATTTATTTGCAAACGATTTATTTTTCTGAAAGATTGCTGTGCCAGCTGGAACGGCTGCATACCGTGCCGCTGACGCTTGTAGAAGCACCTGCCGGCTATGGAAAAACAACCGCCCTGAAGCATGCCCTCAGAGATGTGCCGTATGGGGCATTGCGCTGGCATAATGCGCAGGATGCCACAGTCTGCTGCGATTGGCTCGTGCGCCAGATTGCACAGAAGGACTCTGCTCTGGCACAGCAGATTTTCGATTTATATCATGAAAACGGGCCTTTGGTGCATGCAAAGCCTGCGGAGGAATCCTCGCTTTATCTGATGATTGATAATTTTCAGGTGATTGCGGCGCAGTTCCCGTTTTCCGTTTTGCAGCTGCTTTCCGCCCTGAAGGGTACCGCTGTGCATGTTATTTTTCTTTCTCGCAGCTTTTGGCAGCTGCCAATACAGGATTTGATGCACGTCTGCTATATTTCCAAAAAGGATTTTTTCCTGCGAAAAGAGGATATTATCTGCTTTGCAGAGGAGCTGGGCATTTCCCTTACGGAAAAGCAGGCGATACATATTCAGAAGGAAACAGGCGGTTGGGCGGCGGTTGTTTCGCTGTATCTGCAAAACGGCTGCGAAGAGGTGGAATGGAAAAAGCTGAGCCGTCTGATGGAGGATTTATTCTGGAGAAGGCAGGAGGATATCCTTAAGAAGGCACTGCTGCGTCTTGCGCAGTTTGAAACGGTAGATGTAGAAATGGTGCGCACGCTGACAGAGGACATTGCGGATTTGCAGCAGATGGGCGAGTGGTTTTATAGTCTGCCCCTGCTGTACTATGATGCGGAGCAGCAGAGGTACTGCCTCTGTGCGCTGCTGCGGAAGTTTTTGCTTTATCGCCTGCATAATGCGTCCTTTCTGACGCAGTGGGACAGCTATCATCGCTGCGGCTGCTGGTATCGGGAGCATGGGGAGACGAAAAAAGCCGTTGCCGCCTTCTATAAGGTTCTGGATTATGCGGGAATTCTTTCCTGCGATTTGACAGGGCTTCTATTTGAAAAATTCGATAAGCTTTCCTATACGGAAATTGCAGGGGAGATTCTGCGACATTGCCCGATGGAAACGAAGCAGAGGTATCCTTTATCCCTTCTTCGGCTTTGCTATGCGCTTTTTGCCGATGCCGCTTTTACGGAATATCAACAGCTTCTGGAGGAAGCGAAGGGCATCATCTGTGATGGGAATGACCCCAATCTTCTGGGAGAATGGGAGCTGATTGCCGCCTTTCAGGATTTCCCCAATCTGGAAAAAATGGAACAGCATTATCAGCGGGCAAAACGCCTGATGACAGCGCCATCTGTTATCTTTACGGTGGGAGAACCGTTTTTGTTCGGCAGTATTTCCATGTGGCGGCTGTTCTATACAAAGCCGGGTGAACTGGAACGAACCGCAGAAACATTGGAACGCGTCATGAAGCTGTATAATTCCCTGACGGCAGGGCATGGCAGCGGTGCGGCGGAGCTGTATCGGGGCGAGGTCTGCTGTGCGCAGGGGCGCTTCGCCGATGCGGAAATCTATGGCTATCAGGCGTTGTATGCGTCTCTGCAAAGAAAGAATGCCTGCGTGACCTATGGTGCGGCGCTGCTTCTTGGCACCAATGCAGTCTATCGCGGAGATTTGGCGGCATGGAAGCGAACCTTGGACTATCTGGAGGACCCTGCGCATACCTATGCCTTCCTGCAGGATACCTTTCTGGATGTGTGCATGAAGGAAACGGTACAGAGCTATTTTGCCATGCTGCAGCCGAAGGAGAGCAGATTGCGAAAACGCCTGCAAGCGGCATCCAATCGTCTGTATGATTTGAATTTTACAAACAGTGCCATCAAGGGCGTGCGTATTCCAAGAATTATTCTGAAGAAGAATTATCATAAGGCGATTGGGATTCTGGAGGTAGCATTGAAGGTGGATGCAAGGCTGATTGCCCTTCCGTCCCGGCTTTTTATCCACACCAATCTAGCACTTTGCTATTTTGCCATCGGACGCAGCCGAAAGGCGGCGGAACATTTGGAATTTACGCTTTCCTTGGCAGAACGGGATCAGGTGCTTTCGTTTGCGGCTTATTTCCGCGAATATCTGGAGCCGTTGTTTTATCTGCCCTCTGTTTCCAGAAAATATGCCGCTGTCATTCAGGAAATCCGCAGCCTCCCGATACAGAATATCCCCGCTGTGCCGGAATGGAAGGCGTTCATTCCCAAGCAGGAGAATGAATGGGAGGAGCCGCTCAGCAAACGGGAGCGTGAAATTGCGGAGCTTGCGGCAAGAGGACTTCGCAACGGAGAAATTGCCGAAATGCTGCATATTTCAGAGGGTACGGTCAAGAATCATCTGAAGATTGTGTTCCGAAAATTGAATATCGACCGCCGTTCCAGTCTAAGGGGACGGTTGCGTTAAGAAAAAGATAAAAAATGTCCCTTTCGTGATATACCATAAAAGCGGAAAAATTTGTAAAATAAAGGAAGATAGAGTTCAGTTGCGTGCATTTGTCCGCAGAGGAAAAGGGGTATTTTTCCTGCGGGAGGGAACAGGTGCAGATGAACAGTACCCATAGCAGAAATGTAAAAAGCGAAATGTAAAAAGCATGGAGGGGAGGGAGTTTTTTGGTACAGGCTGAGAAATTGCTGTTATGGGATATTTTTCAGGGGAAATCTATCAGAACGGAATCTCTGCACGCGGGACAAAAATGTGGAAATGAAAGAGGGGCACAGCTGCGCGCAGAAATCCCAACAGGCGGAATGTGATAAGTTGGGCAAACGCATCCGTCGGAACCTTTGTGGTACAGGTAGATACACCAAAGCGAAGGATCGGAAAATGGTGTGCAAAGGGGCGGCTGTCTTGGCATAGAATAATCAGCAGACCCTTTGCAGGCGAAAAAGGCTTTGGTGCAATCGGTAAGTGCAAATACATAGAAAAAGGAGCCGCAGTGGGGATACCCCCGTTACGGCTCCTTTTTCGCTGCTTTCTGTGGCGTTACCATGCGTATTTATTGATATCCGCAAGCGTAATACCGGGGTGCAGTGCAATGTTGATGCTGTTGGCAATGATGTTTGCCAGACGATCCACAACGGCATCCACCTCCTTCGGTGTCACGAACAGATTGCCTGTATATGGCCCAAGGATTTCGGCAATCATCTGATATTTTTCCTCCTGCTCCAGATCGGCAAGCGTCTCGTAAAACGCCGTTCCCTTTTCTGTCTGCCGAATCATTTCCTCCAGAATACAGTCCATTGTGTCATTTACAAGCGTTGCGGCATCCACCACAGTCGGTACGCCAATCGCAATCACGGGAATCCCCAGATGTGCCTCATCCAGCAGCATCCGCCGATTGCCGACCCCTGCGCCCGGCGCAACGCCGGTATCGCTCATCTGAATGGCGGCGTTAATGCGGTTGGAACGGCGCGCGGCAAGGGCATCAATCGCAATCAGCAGGGAGGGGTGCAGCTTATCCACAATCCCCTTTACGATTTCTCCTGTTTCTATCCCCGTAATCCCCATTACCCCCGGACTGACGGCGGCAACAGGGCGTACAGCCTTCTCGATTTCTGCAGGAAGTGTGCCGCTGAGGTGTCGCGTCACCAGAATTTTGGAAATTACCTTCGGGCCGAGTGCATCGGGTGTGATGTTCCAATTACCAAGCCCGATTACCAGAATACAATCCTCCCTTTTCGGCTTTGCCAGAGAGCGAATCTGCTCTGCCAGAAGCCCAATCAGCTTTTCGTGACAATCTGCATCATTTTCCTTTAGCTTTTCCGATTCCAGGGTAATATAATGCCCCATCGGCTTGCCCATACGCTCGCTTCCCGCAGGAGAGAGGATGTGTACATGTGTAAGGGAATAGTCTGCCTGCTCATCCGTTTCCACCGCTACGCCCTCAAGGGTATCTGTGGTGTCCTTCTGCGCAAGCTCCCGTGCCTCAATGGCAAGGTCTGTGCGGACAGAAAACGTCTGCGGCGCTTTTTTTTCGTCTTTTTCGTTCATGCTTTCACTGCCTTTCTGTATTTTCCTAGGGTTTTTCATTATTTTTTTCGTAGTTTTGAAAAGTATTCATTGACTTATTTCGTTCCATAAGGTAAAATATATCCGTTAAGTTAACCATGGGGTGCTCGAGAGAGTGGGAAAAAAGCCCCAAGCCGTGTCGGAGGGAGCATGCCCTCAAGGTGGTTAATAGTAAGAGGAAAGAGCGATATTCCCCAAAATATCGACAGAGAAAACCACATTAAAGTAATTAGGAGGAAATAACATTGGCTAATATCAAATCTGCTAAGAAAAGAATCAAAGTGATTAACAAAAAAACACTGAGAAACAAAATGATTAAATCTCAGGTGAAAACAGCTATGAAGAAAGTAATCGTTGCTGTAAATGCAGGCGATAAGGAAACAGCAGCTGTTGCTCTGAAAAACGCAGTATCTGCAATCGACAGAGCATACATCAAAGGCATCTACCACAAAAATGCAGTAGCAAGAAAGAAATCTTCTCTGACAAGACTGGTAAACAGCCTGTAATTTTTTCAACAGATCTGAAGGGATATTCCAAACGGAATATCCTTTTTTTCTGCCCCAAAACAGCCTGACTTCGCAGGGGAGAAATTCTTGCTTTCCGTCAGAAAAGGGCATATAATGAAGAACAAGTGACATTTTGAGAAAAATTTTGAGAAAAAGAGAGAGAATTTGATTTTTCGGAGAGATGAAGGAGGAATTATTGATGCTGAAGGAAAAGGCAGGACAGTATTATTTTGTGCAGGATAAAAGCTGCGCAGAGGCCATTCTGCTTGCGGCAAATGAAGCATATCATCTTGGCATGACAGAAGAAGCAACGAAGCTGTTTGCAGGCTTCCGCACCGGCATGGGCATGGGCGGCACCTGTGGTGCGCTTTCCGGTGCCATCGGTGTCTTGAGCAGCAAATACGGCACGAGAGAGGATTTAAAGACAATCTGCGCGGATTTTGTTGCCGCATTTGAACAAAAGCTGGCGCTCGGCACAACGGAATGTGCCCCTCTTGCGGCGAAGTATAAAACAGAGGGCAAACGTTGTCGGGATGCGGTGGAGCTGACCGCAGAGGCACTGGAGGAATTTATTGATAAGCTGGAGGGCAAGGCTCCTGCGGAGGGCTGTACCCTGCGCCCCGAGGATATCAAGCGCGTAAAGGGCATGGGCTTTTTGCAGCATAAGGGCACGAATCTGTTCAACGCTCGCGTCATCACCAGAAACGGACGCATTACCACAGAGGAAGCAGGTGTCATTGCGGAAGCGGCAAGGCTTTATGGTGATGGACACATGATGATGACCACCCGTCTGACGATTGAGGTTTCGGGGATTGCTTATCACGATATTGATGCCTTCTGTGCGCATCTGGCAAAGGCAGGGCTTTCCGTCGGTGGTACAGGCAGCAAGGTGCGTCCTGTGGTTTCCTGTAAGGCAACCACCTGTCAGTATGGTCTGTATGATGCCTATGCGCTGAGCGATGAAATCCATACACGCTTCTATCAGGGCTATCGTGGGGTATCCCTGCCGCATAAATTCAAGATCGCAACAGGCGGCTGTCCCAATAACTGCGTCAAGCCGACCTTGAACGATTTGGGTATCGTGGGCGCAAGAGTGCCGCAGTATCATATCGAGGATTGCCGTTCCTGCAAAAAATGCCAGTTGGAGGAGGCTTGTCCTATCCATGCGGCGAAGAAAAACGCAGATGGCAAGCTGGAAATTGATGCAGAGCTTTGCAACCACTGCGGTCGCTGTATCGGCAAATGTCCCTTCCATTGCAATGATGAGGGCGTGGATGGCTATAAGGTCTATGTCGGCGGACGCTGGGGCAAAAAGATTGCCCATGGGCAGATGCTTCATAAAATCTTTATGGATCAGAATGAGGTTCTGGATACCGTGGAAAAGGCAATTCTGCTGTTCCGTTCCGCAGGGGAAAGCGGCGAACGCTTTGCGGATACCATCAATCGTATTGGCTTTGCGAACGCGGAAAAAATCCTTCTGAGCGATGAATTGCTGCAGAAAAAGGCAGAGATTCTGGGATTGGATGTTGTCGGCGGCGCAACCTGCTAAAAAAGAGTATTCAGAAAGAAATTACTTGGAAATAAGACTGCTTTGAGGGAGACTTCGGAGCAGTTTTTTATTTTATACAAAGCAGATAGGAATTTTATCGTCATTTACTTCTTTTTATGGTAAAATAGGAAAAAAAGAAAGGTTCGATCCGAAGGGAGGATTCCTGCGTGAATTTTGTAGATAGCATCATCAAAAAAAGAGACGGCGGCAAGCTGACAAAAGAAGAAATTGCCTTTTTTGTGAAGGGCGTGACGGATGGCACTCTGCCCGATTATCAGATTTCCGCCTTGCTGATGGCAATTTTTCTGAAGGGCATGGATACGGAAGAAACGGCACAGCTGACCATGGAAATGGCGCATTCGGGCGGTATGTTTGACCTCTCCGCTCTGGCAGGCTGTAAGGTGGATAAGCACAGCACAGGCGGTGTTGCGGATACCACAACGCTGATTCTTGCGCCCTTGGTTGCATCTGTGGGTGTGCCTGTGGTAAAAATGAGCGGTCGGGGGCTTGGCTTTTCCGGCGGCACGATTGATAAGCTGGAATCCATCCCCGGCTTTCGGGTGGATGTGACAGAGGAGGAAGCACTGCGCTTTGCGAAGGAAAGCGGCATCGTGCTGATGAGCCAGACGGATAATCTTACGCCTGCGGATAAAAAGCTTTACGCTCTCCGCGATGTCACAGGAACGGTGGATAGCATCCCTCTGATTGCGGCAAGCATTATGTCGAAAAAAATTGCCGCAGGCGCGGATGCAATCGTACTGGATGTGAAATGCGGCAGTGGTGCCTTTATGAAAAATGCGGCGGATGCGGAAAGGCTTGCAGGCATTATGGCAGATATGGGCAGGCATGTCGGCAGAAGGGTAACGGTGGTTATCAGCAGTATGGCACAGCCCTTGGGCATGTATATCGGCAACAGCCTTGAGGTAATGGAAGCCATCGAGGTGCTGAAGGGCAATGTCGGCGGCGATTTGCTTGAGGTTTCTCTGACGCTTGGCGCGAATATGCTCCTTCTGGCGGAGCGCGTGCAGAGTGAGGAGGAGGGCAAGGCACTTCTGCTCGAAAATATCAGAAATGGCAAGGGGCTTGCAAAATTTAAGGAGCTGCTGATACAGCAGGGCGGCGATGTCCGCGTCATTGCGGATTATAGCCTGCTCCCTCTGGCAGAGGAAAATGGGAAGTAAAAGCAACGAAATCGGGGTATCTTACCCGTATGGATACAGCCATGATTGGCAGAGCCTCGCAGGAAACCGGCGCAGGGCGGATGTTCAAGGGACAGACGCTGGATTTTGGTGCAGGTATTGTCATGAAAAAACGCACAGGTGATGTAATTGCAACAGGTGAAACCTTGGCGGTGGTATATAGTAAGAGCAGAGAAAAATGTCAGAGTGCGGCGGATTTCCTGCAAAAGGCCATCACAATCGAGGCTGCACCGCTGACAGAGCAGACACCTTTGATTTTGAAAACCATCAGACAGGAGGGTTAAGCATGAAAAGAGCGATCATTATTGTACTGGACAGCGTTGGCATTGGCGAGCTGCCCGATGCGGCGGATTTTGGGGATGTTGGCAGTAACACCCTGGTCAATATCAAGAAGGTGCGTCCGCAGACGAGCCTGCCAAACCTCTGCGCCTTAGGTTTGGGGGATATCCAAGGCAAGGATATCTCGCTTCTTGGCGAGGTTGCCGCACCGAAGGGCTGCTACGGCAAAATGGCAGAACGCTCCATCGGCAAGGATACCACAACAGGGCATTGGGAAATGGCAGGCATTATCACCAAAAGACCCTTCCCGACCTTTACAGAAACAGGCTTCCCCAAGGAGGTCATGGATGCCTTTGAAGCGGCAATCGGCACAAAAACACTCGGCAACTATGCCGAATCCGGTACGGTCATCATTCAGGATTTAGGCGTGGAGCACATGAAAACAGGCTACCCCATCGTCTATACCTCTGCGGACAGCGTGTTCCAGATTGCGGCACATGAGGATGTCATTCCTGTCCAAAAGCTGTATGAAATGTGCGAAAAGGCAAGAAAAATCCTGACAGGGAAGTATGGCGTTGGACGTGTCATTGCGCGTCCCTTCATCGGCAATGCAAAGGATGGCTTCACCCGCACCAAAAACAGAAGGGACTTCTCTCTGGAGCCGACAGGCCCGACCATTCTCGACCTCACAAAGGCGAAGGGCATGGAGGTTGTGGCTGTCGGAAAAATCGAGGATATCTTCGAGCATCGCGGCATGACCCGTACCGACCATACCACCAATAACCACGACGGCATTGAAAAGACCATTCAGTTCCTCAAGGACGATTTTGAAGGTCTGCTGTTTACCAATCTGGTGGATACCGATATGATTTACGGGCACAGAAATGACGTAGAAGGCTACGCGGGAGCACTGGAATATTTCGACAGCAGGCTGTCCGAAATTCTGGCGCAGCTGAAGGAGGAGGATGTGCTTTTTATCACGGCAGACCATGGCTGCGATCCGACCACACCCAGCACCGACCATTCCAGAGAATACGTCCCCATTCTGGCTTACGGCAAGCCGATTCGGGAGGGCGTTGACCTTGGTGTCAGAAAGACCTTCGCAGATCTGGGGCAGACTATTTCCGATTATCTGGGTCTGGATGCTCATTTTGAGGCAGAAAGCTTCTGGAAGGAAATCGCGAAATAAAACGGGAACGCCTGCTCTTTTATGGGGCAGTCTTTCCTGCTTCATATACAAAGGAGAAGTTCTATGAAAAATATAGAGGAAATCACAATCAGACCTGTAACCGAGGCAGATGCAGAGAAACTGCTTTCCATTTATGCCCCCTATGTAACCGATACCTTCATCACCTATGAATATACCGTTCCGACCGTAGAGGAATTTCGGGAACGCATCCGCAATACCCTGCAGGCATATCCCTATTTTGCGGCAGTGGAAAACGGCAGAATCATCGGCTATGCCTATGCCTCCGCATTTCATCCCAGAAGGGCGTATCTCTGGTCTGCGGAAGCAACGGTTTATCTGGAACGCGGGGTGCGTGGGCGCGGTGTCGGCAGGCTGCTGTATGAAAGGCTGGAGGAAACGCTGAAGCAGCAGAATGTGCAGAATGTCAATGCCTGCATTGCTTATCCGAATCCGCAGAGCATTGCCTTCCATGAAAAAATGGGCTATCGTGCGGTCGGGAAATTCACTGACTGCGCCTATAAGCTGGAGCAGTGGCTCGGCATGATCTGGATGGAAAAAATGCTGGGCGCGCACGAAAATCCCCCGAAGGAATTTGTTCCCTACCCCGAAATTCGGAAAGAAAACGGGAACAAAGCTGAGAAATTTTCGTCAGAAGGGATAGACCTGTGAAATCGTGGGATTTGTTGCAAGAAAGCGGGTTTTGTAGTATACTGAACAGATAACTGTGGGTATCATTGTGAATGAAGGAGAACATTTATGGAAGAAACAACAATCGTGATTATGTTGAAGGATGAAGAAACCGGCTTTCTGGATCAGGAGCTCGGCTCCTATTCCGTTCCCGAAAGGGCAGAGCTGATCTGGAGCATTTATGTCAAGAGCAACGAGGTTGTGCTTCGCTTAAGCTGCGACAGAGAGCTTGAGGATTGGGAATACGAAGCGGTTTTTGATTATTACGATACAGAACCTGTAGGTGATCTGGTGGATACCATCATAGAGGAGGAGGGCCATTGCGACCCTGTCTGGATTGTCGGGTTCCCTTTTATTGATGATCAGGATGCCATGGAAGAAAAGCTTGCAAAAATCCTGCAGGCACACGAAAAAGAGCTCTGTTCTGTTTTTGCTGCAATCAAGGATAAAGAGGATGATTACCGTGAGGAATAAAGGTATCTTTTGCCTGCTTCTGGCTGTTTGCGTGTTCCTGATGAGCAGCTGCAACCTGAGCAGTCCCCTTCCCCCCGATGCAGATGCTGCGGATGGAAAGGGCGGCACAACGGAGATTATCGTGCCGGGTGGAAAGACGGATAAAGCCGATGAAAAGCAGGCGGCTGAAAAAGCCAAGAATGATGAAAAAAAGAACGAAAAGTCGGACAGCAAGAAAGGCACGCAGAATAAGCCCTTTTGGCAGGCATCCAAGGTGTATGACACCCTGACGGCGGTTGCCGCGGCGGCACAGCAGGATTATAAGGTCAACGGCGCGAAACGCGGCTGGATGAGCAAAAACGGCAAGCTTTACGGCTATTATGATGGCTGCTACATAACCCCGGACATGCTGGTGAAGGAGGGCTATTTGGAAAGCGGTCTGGATACGTCCGGATTTGAGCTCCTGCTGATTGATGGGGAGGACTTGGCGGCGTATAATGGCGCAAGCGTTTCCTCGGGCAATATGAATTTCGGCGTATTTGCGGCAGTGAAGCAGAACGGGAAATATCTGCTGGCCTCTCCGAGTGGCAAGGCGGGGCAGATTGTCCAGTCTGATTATCAGTCGCTTCTGGCAAAATATAACCAGAGCCATGGCAATATCGGGCGGCTGTCCTCCGCAACGGCGGAATATGGGCGGATTCTGAATTATATCTGCCTGTATGAAGGGCGTTTCGCGGATTATTATGTGCGTGAAATCCGAAAGGATAATAAATATGCCGTTGTGGTATTTTCCACCACAGGCAATACGGCAAATATCAAGGAATATGTTCTGAAGAATGATAATGGCTTTTGGGAGGTTGTCTATCCCAATGTGCAGATGGACGCGTATCCCATTACTGCCATCAATCGTCTGATCCCCGATTTTAATGTGGAGGTTCTGCCGAAATATAACCTTGCGGCATGGCGCGGTCTGGTGAAGGCGGAGCAGGGCGGCGCAGTGGCGGCAATGTTCGGGAAGTATTATATTACCAGCAAAACGCAGATTCAGTATCAGTGTGCAACGGCGAACTGTGCGTATTTCCGCCTGGCAGACGGCTCTCGCTATGTTGCCTATTCCAACGGAGATTACTGGACGGCGGCACCTGTTTCCTCCGATATTGCGGCAAGGAATTATTTCATGGAACGTACCGGCGGCGATTACAGCTTTATTATTCTGGATGATTAAAAGATAAGAACCCTCGAAATACTGAAAAATCAGCGTTTCGGGGATTCTTTTTATTTGGGCGTACCAAAAACGTACTATCTGTTAAAGACTTCCTGCAATTTCATTACAAGCTCTCCTTGTTGTGAGGGGTAAAGGTGGCTATATGTATTCAGTGTGGTTTCTACGTTTTCGTGTCCCAGTCTCTCTTGAATTACCAGAGGGGAAAAACCAAGGTGGATAAGCAAAGAGGCGTGTGAGTGTCTGAGGTCATGCACCCTTATTTGTGGCAGTCCTGCGGCTTCTGCACCCTTTTCTAAACGGCGTTTGATGAAGAACTTAGACACAGTAAAGAGCCTGTCAGAAGGCTTGTAATCGTACAGCAGGGAGGTGTATTTCCTTACTGCATCCTCTATAAATGGCGGTGTTGTCGGCTCTCGGTTACTTCTTTCTGTTTTTGGTGGGAGTATTAAGTCTTTCCGGTCAAAACGGTGGTATGTCTTGTTAATTCTGACAGTGTGCTTTTCAAAGTCGAAATCTCCTAAAGTGAGTGCCAGGAGCTCGCCGGAGCGCAGACCAACCCAGAACAGCAGCAAAAAAATAGGATATTCGGGGTACTGTCCTTCGTAGGTTTTAATAAAGGCGTTGAATTGCTCCAACGTCCAAAACTGCAATTCGGGACGCTTACCGCTGATTTTTCCACACTCTCGGGCAGGATTCTTTTGCAGACCGTAATACTTGATAGCATGGTTAAAAATAGCCGAGAGGTGTCCGTTTATGGTGTGCAGATAATTCGGGCCATATTTGCCCTTGTTTAATAGTTCATTTTGCCATTGCCGCACCTGTGCCACTGTAATAGTGTTGATAGGCATATCTTTAAAATAAGGCAGAATATGGGTATTTATCCCACTTTCTTTTACACGGTAGCTTGTGGGCTTTTGGCGTATCTTGCAATCAGACAGGTATAGATCCGTCATTTGTCCAAAGGACATATCACAAGAGCCGGACTGCTGCAGCTTAAAGGTGCGCTCGTATTCCTGTGCATCCTTCTTTCTGGCAAAGCCCTCTTTCTTTTTGCGCTTGCGGTTGCCTTGCCAGTCCTGGTAGTAGAAACTGGTGTACCAGGTATTCTTTTCTTCATTCTTGTAAACGGGCATAAAAATAAGACCTCCTTAAAATTGGGTATAGAAAAATAAGGGTAGGTCTGATATAATAACGGTGTTGAGGCGGTATTCTACCAGAGTACCCACTATATGAAAGCCTTTCCTGTTGGCGCAGGAGGGGCTTTTTTACTTTTGCTCATTTTTGAGCAAAACCGCAGACGTTTGCGGATTTCCCAAGAAGTTGGGAAAGCTACCTAAGTTTAATTTAGGGATGTCGGGCAGGGTGGACACCCTTTCGCCACAAGTGTCGACGGCATGCCCACAAGTTGGCACGATGGATTTTCGCAGAAAGTTGCGAAGGGAGTAGCAGAATGCGACACCCTTTATTTTCTCCACAAGTGGGTGAACGAATCGTTCGGTCAGGGCTCATTCTTTTCAAAGCCAAGTTCTTTTGCCGTTTTAGAGATCGTATATTTATTTTCCAATTCATATCTCACAGATTCTAAGGAGTTTTGAATACTGTTTAGGTATATATATTTTGCATCGATATCCTCCCCAATTGAGATTGATAATCCATCGTTTATGCAGGCTGAATATATGGCGTCATTGATTTCGTTACACTTTTTTACATCAAAAAACGAATTTATATTTGAAAAAAATTGGTGTCCATAATCACTTGTTAATAGGATGTTTAAAGTGTTTGCAATATTGTATTTGCTTTCTACGCCTTCCTCAGAAAGACTTGTATCTATATCTTGTAAATGAGACATAAAGAATGCTGCCTTATCGGAAATTCCTAATGATTGAGCATTTATTTTTTGCGCTGTGTTTTTATAATCACTTTTTCCAATCATATAATCTACTGTTACATTAAAAAAATTGGATAGTTTTATAAGTGTATCATAATTAGGTTCTCTTCCGTTTAGATAATATGA
>ENA-UERY01001635-UERY01001635.1-human-gut-metagenome-genome-assembly--contig:-NODE-1635-length-13208-cov-6.584342_pt1 | contig 13208 bp, 13 predicted proteins | sample MGYA00242989_ERZ507990 | MGnify/ENA primary metagenome ERZ507990 (study PRJEB26167, sample SAMN06115529) | human gut metagenome | host: Homo sapiens | place: China:Fujian | collected 2015-08-26...
CTGAAAAGTATGTCGGTTTTCCCTATGTGTGGGGCGGAAGCAGCCCGGAAACCTCTTTTGATTGCAGCGGTTTTGTTAGCTATGTGCTGACGAACAGCGGCTTATACAATACGGGCAGACTTGGGGCGCAGGGGCTTTACAACATTTCAACCCGCGTTTCCAACCCGCAGCCGGGGGATTTGGTTTTCTTTACGGGTACATACGACACGCCGGGGGTATCTCATGTGGGTATCTACGTTGGCGAGGACGGGGACGGAAGCCCCGTCATGCTGCATTGTGGCGACCCGATACAATACGCAAAACTTGATACAAGCTATTGGCAATCCCATTTTTACGCCTATGGGCGGCTACATTACAACTGACTTTGAAAGGAGTTTATTTCTATGGCAAACACGAAACTTGACCGTATCGAAAGGGATATTGAGAAAACGAGGGCGAAAATCCTTGAATACCAAAAAAGGCTGAAAGACCTTGAAGCGCAGAAAATCGAGGAAGAAAACGCGCAGATCGTTCAAATGGTGAAAGCGGTACACCTTGACGGGGCGCAGCTTGCCGCGTTCCTCTCTGCTTACGCCAGCGGCGAAATTGCCTTGCCGCAGCCGGACGCAGACTATACCGACGAACAGGAGGAAACCGAAGATGAAGCATAAAAAACTGTTCCGCAGCGTTACCGCTTTGCTTGCCGCCCTTGTACTCATGGGCGGCTTTTCTGTTACCGCTTTTGCGGGCGGCGGTGATGTGAGCGACGAGCCGCCTACCCCCGTAACCGAAACCGAGCCGGAAGAAACGACGGGCGGCTATGAGCCGCAGCCCTTAACGCCGGAGGGCAACATGAGCCTTGTGGACGACATAACGGGAGAAGCGTCCGGCGATAAGCAGTTTATTACCGTCGTTACGAAAAACGGCAACTATTTTTACATCATCATTGACCGCGCCGAGGACGGAGAAAACACCGTCCATTTCCTCAATCAAGTTGATGAAAAAGACCTTTTGCAGCTTATGGAGGACGAACAGACCGAAGCCCCCGTTTGTAGCTGTACTGAAAAATGCGTTGCCGGAAGCGTCAACACCGATTGCCCCGTTTGCAGCGTCAACATGAGCGAGTGCGCGGGCAAGGAAGCCGAGCCGGAGCCGGAAGAAACCGAGCAGCCGGAGCCGGAGGAAGATAAAGGCGGCGGCATGGGCGGTGCTATTCTGCTTGTGGTGCTGCTTCTTGCCGCAGCGGGCGGCGGCGCGTTCTACTACTTTAAGATTATGAAGCCCAAAAAGGACGCGGCAAAAGGCAGCAGCAACCTTGACGATCTCGACTTTGACGAGGACGACGAGGACGAGGAAGAATTAGAAACCGAGCAGGAGGACGAGGAAGTATGAAACTTGTAATTGCAGAGAAACCGAGCGTCGGGGCGGCGATTGCCGCCGTACTTGGCGCGAATGAAAAGCGCAGCGGATATTTTGAGGGCAGCGGCTACCTTGTGTCCTGGTGTATCGGGCATTTGATTAGCCTTGCAGACGCGGCGACCTACAATGAACAATTCCGTAAATGGAAGTACGACGATCTTCCCATTGTCCCGCAGGAGTGGCAGTTTATTGTTGCCAGCGGCAAGGAGCAGCAGTTTTCCATTCTCAAAGACCTTATGCACCGCAGCGACGTTTCCGAGATTGTCAATGCTTGCCACAGCGAGCGCTGGGGAGAACTCATTTTTCGATTTGTCTACGAACAGGCAAATTGCAAAAAGCCCTTTTCCCGCCTTTGGATTAGCAGCATGGAAGAAAGCGCAATCCGCGAGGGCTTTTCAAACCTCAAAGACGGGCGCAGCTATGACAACCTCTATCAATCCGCGCTTTGCAGAGCAAAGGCAGATTGGCTTGTCGGGATTAACGCGACCCGCCTTTTCTCTATCCTCTATCACAAAACGCTGAATGTCGGCAGAGTGCAAACGCCCACCCTTACCATGCTGGTAAACCGCGACTATGCGATCAGCAGCTTTAAGAAAGAAAAATATCATGTTGTCCGTCTGGACGCGGGCGGTGTTTCGGCTTTGTCCGAAAGGCTGAACGACGAAGCGGCAGCGCAGCAGATGAAAGCGGCTTGCGAGAAATCGCAAGCCGTTTGTACTTCCCTCAAAAAAGAGAAAAAGACCGTTGCCCCGCCGAAGCTGTTTGACCTTACCGCGTTGCAGCGCGAAGCTAACCGCCTGTATGGATTTACGGCGAAACAGACCCTTGATTATGCGCAAGCCCTCTATGAAAAGCGGCTTTTGACCTATCCCCGCACCGACAGTAAATATATCACTTCCGATATGCAGGACAGCACAAAGGAACTCATTACCGGGCTTTGTTCGCTGCTTCCCTTTATGCAGGGGGTAAAGCTGCAAGCCGACCTTACAAGGGTTTGCGACAACAGCAAAGTAACCGACCACCACGCTATTTTGCCGACAGCCGAGTTTTTGAAAACGGGCTTTTCTTCCCTTGCCGACAGCGAAACAAAACTTATGACCCTTGTGTGCGCGAAGCTGCTTTGCGCCGCAGCCGCCCCCTATGAATACGAAGCGGTTACGGCGGTTATCTCTTGCGGCGGCTATACCTTTACCGCAAAGGGAAAGACGACGCTTTGCGAGGGGTGGCGTGAGATTGAAAAGCTGTCCCGCGCCGCGTCCGAGGAACAGGACGAGGACGCAGAGCCGGAAGCGGTTTTACCCCCGCTTGCCGAGGGGCAGACCTTTGACAATCCGGCAGCGGAGATCTCCGAGCGTTACACGCAGCCCCCGAAAGCATATACCGAAGATACGCTTCTGTCCGCTATGGAGAACGCGGGCAAGGAGGAAACGCCGGAGGACGCAGAGCGCAAAGGGTTAGGCACTACCGCAACGCGGGCGGGTATCATTGAAAAACTCATTAGCGCGGGCTTTGCCGAGCGCAAGGGCAAAAAGCTAATCCCCACAAAGGACGGGTATAACCTTGCCGCTATTCTGCCCGAAGTCCTTACGTCCCCGCAGCTTACGGCAGAATGGGAAACCCGCCTTACCGGGATTGCCAAAGGCAGCGACAGCCCGGACGACTTCATGCGCAGCATTGAGGAAATGACAGCGGGGCTTGTCAAAACCTATTCCGCAATTTCCGAAGATAAAGCGAAGCTGTTTACCCCGCAGCGGGAAGCAATCGGCACTTGTCCCCGTTGCGGCGCGGCGGTTTACGAGGGCAAGAAAAACTACTACTGTTCCGACAGGGCGTGCAGCTTTGTCATGTGGAAAAATGACTTGTTCTTTCAGCAGCGCAAAAAGACTTTCACAAAGGCGATTGCCGTCGCCCTTTTGAAAGACGGAAAGGTAAAAATCAAGGGTATGTACTCAACCAAAACAGGAAAGACCTTTGACGGGATTGTGCTGCTTGCCGACACAGGCGGCAAGTATGTAAACTTCCGCGTCGAGCAGAACCGAAAATGATTAGGCTTGATGAAAAGCAGTATCGAGCCGTTAAGAAAATGACCCGCGCCGCGTGCGCCAACAACGATTGCGGGAACTGTCTGCTATTGGACGACGGGGAAACTTGCGTGTGTGTGCAGAGTATCAGCTATTCGCTGTTATGCCGTTATTTCCGCGAAGCAGTTTTACCCACAGACAGGCAGCTATGCGAACAGATCACCCGCAGCGGGGAAACCGATTTGAAGCGTTGCGCGGTATGCGGCAGCACATTTGCGGCGGGCAGCAATCGGGCGAAATACTGTCCCGATTGCGCGGCAAAGATACGCCGCAGACAGAAAGCGGAAAGTGAGAGAAACAGGCGTTTACGGATAAAAACAACTACATAGCAAGCACAGCAAACGAGTACCCGTTTGCGAGAAATGCCCGCGCTGCTCTATGGGAAGCGCGGGCATTTTGCTTGTTGGGATAGTCCCAAACCCTTATATGACCGAGAAAGGACGTGATGAAAGAATATGCCGTATTCCTCATACGACCATGACAAATTAGAAGCCGCCGAAACCATGCGGATAGAACGCCGGATATATTTTGAAGCAAAGGACGGGGATATTGCCCCCTATGTTTCTTTGCCGCTGGAACAGCTACACGCCATGCGCGAGGAAAGCGCGGCAGCGGAACAGGCGATTTTTAACGATCTCTCAACCCGCGCCGCTGCTTGGGAGGAACAGGCGGGAAAAACGCTTTTGCTTGACAAAGCGATTGAATACACAAGAACAACCGTTGTGCAGCACACTTCTAACGAGTGGCAGAAAGGCGAATATGACCGATACACCCGCAGCAACCGGGTATATCAGATGAACTACCACATTTACGAGAACACCCGTTACGACAGGGAGAAGCAGCAAAGCGTCCCTTACTCTTATTCTCTCACATGGGGCGTTTATACCAACAGCCCGAACAGGAACGGGCAAGCGAAGATTGCCGGACAGGACAGAAAGGTTTTTTCCGACAAGGCGGCTATGGAAAAGTATCTGAATGGACGTATCAAAGCATACGACCGTCTGTTTACGGAAATCTCCCCGCCTATCCCGCAGGAGTACGCCGAGCATTTCAAAGTAAACGGTATGCTTTTACCGGGCTATACCATTGAGGGCGAGGAACCCCCGCAGCAGCAGCCACAGGCGGCAGCTATCCCCGAAACTACCGGGCAGCAAAAGGAGCGTGAACACATGAGCGAACAGTTTTCTATTATGATTGGCAACCGCAGCCGTTTTGAAGCGGGCGACCCCGGCGGTTATTGGCTGGATATGCCCGCCACAAAGGAGCAGCTTCACGAAGCTATGCAGAGCGTCGGCATTACCGCCGACAACCCGCAGGATTTTTCCATTCGCGGCTTTTCCGACGACCCGGAAAAACATATTGCCTTGCCTTATGACATGGTATGCGCCGCCAGCGTGGACGAACTCAATTTTCTTGCGGCGCGGATTGAGCAGCTGGACCCCGCCGAGATCGGCAAGCTGAACGCAGCCTTGCAGCAGAAAAACGGCTTTGAGAACATCGGACAGGTAATCGACTTCACCTACAACGTGGATTTCTACGTCCATATTCCCGAAGTACATACCTACCGCGATTTGGGCGACTACTACTTAAATCAATCCGGCATGGTACAAATGCCCGAAGAATGGAAAGGCGGGATTGACCTTACCGCGTTTGGCAGGAACGCCGCCGAGCAGGAAAAGGGCGCGTTTACCGAATACGGCTATATCGTCGAAAGCGGCGACGAGGGGGAGCGTCAGTTTGAGGGGCGCGAAGTGGCGGAGGAATACCGCATTATGAGTTACCCGCAGTCGGAGCGCGGCGAACAGGATAAAGTCTTTATGGACGCAGCCGAAGCGCAGCAGGCAGAAACGCCGCCCGCCGAGCCACAGCAGCCCCGCCCCGTCGTGCCGATTATCCTTTCTTCTGAAAAACCCGGCAACAAGGTAAAGGAGATCACCGCCCGTCTGGAACAGGGCATACAAGCAATTTTTGACAGCGACCGCTACAAAGAGTTTTTAACGGCTATGTCAAAGTTTCACGATTACAGCTTGAATAACACTATCCTAATTGCCATGCAGGGCGGCAATTTGGTAAAGGGCTATTCACAATGGCAGAAAGAGTTTGACCGCCATGTGAAAAGCGGCGAGAAAGGTATTAAAATCTTTGCCCCCGCACCTTACAAGGTAAAAAAGCTGGTGGATAAAATCGACCCCGATACAAGAAAGCCCATACTTGACAGCGAGGGAAAGACGGTTAAGGAAGAAAAGGAAGTTACCGTTCCCGCCTTTAAGGTTGTAACCGTCTTTGACATTTCGCAGACCGAGGGCAAGGAGTTCCCCGACCTCTCCGTTAAACCGCTGCTTGCCGATGTGGAACAGTACGAGGACTTTTTCGCTGCCCTTGAAAAAGCGTCCCCCGTTCCGATTGCTTTTGAGCAGATCACAAACGGCGCAAACGGATATTTCAGCTTGACCGATAAGCGGATTGCTATCAAAGAGGGTGTGAGTGAGCTGCAAGCGGTTAAGACCGCTATTCACGAAATCGCCCATGCGAAGCTGCATGACGTAGACTTAAACGCCCCGCTGGAGGAACAAAACCGCGTTGACCGCCGCAGCCGCGAGGTACAGGCTGAAAGCGTCGCCTATACGGTGTGTCAGCATTTCGGGCTTGATACGTCGGATTACTCTTTCGGCTATGTGGCGGGTTGGAGCAGCGGCAAGGAAATGACCGAATTAAAAGCGTCCCTTGAAACGATACAGGCGACCGCAAAGGAACTCATTACCGAGATTGAGGGGCATTTTACCGAGTTGCAGCAGCAGCGGCAAGCCGAGCAGGAGCAGGGCGATACCTTTTCCATTTATCAGTTAAAGCGCGGGGACGAAACAAGGGACTTGCGCTTTGAGCCTTATGACCGTCTGCAAGCGGCTGGACTTACCATTGACCGGGTAAATTATGAACTCGTCTATACTGCACCGCTTACAAAGGATATGACGCTGGGCGACATTTGGGAAAGGTTTAATATCGACCACCCCGCCGACTTTAAGGGGCATAGCCTTTCCGTTTCCGACATTGTTGTGCTTCATCAGAACGACGAGGACACCGCCCACTATGTAGACAGTATCGGTTTTCAGCAAGTGCCGGAGTTTTTGCAGGAGCAGCAGACCCCCGTATTTGATAAGCTATCTCCCGAACAGCAGCAAGCCCTATCCGATACCGTAAAAGATACGCTGCAACTGCTTGTAGACGCGGACAAGCGGATTTATGGCGACGTTACAGGCAAGACCCTTGAAGCAATCGCGGCACAAGGGTATTCCTACAAGGACGGACAGCTTGAAAAGCAGCAGCCGGAAGCGACCCCCGAAAGCCTTATGACGGGCGAAACTGTCAGAACGCCGAGGGGCAATTTTCATATTACCGACATGAGCCGCGAACAGATCGAAGCGGCGGGCTTTGGTTTTCATCATGCGTCGGAGGACGGGAAGTATCTCATTATGGGAAACGGCACACAGGCATTTGCCATAGCCGCCGAGCAGCCGCAGCGGGATAATCCCTTAAAGCACGTTGAGGATATTGTAGAGCAGAACGACAACAACTTTGACGGGATTATCAATAATACGCCGCAAACGCCCACCGTCGCAGACTTGGAGCAGGGGGCAAAGGCGGGCGAAGCGATTTCCGTTACCGACCTTGCGAAAGCGGTCAAAGCCGAGAAACGGGAGCAGCCGCAGAAAAAACCGTCCATTTTGAAGAAGCTGGACGAGTATAAAAAACAGGCGGCGCAGCAGCCGAAAGACAAGCAGAAAGAACAGAAAAAAGATTTGGAGGTTTGATAGCATGAATACCCGCTTTACCATTGAGGAAGAAAACATTGTTGCGATCTACGCCGAGGACAGCCGGGAAACAACGCTTGAAAATATCCTTGCCGCCATGCCCTACATGGACGAGGATATGCGCCAGCTTGCCGCCGCAGCGGTAAGCAAGCTGCAAGCCATGACGGACAGCACATTTTCCGAAACTGTCTTTACTCTCACCGACGACGAATAAGCCTTAACGAAGCGGGGGCGCGGTTGCCGATTGCCGGCAACGCGCCCCCACTTTTTATCGTTCCTGCAAGATGATCTTTTTCCCCTGTTTTTGTGCGTACCGCAGCGTCGTATATGCCCCGCCGAAGTCGCGCCATACCATAGCTATCAAATAGTCGCTATTATCCACAAGCCACTTGTTGCGGGCGGGTATTGCCCGCTTATAGTGTATATCCGCTAACTCTGCCGGGATAAGAATATCATCAAAACTCGTTTCGTAATACTCCTTATACTCGTTTAATTTTTGCTGCATATAGGGAAGAACAAGCGTCAGCCGGATTTCTTTGTTTGGGTATTTCCTTTTCAGATTGCGGACAGCAGCGGAAAATCCGTCGAACTCTCCCATACCGCCGACGTAACAATATAACGTATCTTCACTTTCGATCAGCGTTTCAAGCGCGTTTTCTATTTTTTGAGTGCAGGAGCCGAAAACTTCTCTATGCCCCGCAAAGGTGCAAGTAATCATTGTATTCCCTCACATATATTAGAAATACAGCTTGTGAGGTGAAATATAAAATATTTTCATCAAAACACAAACTGCATAAAGTAATACTTTATACAGTTTATTATAATGATACAGTGGAAAAAATACAATATAGAAAAGAGAGTGATTGCGAGGGATTTTTGAATGGAATTAGATTATAAAGCGATTGGCAAGCGCATAAAGATTGCCCGCATTAAAGCGGATTTGACACAGGAAGCATTGGCAGAAAAAGCGTCGCTTTCCACAACACACATGAGCAATATTGAAACGGGCAACTCCAAATTGAGTTTGCCGACGATTGTATCTTTGGCAAATGCCCTTTCCGTTTCTGTTGACGAGTTTTTATGTGATAACGTGTTACACTCCAAAGATATTTTTTCGCAGGAGATACAAGACCTTGTTTCCGATTGCGACGAGTACCAAATCCGTACGATTGCAGACTTTGTAAGGGCAGCAAAGGAAACCATACGCAAAAATGCCAAGCTGAAAGAGTGATTAGAATAAAGCAGGGGCGCGGCTGCCGATTGTCGGCACCGCGCCCCGTTCTTTTTTGCTTTTTTGTGGAATATTAGAAAGGCACTTTTTGAGGTTTGAGTATAAAGTATCGTCTATGTCGTTTTCGCGCTCTGGAAACCGCAGAAACACAGGCGTTTTCAGCCCTTAACGTTCCACTTGCTACCCTTGTTTTATGCCTTATCTCTTGCCTTGATATGGAGCAGCAGCATGACGATAAAAGCAAGCCCGCAGACCACATAAAACCAAAGTTGATCTGCATTGGAGATAATAAACGCCAGCAGCCCAAAAATGACCGCCCAGGCAGCAGACAGCAGCACCCCGATTACCCAAAATCCAAAACGTGTATTTTGCAGAAACAGCAGCAGCGCGAATACAGCCGCGCCGATCAGCACGCACAAGGCGGGGTGCAGCGTGAAAAAGTGATTGCAGCACACGCCGGATATAATACCGAGGGCGATACTGTCAAAAACAATGATATGCCCGATAAAAAGCCCCACTACCATAAGGATAAAGCTAACTACAAGACCGATTATTAAATAGGCTCCCGCCGCCGCTAAATAGCCCATACATACACTTCCTTTGTTTTCTGAATATAGTTTGATTGTAACAGGTTTTTGTGAAAAAATCTATTAGTCCCGTTCCTGTTCTTTTGCCTTGCTTTGGGACGGATATAGAATACTGTCAACGTTCTTTTTGACAACACCATATTCCTGCATTTGCTTCTTGGCTTGCCGATAATCCTCATACAATTTGCTTTTCCTGTCGTTTAAGCTGCTATACTCCTTGCGCAGCGCGGCGAGATCGGGCAGCTTCTTTATCTGCATTTCCTTTAATGCCCTTGCCGCAGCTTCAAACAGGATAATTTCGCTTTCATGCCCCCGCAGATACTTTTCCTTGTCCGGCGATTTTCGGTATTCATCGTAAATCGGTTTTAACTGTCGGTATGTGGTGGTGTGCTTGATGAGCAGCGATAAATCAGACATACGCTGTTCCACTTCCTTAACCGCCTTTGCCGCCGCGTCATGGGCGGTCATAATATCCGCGATTTTGCTTTCAAGTTCGCTGTAATACTCAATCTTATTTTCGGTTAGGAAGTTCATGCTTTTAGCAGCCTGTTTCAGATTATGGATTTTCGCCCACCGTTCATAGCCCGCCGACTGTTGGGCTTTGATACTGTTTTCAAGATCAACGACAAGCCGGATTTTCTTATCTTTCCGCAGCGTTTTTGCTTTGGCAGCATACACACCCTTGATACGTTCCTTTATCGCTTCTTCCGTATATGCCGCGCCGAGCGTCTTTGCGCGGGTAAACCGTTCCTGTCCGGCAGCGCGAAAGGAAATATATTTGCCCTGTTTGATTTCATACCCCATTTCCTGCAAGCGGCGCAGCAGTTCGTCAAAATCTTTCACTCGGGGAATGAGGTTATCTATCGCCGTTTTCAGCTTGGCTTTATAGCTTGTACCTTGCTTTTCGGCGGTATATTCCGCATAGCTTTTCCCTCTGTCCTGTCCCGGCACGACGACGGATAGCCCATGCTCTTTACATATCCTGTCGCTGGTGCGCCGGATATGATGATAGCTTTGTTTGTTGGAATGGTACTTTTTGTAGTCAACGAAGCTGACCGAGTTAAAAATCAAGTGATTGTGCAGATGGTCTTTATCGACGTGGGTTGTCAAAACAAACTCATATTTGCCGCCTAACACCGCTTGCGCAAGTTCCATTCCGATTTTGTGCGCTTCTTCCGGTGTGGTTTCTCCCACCGCAAAGGATTGTATCAAGTGCCGCCCTAAATGTGTGCCGCGATCTCCGGCAGCTTCCCGCGTCCATGCAAACTCAATATCGGCGGTTTCCAGCCCGCAGCCGAAAGAGGACGCAAGCAGCTTCCCGTCTGTCTTTTCGGGATTTAAGATATAGTCTATCGCAGCCTTTAAGGTTGATTTAATAGGGTGCGTCTTTGTAACCGCCATATCTCGTCCACCGCCTTTTTAATGTCCTCTATATCCTGCCTGTAAACCGTCCCCGTCGCATTGGCGCGTTTTGCAATTTGGTTGATGTTCCGGCTCACCGCTTGCAGTTCCCGGATATATGCTTTTGTGTCGCTTCGGTCAACGACAAGAATATACCCGTCTATCGCCATTTTACGGAAGTATGCCCCATACTGCTTTATGGGAAGCTGCTTCATCTTCTCGTCGATCAGCCGCTTTTCTTCTTCCGTAACGTAAAACTTCATCTGTATATTTCTCTTTCGGTTTTCCATTTCCGCACCGCCTTTCGGTATAAGGGTTTGGGATTATCCCAACAAGCATTTTCCGCAAACGGGTACTCGTTTGCTGTGCTTGCTATCTACTCCATACCCCCACCGAAAGGCGGTATTTGTTGCGCGTTCCTTTGATTTTGGACGCAAAAAAAGATTGCAGCCGCCATGCGCTGCAATCTCCCGATTTCTCATATTGTGAGGTTAATCCTCTGCTTTTTCGACTTCCGTTATCTCCCTTGCTGTTGCGGTTACAATCCGTATGCCTTTATCGCTCATACCGTCCAGCAGCGCGTCAAGCTGCCGCCGCCCGGTGGATTTCTCCGCATTGCTGTTCGGGAAGAAAAATTGATCTACCGAAATATGATACCGGGTTACAAGGTCATAGAATACCTGTAAACTCGGCTGTTGTCCCTTGTTCTCGATATTCGCAAGGTAGCGCGGGGAAATATATAACTCGTCGCTTACCTTTTTGCGGCTCTCGCCGTATTCATTTCTCGCGGCTTTTATAGCTGCCCCGAAAGCCTTAAAGTCGTACAATGGTACGGGTCTTTTTGCCATTTTCATTCACCCTGTTACATTTTACAGTTCACCTTTCTTTTTGGATATGTCCACACAATTCATATCATTAGGTTAAATACTTCCTGTTGTGTATTGACAGTAGACTGATTTTCTGATAAAATAAAATTTATGTAAAAGGAGGCGGCGTTTATGTTGCATAGCATGCGTATTAGATAAGCATTGAAAAAAAGGATTTTCCCATTTTCAACATGGGCTTTTTTGTCATGCTTATTTTGCGGATGCTATACAAAAAACTAACGACGTATAGATATAGTATAGACATAGTGCAAGCTATGCCTTAGTTTTGTTGTACTGCTCTGTGCATTATAAATGCAGGTCAATGCTCATGTTGAGGATTGACCTGCATTTTTTTGTGTAAAAAGGACGAGTGAAATATAATGCTTAAAAAATATTGGATAAAATGTCCGATTTGTAACGGAAAGACGAGAGTTCAAGTATTTCATAATACTGTATTAAAAGATTTTCCTCTTTTCTGCCCTAAATGCAAATTGACGCATATCATTGATGTAGAAAAATTAGAGATTGTAATCAAAAATACAGAAAAACAAACTTTTATTATTTAGAAGAAAGGATATAAAAATGAAACGTTTACCTAAATATACGCCTGCGGAAGTACGGAATGATCCATACGGATTTACTTACAAAGAAATGTCGGAAGTTATTGGCGAGAATGAAGCAAAAGCCTTATATGAAGAATTATATAAGCAATTACCACGCAAAAAAAATCTATCAATGTTGGTAAAAAATATTTGCAAAAGCAGTGATACTGAAAAGTATGTTTACGAACTGAAAGACAACAAATACATTGAAACGGTTTTTATCAAGCGGCGAGATGGTGGAACTGTTTGCGTGAGCACACAAGTCGGTTGTCCTGTTGGTTGTATTTTTTGTGAGTCCGGGCGAAATGGCTTTGTTCGTAATCTAACATCGTCAGAAATCGTACAACAGATTATATTGTTGCGTCGAAAAGTAAACCGTATCGTTTTTATGGGTATGGGAGAGCCTTTATTCAATTATGACAACTTGATAAAAGCAATCCATATTCTCCGAGATAGATATGGGCTCAACTTTCCAACCGACGGCATTACCATATCAACAGTTGGTCCGGTCGATCAATTAAAAAAATTGCGCGAGGAACATCTTAAAATTCAGTTGACAATATCTTTACACGCAGCAACACAATCTGCAAGAAATCGTATTATTCCTCACATGCGCATATATGCTATTGAAGATGTTGTTAAGCAAGCCTTATCCTATTCTGAAAGGCATAATCGCAAAATTGTCTTTGCGTATTTGCTTTTACCGGGTATAAATGACCGGCCCTCAGATGTAAGACAACTTGCAAAATGGTTTCGGGGCAAAAAAGTTATGATTAACGTGTTACAATACAACCCAACAAGCAATTCAAGAATTAAAGCACCACAGAAACGGGAAATAGTTGCATTCAAACATCAATTAGAGCAAGCAGGACTTGAAGTTACTATGAGAGTTTCTCATGGCAGAGAGATTAACGCGGCTTGTGGACAGTTAGCTAACACATATAATAAATTCAAAAAAAAATGATTAAAAGTGCCAGACGCATAGACGCAGAGCCGATAACGCATTAGGTCAAAAAACCTATGTGTTATCGGCTTTTTTATTTAATATTGCGCAAAAGCCGCTGTTCCCTATTATAGAATGGATTGCGGGTAGTGTATTAAAGTCGCCCTTTTTTAAGGATACGGCGGTATCGGGGAGGTATCGCCGTGTCCATTTTTATTTACTGTAACCCGCCTAATGCTTTGCGGTCAAAAAAAGCTATGCTCCGCAAGCGGGATATTCCGGCTATGAAT
>ENA-UERY01001637-UERY01001637.1-human-gut-metagenome-genome-assembly--contig:-NODE-1637-length-13202-cov-2.508190_pt1 | contig 13202 bp, 9 predicted proteins | sample MGYA00242989_ERZ507990 | MGnify/ENA primary metagenome ERZ507990 (study PRJEB26167, sample SAMN06115529) | human gut metagenome | host: Homo sapiens | place: China:Fujian | collected 2015-08-26...
ATTTAAGCCGGCGAAGGTCGATACCAACGGTTACCGTTATTATTGTAAACACCAGATACCATATTTACGCGAGATTTGTTTCCTTAAATCGTTGGGAATCAGTCTGAAAGATATCCAACAGCATTTTCAGGAACGGACGCCGGAAAACGAAATGTATCTTTTGGAGAAACAAAAACAGTATATTATGAATCAAATTGCCAAGCTCAATACTTTGCGCGAATACCTCAATCAAAGGATCGATTTGTATGAAGAAGCTGTAGATGCAGGGATGATGAGGATGTCGCTGCCTTTTGTACGCTATATAGATGCACGTCAGGCGATTTTTAAAGAGTGGCTGCAGCCTATTGATAAAGATAACCTGCACACGACATTAATGGATTTGTGGCAGCGTATCTTTGAACGTGAAATGGTTCCGTCAGGCGGTTTTGGTTCTATCATCAAAAAGTCTGGTGTGGAAAAAAATAAGTGGCTTCAGGGAGCCGGGTCCTGTATATTTTTGCCGGTATGGAACAAGGAGCACGAAAATACACTTACGATCCCGGCCGGAGAATATGTGTGCATGTATAAGTATGGTATGCCTTATGATACTGAGCATCTGGAAAAGCTGATGCAGTGGCTGGCTAAAAATAATTATGAACTGGCAGGGGATATCATCGACGTGTGTCTGCTTGATACTACCTTTTATAAGCAGGAAACAGGCGTAGATTTCTGTATGCTGCAGGCTCCTGTTACCTTAAAAAAATAAATAAAAATTTTTTTAAAAACCTCTTGACTGTATTGTTACACCACAATCTATTATCAAATTGTGAGGTAACACTCAACAAAAAGTCAGGAGGTTATTTTTATGACTAAAGAAGTTATTGATTTAAGATCTGCGTTGGAATTACTGGAAAGCATTCCCGGACAAATGGTACATACTGATGTAGAGGTTGACCCTTCTGCAGAACTGGCTGGCGTTTATCGTTATGTGGGTGCAGGCGGCACTGTTGCCCGTCCTACTAAAACAGGGCCGGCTATGACTTTTGAAAATGTGAAAGGACACCCAGGTGCAAAAGTAGTTATTGGTTTATTAGCCAGCCGTAAACGTGTAGGCTATCTTTTGAATAGTAAACCTGAAAAATTAGGTTTTATGATGCGTGACGCTGTAAAAAATGCCATTGCTCCAGTGGTCGTTGATAAAGCGAAAGCTCAATGTCAGGAAGTCGTGCATCTGGCTACTGACGAAGGCTTTGATATCCGTAAATTGATCCCGGCTCCTACCAATACTCCGGAAGATGCAGGACCGTATGTAACTTTAGGTATGTGCTATGCTTCCGATGTCGAAACCGGTGAATCTGACGTTACGATCCATAGACTTTGCCTGCAGAGCAAAGACGAAATTTCCATGTTTTTCACACCGGGGGCCCGGCATTTGGGCGCTTTCCGTGAAAAGGCCGAAGCTTTAAGCAAACCGTTGCCAATTTCCATCAGTATCGGTGTCGATCCGGCTATTGAGATCGCTTCCTGCTTTGAGCCGCCGACAACTCCGCTTGGCTTCAATGAATTATCTATTGCTGGAGCAATCCGCGGTAAGGCTGTTGAATTAGCTCCCTGTGTGACGATCGATGAAAAATGTATCGCCAACGCCGAATACGTCATTGAAGGCGAGCTTTTGGTAGGCGCGCGCGTTCGCGAGGACCAGAATTCCAATACCGGTAAAGCGATGCCGGAATTTCCCGGTTATACCGGGCCTGCCAATGCAGAATTACCTGTTATCAAAGTAAAAGCTGTTACTCACAGAGTAAATCCGATTATGCAAACCTGCATTGGACCTTCCGAAGAGCATGTAAGCATGACCGGTATCCCGACTGAGGCGTCGATCCTTGATATGGTGGAAAGAGCTATGCCGGGCCGTGTACAAAATGTTTATGCACATTCCTCCGGCGGCGGTAAATTTATTGCCGTTATCCAGTTCAAAAAGACCGTTCCCAGTGACGAGGGTCGTCAGCGTCAGGCTGCGCTGCTTGCTTTCTCTGCTTTCCCGGAATTGAAGCAGGTGATTTTAGTTGATGAAGATGTCGATATTTTTGATACTAACGATGTGCTATGGGCGATGACTACCAGAATGCAGGCCGATGTCGATATCGTAACAATCCCCGGCGTACGCTGCCATCCGCTTGATCCGTCTAATGATCCTGCCTGCAGCTGGTCGATCCGCGATCATGGTATTGCCTGCAAAACTATTTATGACGCGACAGTTCCGTTTAATCAGAAAGCAAGATTCCAACGCGCAAAATTTATGGAAGTCGATGTAAAAAAATTCTTGCCTGATTTTACCGTACAGGATTGAATGATTCTGCTGGTTAAGGCGTTTTAAACGCCTTAACCACATTATCTGACTTTGATTGGATATTTTTAAGGAGGACAATTATGGGAAAGAATAAACCGATTATAGGTTTTATTATAGGTATCATCGTAGCTGTGGTCAGCTATTTTGCGGACATTCCCGGCTTGGAACTCACAGGACAGATGTGTATGGCCTTTTCTCTGATGACAGTGATTTTCTGGGCTTTTGGTATTGCTCAGCCCGGTTATGTCTCAGGTCTGTATCTTTTGCTTTTAGCAGTTTTTAAAGTTGCGCCAACAACATTGATTTTTTCTACCTGGACTACTTCTATGATGTATCTGATCATCGGCGCTTATCTTATTGCGGTGGCGGTGAAAGAATCAGGTTTAGGTGAGAGGATCGCTTATAAGTTCATCGTAAAATATGTTTCGTCTTTTAAAAGTATTATCGTTTCTATCTTTGCTCTGACGTTCATTCTGGCCTTATTGATTCCGCATCCCTGGCCGCGCGCTTTTCTCATTATGTCGGTCATGGCTGTTGTGGTAAAAAGCGCGGACATTCCCCGTGAAGACGCGGTTAAGATCGGTTTTACTGTTTTTACGGCTTCTATCCCGGTTTCCATGATCTTTCTGACTGGTGATGCGTCGATCAATCCGCTGGCGGCTGCCAGCTGTGACCCGGAACCGGTAGGCTGGCTCAAATGGTTCGAAGTTATGGGTCTGCCAATGATCGTTACCAGTATCATTACAATGGTTATGATTCTGTTTATGTTCAAGCCAACCAAAGAGGTCAATGTCAATAAAACTGAAATTTTAGAGAAGCTGGAAGCTATGGGACCGATGAGCGGCAAAGAATTACGTACTGCCGTTTGGGTAATACTGGCTATTATCCTCTGGATGACTGACACGCTGCATGGCATTGATATTGGCTGGGTAACGTTATTTATTGCTATGGGGATGGCAATGCCTAAGATCGGCGGCATTTTGACTCCGCAAAGCTGGAGTGGTGTACCGGTACAAACACTGATCTTTTTGACAGCTGCTGTCGCTATTGGCCGTGTGGGCGGTGCTACAGGCATGAATACATGGATAGCGCAAACTGTATTGCCAAGCAGTGTGCCGGAAAATATGTTCATCCTGGCCGCATTTATTACAGCCGTTTCTATTGCTATCCATATGCTGTTCGGCAGCGTTATCGCAGTTATGGGGATCGTTATCCCGGCGATGCTGGCCTTTACGGGCTCAATGGGTATCAGTACGATCATTACTGTTATGATTGCCTATATTGCTATCAACGCTCACTTTATACTGCCATTCCATAATCTGGCGATTTTGGTCGGCGTAGGTGAAGACAACGGTATGTATACGGAAAAAGAAACGATCAAATTCGGTGTACCGTTTACGATCGTGCTGTTCATTATTACTGTCGGCGTTGCTGTACCCTGGTGGAAAGTAATCGGTCTGTGGTGATTTGTCTTAAAAAGTAAGTTTAAGAAAGGTTGGTTATTATGCGCTTGATTGTAGGAATTTCCGGTGCCAGCGGTGTCATTATGGGTTATCAGATGCTCAAGGCTCTAAAGCAGCTGCCTGATATGGAAGTACATCTGATAATTACGGAAGGTGCTGTTAAGAATTTTGAATGTGAAACTAATATAGAAATCAGCAGACTTGCAGAACTGGCCGATTTTACTCACAGTAATAAAAATCTGGCAGCAAGTATTTCCAGCGGTTCTTTTGTTACGGATGGTATGATAATTATTCCCGCCAGTATGAAAACCGTTGCCGGGATAGCCTCAGGGTTTGCAGAAAATCTGCTGCTGCGTGCGGCTGATGTCTGTCTTAAAGAAAACCGTAAGGTGGTTTTAGTACCGCGCGAGCTGCCGTTGAGCCGCATCCATCTGCGCAATATAAAAGAATGTGCTGATAACGGCTGCGCTATAGTACCGCCGATGCTTACTTTTTATAATGGCTCCAATTCACTGGAACAGCAGATCGATCATATTATCGGTAAGATTTTGATGCAGTTTGGGATCGAGTATCAGAAATTTGTCGCATGGCAGGGAGAAGACATATGCAGACAGTAACGTTAAGCGAGGGGGATAAACCTTATACAGTTACGGCATGTGTGGTTTTATGCGGTAAAGATATCGCAGTAGTGATTGGCGGAGGAGAGGCTTCGCATATTGGTGCTGCAGCCTTGGCTTCTCCCAGGCCGAGTTTGAAAAATACTGCTGAGATTTCCGCCAGTGCCTCTGTTTTATGCCGTCTGGGACATAAGGATGATTTGCCTGCCAGAGAGGCGGCTTTGCGCCTGGCGAGTAAATTTAATACTAATGTTGCCGTAACGACAGGCTTGCATATAGATGATGCGGACTCTGACGATATCGCAAAACTGCAGCATAACTTTCAGCAAATTTTGGAAGCAATAGAAGCATGGCTTCTGACAATAGATATATAGATATTTTGATCCTCCCATTGAGTTTGGACACTTACACATCAACACAAAAAGCTCTGACTAATGTCAGAGCTTTTTGTGTTGATTGAAGCAGCCGTTAAAGTTGTGGAGCAGCAGTAACGTCAGTCAAACCTGCTAAAGCCAAAAGCAGCAGCAGTGATTTTTGCTCACATACATATACTCCGGCTGGGTCAAACCATTCGTCTACGGTATGGGTACCATATTCAGCGCCGCCGCGTCCTAAGGTAACAGCCGGAATGCCGACTGCGATCGGCATATTGCTGTTGGTGCAGCCGCCTAAACGCGGCTGCGGCGTGATGCCGCAGGCTAAGGTTGCCAGCTTGGCCGCCTGGACCATACGGCAGTTTTCGGATTGGCTGCCGGCGGGGACGTCCATGATTTTACTGAAAGTAACTTTTACAGCGCCGGGTTTCTGCCAGCGGGCATTTTCTGCGTCGGCACCCTGCTGGAAAATCGCGAGTGCCTGCTGTTCCATTTGCGCCAGAACTTCAGCGCTGTCGGAACGCATATTGATTTTAAAATTAGCGCTTTGAGCAATGCCGTGGATGGCCTGCCCGCCGTTGGCAAGGCTGACTGTAAAAGTAGTTTTAGGAGTTTCAGGCACCTGCATATCGCTTAAAGCGGCGATGGCTCGTCCCATAGCCTGCACTGCGCTGGGAGTACCGAAAGCCAGATAAGCATGACCGCCGGGACCTGTATAGGTGACGTCATAATTGATCATGCCCGTAGCATTAAAATACATTACATCATTACTGGGACCGTCAATCGAAATGGCTGCGAGTATTTCTTCAGCTTTATTATTAACCAAATATTTCATGCCGCTCATAGCTCCCAGGCCTTCTTCTGCCGCAGTGCCTGCAATCATAATATCATGATGTGGGCGCAGGCCGCTGTTGACCAAAGCCCTGATAACTGAAAGATTTGCCGCTAAAGCTCTGGTATCATCGCAAATACCTGGAGCATAAAGCTTGCCGTCTTTTTCGATAACATCTGTAACGGTACCAAAGGAGAACACTGTATCTAAGTGCCCTTCAAGAAGAACGCTTTTACCGGTTTTACCACTGCCGTAGATTTTTCCGTAAACATTAAATTTTTCATCTATGGTCACATCCTGCAGACCGGCAGCTTTCAGCATTTGAGAGTAGTGTAGGCTGCGTTGTTTTTCCTGAAATGTTGGCGCTTCTATGACTACCAGTTCTTTTTGCTGTGCGATAGTATTGGGCGCATCCTGTTTTAAAAAATCTAAAGCTTGTTTAACTTGTCGGTCAGAAGTCAGTTTTTGAAAAATAAGTTCCAGGTCTTTATCGAAAGCTGTTGTCATGGGTGATGCCTCCTTAACGATATTGACTAGATTATAGCAAAGAAACTTTGGCGAGGGAAATGCTTTTTATAATTCTTTTAATAATTACTTATAATGTATTTTTTTACTGCTGAAAGTGTAATTTTTGAACATTATTTTTAAGAAACATCAGAATATGATTAAGGTGTATAATAAAAATATGAAAATAATATGTGTGAGTGAAAGAAGGTCGTCGTATGCAAAAAACTGCGTTGGAACATGATCTGCAGAAACTGGTTGAAAAAGCTTTGGCTTTAGGTGCTTCAGGCGCAAAAACAGTTGACGTTGCCAGTATCAGGACTGGGGCCTGGACACGCTGGAAGTGCCAGTTTGGTTGCCCTAATTATGGAAAAACATTGTGCTGCCCGCCATTTGTTCCTGATTATGCGGCAACGCAGAGGTTTTTACAGGAATTTATCAGAGGGATTATCATTCAGTACACTTTTCCTTTGAATGGGGTGGCGGTTGAAAATTTTGCTGCGGCCGATCTGTCAATGAGTAATGGGCTGCTGGAGATTTTATTAAACCTGGAACGGGAAGCCTTTCTGCAGAATCATTATAAAGCTTTTGCTTTAAAGGCGGGACGCTGTCGTTTGTGCAAAGAATGTAATTTAAAGCAGTGTGTAAATCCAACAAAAGCAAGACCCTCGCTGGAAGCATGCGGAATTGATGTTATGGCTTTGGCTAATGATAATGGTTATCAGGCGGAAATTCTGCAGGCGGCGGTTCCTGAACTGAAAATATATGGCCTTTTACTGGTTGAGTAAAATTATCTGCAGACAGTTCTGTTTTTTTATAGCATATATTATTTGTGGTGTATTATGATGTGTCTGAGCTTGACCCCCTTTTGTATAAGGGTTATAATCAAATTAGTAAGAAAAGTGCGAAAATTAAGAACAAAATTAACTCAAAGGACAAGAATGGAGGGTTTTTATGAAAAAGTCAACTAAAATCATTTCAGCAGTTTTAGCATCACTGATGCTTGTTGCGGCAGGCTGCGGCAGTGACAAACCGGCAGAGAAAAAAGCCGGAGGACCGGAGGAAAAAGTACTGACAGTTTATTCTGCCCGCAGCGAGCAGCTGAATAATGCAGTTATCCCTCAATTTGAAAAAGATACAGGTATAAAGGTTAATCTTGTTGTAGCAGGTACCGGTGAAGTCCTTAAACGTGCTAAATCTGAAAAAGATAATCCGCTGGGTGATATTTTGTGGGCGGCCGACGAAACGATGCTGTCCTCTTCTAAAGATCTGTTTATGGAATATACTTCCAATGAAAACGATAAAATGATGGATGGCTTTAAAAATAAAGCAGGTGTTTTTACACCGGCCTTTGCTGATCCAACAGTTATGATCGTTAATACTGAGCTTGCTAACGGCATGAAAATTGACGGTTTCGAAGATTTACTCAATCCGGCTTTAAAAGGAAAAATCGCTTTCGGCGATCCTGTCAACTCCAGCTCGGCCTTCCAAAGCTTTATGGCAATGCTGTTTGGGCTGGGAAAAGAGGGCGACCCTATGTTTCCGGAAGCGTGGGGTTATGTTGATAAATTTATCGCTAATCTGGGCGGTAAAATGTGCAACAGCTCCAGTCAGGTCTACAAAGGCGTTGCCGGCGGCGAATATGTCGTTGGTCTTACCTGGGAAGACCCGGCAGCCAATCTTGTGAAAAGTGACGCTAAGGTAAAAGTAGTATTCCCGGTAGAGGGTGCTATTTTCCCCGGAGAATCCGTACAGATCCTGAAAAACTGTAAGCATCCGGAAAATGCTAAGAAATTTGTCGATTATATGCTTTCCGAAAAAGTGCAGAATGCTGTCGGTATGAATCTGACAGTACGTCCGCTGCGTAAAGGCGCCACCTTGGCTGATTATATGACTCCTAATGATAAAATCAAATTAGCTCCTAACTATGATGAAAAATGGGTTTCCGAAAATAAAGCCAAGATTACTAAAATGTTCAGCGAGCATATGGAAAAATCTATGTAAGCAAGTGTAAATGTTATAAATGGCAAAGGGGACTCGCAGAGTCCCCTTTTGTCTTACTAAAATAAAAAGGCGGTTATTTTATGAGTGTAGCGATTACTATCGATAATGTCGTTAAGCGGTTTGGCAAGGATACTATTATCAACGGTTTGTCAGTAGATGTCCGGCCCGGAGAATTTTTTACGTTGTTGGGACCTTCCGGCTGTGGCAAAACTACGTTGCTGAGAATGATTATCGGCTTTAACTCTATCGAAGGCGGTACGATCAAAATAGATGACCAGATCATTAATGATATACCCACGCATTTGCGTAATATGGGCATGGTCTTTCAGAACTATGCTGTTTTTCCGCATATGTCAGTTAAAGATAATGTTGCTTTCGGGCTGAAAAACCGTAAGGTAGCCAAAGAAAAAATGAATGCATTAGTCGATGAAATCCTGGAAACAGTAAAGATTGCTCATCTGAAAGACCGGATGCCGACGCAGCTTTCCGGTGGTCAGCAGCAGCGGGTTGCTTTGGCTCGGGCTATTGTTATTCACCCGCAGGTATTGCTGATGGACGAACCGCTGTCCAATCTTGACGCCAAGCTCAGAGTCGAGATGCGTAATGCCATCAAGCTTATTCAGCAGAAAATAGGTATTACTACAGTTTATGTAACGCATGATCAGGAAGAGGCGCTGGCCGTTTCTGATCGGATCGCGATTATGAATAACGGTATCATTCAGCAGATAGGTACGCCAAAAGAAATTTATCAACGTCCGAACTGTGTATTTGTGGCTACATTTATAGGTCTTTCTAATATTCTGGAAGCGAAAGTCAAAATTACAGGCGCTGCTAAAATACTTGATTTTGGTGCTTATGAAGTGCCGATGGATAATTTAATTCCGGAAATATCCGCAGGCAGCAAAGTGCTGGTTTCTGTGCGCCCGGAGGAGTTTGAGATCTGTCTTAAAGGGTCTGATGGGCTGACTGCCGTAGTCGAGCACAGCGTCTTTTTAGGTGTTACCACGCATTATTTTATGCGTTTGGAAAATGGGCAGGAAATAGAAGTAATTCAAAATTCAGGCGTTGAAGATACTATCCCCAACAAGACCACGGTACGTTTGCTGGTACAGCCGGTTAAGATCAATGTTTTTACGGAGGATGGGAATACTCCCCTGATAGTTAGGGGGAACCGCTGATGAATATTGCCAAAAAATTTAATCTTTGGATGGGCATTGCCCCGCTTATTCTTTTTTGCCTTATTATCTTTATCCGCTGATTTTAATATTATATAAAAGCGTGATAGATCCGGAATCATCAAAACTGACGCTGGACTATTTTACTAAATTTTTTGCACGGAAATATTACTGGAGTACATTAGTCAACAGTTTTTATGTAACCGTATGCTCTACGATTATTGCTTCTGTTATCGGCTTACCGATGGCTTATGTGCTGCGCAGCGTCAAAATCCCCGGCAGTAAATACCTTAATATACTGATCGTTATTTCGTATTTGTCACCGCCTTTTATTGGAGCCTATGCATGGATTCAGCTTTTAGGACGTAACGGTTTTGTAACACAGATTATTAATTCGATTTTTGGCGTTAAACTTGACGGTATCTATGGGTTTGCAGGGATCGTTCTTGTTTTTGCTCTGCAGTCGTTCCCTCTGATTTATATGTATGTATCTGGGGCTTTGAAGAATCTGGATAATTCGCTGAATGAGGCGGCTGAAAGCCTGGGACTGACCGCTTTTCAGCGTGTGCGTCAGATTATTCTGCCGTTAGTTATGCCGTCGCTTTTAGCAGGTTCGTTACTGGTATTTATGCGTGTTTTTTCTGACTTTGGTACGCCGATGCTGATTGGGGAAGGGTTTAAAACCTTTCCGGTATTGATTTATACTCAGTTTATGGGCGAAGTCAGCACCGATGACCATTTTGCTGCATCCTTGTGTGTGATCGTTATTGTTATCACTTTACTGCTGTTTTTCCTCCAGCGTTATATCGCCGGGCACTATTCCTATTCGATGACAGCTTTGAAGCCAATGGAAGCTGTAGAGGCCAAAGGCAGCAAAAAAATTTTTGCCTATCTTTTTGTTTATGGCGTTACTTTTTTGGCAATGCTGCCTCAACTGACGGTTATTTTTACATCTTTCCTTGAGGTCAGCGGCGGTGCTGTGTACACAGGTAATTTTTCTCTGCAGAATTATATGAATACCTTATTTGCTAAAGACAATAATTCGATTACCAATACTTATCTTTTTGGTATCTTCGCGATCTTTATCGTTGTTTTTATGGGTATTTTTATTTCTTATCTTACAGTGAGGAAGCGTTCCTACGTTACGGAAGTGTTGGATACGGTAACGATGTTCCCGTATATTATTCCCGGATCGGTTTTAGGTATCTTTAACAAGCAGCCGCTTATTTTAAGCGGTACGGCGCTGATCATTATTATTTCCCTGGCTATACGCCGGATGCCGTATACGATTCGTTCCAGTACGGCTATCATTACACAGATCAGTCCCAGTATCGAGGAAGCAGCGATCAGTCTGGGCGCGACAGAATTTAAATCCTTCTGGAAAGTAACCGTGCCGATGATGCTTCCGGGAGTTTTAGCCGGAGCGATTATGAGCTGGATCACCCTGATCAGTGAACTCAGTTCTTCGATCATTCTCTATACAAGTAAAACCAGTACGCTGACGGTAGCAATCTATACCGAGGTTATTCGCAGTAACTTTGGTAATGCGGCAGCTTACTCAACAGTACTTACTTTAACGTCAATTATTTCACTGTTAATCTTCTTTAAGCTTACTCATAATAAAGACATCAGTGTCTGACAACTATATAAAACAGTCAGGTGGTTAGACTGACTGTGGAATAAGTGTTGGCCCCGGTTTCCGTTTGCAGCGGAAACCGGGGCTTTAAGTACTACATTTTAATATATAAAGTAATTTTGCAAGGATAAAAGGCTAATATTATCTGTTTTACCAGCAAGACACAAATGGGTTTATTTACACGAAAAAGTAAATGTCTTGCGGGGGAATATGGAGAAATTATATTCATGAAATTTGTTTAAACTAAAAGTGCAGACCATATTGGTCTGCACTTTTAGTTTTATAAGAATTATTTTAAGGTGATTTTATGTATTTATTCAAATATTGCTTCTGTTTTAAAGGATGTGCCAAAGTCAGTAAAGTTCATGCTGGCGCCTTTAAAATCGGTTTGATCAAGCACTGCTTTGTCCAGCATAGCATTATTAAGATTGGCGTTCTGTAGCAGAGCCTGACTCAATGTAGCACCGGTAAGATTGGCATTGCTCAGATTAGCATTGTTCATTTTGGCGTTGAAAAGATTGGCGTAGACCAAAACGGCTTCGTGCAGATTGGTGTTGTAAAGCCAGGCATAAGATAAATTAGCCTGTGTAAGATCGGCTTCCAGACAATTACTGCTGTCAAGTGTTGCTTCCTGAAGATTTGTCAGATAAAAGACGGCAAATTGTAAATCGCAGTTGGCGAATTTAGCTCTGAAAGCATTGGCTTGTGTAAAATCTGCTGTTTTTAAGTCACTGCCGCTGAAATTTGTATAGTTCAGCTGTGCTGCTTTGAAACTGGTATTGGCAAGTTCAGCATCGGTCAGCACAGTTTTGGTCAGTACTGCTTTATCGAAAACAGCTCCTGCTAATTTTGTTTTAATCAGCCTGGCACCTGTCAAATTACTGCCGGTGAGATTTGCTCCGGTAAGATCCAGGCTGCTTAGATCAGCACCCGATAAATCACCGTAGGCGCAGCTGCCGCTGCTCATGAGCTGGTTAAGGTCAGAACTGTTATAGGCAGCTGCCGGCGTTGTAGTAAATAGTAAAGTCAGCAGCAGTCCGTAGAAAAGATTTTTCATAGTTATCTCCTTAAAATACATGTTAGTTTTTGTCAAGTAAAGCTGCAAAATCCCTGGGGTCATCAGGCAATTCAGGGATGATTTGCCAAGGGTTGTAACTTTTCAGCTCCTCTGTGTTATACGTAGAACCGGCAAGGATTATTAAACTGCGTGCTTTTATGGCTTGAGCACAAAGAATATCGTTAGGAGTATCACCTACAATGATAACGTTGTCTGGTGTAAGGTCAGGTTCGAGCAAATAAAGTCTTTGATAGGCTGTTTTTGCAAGCTCACAGCGGTCTTCACTCAACTCACCGCAGGCGCTGTAACGGCTGTCGAAGTATTGCGCGATCCCGTAATGCCGCAGTTTGGCAAAGGCACCGGCCCTAGTATTACCAGTGAGCAGACATGTTTTATAGTTCGTCTGCTGCTTGGAAAAATACTGCAGAGTTTCTTTGACGTTAGGCATCAGGCTGCCGTGATGCGAGGGCAAATATTTTTCCAGCAGCTGATGATAATGGATCAAAAGGCCTGCGGCGTCGGCGGCATTGCAGCTGCCCTTGATATCCTTTATTGTTTGTTTAAAGATAAAGGAGTCTGTCATTCCGGCCAGCGGATGAGAGAATTGAAAATTTTCGATGCCAAAGCGGCATTTGATTGCATCGCGCAAAGCGTCGACACCAGCTAATCCTGTTTTCAAAAGCGTACCGTCTATGTCCCAAAAAATATATTTCATAGTTTACTCCAAAATAGTTTAATTATATATTTACCTATTATTTTAACAGAGAATTTGCTCTAGGAACAGAAAAAAAGAAAAAAGCTGCCTGAAGGCAGCTTTTACATTGAACGTGGTTTCATCATAAGTTTAGAAAGTTTATTACCGATAGTACGGGCACGGCGTATAGTTTTGATGTTGGATTTACGGCGTGGTTTCATATCGCTTTCACTGCCGAAATCACCGCGGTCAAGGTAAGTGATCTTCGATTTGTCAGGATCAAAATAATTACGCAGGAAACGCGCTAATCCGTCTGGGTCGGCATCTTTGAAACAGGTGAAAACATCAATAGTGACAAAGCCAAGATCCGGATATAGATGCAGGGTCACATGACCTTGCTTGCAATGTGAAAAAACAGAATATTCGTTGATGCCTTCTTCGCAGTTGATATAGGTTTCCCGCGGCTGCATGGCGAAATCTGCGGCTGCGCTTTGAATGGTTGCCTGAACGCCGGAAG
>ENA-UERY01001644-UERY01001644.1-human-gut-metagenome-genome-assembly--contig:-NODE-1644-length-13141-cov-125.616350_pt1 | contig 13141 bp, 8 predicted proteins | sample MGYA00242989_ERZ507990 | MGnify/ENA primary metagenome ERZ507990 (study PRJEB26167, sample SAMN06115529) | human gut metagenome | host: Homo sapiens | place: China:Fujian | collected 2015-08-26...
GACTGCAGCAACGGCACTTTTAGACCAGAATCAGATGAAGGCAGTGATCCAGCAGGAATACAGCGATACAGTAGAAGCCGGAAAAGTGATCCGGTTTGAATCCCAGAATCCTGACAATCCATTAAAAGCAAAGGCTGGACAGTCTGTAACCCTGTTTATCAGTCAGGGACCGGAGGCAGAAGTCCGGACTGTGCCGGATATCCAGAATATTTCCGAGGATGAGGCCATTGCCCGTCTGACAGATGCCCAGTTAGAGATCGGCGAGGTGACAGAAGAACACAGCGATACGGTAGAGATCGGTTATGTGATCAGACAGAGCATCGCACCGGAGACCATGGTCAAAGCCGGAGATGCTGTTGGTTATGTGGTGAGCATTGGACCAGAGGGAAAACGTTATATTGGTGCCATCAGTGAGACTTATCAGTTAAGCAATCTTATTGGTCCTGGAGCTGTGGATTCCAGCCTGGTGGTTGAAGTGCGGTTAAAACAGGAGGTTGATGGACGTGCGGTTTATCGTACCCTGATGCAGCCGACAGAATTGACCGGCAAGGATCTTCTCCCGATTTCTTATCCAAGCATTGAGGGAATCTCAGGGGTGGATTACGGTGAGGTAGAAGTGGTGAATATGCAGACTGGCCTGGTTGTTCAGAGTTACCCGGTTAAATTCTTTGAAACGGAGTAGTGACAGCGTGACAGGTAAGATAATCAAAGGAATCGCAGGATTCTATTATGTACATTGCGCAGATCATCAGATCTATGAGTGCAAGGCAAAAGGGATATTCCGAAATAAAAAAATCAAACCTCTGGTGGGAGATAATGTGGAGATTACAGTACTGAACACCGATCCACCGGAGGGGAATATCGACCGGATCCTGGAGCGGAAATCAGAATTGATCCGTCCTGCGGTAGCGAATATTGACCAGGCTCTGGTGGTATTTGCTATCCAGGATCCGGAGCCAAACTTAAATCTATTAGACAGGTTTCTGGGCTATACGAAGAAGAATATTATCGAAGAAAAGGGAGAAACTCAGAAAAACATTTTGCCAATTTAAAAAAATATAGTACCTTTGCACACGTTTTAACGGATAACAAGATTAATTACATATATTTTAAAACTTTCAAATGAAGGCATTAGCAATTAAGTCGAGTTTGTTTTCCTGTTTAAAGACATACAACAAGAAAACATTCATGTCTGACCTCATGGCAGGTATCATCGTTGGTATCGTAGCCCTGCCTCTGGCCATCGCATTCGGTATCGCCTCTGGCGTGACCCCTGAAAAGGGTATCATCACCGCCATTGTAGCAGGTCTCATCATCTCCATCTTCGGTGGAAGCAAAGTGCAGATTGGTGGTCCTACGGGAGCATTCATCGTTATCATCTATGGCATTATCCAGAAATATGGCATGGAAGGTTTGACGATAGCGACACTGATGGCTGGTCTGTTCCTGGTTCTCTTCGGACTTCTCCGTCTTGGAACCATCATCAAGTACATCCCTTACCCTATCGTTGTGGGATTTACCAGTGGTATCGCCGTAACCATCTTCACGACCCAGATCAAGGATCTCTTTGGATTGACGTTGACTTCAAATCCTTCTGATTTTCTGGAGAAATGGGGCGTCTACTTCCAAAGCTTTGACACCATAGATCCTTGGTGTGCCCTTATCGGAGTAGTAAGCGTAGTGGTTATCGCCATCACCCCTAAGTTCAGCAAGAAGATTCCGGGCTCTCTTATTGCCATCATCCTGATGACCGTTGTAGCCTTACTGCTCAAGCAGTTTGCCGGCGTTGAGAGTATCGAGACCATCGGCGACCGCTTTTCTATCAGCAACGAACTACCTGCAGCTCAGGTACCAGCCATGAATTGGGAGACCATCAAGAGTCTTGTATCACCAGCTATTACCATCGCCATCCTGGGAGCCATTGAGAGTTTGCTTTCAGCAACTGTTGCCGATGGTGTAATCAGCGATCATCACGACAGTAACACCGAGTTGGTAGCTCAGGGTTTGGCCAATATCGCCTCTCCCCTCTTTGGCGGTATTCCTGCAACAGGTGCCATAGCCCGCACAATGACCAATATCAATAATGGCGGTAAGACTCCTATTGCAGGCATCATCCACGCCATAGTTCTGCTGCTCATCTTCCTCTTTCTGATGCCTCTTGCCCAGTACATTCCTATGGCATGTCTTGCCGGTGTATTGGTAGTTGTATCTTACGGAATGAGCGGATGGAGAAGTTTCCTGGCATTGATGAAGAATCCGAAGAGCGATGTAACCGTACTTCTGATTACCTTCTTCCTCACCATCATCTTCGATTTGACTGTAGCCATCGAGGTGGGTCTGATTATCGCCTGTCTGCTCTTCATGAAGCGAATGAGCGAAACCACCGACGTGACAGCTATTACCGATGATGAGATTGACTTGAACAAGGAGTTTGACTTCCTCTCTACCAACCTGGAGCACTATACGATTCCGAAGGGCGTAGAGGTATACGAAATCAATGGTCCTTTCTTCTTCGGAGCCGGTAACAAGTTTGAGGAAGTGATGGCAGCTTTCGGTGACCGCCCACTGGTACGCGTCATCCGTATGCGCAAGGTTCCATTTGTTGATTCAACCGGTATCCATAACCTCACCAACCTCTGCGAGATGAGTCAGAAGGAGGACATTCAGGTTGTACTCTCCGGTGTTTGCGAGAAGGTAAACGCCCAGTTGGAAAAGGCTGGTTTCTACAATATTCTTGGCAAGGATAATATCACAGATCACATCAGCAAGGCTCTGAAACGTGCAGAAGAGATTATAGAGAAGAAAACTGTTAATAGTTAATAGTTTACAGGCTGTAGACCATCAAATAAAAAAGATGCATTGCTGGATATACCAGTAATGCATCTTTTTTTATTGTCATCAAGTAACTGTTAACTATAAACTGTTAACTATCAACTATTACAAAACCTTTCCCAGAAACTCCTGCAATCTTGGCGATTTCGGATGGTTGAATATTTGCTCAGGAGTTCCGTCTTCCGTGATATAGCCGTCACTGAAGAAGAGTACACGGTTGGCCACTTCTCTTGCAAATCCCATCTCGTGGGTCACCACCACCATCGTCATTCCCTCGGCAGCAACATCTTTCATCAGCTGCAGCACCTCGCCCACCATTTCCGGATCGAGAGCCGAAGTCGGCTCATCAAAGAGGATTACCTCAGGATTCATCGCTAAGGCACGGGCGATAGCTACGCGCTGTTTCTGTCCGCCCGACAGACTGTCGGGATAACTGTCGGCCTTATCCAGCAATCCGATACGGGTCAGGAGTTCCGTTGCCTTCTCATCAGCTTCTTCCCTTGTCATCTTACCCAATTCTACCGGAGCCAGCATGATGTTGCGGCGTATGGTCATATTAGGGAAGAGATTGAACTGCTGGAATACCATACCCACCCTCTGGCGCATTCGGTTGATATCAACATCGCTTGATGTAATATCCATATCATCGATAAAGATTTTACCCTCGGTAGGTTCTTCCAGAAGGTTGATGGAACGCAGGAAGGTACTCTTGCCACAACCCGACGGACCGATGATGGCAACCACCTCACCTTTACTCACCGAGGTGGTAATGCCTTGCAGCACCTCGTTGTCGCCGAAGCGTTTACGAAGTCCTTCTATTTTGATTATTTCGTTCATTTTATCCATTGTTTTAAAGCTTTTGCCCTTTCAGGATTCCTCATTTCCTTTCGCTCTTTCTCAATCTCTTCTCCAGTCTTCTCACTCCTGCGTTCAGTCCGAGAACAAGAACGAGATAGAGGCAGGCTACTACGCCCAACGGCATCATCGCTTCGTAAGTAATGCTTCGGATGATGTCGGAACCCTTGGTCAAGTCTACCAGTCCGATATAACCGCTGATAGAGGTTTCCTTGAGCAGAGTGATAAGCTCGTTACCCATAGCCGGAAGCACATTCTTGAAGGCTTGCGGAAGGATGATGAGACGCATCGTCTTGCCATACGAAAGACCAAGACTTCTACCCGCCTCCATCTGACCATTATCCACCGACATGATGCCCGAGCGGATTACCTCGGCAATATAAGCTGCCGAGTTCAAGCCGAAGGCGATGACAGCCACCAGTATCTTATTGACATCTGCAGATGCAAACACCACATAATAGATAATGAGCAACTGCACCATGGTTGGCGTGCCTCGCATGATGGTAAGGTACAGCTGGCAGAGCATGTTCGGAATCTTCCAGTCGCCCTTACGTTCATGACGTGCTCTGACAATAGCTATCAGCGTTCCGAGTATCACGGAAAGGATGATGGCGAAGAAGGTGATGATGAGTGTATTGCCCAAACCCTGCAACAGATACTGATAACGGTTGTCATCTATGAAGCAGGATTTAAACTTATCTATCACTCCCGGCTGGTTACCAGCTGCTTTCACTTCATTGGAATTCACCATGATAACCTGTCGCACATCGGCATAGGAATCTGTAAATCCGATATTCTTCTTCCGTTCAGGAGTAACCGTGATGCCGGCAATACCCGCATCTGCCTTACCAGCCTGTACAGAGGTGATGATGGCATCAAACTCCATATCGAGAATCTCGACATCCACGCCCAGCACATCGCCGATGGCATTCGCCACATCCACGTCGATGCCCACAATCTTGCCATTCTGGTAATATTCGAAAGGCTCGAAGGTAGCGTTGGTGGCAAAACGGAGACTCGTCTTCAAGCCGAGTTTCTGCAGCGCTTCCGGTCCCACCTTCTTCACCTCAGAAGTCTTTGGCGTATAAGCCACGGCTATGCCCCGTTCCAGATGGCGGTTGACGATGGAATCGATGACGCCATTCTCTTTCAGGATACGGATGGCATGATTGATGGACTGCTGCAACTCAGCATGATCCTTAGCCACGCAGATGGCGAAAGAGGATGCATCGAAGGTTTCGGGCAGGATACGGAGCGATGGGTTCACCCGTTGGAATGCTTTGGCTGGCGCCTCATCGGTCACCATGCAGTCTATCTTACCCTGCAGGAGTGCCTGGATGGCATCGGCTCCCTTGTTATACCGTTCTACCTTGGTACCGCCACCTTCCTTTTCCAGCTCCGTAGCTAGTCCGTCGCTAGTGGTACCGAGCTGCACACCAATCACAGCCCCCTTCAAATCAGTCTTACTCTTGATTTGCCTGTCAGCATCTGACGCTCCCGAGCCACACGCCACGAAGAGCACACTCAGGAGTAAAGTCAAGAAGCCCAGCTTAAACTTTCCCGTTTTTCTGTATTTCATCATTTCAGGCATTCGCTTATTGTTGTTTCAAATACTCAGCACACATCTCTGCACATCTTTCTCCGTCTACACCAGCCGATACGATTCCGCCTGCATAACCAGCACCTTCGCCACATGGGAAGAGTCCCTGGATGCGGACATGCTGCAAGGTTTCGCGGTCACGGACGATGCGGACAGGCGATGAGGTTCTCGTCTCCATCGCTATCAGCGTAGCCTCGTTGGTCAGGAAACCATGGGCATTCTTGCCGAAGGTCTTGAAGCCTTCCTGCAGTCGCTTGCTCACGAAAGACGGCATCCAGAAATGCAACGGACTCGAAATCAAGCCTGGTGCATAGCTGCTCTTTGGCAGATCATAACTCAATCGATTGTTCACGAAGTCAGCCATGCGCTGTGCCGGAGCAGTCTGCTTCATGTTGCCCTGCTGCCAGCATTGCTTTTCCACGATTTCCTGGAAGTACATCATTTGGAGTGAAGAGTGAGGAGTGAAGAGTGAAGCATTCTCCTGCGCCTTCATTTCCTGCTGTTCGATGACAGACTGATGTTCCTTCACAAACTGCGCCACATCCTCGGGATGAGTTTCCACCACCATGCCCGAGTTGCTCCAGGCAGTACCGCGGTTGCTCGGACTCATACCGTTCACCACTAACTGTTCCGGTCCTGTAGCAGCCGGAATCACAAAACCGCCCGGACACATACAGAAGCTATAGACACCTCTGCCATCTACCTGAGTAACAAAGCTATATTCGGCAGCAGGCAGATATTTTCCTCTACCACTCTTATTGTGATACTGAATCTGGTCAATGAGTTGGGAAGGATGTTCCAGACGCACACCTACGGCGATGCCTTTTGCCTCGATATCTATCTTTGCCGAAGCGAGATAGCGGTATACATCGCGGGCACTATGGCCTGTTGCCAGGATAACCGGTCCGCGATAAGTTTCCTCAGCACCCGTAGCCAGATTCACGGCTTCTACGCCTATCACCCTATCGCCAGCTGCAGCATCAGGTGCCGTCAGCTTACCTTCACTCTCAAGGATCAGACGAATCATCTTGGTCTGGAAATGCACTTCGCCGCCACACTTGATGATGGTGTTGCGCATGTTTTCAATGACGCGTGGCAACTTGTCGGTACCGATATGCGGATGGGCATCTGCCAGAATATTGGTATTGGCACCATGCTGGCAGAATACGTTCAGAATCTTGTCTACACTTCCCCTTTTCTTGCTTCGTGTATAGAGTTTGCCGTCACTATAAGCACCGGCTCCACCTTCACCGAAACAGTAGTTGCTCTCCCCATCTACCTTCTGAGTCTTGGTAATGTTAGAGAGGTCCTTCTTGCGTTCGCGCACATCCTTGCCTCGCTCCAGCACGATAGGACGGTATCCCAGTTCTATCAGGCGCAGGGAAGCAAAGAGGCCGCCAGGTCCCTCACCCACAACGATAACACGAGGTCTGCTGCTCACATCCGGATATTCGGTATGGACATACTGGTCGTCCTGCGGAAATTCGTTGATATAAGCACGCACCTTCAGGTTGACGAAGATGGTGCGCTGACGGGCATCGATGCTTCTCTTCAAAACCCTCACCTGGTTGAGCGTTCTTACATCCAATCCCTTTTCTTTGGCGAGATAACGCTTGATGCCTTCCTCGCTGGCTGCCTGTTCGGGCAGAATTCTTATCTGATACTCTTGAATCATTTACTTTGAGCTTTGAACTTTATGATTAGTTTTATAAAAGTGACAAGTGACCGATTCCATATTACGGATTTCGCATTACATTCACAATTCACTTTTCACTTTCACTTTTTCATGCTTCCATTGTAGCCAGCACTTCGAGCGTATCCAGCTGATACATGGTGAACTTACCATCTTCCAATGTTGCAAAGGTTGGCGGATTGCCACCCTTCGGGAAGGTGATGCTGCCGGTATTTACGATGGCCTGCCCCTTCTCTTTATGAGAGAGTTCCCAGAGATGGGAGTGTCCATAGATCATAGCCTCGTAAGGACCCTTCGGCATGTTTTCCTTATTGTATACATGTCCATGAGTCAGAAGATAGCGCTTGCCTCCGTCTACCAGCAAGGCATAGGTCTCCATGATAGGGAAATCGAGGAGCATCTGGTCTACTTCCGCATCGCAGTTGCCACGCACAGCGATAATCTTATCTGCCAGCGCATTCAGTCTTTCTACGATACCCTTAGGATCGATTCCTTCCGGAATGCGGTTGCGAGGACCGTAGTTGATGATATCCCCCATGATGCACATCATGTCACAATGTTCAGCCTCGAAGAAATCGAGGACCTTTTCCAGGGCTGGCAAACAGCCGTGGATATCTGAGAATAAAAGATATTTCATTCGTTCCTTCTTATGTTTGTTATGCTTATGTCTTTTATGCATTGAATTGCAAGCGCAAAATTAAGCAAATAATCCGAAACACCCAAACATTTCAACTTTTTTTATATATATAATAAGGTATAAGGGAGAGGAAGAGCCTATAATTATCTACTGAAATAGCTTTTTTATCTACAATATGCTACTTTTTTGTTAAAATCCTTGGCAGTTTGATATATTATTCGTATTTTTGCCCTCAAGTTCTGCTTCGGCCCCGGTCGTTTCGGGGGAGGCATTACATTACCAACGTAAAATTCAAGAACATATGAAAGTATTAAAATTCGGCGGAACATCGGTTGGTTCCGTAAAAAGCATCCTCAGCTTGAAACGTATCGTTGAAAACGAGGCTAAGAAACAGAGTGTAGTGGTTGTCGTGAGCGCGCTTGGCGGTATCACGGACAAACTCTTGCAAACCTCTCAACTTGCCCTCAAGGGTGATGAACAGTGGAAAGTAGAATTCGAAGCCATGGTTGATCGCCACCACAAGATGATAGATACCATCATCACCGACACTACAGACAGAGAAAACTTATTCAAATCGGTTGATGCCCTCTTCGAGCAGTTGAAGAGCATCTATTTTGGTGTGTACCTCATCCACGACCTCAGCGAGAAAACGCAGGATGCCATCGTGAGTTATGGTGAAAGACTCAGTTCCAAGATTGTTGCCACATTGATTCGTGGAGCCAAATGGTTCGACTCCCGCAACTTCATCAAGACTGAGCGCAAGAACGGCAAAGGCAAGCATGTACTCGACAGCGAGCTGACCAACGTACTGGTTAAAGAAGCCTTTGCAGAAATTCCACGCATATCTCTCGTTCCGGGTTTTATCAGTCGTGACAAGAACACAGATCGCACCACCAACCTTGGCCGTGGCGGTAGCGACTACACAGCTGCCATCATAGCAGCTGCCCTCGATGCAGAAGTGCTCGAAATCTGGACTGATGTAGACGGTTTCATGACCGCTGACCCACGTGTCATCAAATCAGCTTATACCATCAACGAACTGAGTTACGTTGAGGCGATGGAGCTTTGCAACTTTGGTGCAAAGGTCATCTACCCTCCAACCATCTACCCGGTTTGTGTCAAGAATATTCCTATCAAGGTTAAGAACACCTTCAACCCAGATGCTCCGGGCACCATCATCAAGAACAAGATAGATGGCGACCAGAAGCCTATCAAGGGTATCTCTTCCATCAACGGTACAGCGCTCATCACCGTAACCGGTCTTTCCATGGTCGGTGTGATTGGTGTAAACCGCCGTATCTTCACCGCTCTTGCCAACGAGGGCATCTCTGTGTTCATGGTGTCACAGGCATCATCAGAGAACTCAACCTCTATCGGTGTGCGCGAGCAGGATGTAGAAGAGGCTGTAAAGGTATTGAACAATGAGTTCCACAACGAGATTGCCGATGGTGCCATGTTCCCAATGCACGCAGAGAAGGGCTTGGCTACTATCGCCATCGTGGGTGAAAACATGAAGCATGCTGCCGGTATCGCCGGTAAGCTCTTCGGAACCCTCGGCCGTAGCGGTATTTCCGTCATCGCCTGTGCACAGGGTGCTTCAGAGACCAACATCTCGTTCGTAGTGAAGAGCGATTATCTGAGAAAGTCACTCAACGTGCTCCACGACAGTTTCTTCCTTTCAGAATACAAGGTGCTGAACCTCTTCATCTGCGGTGTGGGTACCGTGGGCGGAAAGCTCATCGAGCAGATCAAGAACCAGTATGCCGACCTCATGGAGCGCAGCAAACTGAAGCTAAACGTGGTGGGTATCGCTTCTTCCAAGAACGCCATCTTCAACCGCGATGGTATTGATCTCGAGAACTACAGCGAGGAACTGAAGAAATCAGACCCAAGCACTCCAGAGGTTCTGCGCGATACCATCCTGGCGATGAACATCTTCAACAGCGTGTTTGTAGACTGTACTGCCAGCAAGGATGTGGCCGCCCTCTACCAGAGTCTGCTGGAGCACAACGTAAGCATTATCGCAGCCAACAAGATAGCTGCATCAAGCGAATATGAGAACTACGAGAAACTGAAGAAGACTGCCATCCAGCGTGGTGTAGTATTCCGTTTCGAGACCAACGTAGGTGCCGGTCTTCCTATCATCGGAACCATCAACGACCTCCGCAACTCCGGAGATAAAATCCTTAAGATTGAGGCAGTTCTCTCAGGTACGCTCAACTTTATCTTCAATGCCATATCCAGTGTCGTTCCATTCTCTGAGACCGTGAGACTGGCTAAGGAGAAGGGCTACAGCGAGCCTGATCCACGTATCGACCTGAGCGGTATGGACGTGATTCGCAAGCTGGTAATTCTCTCCCGCGAGGCAGGTTACCGCGTAGAGCAGGAAGATGTAGAGAAAAACCTCTTCGTGCCAGACAAATACTTCAAGGGTTCGCTCGACAACTTCTGGAAGAAACTTCCTGAGCTCGATGCCGATTTCGAGGCTAAGCGCAAGGCGCTCGATGTAGAGCACAAACGCTGGCGCTTCGTTGCTACCCTGGATGGCGGCAAGACAAGCGTAGGTTTGCAGGCTGTGGGTCCTGAGCATCCGTTCTACAATCTGGAAGGTTCCAACAACATCGTGCTGCTCACCACCGAGCGCTATAAGGAATACCCTATGATGATTCAGGGCTATGGTGCCGGAGCCAGCGTAACTGCTGCCGGTGTATTCGCCAACATCATGAGTATCGCTAACATTTAACACTTAACATTAAAAAAAGAGATGAAACATATTATCATTCTTGGCGACGGAATGGCTGACCACCCGGTAGAAAGACTGGGTGGAAAGACACTCCTGCAATACGCCAACAAACCCTATATGGATATGCTTGCCAAAAAGGGCAAGACAGGAAGACTCGTTACCGTGCCAGATGGATTCCATCCGGGTTCTGAGGTAGCTAACAGCTCTATCATGGGCTATGACCAGAACGAGGTTTACGAAGGACGCGGACCGCTGGAGGCTGCCAGCATCGGCTATGAACTGGAGCCTACCGACCTTGCCCTGCGCTGCAACATCATCAATGTGCAGGACGGCAAGATTATCACCCACAACGGTGGTAACCTGGAAACGGAAGATGCGGATGTGCTCATCAAGTATCTCAACGATACCCTCGGCAAGAAATATCCTGATGTCAAGTTTGTTACCGGCATCCAGTATCGCCATCTTCTGGTGGTGAAGCACGGAAACAAGCATATCGACTGTGCCCCACCTCATGATCATCCCAACGAGGAATGGCATAAGCTGATGGTGAAACCTATCTTGCCGGAGATTGGAGGCGAAGAGGGTCACATCAGCCGTCGTGATACAGCCGACCTTCTGAACCAGCTGATTCTCGAGAGTCAGGAACTCCTGGAGAACCATCCTTTCAATGTGGCGCGCAAGGAGCGTGGCGAACGAATGGCCAATCTTATCTGGCCTTGGGGCGGCGGTTACCGTCCACACATGCTCACCCTCTCTCAGATGTATCCACAGATCAAGAAGGGTTCTGTGATTTCTGCCGTAGACCTGATTCGAGGCATCGGCCATTACGCCGGTCTGCGCAACATCATCGTTGAGGGCGCTACCGGTCTTGCCAATACCAACTACGAGGGCAAGGCTGCCGCAGCTATCCAGGCTTTGAAGGATGGCGACGACTTCGTTTATGTTCACGTAGAGGCGAGCGACGAGGCAGGTCATGATGGCGATTTGGAACTGAAGCTGAAGACCATCGAGAACCTCGACCAGCGACTCATCAAGCCTATCTTCGATGAGGTAAGCACCTGGGACGAGCCGGTATGCATCGCAGTTCTCCCCGACCATCCTACTCCGGTAGAGATTCGTACCCACGTAAAGGAGCCTGTGCCTTTCATCATCTATTACCCTGGCATGGAGCCGGATAGCGTAGAGAAGTATGACGAGGTAAGCTGCGTGAGTGGCGGTTACGGCATGCTGCAGCTGCAGGAATTCATGAATGCCTTCATGGCGATCAATTAAAATCAACGGCTTCATGATAGTCCCCAAAGCTAATCATAAAGTTTAATGTTCAAATCTCAAAGTTAAAAGTAAAAAATGAAATATTATTCAACAAATAAGAAAGCACCCATCGCCGACCTTCACAAGGCGGTAGTTAAAGGTCTGGCAGAAGACCGTGGCCTCTATATGCCAGAAATCATCAAGAAGTTGCCACAGGATTTCTTCGACAACATCGAGAAACTCTCCTTCCAGGAGATTGCCTACAAGGTAGCTGATGCCTTCTTTGGCGAGGACGTTGATGCCGAGTCATTGAAGAAGATTGTATACGATACCCTGGCATTCGACTGCCCTGTAGTCGAGGTAGAGCCAAACATCTACTCTCTCGAGCTGTTCCATGGTCCTACCCTCGCCTTCAAGGATGTGGGTGCGCGCTTCATGGCCCGTCTCCTGCAGTACTTCGTACGTCAGGAGGGCAAGGAAGAGGTGAATGTGCTCGTAGCTACATCGGGCGATACCGGTTCGGCTGTTGCCAACGGTTTCCTCGGCGTTGACGGCATCCATGTTTACGTGCTCTATCCTAAGGGCAAGGTGAGCAAGATTCAGGAGAGCCAGTTCACTACCCTCGGCCAGAACATCACAGCCCTCGAGGTAGATGGCGTATTCGACGACTGCCAGGCACTGGTGAAATCAGCGTTCATGGACGAGGAGCTCAACAAGCACATGAAGCTCACTTCAGCCAACTCTATCAACGTAGCCCGCTTCCTGCCTCAGGCATTCTATTATTTCAATGCCTATGCCCGCATGAAGGAGAAGGGTCTCGCCGACAAGCTGGTTATCTGCGTGCCTAGCGGCAACTTCGGCAACATCACAGCCGGACTCTTCGGTCATGAGATGGGATTGCCTATCCACCGCTTCATTGCAGCCAACAACGCCAACGATATCTTCTACGAGTATCTGCAGACAGGCAAGTACAATCCACAGCCTAGCAAGCAGACCATCGCCAATGCCATGGACGTAGGCGACCCATCAAACTTTGCCCGCATCTACGACCTCTACAAGGGCGATCATGCTGCCATCGCTGCCTACATCGGTGGTGCTACATACAAGGACGAGCAGATTGCTGAAACCATGAAGCAGTGCTACAATGAAACCAAGTATGTGCTTGACCCTCACGGAGCTTGCGGCTATCGCGCCCTGAAGGAGCAGTTGAAGCCAGGTGAGGTTGGCGTGTTCCTCGAGACCGCTCATCCAGCCAAGTTCAAGGAGAAGGTAGACAGCATCCTTGACAGCGATATAGAGATTCCTGCACGCCTTGCAGAATTCATGAAGGGTGAGAAGAAGAGCATCCAGATGACCAAGGATTTCGCATCATTCAAGAACTACTTGATGAACGAATAAACCATACATACGGAAAAGCCTTTCTCTTTCTCAGGGGGAAGGCTTTTCCTTTTATACTGAACTTTCGCATGTGGTTCAAGTACGGGCTGAAGGCCCAAAAGCTCCTAGCCCAGGGCATCGCCCTGGGTATGA
>ENA-UERY01001650-UERY01001650.1-human-gut-metagenome-genome-assembly--contig:-NODE-1650-length-13116-cov-2.930670_pt1 | contig 13116 bp, 16 predicted proteins | sample MGYA00242989_ERZ507990 | MGnify/ENA primary metagenome ERZ507990 (study PRJEB26167, sample SAMN06115529) | human gut metagenome | host: Homo sapiens | place: China:Fujian | collected 2015-08-26...
CTGTAATGTTAGCATCCCTATCAAAAGCAAAGAAGCTAAGCGTTGACCCATGAACGTTGACAAGGGAACTATTAGACCCGGTTCCGGATAATTCTCCTACAAAGTATCTTCTCGTATATCCTGTTCTGGGTTCAAATGTAAGGTTGATTTCCTTCTGAGACCCTTTAGACAGGGCGCCACTTGCATATTTTTTAATATCGATGGATAACAAATCATCCTTTGTGGCAAATTCGCTCCAGCCGACCCACGTGTTATTATATTTGGTATTTGTATATATTTTTGACGATGCGTACGGGACAACAGTCAAAGATATCCATGAGTCACTTAAGTAATTTGCAACAATCATTCCACCTCTTGATGACATTGGGGCATTCGTTGTGCCAGCATCATAGTAATAAAATCCTGATGCCTTTATGCTATACAGATCCGTGATTTTCTTTACAATCGGGATCCCGGAATTACTCAAATTGTTATTTGTGGTATTCAAATCACTATACAATTGAGTGTACAGATCTTTCAGGACCTTCCCCTGCGCCGCCGAAAGCGGGAGCCCAGCATTGTCCGTCACACAGTTGTTGACGATCTGACCGGCGTGGAGGACGAACTGCAGTCCGGCTTTTAAATTTCTGAAGAACTGGAAGAAATTCATCTTCGACTTCATGGCTTCAAGAAAACTTGGGAAGCTGCTAATCCCTTCCACTGTTCCGGAATCATCGAACTCTGGACTTTCAATATCCATAATATCCTGCACTGTTGCAGTTCCGGCCGGATTCACGGTAAGCGTGATCTGTGACGCATTCTGCACTGTGTGCTGAATATTGTATATGTACGCTGACGGGGAGATGTCACTCTGCACCGGCATTTCATCTGGAGTTGTCGCTTGTGTGACAGAAAATAATGTTTCCGCTCCGCCCTCAATCTTGGCATAGAGTCCGATCGTCTCGATTCGATACGTCTGATCCACTCCATCATTATCGAAGCGGACACTCACCTGTGCCACATTTCCGCCCAGTACTTTACTGTCAAATGGCAGCACACTCTGCACCACATCCTGTAGCCCAGTCAGTGCCGGAACATCGGTTCCCACCGGATATGAATAACTTGATGTTTTTGCGCTTGTGAAAATTAAAGGTTTCTCATTCGCTAACGCTTGCGCAATAAGGTTCTGTCCGTTCTCTGTTACAATGGCCGCTCTATATACTCCCATCGTTTTTTCCTCCTATTCGTTCGATATTGTCTGAATCTTGGTACCTGATACCGCTCCACCTGTATTTGCCGCCTCTTCGATGTCATAAACGGTATGTCTGTAAATTGTCTGTACAAATACCCGTGAAACAGCTCCTGCTGCGTACAGGCGGCACGGAACACGGTTTGTTGTCTGCTGATTGGCAAGGATCTGAATGTGAGCTGGAACAACATCCCACAAAAGATCATAAAGAAGATCGATCGCCCCGTAACGGTCTGATGTAACTTTTATCTTCAGCTTACAAGCTGCTGAATCAACGGACATCTCATATCCGTCTTCCCCGTACAGCTCCGTGAGCTTGTCTCTCAGAAATTCAATGGAAAAGGGAACGATCGTGTTGTATTTCTGCAGTACCCGTGCTCTCCGGTATTCCATCGTGTCTCCAAAACGATACGTGATCCCCAGGAGCTTTTCATAATACGCAATCGTCTCCTCATCACAGGTTGCGATGTAATTGTTGTCCTTCACCTTCTCGCTTGTTTCATCAAGCTTGTCAAGACTGTATCCATGTGCTTTTAATATCTCTCTGAATTCGCTGATTGGCCGGAAGTATTCTGGCAACTGTCCTCTTAAAGTTTCTTGCGCTCTACTCACCGTTGATCACCACCGTCCCCAGTACCGGCACCTGCTGCAATGCAGATGTCTCTGTAAGCTTCAGATCTCCGCTGACGCCGTTGATCTTTACATTGGACACATTGACAACATCCTGGATCGTCAGAATGGAATAGATGATCCTGGACGCGTAGACCGTGACCGCATACGTGATCTGATGGGATTTTATAGCATCTCCCCATGCTTTACAGAGCGTATCCAGATATTCCTGAATCTTCTGCCTGATCTGATTTTTATAGGTTTCAACACCGTTCGGCATCGTCTCTACAAAATCGATGTCACATGTAATATTTAAAGTCAACGCTGTGCCTGTTGTGATCGTCACGGCCGCGCCGATCGGTGCGATCCCATATCCGTCTGCGGATGGTACGCTGCTGCCATCTTCCGGCGGGCAGATGATATTCTGAACTTTCTGGACTGTAGCTGGAAGCGCCGGCCGGAGATCATCCCCAAGGATGCTACAGAGGACAGTCCCGCCGCCCTTCCATGCCGGATATACCTGCACGGCTCCAACTCCTTCAATTGACAGAATCTCATTTTTATAAGAGGAGATATTTCCGCCGAATGCAGCGACATCAAACGTCTCATAGAACCGGCTTCTCAGTGCTTCATCCGTCTCCTCCTCCGTTCCAGCCATGATGATATCTCCCAGAACTGCGGAGGTAAGATTTTCCACCGGCGTAATTGGGAGCAGATTCCCGGAATAGTTGTTTCCGGATATTCCCGTATCCTTGCACTGCATCGCATAGACGTATTCCGGCCCGCCTCCGGAGATCCGGTCTCCGGTCACGAAGATCTGGGAATCTGCCCCGTTGATCGTCTTGAATTCCGACCCGGATGGAACTGCGATGTTAAAGGTTCCTTTCCGGACTGCTGCCGTTGCCTGTTTTCTGGTAAGTCCTCGCGTCTGAACGATCTTATCCAGGCAGTCACCGACCGCAGTGGCCGGATAGGCGTTATCCTGAATCTGCTTTAAGATCATGTAAACCCCTTCCAGATACCAGGCCGCCGGTCCAATCGCTGCCTGGATCATGCTGCCTTCCCTGGTGTCAATGTTGGGATCCACCTGGTCCAGCATCTCTTTCTGAATCGCTTCCCTTGTATATCCGCTAAAATCGATCACACACTCACCTCCTCCGTCAATGTTCCATATACCGTTTTCACATCAAAGCTGCAGCTCAGCTCTCCCGGTATTTTTTCCGTAAATACAAAATTTTCCACTGTAAGGATTCGGCTGTCTCCTGAAAATGCGTCCTCAATCCGGCGCGGAAGTTCACTTTCGATGTAATCCCGTTCTTCTCCCACCAGGTTCTCCAGTTCACTTCCAAAATCAGACGAATAGATCTGCCACCGGAACCGTTCATTCTGAAGGATGATCTCCACGGCCTGACGCATTGCAGGAAGTCCTTCATCCATGCCGGCGACCTGTTTCGATGACCAGTCGATCAGGAATGTCCTTGTCAGTTTTTCCACATGATGCAGGGTCACATCAAGCCCCACACCTTCCGGTAATACTGCCATGATGACCTCCTTATGTGATCTTTGATAATACAATAAACTGCTGCCCTTTTTGCACACGGAGCAGAAGGACCTTGTCTCCCGCCTTTAATCCTTCCGTGACTGTTACTGTTCCGCCGGCGCCACCCTTCACCTGCTCCGTCCGCTCGATGACGTTGCTCGTCAGGATCAGCGCATTCCCGGAAATCGGCGGCAGGGAGGTATCTGTCTGGATCGTGAGCGGAGAGGTCTTTGTGACGGTCCCAGTGGCCTTGTCCGTCATTTTTATCGCATTCATATAGTTTTTTACGATCTCCTGAAGGACTCCAAGAAGTTCCGTTGTCATATGATGCTCACACCTCCCAGTTGTTCAAATGATTTCACTTCAATCTGCATGGTATGGTCCTCTCCTTCCCATTTCTGCGTCACCTTCTCAGCGAGAAGCAGTCTGGAAACAGCGAGGTCCTCAATATCTCCGATCTTGACCGGAAGGATCATGCCGGCACGGATCTCCGGCACTCCGATTGCCTCCAGCTTCAACGTCTGAAGGACCCGGTTGTAATACTGGAGATATGCCTCACACATCTTGTCGATCTGCGCCTCATTCAGGTTCTCATCCACCTCATCATAATACTGCAAAAGCCCCCACTTTTTGATCGTATCGGTGTCTTCATGCACGTACACGTCGGTGCGTCCACTCTTTTCGTTCTTCCGGACGAGCTTCACGCGGTTATAGGTATCTGAGTCGATATCACGCTTATAGGTATAGTCTGTTACCAGGCTGCCATCTCCTACCATTGTGTTCGTAAACCAGTTTTTCGCCTCCACAAGCGTCAATTCTCCGGCTTTATCGTACAGGATGAAGATTTTCCCGGTCTGAACGATCGTCTCCGACAGTGCGTCAAATACAATGTTCAGACAGTCCTCATCTTCTTTCAGGAACGTCGGGAACACATATCCGGTTTCCTCCAGTGTTCCAACCGTCAAGCCAAAATCTCCGGCGATCCGGGTGAGGATCTGTTCAAAACTCATGTTGTCGAGGGAATAGCTGGCATTCGATTTCAGATACCGAAGCTGATCATAAGCGGTATAGGAAGTCTCCCCATACCGCGTCCGCTCGATCGTAAATACGAACCCTTTAAACAGCTTCATGCCATTCACCAGATACTCCACGGAGCTTCCCTCCGGAATCCCGATCGGACCGTCTTCAAGACAGGTGAATTTCAGCTTTCCGGGAGAATCCATCCGGTTCGTCGTGAATTCGATCTCCCGGACTACCTCTATGTATTCCATGATCGTTATCAGGTCTGAACCATCGGGAGCTTTTCCTTTTATTTGGACCTGCAATGATCTCTCCATCTTTCATCACCCCGTAATCTGCAGCTGGCTTTCCTGTACCCATCCATAGGATCCGACGTGGACCGGATACGGGTTCCCGGAAACGATCCGAGTCACCGTAGTGCTCAGGTTGTTGGCCGTTCCATGAGGTCTCCCACCATAGCTGTCATAGCAGTATTCCCCGTTTACGATCACCGCGGCACCGACACGAAGAACCGGGGATTCAACCGCCCTCGGAGTCTCTGTGGATGCCTCGGCGCTTGCCTGCCCTGCGGCCGGAGTCTTTAATATCGAGACGATCTTCGGTGCATAGGAGCGATACTCCTGTAATTCCAGGCTGTAATAGATATCTTTGGGTTCCCCGCCCTTATCCTTCGTCTCAAAGTTTGAAACAATGCATTTCATATTGGTGTCGGATCCGCCGGACCTTGTAATGATCAACCGGCAGATCTGCTTTTTCTTCAATGCATTTTCAAAGTATTTCAGATAATAGGATGGCGCTTTTGCCCCACTGTTCACATACACGGCCTGGCGATCTCCCGGGAAAAAGGATTCCCAGGAGACCTCTTTTAAAGAAGGCTTCCTGGGAACCACGATCTCACCAACACCAATGACGTCATACGTTTTATGGTCTGTCGGATTTTTTATTTCAATCTCCTCCGGGTTTACCGGGAGTTTTATCTTCTTCCCGGTAAACATCAGATAGATCGAACATCCGATTTTTAATTTTGCCATGAACACACTCCTTTCATCATCCGTGCGATACCGATGTCTGGGAGTTCATCTGCTCGATGAGCATCTTCCGGATATAATCCGTGACATCATCAGCCGTCAGATTTCCTCCAGCGGATTCCGGAACCGTCACATGGATCTCCGGTGCCAGAGTCTTTAATTCGATTTTGTTCATATACCGGCGTTCCGCAAGATCCCGGTAGATCTTCAGGTCTTCATCCGACAGCTTGATATCATCCACCTTGCCGACTTTTCCGACCTTTGCAACATTGTCAATATTTCCATTTCCGAGTCCCGAAAGGTCCAGATCACCAAAGCTCCCCGCAAGTTTTCCGATATCAAGATCCAGATTTTCAATCTTAGAACCTAGATTCGCACCGTAGTCGCCGAACTGCCTCGCCGTGGCACTGACATCAAGGTTTGCCATACGCTTGATCTGGACTGAATTCTCTCCGAAGGTGCTATCCACCCAGTCAGATATCTTTCCTCTGAACCCGCTGACTGCGCCCTGAAGATGGGATCCTGTCAACGCATCGATGGCTCCGGCCACAGTCTCTACCATGCTGAGGATCGTATCAAGCACACTGGAAAACAGGTGTACAGTTGCCCCGAGTGGATCATTCCACACATTCGCAAAAAACTCCGCAAACGATGCAATTACATTCCAAAGTGTAGCAAAGACATTGTATCCGGTCGCATAGACCATTCCAAATACATAGCCAGTAACCGCACCGGCTTCCTGCATGCCAAATCCGAACTGCTGTGCCGCAACCAACGCCACTGCGAATAAAGATGCTAACAAAAGGATCGGCCAGTTCGCCATCGTCCAGGCTGCAGCACTCGCCAATGCAGCGCCAACAGCTTGTGCCTTTAAAAGCAAAAAACCAACTCCTACCGCGGCAAGTATCGGAATAACCATGTCCATGTTCTCATGCGCCCAAAGCGCTCCGGATCCCACAGCCGCCAGTGCATCTGTTCCGACCTGCGCCATAACGGACAGCAGCGAGATCGCTTCCCCGAGGATCTCCTGTCCCTGATCCGTCTGAATAAAGTCGTTCCAGGACTGTGCCATCTGCTTTACTTCATGCTGGACGATATTCTGCGCCTGCGTCATCGCATCCGACAGCGTCATCGGGATCGATGCAAACTTCTGATTCGTCTGATCCGCCATATCAAGCAGCGCATTTTTTACGACCGAAGCTGTAACCTTTCCGTCTTCTGCATACTGCTTGATGGATCCGGACGCCCATCCCATACTCTCCTCGATGGTCCTGGCGATTCCCGGAGCCGCCGCCAGGATAGAATTTAAGTCCTGACCTCGCAGGACACCAGCCGCCATCGCCTGGGTAAGCTGCACCATCGCATTGCTCTGTTCCTGAGCCGACGCACCGCCGATCTTGAACTGCTTATTCACCTGCTCCGTGAATGCGATCAGCTCCCGGTTCGAAGAGAATGCATTTCCGGCATTCAGCCCCATCTTTCCGACTGCGTCTGCCGTATCGGAATAAGCCGCTTTGGAACGCAGTGCCGACTGATAGATCATCTCACTCAGTTCATTCGTTGTCTGAAGACCATCGTTCATGAGGTTTAAGCGGGCGTTGATCTGAGCCTGGGTGTCAGAGAAATCCAGGAAACTACGGACCAGTGTTGTCACACCGGCGGCCGCGGCAATCCTCTTGATCGTCCTCAGGAGTTTGCCCGCTTGGTCATTTGTCTTCTGTGTCTCTCGTCCCAGACGTGACTGGTTTTCGATCGTATCGATCAATGCGGAATTGCCTTCCTTGATTGCTGCCGTCATCTGGTCAAAACCTTTTCCACTAATACTGTTGGCAGCGTCTCCCAATGCCTGAAGGGCAGCTCCCTGCTCCTGGATTTTTCCGCTGAGTTCCGTGATCTTTTGATTCAGGGTATTAAACCCGGCTGCCGCAACCGCATTGGAAGACTGCCCCATCATATTGATGGAGTTATTGATCCTTTCAGTTGCTCCCACTGCTGACTCACCAAGCGTTAAGAACCGGGTGAATGCAGCCGTAAATTCATCCGTCAAAACAAGATTTTCCTGTATTTTACCCATTCACATCGCCTCCTCACTTGTTTTTCATCTCTTTCGACAACCGGTCCATCATTGTAAACATAAGAATCTTTTCCCTCAATGGCCGTTTCTCAAAGTCTTCCGGGAAGATTCCAAGGGAGACAAAAGCAAAATAGCTTGTTTCTGTCTCCCAGTCTCCTCCCTCTAAAAGTTTTTTGCGGCATTCTTCAGCTCGCTTGCCATCTTGACATCGTTGATCTCAGAAACCGCATCCATGACAAGATTCTTTTCCCCGATCGTGAACATGAGACCCGGCACCTCTGTCGGGTCCATGACACCATAGAAACTGCAAAGCTCTGCATCCTTGAGATTCGGTGTCTCCATGCAGGTCACGATCATCTCATTTATATAAGTCGCATTGTTAAAAACACCTTTTACAGTGTTTCTTTTTACGATCCCATCGTTTTCCTTCGGTGTGATCGCTTTTACAAGAAACGGGATCTTCTCCCCTTTCTCATCCTTAAAGTTTTCCAGATAAAACTCTTTCGTCTTTCCGGCCGGAACCGGTCTTAAATATGCACCTAAATTTCCCATGATCTTTCCTCCTATTTTCCTAACTGAGATGGCTGGCTGTTAAATGATTTCAGTACCTCGAAATCGCTGAATGTGAACTCGATATCGATCTGAAGACTCTCCGCAGAATCATCCAGGACCGCGATCGGGATCTTCTTTAAGATGACGTTATAGAGCACAACGGTCTGGGTCCCCAGCGAAGAGGATGGATCATCGTTCGTGATCTGGAAGTTGATCGTCGGGAACTTTCCGGTCCGCTTAAACTCCGATAACAACGTTAAAAACGTCGGGGTTCCGTAATAGATCGTAGCCGATCCGGAATACTTTAATCCTTTGACCTTTTCCTGTTCTGTCAGCGCTCCGACAACCTTAAACTCACCCGTCTGGATCTCAGCGCTGGAGTTAAATTTCTTCAGTCCAAACAGAAGCTCATTGCTTCCATTGATCACAGTAAACGCTTTTCCGGCCGCGCCGCGGTAGGAATCCTGTGCAAGTAAATATCCTTCATTTGCCATTCTTTACACCTCCTTATTCGCTGTCAGAATTGACGGATACATTGACGGTCATGTAGATCTTCTCGATGCTGTCCACCGGCTGGATCGCCACGTTTACAACAACGGCATCGATCTCGTTTCCGGCCAGGACTTCCACATCATCCGGGACAAAGTTCTGCACGCCGCCGTTTGCCTGCATCTCATTTAAATATCCAACGATCCAGCCCTTTAAAAGGTTTCTTCCATCGTCGTTGTTGTTGGTCTTCCCGATGTAGTACAGCGAGAACTGTTTATACACATCGTTACAGAACTGATTTAAGACACGCATCACACGGTTCTTCGCAAAACATTTCTGTTTATCCACGGTGAAGCTGGTCAGTGTGTTGATATCCGTGCAAACCTTGACCGCATCAAAGGTATCAATGAACACGAGCTTGCCCTTCTGAATGGCTTCCTCGATCTCCGTATCGGTCAGCTTCGGACTCGCCTCCACTGCGTTCGGATATCTGGAATAGGTCAGGGACTGATTATACGGAGCACCTGCCTCCGCTCCGCCAAGCCACCAGGTTACCTGCTGTGGAGTCAGCACCGTACCGTCAGAGATCTTAACGCCGTTTCCGGCCGAGATCACCCACTCGGTATTGCTGTCCTCTGCTCCGGCCATGACTGCCTGGCATTTCCGGCCGACACGTTCAGAAATCCTCTTTACAAAGGACGCATATGCTTCGATCACAACCGACTCTGTCCCGTCGTACACCACGATATCGAACGTGTATTTTTCCAGTGCTGTCAGGAATGCGGAATAATCTGCATTGGCGACCGTCGGATCCACACCGCCACTCAGAGCGGTTCCGGCTGTCTCTGTGAACGTGTTTCCGGTTCCCGAGAATGTCACCCAGGCATTTGCGGAAAGCTCAGAAAGCGCGGTTACTGTCTGTTCATCCACGGTTCTTCCATCCACGACCGTAGATACCACATAGGTTCCGCCTGCGTCCGGATCTTCCTGGACGATCATTGTGATATCATTTCCGCGGATGCCTTCATACAGTGCTGTCACCGATAAGGCGCCGATCGTTCCGGACGCCTTGACGCCGCCGGTTCCCTTCGGACGATATAACAGGATCTTGATCGGTCCCGGTGTGGTATCGCTGCCCTTCATCATTTCCTTAAGGAATAATGCTTTCTCATTTGTGACATCATAGCCGATATACGGAGTCAGGTCTTCTCCCGGAATGATCGTCTGAATGACCTCACAGGGTCCCCAGGAGAGCGGCTCAGCGATCGCCACAACGCCCTTTTCTCCCACACTTGCGGAAAGATTCCCGCTCGATTTTGTATTGATGTACACGCCCGGCTGGACCTTATTCTGGCTCATCCATGTACCACCTGCCATGTTATCTGCCTCCTTTCAAAGCTGTCTCCAGGGCGTCAACCGCCTCAGAGATCGTGTATTCCGGTTCCTTCAGGATCACCCTGGCGAAATCCGGCTGATATGCCGCAAGACGGCGGCTTTTCAAAAGTTTCTCTGTGGAGTACTTCTTTTCCTCCGTTTTCTTAGTCGTTTTCTTTGATACCGACATTGTTCTCCTCCATCTCCTGCATCATGTTTTCCGTTTCTTCCACCAGGATCCGCGTCCGGATATGGAACTGGTAATGCAGTTCTTCATCCTCGATATTCCACCGACGTTTCCAAACCGCGATCAACGCGCTGTCCCCGCTGCCGTCTGAATATCGGAACATCTCCAGATTCCGGTCCAGAAAGTCCGCAATCTCATGGATCTTCTGGTTTCCATTCGCGAGGTTTCTCTGCTGCAAAAAGCCGATATCCACGCCCAGATCCCGGATATACCGGTTCCCGATCTGGTCCTCGATCGTGGACGGCATGTAGAAAATAAAGAAACAGGGAAAACTTGTTCCCTGCTGATTTGGGCTGTCATATACCGGGTACTCCGGATAGCCTTCGGAAAGAAGCTCCGCCAGACTGTTGATCACATGATGCAATGAAAAAATCACTTGAGTGCCTCCCTTACTCTCCGATCCAGTTCCTTCCGGATCGTATCCCGGTATTTTCCGATTCCCGCTTCCTTCATGTATTTTCCCTGCACATAGGTTGTCTTTGTACCGACCATGAGACCGCCGGAACCATCCGGACTCATCTCCAGAAGGTTTCCGTTGATGATCAGTCCCGGAACGAAGTGCTTGTCTACTCGGTGGCCATCATTCACATAGGATGCGTACTGCATGTTGTTGTTAAGCTCCGTGATTATGGATCCGCCGGCCATAATCGGTGTTGTCACACTGTCTGTCGCCCAGTGCTGTGCCATCTGCCCGCTTCTCATGTTGGTCCCGGCAAGGGTTCCATCATTCGGCGGCGTCTTTTCTGTTGCCACGCGAACCGCCTCAATGGTCGCTCCTTCAGCGACCTCCGCCATGATCTGCGGAACATTCTCTCCGGCTTTTCTCAGTTCTTCCAGTCGTTTCCGCATCTGGCTTCCAAAGCTCGACAAACGATCACCTCCCGGATCCAATCAGGTTGTCCCTCAGAAGAACGACCTCTTTGTGCTCCAGACCGGTAAGCGCTCCGCCGATCGGATCGTAATAAACCTGCGGCGGTCCGGCCAGATACCGTTCCGACTGGTTCGCTTTGCCGATGTTCCCGCCTCGGCTTACATGAAGCTCATCCCCGGTCTGGATGTCTGCAGAGAGATCACAGGATATCTTATCTTCTCCCCTGGTTCTTGCAGCATTGTCCGTGATGCTCGGGCTTCCGGTTCCGGTATGGTACACGCGGCACGGAATGCCCTCTCCAACCTTCTTCCGCTCCTGTCTGGAAATACTTCCATCCTTCACAGTAACTACCCGGTAAACGTCCACAAGGTCCGTGTACCAGCCTTCAAAAATCGGATTATCAAATAACATACATGCCTCCCATCCCCACCAAGCGGGCGAGTGTTGCAAGCTGCTGGCCGTACTGTGTGGCGTTCCAGCTGCCCCACTTCTCCGTTCCGATCGTCACCGCGGAGTTGTCATAGCTGACAGATGTGTCTCCCATAGTGGCACTCTTAATGACTCCTGCGGGCTGTGCCTTTGCGGCTGCCTGTGCCGCCCCGGAAGACTCCGGAGCGTATGTCTTTAAGTACATCGCTGCAAAATGCGCCAGGTAAAGCCCTGCGGCATAGCGCCACATGCTTCCCCAGCGCGATGGAAGGACACTGTCATTGACCTGTTCCAGAAACATCTGAAGAATCCCCTGCGGAAGAAGATCCTGAATTTCGGGATCCCCATCATTCTCTGGAGTGACTTTCTTCGTAAACTGCGGGAAGTCTTCCCGGAACATCTCTTCCGTGTAAGCTCCCCGCTCTCCCGGCTGTATAAGGTTCGCCGCCTGCTCTTTTGCCGCCTGAAACTTTGCTGTCATCGGGTTTGTGCTTCCATACGGCCACATAGGCATCACTCTTTCTTTGTACTCTTCGCTTTTACAGACTTCTTAGTCTCTTCCTCCTCCGCCGGTTTCTCAGTGTCAGGACGGATGTCATATTCTGCTGCCTGCTCTGCCGCCGCATCATCTGCCTTATAGAGCTCCTTGTCTTTGGTACCGCCCGGAACCGCAATATTACCGCCGACGATCGCTCTCTGGACGAGCTCACTCTCTGCGACATCCTCCGGGATCTCTCCGATATAATCCTTTTCGATCCGGTAAAACGAGCCATCGGCCCGTCTCACCAGATAATTTCTTTTCGCTATAATAAACATGTGTTCCCTCCTTAAATTCCGTCTACATAGAGCATGGTCTGGTCGTAGAACATCTCTACCTCGGACAGGTTTCCGGCATAGGCAGTGTCAAAGCAGAAGTCATTAGTGTTAGAGCTTGTCATGGCTCTGGTCAGCGGTGCGAGCTCATCCATCGCAAGGAAACGTTCCTCGTTGCGATATACCACCATACGATCGACTCCTGCGTCTCCGGCTCCCTTGCACCACTTTGTTGCGGCGATCACGAGATCGGATCCGTTCTGCTTCGCGACGTTGTTTTCGAGAAGGAAGGTCAGGATTGTCTTCTCCGCCAGATCAGTCACCTTCGTGGTTGCCAGATAGTTAAACTGCTCATACGGCATGAGGATGTGGTTCGGGATCGCCGCATTATCGTTCTCGCAGGCATCCCATGCCAGAAGGATCGCGTCGTTGATATCCTTTAAGATCTGGTCCGGGGTCTTATCTTTAAACTTCGTGCTTGCGGAAGTTGCTCCGTTGGACGCTGCGTTCGTTACGGTGACGTCCTCATTGTTCAGAAGACCTGTCGTGCCGAACCGTTTGAAACCGGTATAGGTGTTCTCATCCATGTGCTTATCGTATGTCAGACGTAGGCCGTCCCTGAGGAGACTGTCGATGTTGCGGCCGGTCATGTTGCCGCGCTGTAAATCGATCCACATGACACGGGTACCTGCAGCAACCATGTGCGCCTTATACAGACCCTTGGAAAAGTCTGCCTGTACCATCGGAATTCCGTTTGCGCCACTGGAATGCATCAGGTTATCTCCGGAGCCTCCAGTAATGCCATAGCCGACCTGCATCGCGGAAACGAACTCAGCCCAGCC
>ENA-UERY01001674-UERY01001674.1-human-gut-metagenome-genome-assembly--contig:-NODE-1674-length-12940-cov-3.901578_pt1 | contig 12940 bp, 7 predicted proteins | sample MGYA00242989_ERZ507990 | MGnify/ENA primary metagenome ERZ507990 (study PRJEB26167, sample SAMN06115529) | human gut metagenome | host: Homo sapiens | place: China:Fujian | collected 2015-08-26...
TGGTATTCTCTGTCGCTACATCCATGATCCCGTTCTTACAGAACGATGACGCGAACCGTGCCCTGATGGGATCCAACATGCAGCGTCAGGCAGTACCGCTTCTTTCCACAGAAGCTCCGGTCGTTGGTACCGGTATCGAGGGCAAGGCTGCCGTTGACTCCGGTGTCTGCGTTGTTGCAAAGAATGCTGGCGTTGTTGAGCGCTCCGCGTCCAATGAGATCGTGATCAAGAGAGATTCTGACGGAAACCGCGATGTTTACCGCCTGATCAAATTCTCACGAAGCAACCAGTCCAACAGCTACAACCAGAAGCCGATCGTTTACAAGGGAGACCATGTAGAGAAGGGCGAGGTTATCGCAGACGGACCGTCCACAAAGGATGGAGAGATCGCACTTGGTAAGAACCCGCTGATCGGATTCATGACCTGGGAAGGTTACAACTACGAGGATGCGGTTCTCTTAAGCGAAAAACTCGTTATGAACGATGTATACACATCTGTTCATATTGAAGAATATGAATGCGAATCCCGTGACACCAAGTTAGGACCGGAAGAGATCACAAGAGATGTTCCGGGTGTTGGTGAGGACGCATTAAAAGACCTGGATGAGAGAGGAATCATCCGCATCGGCGCTGAGGTACGTGCCGGTGATATCTTAGTCGGAAAGGTAACTCCGAAGGGAGAGACCGAGCTGACTGCAGAAGAAAGACTTCTCCGCGCGATCTTCGGTGAGAAGGCAAGAGAAGTCCGCGATACATCCTTAAAGGTGCCGCACGGCGCTTACGGAACCATCATCGACGCAAAACTCTTCACAAGAGAGAACGGCGACGAGCTTGCTCCTGGCGTAAACGAGACAGTCCGCATCTACATCGCACAGAAACGTAAGATCTCTGTCGGTGATAAGATGGCCGGCCGTCATGGTAACAAGGGTGTTGTCTCCCGTGTACTTCCGGTAGAGGATATGCCGTTCCTTCCGAACGGACGTCCGCTCGATATCGTATTAAACCCGTTAGGCGTGCCGTCCCGAATGAACATCGGACAGGTCCTCGAGATCCACTTAAGCCTTGCTGCAAAGGCACTCGGCTTTAACGTTTCCACACCGGTATTCGATGGCGCGGACGAGAACGATATCCAGGATACACTGGAGCTTGCAAATGATTATGTAAATATGGAATGGGATGCATTCCAGGAGAAGTATAAGGATATCCTTCGTCCGGATGCGATGGAATACCTCGGCGAGCACCTTGACCATCGTGCTCTCTGGAAAGGCGTTCCGATCAGCCGTACCGGTAAAGTACAGCTCCGCGACGGACGTACAGGTGAATACTTCGATGGTCCGACTACGATCGGACACATGCACTACCTGAAGCTGCATCACCTGGTTGATGATAAGATCCATGCCCGTTCCACAGGTCCATACGCACTGGTAACACAGCAGCCGTTAGGTGGTAAAGCACAGTTCGGCGGACAGCGTTTCGGTGAGATGGAGGTTTGGGCTCTTGAGGCTTATGGCGCGGCTTACACACTTCAGGAGATCCTGACAGTGAAGTCTGATGACGTTGTTGGACGTGTAAAGACCTACGAGGCGATCATCAAGGGCGAGAACATTCCGGAGCCGGGTATTCCGGAGTCCTTCAAGGTACTCTTAAAAGAGTTACAGTCTCTCGGACTGGACGTAAGAGTGCTGCGTGACAACGGTGAAGAGGTCGATATGTCTGAGAACATCGACTACTCCGATACCAACTATGATCTTCGTTCCATCATCGAGGGAGACCGCCGCTACAACGATAAGGAAGACTTATCCGACTACGGATTCCAGAAGCAGGAATTCAAGGGCGACGAGCTTGTCAATGTGGAAGACGATGACTATACAAACGACGGTGCCAAAGACGACTATGTCGATGACGATTATACCGAGGATGACGACAAATAATTAGAAGGGAGTACCGTTCATGCCTGAGACAAATGAAACTTATCAGCCGATGACATTCGACGCGATCCGTATCGGACTTGCCTCTTCGGAAAAGATTCTGGAATGGTCCCATGGTGAGGTTAAGAAACCGGAGACCATCAACTACAGAACCTTAAAGCCGGAGAAAGACGGTCTGTACTGTGAGAGAATCTTTGGACCGACCAAGGACTGGGAGTGTCATTGTGGTAAATACAAGAAAATCAGATACAAAGGTGTTATCTGTGACCGCTGCGGCGTTGAGGTAACGAAGTCCAGCGTGCGCCGTGAGCGTATCGGACATATCGCGCTTGCCGCTCCGGTATCCCATATCTGGTATTTTAAAGGTATCCCGAGCCGTATGGGTCTGATCCTGGACATCTCCCCGAGAGTCCTCGAGAAAGTTCTGTACTTTGCTTCCTATATCGTTCTGGATGCAGGAAATACCGGACTTCAGTTAAAGCAGGTCCTTTCCGAGAAAGAGTACCGCGATGCTGTTGAAAAGTACGGCTACGGCACATTCCGCGTAGGAATGGGTGCTGAGGCAGTCCAGGAACTTTTAAAGAATATCGATCTGGATAGAGACTCCGAAGAGCTGAGAAAAGCTCTTCAGGAGGCTTCCGGCCAGAAGAGAGCGAGAATCATCAAGCGCCTTGAGGTTGTTGATGCATTCCGCAACTCCGGAAACAGACCGGAGTGGATGATCATGAACGTGATCCCGGTCATCCCGCCGGATATCCGCCCGATGGTACAGCTCGACGGCGGACGTTTCGCGACATCCGACTTAAACGACTTATACAGAAGAATCATCAACCGTAACAACCGTCTCGCAAGACTTCTCGAACTCGGCGCTCCGGACATCATCGTCCGCAACGAGAAGAGAATGCTCCAGGAGGCTGTTGATGCCCTGATCGATAACGGCAGACGCGGAAGACCGGTTACAGGACCGGGCAACCGTGCGTTAAAGTCCCTTTCTGACATGTTAAAAGGTAAGCAGGGACGTTTCCGTCAGAATCTTCTCGGTAAACGAGTTGACTATTCCGGACGTTCCGTTATCGTCGTTGGACCGGAACTTAAGATCTACCAGTGCGGTCTTCCGAAAGAGATGGCGATCGAGCTCTTCAAACCGTTCGTTATGAAGGAACTCGTTGCTAACGGAACAGCACATAACATTAAGAACGCGAAGAAGATGGTTGAGCGCCTCCAGACAGAGGTCTGGGACGTACTTGAGGATGTAATCAAAGAGCATCCGGTTATGTTAAACCGTGCTCCTACTCTTCACCGTCTTGGTATTCAGGCGTTCGAGCCGATCCTTGTAGAAGGTAAGGCAATCAAGCTTCACCCGCTCGTTTGTACCGCATTCAACGCGGACTTCGATGGAGACCAGATGGCGGTTCACCTTCCGCTGACGATGGAAGCACAGGCAGAGTGCCGCTTCCTTCTTCTCTCCCCGAACAACCTGTTAAAGCCGTCTGATGGTGGTCCGGTAGCCGTTCCTTCCCAGGATATGGTTCTCGGTATCTACTATCTGACACAGGAGAGACCGGGCGCAAAGGGCGAGGGAATGTTCTTCAAGAGCCCGAACGAAGCACTTCTTGCATATGAGAACGGAGCCGTTACTCTTCATGCGAGAATCAAAGTCCGTGTGACAAAGACACTTCCGGACGGAAGAACGATGACAGGTATCGTTGATACAACTGTAGGACGTATCCTCTTCAATGAGATCATCCCGCAGGATCTTGGATTTGTCGACAGAACGATCCCGGGCAACGAGTTAAAGCCGGAGATCGATTTCCTCGTAAAGAAGAAACAGTTAAAGCAGATCCTCGAGAAAGTCATCAATACACACGGAGCGATCCAGACAGCGATCACTCTGGACGATATCAAGGCGATCGGTTACAAGTACTCCACAAGAGCCGCTATGACCGTATCCATTTCCGATATGACTGTCCCGGCAACAAAGAAGCAGCTCCTCGCAGACGCGGAAGCTACCGTTGACCGTATCGCTAAGAACTTCCGCCGTGGTCTTATCACAGAGGAAGAACGTTACAAAGAAGTTATCGATGTATGGAAAGCAACCGATGACCAGTTAACACATGACCTTCTGACAGGTCTTGATAAATACAACAACATCTTCATGATGGCGGACTCCGGAGCCCGTGGTTCTGATAAGCAGATCAAGCAGCTTGCTGGTATGCGAGGACTTATGGCGGATACAACCGGTCACACGATCGAACTCCCGATCAAGTCCAACTTCCGTGAAGGTCTTGACGTACTTGAGTACTTCATCTCCGCACATGGTGCGAGAAAAGGTATGTCCGATACCGCTCTTCGTACAGCCGACTCTGGTTACCTGACAAGACGTCTTGTCGATGTATCCCAGGATCTCATCATCCGTGAGACAGACTGCTGCGAAGGAAAAGGAACGATCCCGTACATGGAGATCGAAGGCTTTACAGACGGTAAAGAGACGATCGAGACTCTCCAGGAGAGATTAACAGGCAGATATATCGCTGAGACGATCACAGATCCGGATACCGGAGAAGTTGTTGTCAAGGCAAACCATATGTGTACACCGAAACGTGCCGCAGCCGTTATCAAGGTTCTTGAGAAGCTCGGCAGAAATACCGTTAAGATCCGTACAGTCCTGACATGTAAATGCCATATCGGTGTTTGCTCCAAGTGTTATGGTGCGAACATGGCGACAGGTCAGCCGGTACAGGTCGGCGAGGCTGTTGGTATCATTGCCGCACAGTCCATCGGTGAGCCGGGTACACAGTTAACCATGCGTACATTCCACTCCGGCGGTGTTGCCGGCGGCGATATCACACAGGGTCTTCCTCGTGTCGAGGAGCTTTTCGAGGCAAGACGCCCGAAGGGACTTGCGATCATTGCTGAATTTGGTGGTGTTGTCACAATTAAAGATACCAAGAAGAAACGTGAGATCATCGTTACTGATCCGGAGACAGGAAACTCCAAGACTTATCTGATCCCGTATGGTTCCAGAATCAAAGTTACGGACGGACAGGTTCTCGAGGCCGGTGACGTTCTCACAGAAGGTAGCATCAACCCGCACGACCTGTTAAAGGTTAAGGGCGTTCGTGCCGTACAGGATTACATGATCCGTGAGGTACAGCGTGTTTACCGCTTACAGGGTGTAGAGATCAACGATAAGCATATCGAGATGATCGTGCGTCAGATGTTAAAGAAGATCCGTATCGAGGAGAGCGGCGATTCCGACGTTCTTCCGGGCGTATCCATGGATGTTCTTGATTTCAACGAGATGAACGAGGAGCTCATCGCTGCAGGCAAACAGCCGGCAGAGGGTAAACAGGTCATGCTCGGTATCACAAAGGCATCCCTTGCAACCGATTCCTTCTTATCCGCTGCATCCTTCCAGGAGACCACAAAGGTTCTTACTGAGGCTGCGATCAACGGTAAAGTCGATCACCTGATCGGTCTGAAAGAGAATGTTATCATCGGTAAGCTCATCCCGGCTGGTACCGGTATGAAGCGTTACCGCAACATCAAGCTCAGCACCGGCGAGATCGAGGAGAAGAAGCCGGAGCCGGAAGTTCAGACTGCTGCTGAGCCGCAGGAGGAGACAGAAGCTCCGATCGAAGAGGCTGAGAAGATCATTCTCAACGAGGATGACACACAGGAAGTTGATGAATAATCGATCATAATGTGTAAACCTTTATGAAAACAGGCAATCGTGCAGGTTTTCAGAACAGACAAGTTTATATTGTGGGGAAGTTCGTGGAAACAGGAACTTTCCCATAGGCTGATGCATACTCAAACAGCGAGGAGAACATGAGAGATCATGTTTTTCCTCGCTGTTTGAGTATACGGAAGGTTAGAGACAGGCAACTTTTACCAGGGGATATCTGGAAGGATTTCTTTCATTTGTGGATCTTATGATTGTTCGACCTGAATTTCAGGCTTATGTTTTATAGTCTGTATGCAAAGTGCAGACTGATTGGAGTGTTTTATATGATTACAATATTATCGAGCTTATTTATAAAAAACAGAGATCAGGTCGGAGACGGCAATGTGCGCCGCGCCTACGGAATGCTCTGCAGCATCGTCGGGATCGCACTCAACGTCTGCCTGTTTGCCGGCAAGTACCTGGCGGGAGTGATCAGCGGATCGATCGCCATCACGGCGGATGCATTCAACAACCTGTCGGATGCAGGATCATCATTTATCTCCCTGGTGGGGTTCAAATTTTCCGGCATGAAGGCAGATGCGGACCATCCGTTCGGACACGGTAGGATCGAGTATGTGTCCGGCTTCGGCGTTTCTATGATCATCATCCTGATGGGATTTGAACTCTTAAAGACATCAGTCGGGAAGATCTTTCATCCGGAACCGGTCGAGACAAGCGCTCTGGCGGTCGGAATCCTCATTGTTTCTATCTGCGTGAAGGCATATATGTTCTTCTATAACCGTTCCGTGGGAACGAAGATCCAGTCGGAGACGATGAAGGCGACAGCGATGGACAGTATGAGTGACTCCATCGCGACAACGGCAGTCCTGGTCTCGATGGGGATCGCGTATGCGACGGGAGTCAACGTGGACGGATGGTGCGGATGTCTGGTTGCATGCTTTGTTCTCTACGCGGGATATGGCGCTGCGAAGGATACTTTAAATCCACTCCTCGGAGAGGCACCGTCAAAAGAATTTGTCGATGAGATTGAGTCCATCGTGCTCGCACATCCGGAGATCCTTGGGATCCATGATCTTGTGGTACATGACTACGGCCCGGGAAGACGCATGATCTCCCTACACGGAGAAGTATCCGGTGACAGCGATATTTTTGAGATCCACGATGTGATCGACAGGATCGAGAAAGAATTAAAGAGAAAACTCGGCTGTGAAGCTGTGATCCATATGGACCCGATCGTTGTCAATGACGAGAAGATCAACGAGACAAAAAAAGAGATCGTGGAGATGATCCGGGAAAACTTCCCGGGCGTCACGATCCACGATTTCCGGATGGTGCAGGGACCAACCCACACGAACCTGATCTTCGACGCAGTCGTTCCGTTCCAATATGGAAAGACAAACGAGGAAGTAAAGAAAGGGACGGCGAAGCTGATCACAGGGAAGTGGAGCAACTATTATGCGGTGATCCAGGCGGAGCAGTCGTATACGGAATAGGAAAGAAATGATAACAGAATCCTGAAGAATTACGGAAAAAAATAAATCCGACAGACAAATGAATTGCGGAAGAGAGCGGAACCTGTTATATTGATAATAGATGCTGCCTGAAGATACAGGCGAAAAAAGTCCTGCGCCGGAAAGGCGTCCGGACGATAAAAACAAGGAGGTCTCTCTTATGAAAAAGTGGAAAATGGTCCTGACAGCTGCGATGCCGCTTGCAATGGCACTCTCGTTCCCTGCATTTGCGGGTGAGTGGCAGGAAGACATGAACGGCTGGAAATACCAGAATGATGACGGTTCCTACTGTAGAAACGGCTGGTACTGGCTGGATGGTGATCATGACGGCTGGGCACAGTGCTATTATTTCGGAAATACCGGATATGCGATGACTGATTACGGTCGTGCGGACGGTTATGAGATCGACAAGAATGGCGCATGGAGCGTAAACGGTGTAACCCAGGTGAAGTCGGTTCCGACTGATGTGGAAGAGAATGATCCGGAGGCCCTGGAAGTTTACGAGGAAGCGCAGCAGTTAAATGAAACGCTCAAGAGCGAAAATATCGATGTGAACTACCGGATTACAACATCTTATTTTGATGAAACTCTGGATATGACTATGGCCATGAACATCAAGATGAGGGAGACGGAAGACGGAAACATCGAATTCCTCTGCGACGGAACATCCAATACACTGGGAACAGAGGTGCCGATCGAGATGTTCTATACGGGCGGCAACATGTATGTGGACACAATGGGAATTAAATATAAGCAGCCGATGTCTTTGGAAGATGCTGCAAAGCAGGCGACCCAGCTCGATATGAACCTGGGTACAGATGTGATCAAAGGTCTCAGAATGTATCAGAACGGCGATACAAAGAAACTTGCCTACAGCATCAACGAAGATAAGATCAATGAAGTGATCCAGGCGATCACCGGTGCGACAGCAGAGACATATGCGACTCTCGGTGTTGGCATGGACATGAAGGTCAACGAGGCAAACGGCGAGATGACGATCAACAAAGATGGCTACTACGAGAACATGACGATCTTCATGGATGTTGTAATGAACATTACAGATATGGAGACAGCTGAGGTCGATGTGATGAACTACAAGATCGACATGAACATGGACTGCAAGAATCCGGGGAAGGAAGTTCTCTTTGAACTCCCGTCCACAGACGGATTTGAGGAGCTGGAGTAAAAACGGTACATCAGTCTGGGCTCTGCGGATAGACGGCAGACGGGACAAACCTGCAATAAATACAAATGAAGAGTGAATGCCGGAAATAATGCCGGAGAAAACGGGCGCTGCCTTTGAATCCTTATGGATCCAGGCAGCGCCTGTTTATATACGGTGCGCCGGGGGCAGATGGATTCACACAATGGATTCATACAACATGAGAGAACTTTAAGAGAGCTGCCGGTATAAAATATGAAATATTCGGACAGATTTTACAGGATCTCATATATTGATAAAAAGGGACAACAGAGGGAATGTATGGCTTCTGTCAGCTTGTGCATGATCGTCCGCAATGAAGAACAGGTCCTTGGAAGATGTCTTTCCTGTGTGAAAGATTTTGCGGATAAGATTATCATTGTCGATACCGGTTCAACCGACAAAACAAAGGAAATCGCGTCATTGTTTACGAATCAGATCTATGATTTCCCCTGGATCGATGATTTCGCGGCGGCGAGGAATTTTGCGTTTCAGAAAGGAGCGGGAGACTATCTTTTCTGGCTGGATGCGGATGATGTGATCACGGAAGAAGAGCAAAAGAAACTGATGAAACTAAAAATGCGTCTGGATCAGGAGAAACCGGATGTGGTGATGATGAAATATGCGGTTGGATATGACGGAAGCGGAAGTCCGTCATTTTTCTTTTATCGGGAACGTCTTCTGAGAAGATGCGAAAGAGCGGTATGGAAAGGGCGGATCCATGAGGTGATCGAACCGTTTGGAAAAACAGTGCGGGAAGATATTCTGATCGAGCATCGGAAAATCGGGACGGGAGATCCGGACCGCAATCTCAGGATCTTTGAAAAGATGATACGTGAGAAGGGAAAAATCGCGGGCCTGACTGCGCGTGAACACTATTATTATGGAAAGGAACTGTATTACCATAAACGATATAAAGAGGCGGCCGGTGTGTTTTTGACTTACCTGGAAAGGTCTGACGGCTGGCACATCGACCGGATAGACGCGTGCAGGCACGGGGCATTTTGCATGTATCAGCTGGGGAAACGGGATGAGGCACTTTCTTTTCTGCTCATGGGTCTGCGGGAAGGAATTCCGGGACCGGAACTCTGCTGTGATCTTGGATGGTGGTTCTTTTCCGGAAAGCGGTATGCGGATGCGGAATTCTGGTATCGCCAGGCACTGAAAACAGGAAGATTGGCCGGGGAGGAAGGATTTATCATGCCGGAATACCGCGATTATATTCCGTATCTCCAGCTTTGCGTATGCCATGACCGGATGGGAGAGAGAAAAAAAGCGTGCTGGTATAACGAGCTGGCGGAACGATGCCATCCGGGAACGGAGGCGTGCAGAAAGAACCGGGAATATTTTGCGCGGATCGGAATGAGAAAATAAAAATGCTGCGGCAGGATCAAGACCGCGGATGGAGCGATAAAGAGAGCAGGAACGAATATGGACGGGCAGCATAAAGTATAGTAAACGGATATCCGGTTACGGAATATTCGTGAAAAATAAGGAGAAGGAGATTCAGATATGAGAAATATGGATTATGATCCTTATCGTGATGCCGGCTGTATAGGGGAGCGAAATCGCTGTGAAAATGGAGGCCAGGGCGTGGGATGCGGCGGAAACTGCGGACGGCCGGGTGGAAACTGCTGCTGCAGAGGTCCGATGGGGCCGAGAGGTCCGCAGGGATGCCCGGGGCCAATGGGACCAGCAGGGCCGATGGGGCCAGTAGGGCCGATGGGGCCAGTAGGGCCACAGGGACCGACCGGTCCGCAGGGATTTCCTGGATATGACGGTGCGCAGGGGCCGATTGGTCCGACAGGGGTGCAGGGCCCGGTGGGAGCGACAGGAGCGCAAGGTCCGGTAGGAGCGACTGGTCCAACAGGAGCAACCGGAGCAGCAGGTCCGGCAGGTCCGGCCGGAGCGACAGGAGCGCAGGGCCCGGTGGGAGCGACGGGTCCGACAGGCCCGGCCGGAGAGACGGGAACACAGGGCCCGGTGGGAGCAACAGGAGCGACCGGAGCAGTAGGTCCGACGGGACCAACCGGCCCAACCGGTCCAACAGGCCCAGCCGGAACTGTGACAGCGGCAGCTCCGGTCGCAGACGCGACGAGCACGGAAGATGTGGTAGCTCAGCTGAATGCCCTGATGGCAAGCCTTCGGACTGCAGGTCTTCTGGCAGTCGATGCTTGAGAATGCCCGGAGAGGAGATCCACAGCCGGATCTCCTCTCCGGTTCTTGCATGGAAGAACTACATATGATAAAATGCAGTCGGAGACAGCAGGTGAACATGCGTGTTTCATGACAGCAGAAAACTGCGCAGCACGTTATGACAGAATTTCAGGAGGCAGAAATGAGTGAAAAGATACAGTACGGGATCGATCCGGACGAATATGTAAAAAATAATCCCTTTATGGAATATACGAATATGAAGATCGAAAAGATCTCACCGGAGTGCAGCGAGATCAGCATGAAGATCACACATGGCGTCACAAACCTGATGGGAATGGTACATGGCGGAATGCTCTATGCACTCGCAGATGTGGTCACGGGACTGACGGCGAGAGCAGATGGAAAGAAGTATGTGACTCAGAGCGCACATGTGAATTTTATCCGGAACGTATCGGAGGGGACTGTCCATGCGAAGGGGATCCTGGTCCGCCGTGGCCGTACGATCACGATCGTGCGGAGTGAGGTGACAGATGAGAAAGGAAATCTCCTTGCAGATGTGACGGTGGATATGTTCTGCCTGGGAGAAAAATAATAGTAAGAAAATACTGTGAACGGCAGCATGGTACTGGACCATGGATGCGGTACCTGACAACACAGGCGCATGCCCGGGATGTGCGGCTGTGGAATGGGGCAGGAAACGGATGATCCCGAGAGATAAAAATGATGGAAAATCCGCTTGGAAAACAGACAAAAACAGCAAAAATCACAAAGGTTAAAAATGAGACAACTCATCCAGGCGTGTCATGGTCGGAAAATGCCGTATTTTCAAAGAAAATTTAAGGTTTCACCTTGACATGCGGAAAAACTCTGTATATAATAATGGGGCGTGCATCGGGTACGTCCCGTTTTTTGTGCGCATAAAGGCTGAAAGCAGCAACCAACAGTCAATATCACAGGAGGTGAAAAGAATGCCAACATTTAACCAGTTAGTAAGAAAAGGTAGAGAGACTGCTGTAAAGAAATCCACAGCTCCGGCACTCCAGAAAGGATACAATTCCCTTCATAAGAAAGCCACAGATACATCTGCTCCGCAGAAGAGAGGTGTATGCACAGCTGTTAAGACTGCAACTCCTAAGAAGCCGAACTCCGCTCTTAGAAAGATTGCCAGAGTACGTCTTTCCAACGGTATTGAAGTAACAAGCTATATCCCGGGTGAGGGACATAACCTTCAGGAGCACTCCGTTGTTCTGATCCGTGGTGGTCGTGTTAAAGACCTTCCGGGTACCAGATACCACATCATCAGAGGTACTCTTGATACTGCAGGCGTTGCCAACAGAAGACAGGCTCGCTCCAAGTACGGCGCAAAGAGACCGAAAGATAAAAAATAATTGCGAAAATTAACACAAACAGAATAAAAGTGCTATAATATATGAAGTAAGATTAAAGCAATGGTATCAAAAGTTACAAAAAATATTGCTCTAATTATTTTATTACATGGCGTTGATTTTTGAAAGCCAGTGAAGATTTTTATGTCAGGCAATAGCTGCAGGTAAGTAAAGTGCCGCTGCCGCCAATAATACAAGGATAGGGGATGACTATCGGTATAGGAGTTTTGTTATTTACATCGTCAATCTGACCGGCATAATTAGATTTGTTGAATCTTTTTGAATTGTTGTAAATCGTGCTCAGGCTGTTTAGACATATGTTTTCTATAAAATTTCATTAAGTGTTTTTATAATTTTATTTTAGCAAATAAAAAAGGTGACCGTCAATGAGAGCCGAACCCTCTCGTTGACGGTCAAATGATTGGAAAAAGATTAAAGGAAGACTAATGTCCCAAGCAAATGTCTCGTTTGCTTTGACTGAATTATAACAATAAAAAAAGATGAATGTTGTTGCTGAGGCAACACGAATAAATTTAGAAAATAATATCATAATAAAGTAATTAAAGTAAGTTTGAATAAACAAGAAACACAAATTATAATAAAAACAAATCAAGGGCATATTAAATAGGAAGAAACTTATTTGTTTTATTTAGATGATTGAGAGTAAGAGAGAAGGAGGACAGCTATGAAAGCGGCAATGCAGAATCTTTTGAGTTTACCCTTGTTCAAAGGGTTAGCCAGCGATGAATTAGACACTATTCTTGGTAAAGTAAATGCCCTTGTTAAGCATTTTGAAAAATCGGACTATATTTATTTGGCCGGTGATGCGGTTGAGAGTATTGGCATTGTTGTAGCGGGTACTGTACAAATGATCAAGGAAGATATTATGGGAGATAAGTCCATTATCACAACAATGGGGTCTGGTTCCATTTTTGCCGAAAACTTCCTGGGGCATGACAAACAGGACGAGAAAACTAATGTTAGCTACTTTGCTGCCAGTGACAGCGAGGTGCTGATGGTTCCCTTTGGGAAGGTTCTGACCGATCTGAGTAATAATGATCCCTGCCGTA
>ENA-UERY01001678-UERY01001678.1-human-gut-metagenome-genome-assembly--contig:-NODE-1678-length-12911-cov-3.065139_pt1 | contig 12911 bp, 5 predicted proteins | sample MGYA00242989_ERZ507990 | MGnify/ENA primary metagenome ERZ507990 (study PRJEB26167, sample SAMN06115529) | human gut metagenome | host: Homo sapiens | place: China:Fujian | collected 2015-08-26...
GATCTATCAGGGGGAAACCGTGGGAATCATCGGTACCAACGGTTCAGGTAAGTCCACCATCCTGAAGATCATCACCGGAGTATTGAATCCGACTTCCGGACGGGTGCTGGTCAACGGGCGTATCTCCGCTCTGCTGGAGCTGGGTGCCGGCTTCAATATGGAATACAACGGTATCGAGAATGTCTATCTGAATGGTACCATGATGGGATTTTCCGAAAAAGAGATCGAGGCAAAGCTGCCGGAGATCTTAAGCTTTGCGGATATCGGAGATTATGTCTATCAGCCGGTAAAGACCTATTCCAGCGGTATGTTCGTCCGCCTGGCGTTTGCAGTGGCGATCAATATCGAGCCGGAGATCCTGATCGTAGATGAGGCTCTGAGCGTCGGTGATGTATTTTTCCAGGCAAAATGTTATCATAAATTCGAAGAATTCAAGAAAATGGGCAAGACGATCGTCTTCGTCAGTCACGATCTGAGCAGTATCAGTAAATATTGCGACCGCGTCTATCTGCTGAACCAGGGAAATATTCTGGGAGAAGGCAGCCCCAAGGCCATGATCGATACTTATAAACGGGTACTGGTGGGACAGTACGATGAATCCGAAAATGCCGGTGAGGAATCGGAGAATCTCTTAGATGATGAAGATCTGCAGAGAGCTGCTGCGAAAAAGGCGGATGGCGCAGCCAAAGATGCTGCTGAGGCTTCCGCGGAGGCGAAGGGACAGAATCCCAATGCCCTGGAATACGGTACGAAGCAGGCACAGATTGAGGAATTTTACATTACGGATGACAGAGGGGTTCCCACCAATGCGATCCTGAAGGGCAGTATGTTTACCATCCATATGCGGGTTCGTTTTATGGATCATATTCCGGCCCCCATTTTTGCATTTTCTGTAAAAAACGTCATCGGTGTGGAGATCACCGGTACAAATACCATGATTGAAAAGGCTTTTCTGGACAGCGTGGAGCCGGGAGAGGTGAAAAATGTGACTTTTACCCAGAAGATGAACTTACAGGGTGGTGAGTATCTGCTGTCTCTGGGAGTGACCGGCTACAATCAGGATACCTTCGAGGTATATCACAGACTGTATGATGCCTTGAATATTACGGTGGTATCGGACAAGAACACCGTAGGATATTATGATATGGATTCCGAAACAAAAGTATGGGATGCGGAGGAGAAGTAAGGAATGACAGAGACCATCGGGAAGATCACACTGAATCTGGATAAATATCCCGGCGAGGATTATTATTGCGACGGCAGTGTGGAGGACGAGATCTTAGACATTGTAAAAAAATACAGTACGGTGGAATATGACAGGATCATTGCGGAGCGAAAGAGCTGGCCGATCCTGTATCATTTGTCTGCTCTCCGGGAAAATATCGTGGATTTCCTTCCCATACAGAAAACAGAGAAAGTGCTGGAAGTGGGCAGTGGATGCGGAGCCATCACGGGTGCACTGGCAAGAAAAGCCGGGGAAGTGACCTGTGTGGATCTCTCGAAGAAGCGCAGCCTGATCAACGCCTACCGCCACAGCGAATGTGAAAATGTGACGATCCATGTGGGCAATTTCACGGATGTGGAACCGGAACTTCCCGCAGACTATGACTATATCTGTCTGATCGGTGTTTTTGAGTACGGACAGGCTTACATAGGCGGCAAGACGCCTTACGAGGATTTCCTTAAGATCCTGCAGAAGCATCTGGCACCGGACGGCAGGATCGTGATTGCCATTGAGAACAAATACGGATTGAAATATTTTGCCGGATGCAAGGAAGATCATCTGGGCAGCTGGTTTTCCGGCATTGAAAATTATCCGGAGGGCGGTGTGGTACGCACGTTTTCCCGGAAAAAGCTGGAGCGCATTTTCGATGCCTGCGGTGTGGGAGAACGCAGTTTTTATTATCCGTATCCCGATTATAAATTTATGACCACAGTCTATTCCGATGCTTATCTTCCAGGACGTGGAGAGCTGTCCAACAATCTGCGGAATTTTGACCGGGACAGAATGCTGTTGTTCGATGAGAAGAGTGCTTTTGACGGAATTGTGGAGGAAGGATTGTTTTCCGTTTTTTCCAATTCCTATATGGCGGTGATCGGAGCACCTCTGGATCTGAAATATGCCAGATATTCCAATGACCGTGCGGAAAGCTTCCGGATCCGTACCGAGATCCTGCGGGACAAGGAAGGCTGTAAGACGGTCCGAAAATATCCGCTGACAAAAGAAGCGGAAGCCCATGTGCGTCATATGCCGGAGGCTTATGAAAAATTGAAGGAACGGTATGCGGGAAGCAGTCTGGATGTCAATGTCTGCCATCTGGGAGAAGAGAACGGCATACCTTATGCGGAATTTGAGTTCGTGCCGGGCAGACCGCTGTCGGAACTGATGGACGAATGCCTGGACAGACAGGATGTGGAGGGATTTCACAACCTGTTCGCAGAATATCTGGAGAGAGTGGGCTACGGGGAGGATGTGCCGGTGGCGGACTTTGATCTGATCTTTGCCAATATTCTGGTGGATGGTGACCACTGGACACTGATTGATTATGAATGGACTTTTGACCGTCCCATAGAGACCAGAGCTCTGGCCTTCCGGGCTGTATACTGTTATGTACTGGAAGATGAAAGACGTAATGCACTGGAACTGGATCGTATTCTGGATCGTCTGGGCATCACGGAAAACGAGGCCAGACAGTACAGAGAGCAGGAGATGGAATTTCAGAAATATGTGACCGGACAGAAATTGTCCATGGGTGAGATCCGCAATCTCTTAGGCGGCGAAATTTATAAGCCCACGGAATGGATCGGACGGTTCCGTCAGACGGAGGGAGAACTCAGGGTACAGATCTATGAGGACAAGGGACAGGGATTTTCCGAAGAAAATTCCTATTTCCCGGAGAACGTCTATGCAGAGGAAAAACAGGCGGAATTTACGGTGAATTTCGATGGAAATGTCCATTATTTACGGCTGGATCCGGCCATGTGCGCCTGCGTGTGTAAAATCCGGGAGCTTACCATGAACGGACAGCCGGTTCCTGTGCAGGACAAAAAGATCGTTACCACCAATGGAAAAATCATAAAGTCCGCAGACGGTGCGGAGCATCCCAGCGTGGTATTTCCCACGGAGGATCCGAATCTGACGATCCGGGTGGATGCATTGGACAGAAAGGCAGAGAACATCCTGACTGTGAAAATGGAGATCGTGCAGATTCCCCTTGCTGTGGCAAGTGACATGGCGGGAGCGGTGAAAAAATTTTTCTAAGGAGACAGGAAACTTGAGCATTCGGACGTCAGTAAAGCAGATGCTTGTCAGACAACAGGATAAAAAGTATGAAGCAGAACTGGCAAAGCTGCGGGTGACCTACGCGCAATGGGCTGCGGAGCAGGAAAAAAAGATTGCGGAAACAGTGGTCACAGAGATCGGGGAAAGAGCCGGTCTTGCGGAATTCGTGATCTACAGGCAGCAGAAAGGACAGCTGGCGGAAAATGCTGTGGAGCGGATCAATGCGTATTTTGTGAAGCATCCGGAGGCAGAGATCGTCTATGGAGATGAAGATCTGCTGTCAGAGAACGGAGAGCGTGTGATCCCCTGGTTCAAGCCTTGCTGGGCTCCGGATACCTACCGGGCTTTCTTCTATGTGGGAAGCGTCGTGGCAGTGCGGAGCAGACTGTTGCAGAAACTGGGGGAGCCCGGGGCTGTGACAGAAGGAGAGAGCACCGGCAGGGAAATAGTATTTTCGAAAGCGGAAGAGATCCGTCCCCTGATGGACCGGCTGTTTCTGGCGGCCGGTGGATTTGAGAGAGGCTGTCATACCATTGGACATCTGGAAGAAGTGCTGTTTCACGGCACTTTTGGTACTGCGGGAATCGGACTGCAGGGACCGGCAGAAACCAGCCGGGAGAAAGCGGAAGATGAGCAGAACCCCTGGGAAGAGTACCGGACGGCAGCGGAATCCGCAAAACTGTCCGTGGAACTGGCGGCCAAAGCGGCAGAGGAAGCCAGAGAACTGTTCGCCAGAGAACTTAGGGTCTCTGTGATCATTCCTTCCAAAGATAATCCTTCCGTACTGGGAAAATGTCTGCGGTCGCTGACGCAACGCCCGGAGGGCAGTGTCCCAGTGGAAATCCTGCTGATAGATAATGGAAGTAACGAGGAAAACAGGAAAAAAACAGAACAGCTGGTGGAAGAAATCCGGACAGCCGGAACACCGATCCGGTATGTATATGAGCCTGCGGAGTTCAATTTTTCCACCATGTGTAATCGTGGCGCAGAACTGGCAGATGGCAAGCTGCTGCTGTTCTTAAATGATGATATTGAATTATGTGAGAATGACTGGCTGGATCAAATGGTGTCCAGAGCCTTGCAGCCTTATGTGGGCAGTGTGGGACTGAAACTTTATTATCCGGATTCCGTGAAGATCCAGCATGACGGCATTGTCAATCTGCCGGTGGGACCGGTGCATAAGCTACAGTTTATGGAGGATGACAGAAGCTACTATTTTGGACGGAACCGTTTTACACAGGATTGTGTGGCCGTGACGGGAGCCTGTCTCCTGATCCGGACAGAGGTGTTCCGGGAGGCCGGAGGATTCCGGGAAGTGTTGCGGGTAGCCTATAATGATGTGGAACTGGGCTTCCGGCTTCTGGAAATGGGATACTACAATGTGGTGTGGAACGACCGCTTTGCATATCACCATGAATCTCTCAGCCGGGGAAGCGATGAAAGTCCTGAGAAAATGCAGCGTCTGGTACAGGAGAGAGAACTGCTCTACCAGATGCATCCACAGTTCCGGGGAGAGGATCCTTTTTACCCGAAGGGGCTGAACCGGGAGGGACTGGACAGCCGTGTGGTTCCGGCATATCTGACAGATCGGAATGTTTTACAGGAGCCTTTCTGGAAAAGGGGACTTCCTGGCGGAGAGGAATTACAGAAGATCCGCAGGGATAACTGCCTGATGGCCAGAGTAGAGACAGCGGGACCGGAGCGGATCCAGGGATATAGTGTGATTCTGGGGGACGATAATGCCTGCTATGAAAAACATCTGTTGCTGATTCCCTGTGGGGAATCAGAAGGACAGGGTGTGTGGTCCATGCAGTTGATGCCTGCCTACCGACAGGAACTGGAGGAAAATCTTCCGGATCAGAAAAATGTGGCATTGGGCGGCTTTTGTGTCCTCAGAGAAGGAGAACAACTGCCGGCGGGAAACTATACGATCGCTGTTCTTGTGGTGAATCGTGTCAGCAAGCTGAAACTTTGGAATACTACGGGAAAATATCTGACCGTAGAGCTTCCGGCAGCAAAAGAATAAAACAGATGCATGATCCGCTAAAATGCGGTGAAAATATCACGGAGGAGACATATGTCAGAGAGCAACACCGAGATCAATTATAAGGAAGCCTACGAGAGAGAGCATGAAAAATGTGCGGATCTGGCGGACAAGATCGTAGTACTGGAATCGGAGAAGGAAGATCTGCAGTTCAAACTGGACCGAATCAAGAAAAATAAATTCTGGAAGGCTACAGGACCTGCCAGGAGTGTGATCCATTTTGCCCAGAGACAGAAGGAACGGCTGTCTCATTGCGGTGGTCCCAAAGATATTCTGCGGAAGATCCGTAACAAGAGTCACCAGAAGAGCCTGATGGAATCCTACGGTACCGGAAGCTTTCCCGACGCGGAGCAGAGGAAGAAAGAGGAAGAAACGGTATTCCCCTATATGCCGAAGATCAGTATTCTCGTGCCGTTGTGGAATAACAAGAGAGAGTTCCAGATACAGATGCTGGACTGCGTCATGAACCAGACCTATCAGAACTGGGAACTGTGTCTGGCGGACGGTTCCGATGCGGAACATGCTTACATCGAAGAACTCTGCAAGGAGTACGCGGCGAAATCAGATGGCCGTATTGTATATAAGCACCTGGACCATAACGGAGGTATTTCCTACAACACCAATGAGTGTTACAAGCTGGCCACCGGAGACTATATCGGACTGTTCGATCAGGATGACATTCTGCATCCTTCCGTATTGTATGCCTATGTCAAGGAAATCAATGAACAGGGTGCGGATTATCTGTACTGTGATGAGACCACCTTCCAGGAGGACAATATTAATAAAATGCTGACCATGCATTTTAAGCCGGATTATGCACCGGATAATCTGCGGGCCAACAATTATATCTGTCATTTCAGCGTCTTTTCCAGAAAACTTCTGGAAGGCGAGGAACTGTTCCGTACGGCTTTTGACGGTGCGCAGGACCACGATATGATCCTGCGTCTGACGGACAGAGCACAAAAGATCGTACATGTGCCCAGACTGATGTATTACTGGAGAAGCCATGCGGGCAGTACCGCCGCCAGTATTGACGCAAAGCCCTATGCCATCGAGGCGGCAAAGGGTGCCGTGGCGGATCATCTGAAAAAGCATGGATTCAAACATTTTCAGATCACCAGTACCAGAGCCTGTGCCACAATTTTCCGGATCCGCTATCAGATTCTGGGAGATCCGAAGATCTCCATCGTGATCGCCAACAAGGATCACGTGGAAGATCTGAAGAGATGTATTACTTCTATTCAGAAGAACAGCACCTGGAGCAACTACGAGATCATCGTGGTGGAGAACAACAGCACCACACCGGAAATCCGGGATTACTATTCCCAGCTGCTGGGATTGTCCGGCAATGATTCCTACGCAGAGAGATGCAAGCTGCATACCGTCTGCGGTCATGACGGCGGGATTCTGCACAGCGAGGACGGCCGGATCTCTGTGGTGACCTATCATGGTGACTTTAATTATTCTGCTGTAAATAATCTGGGAGTATCCTATGCCACCGGAGATTATATCCTTTTGCTGAACAATGATACGGAAGTGATCACTGCCAACTGGATGGAAGAGATGCTGATGTATGCACAGCGGGAAGATGTGGGTGCCGTAGGTGCAAAGCTGTATTATGCGGACAAGACGATCCAGCATGCCGGTGTAGTCATCGGACTGGGGGCACATCGCACCGCAGGACATACCCATTATCGTATTCCGGTACAGAACCTCGGCTACATGGGACGCCTGTGTTATACCCAGAATGCCACGGCAGTGACCGGAGCATGTCTGTTGGTGAAAAAGAGTCTGTATGAGCAGGTGGGAGGACTGGACGAGAGCTTTGTGATCTCTCTGAATGACGTGGATTTCTGCCTGAAACTGCGCAAACTGGGACTGCTGAATGTATGGACCCCTTTTGCGGAACTGTATCATTATGAATCTATTTCCAGAGGTCTGGATGATCAGGGAGAGAAGGCGGAGCGTTACAACAAAGAATCCGAGCATTTCCGTGAAAAATGGAAGGCAGAGCTGGAAGCAGGAGACCCCTATTACAACCCGAATTTCTCTCTGGATCGCAGTGACTATGCGCTGAGAGATCCGGTTAGCGGACGTTAAATTGCTCTTTTCAGTAAAGGTAATCTATGGTAGAATAATGGCGGAGAGCGTTTACTGAAGAAAGATAAAGATAGCGATAAAACAGGAGGATAGGAAAATGAGTTATATGGACGAACTGAATTTCTGGTTGAATGATGATTATTTTGACCAGAAGACCAAGGATGAACTTCTGGCAATCCGCAACAACGAGGCAGAAGTGGAAGATCGTTTTTACAAGGAACTGGAATTCGGTACCGGCGGTTTACGTGGCGTGATCGGTGCAGGAACCAACCGCATGAACGTATATACCGTTCGTAAGGCAACTCAGGGTCTTGCTAATTATATCATTAAGCGCGGCACCCAGAGCAAGGGTGTGGCTATCGCATTTGACTCCCGCCGCATGTCTCCCGAGTTTTCCGATGAGGCAGCAAGATGTCTGGCAGCCAATGGCATCAAGGCATACATTTTTGAATCTTTAAGACCTACCCCGGAACTGTCCTTTGCCCTTCGTACGCTGGGATGTACCGCAGGTATCGTAGTGACCGCAAGCCACAACCCTCCTGAGTACAACGGCTACAAAGTATACTGGGAGGACGGCGCACAGGTAACCGCTCCTATCGATAAGGACATCATCACCGAAGTACAGGCCATCAAGGATTATCATACCGTGAAGACCATGAGCAGAGAAGATGCGGAAAAAGCAGGCCTCTATCAGGTGATCGGTAAAGAGATCGATGACAAGTACATGGCTGAGCTGAAGAAGCAGATCATTCATCCCGATGTTATTCAGGAAATGGCTGATGACATCAAGATCGTATATACTCCGTTATGCGGTACCGGTAACAAGCCGGTAAGACGTATCCTGTCCGAGCTGGGATTTAAGCACGTCTATGTAGTTCCCGAACAGGAGAATCCGGATCCAAACTTCACCACACTGGATTACCCGAACCCTGAGGATCCCAAGGCATTTACATACGCACTGCGTCTGGCCAAGGAGAAGGATGCGGACATCGTTCTGGCAACCGATCCCGATGCAGACCGTCTGGGTGTGTATGCCAAGGATACCAAGACCGGCGAGTATGTGGCATTTACCGGTAACATGTCCGGTATGCTGATCGCAGAATATATCCTGAGAGAGAAGACTGCTACCGGCGCTATGCCCGAGAATCCCGCACTGGTAACCACCATCGTTACCACCAATATGACCAAGCCCATCACCGAAGCTTATGGTGTAAAGCTGATCGAAGTACTGACCGGCTTCAAGTTCATCGGTGAGCAGATCAAGTTCTTCGAGCAGACCGGCAGCAACAATTATGTATTCGGTCTGGAAGAGAGCTACGGCTGTCTGGCAGGTACTCATGCAAGAGATAAGGATGCAGTTGTAGCAGTTATGTGTCTGTGTGAAGTGGCGGCTTACTGCAAGAAGCACAACATGACTCTGTGGGATATGATGGTATCCATGTATGAGAAATACGGTTACTTCAAGGAGACCCAGTACACCATTACCATGAAGGGTATCGACGGTGCAAGACAGATCGCCGAGATCATGGATAAGCTTCGTAAGAATCCGCTCAAGGCATTCGGTGACCTGAAAGTGGAGAAATTCCGCGACTATCTGAACGATGTAGTCATCGACATGGAGAGCGGCGAGAAGACCACTACCGGACTTCCCAAGTCTAATGTCCTGTATTTTGAGCTTCCCGACAATGCATGGTGCTGCGCCCGTCCTTCCGGAACCGAGCCCAAGATCAAGTTCTACATGGGTGTTAAAGGTAACAGCATAGAGGATGCACAGGCCAAGGTAGAGAAGCTGACCGAGGATGTAAAGGCTGTACTGTAACCACCATGAGCAAATAGCATGCAGGTATGTTATTCAGGAAAGCTCTGGAAGAGCGATTTTGCGAATGGGGTTCTGAATAGTTAATGTTATTTTTAAGAGCGAATCGCCCGGGAAGGGCGATTTGCTCTTTTATAAAAGTGGAGGTATCCGTGGCAAAGCTGAACATAGCAAACCTTAAGAAAACTCTATATTATCTGCAACGCAACGGCCTGAGGGAAACCTGGATCTCTGTAAGGGAACGCCTGACAGAGACAGACCGCTATTTTTATGTGCCCTGTCCGGAAGAGGAACTGGAAAGGCAAAGTTGCAGAAAATGGGATAATCCGGTTACACTCAGCATTGTGGTGCCGTTGTACCGTACCCCGGAAATCTATCTGAACAGAATGATAACAAGCGTTATGCAACAGAGCTATCCTCACTGGGAACTGATTCTGGCGGATGCCACAGAGGATCACAGTGTGGAGGAGACGTTGACAAATCAGGGATTCCTGACAGAACGGCTCCCGGAAAATGCGGAAACTATTGCAGCGGATGCAAGGATCCACTATATACATCTTACGGAAAATGCCGGAATTGCGGCGAATACCAATCAGGCATTACCCTATGCAAGGGGAGAATATATCGGCCTGCTGGATCATGATGATGTATTGACACCGGATGCTCTGTATGAGATGGCGGATGCTATTACCAAAGCAAATGACAGAGGTGTCAGAGTCGCATTCGCTTATTCGGATGAAGACAAATGCAACGGGGATGAGACAAAATATTACGATCCCAACCATAAAGAAGACTTTAATTACGATTTAATCCTGAGTAATAACTATATCTGCCATTTTCTGGTGATGGATGCAGATCTGATGAAGAAACTTGCATTCCGGCCAGAATGCGACGGTGCCCAGGACTATGATCTGGTGCTGCGGGCAGTGTCAGAGGTGCTGGCTGCAGATGGCCGCTCCGGGGAGGAGAGAATTCTTCATATTCCCAGAGTGCTGTATCACTGGAGATGCCATGAAGCATCTACAGCAGCCAATCCCCACAGCAAGAAATATGCTTACGAAGCGGGGCTGCGTGCACTGCAGGATCATGCGGCAGAGCGTGGGATCCCGGCAAAGGCAGAGGAGACCAGACATGTAGGATTTTATCGGTTACAATATACAGAGGTATTACAGGAGAGACCGGATGTGGCTGCCGTAGGTGGCAGAGTGCTGTCCGGGAAAAACCGCGGCAGGATCGCCGGCGGCAGAATGACTGCGGACGGAAAGGTGTTCTACGAGGGACTGCCGAAGGACTTTGGTGGTTATCTTCACCGGGCGGAGCTGTCCCAGGATGCAGAAGCGTTAGACCTTCGGTGCATCAGGATCCGGTCAGCTGACAGGGAATTGTTTGAAAAAATCGTGGGAGTGCCTTATACGGAAGTAGTAAGAGGTCCGGAACAACAGCCGGTATTTGACAGCTCCACACTGCCTGCCGGGGCAGATATCCGGCTTTTAAGTCTGCAATTATCGGAAGCATTACGAAAACGGGGAAGACTGCTGTATCTGCCGGAGTATCCGGAGAAATGGGAGAGACTATGAAGGAAGTAACCGTCGTTATACCCAATTACAACGGAATGAAATATTTACCGGAATGCATGGCTTCCCTGCGTCAGGGACAGGAAAATGCACCGGAATATGAAGTGCTGATCATAGACAATGGTTCTGCTGACGGGAGCGTGGAATATCTGGACAGCGAATGGTGTCGCAAAAAAGAGGCACCGGCAGAAGAGGGGGGAAAACCGCAGGTGCGTCTGATCGCCCTGCCGGAGAACACCGGCTTCTGTCATGCGGTGAATCTGGGAATCCGGGAGGCACGAAGCCCCTATGTGATCCTGTTGAACAACGATACCAGAGTAGAAGCTGGATTTGTGAAAGGATTGTATGATGCCATTCGGAAGGATGAAAAGATCTTTTCCGTCAGCGCCAAAATGCTTATGTGGGATAAGCCAGAGCTGCTGGATGATGCGGGAGACCGCTACTGCGTTCTGGGATGGGCATATTCCCGGGGAAAAGGCCGGCCTGCTGTGGATTATGACAAGAATGTCAGCATATTCTCAGCCTGTGGCGGAGCGGCAATTTACAGACGTCAGGTATTTGAGGAGATCGGTTATTTTGACGAAGCGCATTTTGCTTATCTGGAAGATCTGGATATCGGTTACCGTGCCCGGATCTACGGCTATGAGAACCGGTACGAGCCGACGGCATCCGTTCTGCATTACGGCAGTGCTTCTACGGGATCCCGCTACAATTCCCGGAAAACGGAACTTTCTTCTTCCAATAATATCTATGTCATCGGCAAAAATATGCCGCTACTACAGTGGATCCTGAATCTGCCGTTCTTTTTGCTTGGATTTGGCATAAAATTTCTGTTTTTTTGCAAGAAGAGAATGGGAAAACTATATTTAAAGGGACTGGCAGAAGGGTGGAAACGTACTGTGGGTCCTGTGGGAAAGCAGGCAAAAGTGCGCTTTCAATGGAGTCATTTATGGAATTATGTGAAGATTCAGTGGCAATTATACCTGAATGTTTTTCGAATTCTTATGAAATCTTAAGAAATCGCTTCATAAATTCTTAAGTTGAGAAAAAACCACCGTTATTGTAGAATGAAATCGTTGAAAAGAAGCTTTTCGGACTTAAAGATTGGGTGACCCGTATGATAAAAGACAACCAGAAAGTCTTTAACAGGCTTCTTGTGATAATAGATGCGCTGATCACAGCAGTATCTTTTGTCCTTGCCTATTATATCAAATTTTATATCTTAAATGACGGTCCGGGGATCGGTGTCCTGCCGGTGCGGGATTACTACATGTTGCTTCCCTTTATTGTACCCGGTTATATGTTCCTGTATTACCGGTGCAGTGTGTATTCACCGAAGCGTACCGTCCGCCGCAGACATGAGATCTACAGCATTCTGCAGGCAAATACCATTGGCCTGGCGGCTTTGATCATTATTTTATATATGATCATCCGTGAGATCAACTTTTCACGATCCGTCATGGCGATTTTTTATGTTCTGAATGTTTTTCTGACTTCCGTATTCCGTATCATCATGCGCAAGGCATTGCGTTCCATACGGAAAAAGGGGTACAACCTGAAGCATATTTTGCTGGTAGGATATTCCCGGGCGGCAGAGGAATATATCGACAGAATCCTCAGCAATCCCCAATGGGGATATGTGGTGTGCGGTATTCTGGATGAGCATATCCCCGGAGGCACGACCTACAAGGGAGTGAAAGTACTGGGAACGCTTGGTAATCTGGAATACATCCTTCCGGAGAACAAGCTGGATGAAATCGCAATCACACTTTCCCTGAAGGATTATGATTATCTGGAAGGTGTGGTGGATATCTGTGAGAAATCCGGGGTGCACACCAAATTCATTCCGGATTACAGCAGTCTGATCCCCAGCAGACCCTATACGGAGGATCTGATGGGATTACCGGTGATCAATATCCGGTATGTACCGCTGACGAACACAGGCAATATGGTGATCAAGCGGGCAATGGATATCGTTGGTTCCATTTTCGGTATCATTATTACCTCACCGATCATGCTCATATCAGCAATTCTGGTAAAGCTGTCCAGCCCGGGACCGGTGATCTTTAAGCAGGAACGGGTAGGACTTCATAA
>ENA-UERY01001679-UERY01001679.1-human-gut-metagenome-genome-assembly--contig:-NODE-1679-length-12863-cov-2.926326_pt1 | contig 12863 bp, 10 predicted proteins | sample MGYA00242989_ERZ507990 | MGnify/ENA primary metagenome ERZ507990 (study PRJEB26167, sample SAMN06115529) | human gut metagenome | host: Homo sapiens | place: China:Fujian | collected 2015-08-26...
TCTGGCGCGGAAGAGCAGGATAGTTTATGTCCGTAACTTGTTCTTTCAAACGGATAAAGGTACAAAAAAATATCTCAGCATTTTTTCAGCCTTAATATTCGTCAGGGTCCCCGTATATTTACTGTCGGAGGACGGGACGTAATTATCTGCCGGAGGCTCCGGTTCCGGGCTTTTTTCCTTAATGACAAGCTTCCCGGTGACATTTAGCGCATAACCGTCCTGCGTTGAAAACAGCAGATCTTTCAAATCATATTCGCCGATCTCTGTTTTCCCGTCAGCCAGTAATTTGGTAACGTCGATAATGATCCCCTGCTCTGCCAGCTTATCGGCAAGCGCCTGTACCAGGCCGGTGTAGTCGCTGCCTGTATATTCTGTTTCAATATCGCCGACGTTGATATCCAGCGGCTTCAGCAAGCCTTTAAGCAGCGGCGTCATACGGTCGCCATAGGTCAGCCACAGGGCTTTATCGCTATCTGTCATCCCTGCCAGGAAGGCCGCATTAAAGGCTTCGATACTTTCATATTCCGAATCGTCGCCATATTTTTTATAACCGCTATCAGTTTTATAGTAGCTATTACTTATCACACTGTCACCAGTGCCAATGATGACACCGTAATTCTGCGAATAACCGGTCACTTCTCCCAAATTATAGACATTCGTTATCATTCCACTTTTGCTATTACCTGCGATACCGGCAATATACTGGCTGCTGCCCATCCCGATTATCGCACCTTCGTTATAGCAATTTCTGATATCACTGTTATTATATCCGGCAATTCCTCCCAAATAATGAGACGCAGCTATTTCACCGCTATTCCAACAATTTTCAATAGTACCAGTTTTACTATAACCTGCTATCCCACCTACATATTGAGCACGAACACTGCCAACATTCCCCGTATTATACGCATTACTGATAACACTGACGCTATAGCCGGCAATACCGCCTATATATTTTGCCCCTGATACACCAGATGCTACAGCACCTGTGTTAAAAACATTATTCAATTCTCCCTGTGAGCTGCCGGCAATACCACCTACATACTGACTTCCGCCCGTTACATTGCCTTTATTATACACATGTTCTACGATGCTTTCCCCATAATTATAGCCAATGATACCGCCTACGCCATAACCGCCTGCCTCAACATCACCAGTATTATAACTTTCGCCATTGACAGTACCTTTATTGGAACCGCTGATACCGCCCACCTGAGAAAAACCTTTACTGTCAGCTGCTGTGCCTGCAACAGTGGCCGTATTATATGAGCCGGTAATGACGGACCCGCTGTTATTACGACCGGTTATACCGCCAATAAGGTTTTGCGCCGTGACCGACCCGCTATTATAACAGCCGCTGATACTGCCGCCTTCGTTAGACCCGGCAACACCGCCGGCATATATCGTTCCGCCAGTTATGGACGCATTGTTAAAGCTGTCTTTGATCGAACCTGTATTATAGCCGGTCACTCCGCCTACAGACATTCCGTCCGCTGTGACTGCACCCGCAGCAAGATTCTGAGTGTCTTCAAGCACCCCCTCGTTGCTTCCGGCAACGCCGCCGACGGTATTATCACCAATTACCGTACCGCTGTTCTCCGCATTTTTCACAACACCGCCGGCATTATTTTCACCTACGATACCGCCAACGCAGCTGACACCCATAACATTAGTGCTATATATATGCCCTTTAATATTTCCGCTGTTTTTAACATTTTCGATCAGACCGTCGTTGTCACCGCTGATACCGCCAACTTCACTGCCGCCGCCATACTTTAATTCGACCAGACCTGTATTTTCGGCCCCTGTGATCGAACTGCCGGAACTATTGATACCTGTTATCCCGCCAATACCTCCCATACTTTCAGAAGTAATATCGCCGTTATTTTTGACATCGAGCAAAATGCCGGTATTGCCCCAGACAGTATCGCCGTTATAGCCGGTAATACCGCCGCTTCTGCCATCTATTTTCAGTGTGCCGTTATTGACGGCATTACGGATCACGCCGCCGTTAGTACCAACGATACCGCCGACACCGCCGCTGCTGCATACCAGTTCGGCAGAATTGACAATATTATAAATCGTGCCCCAGTTCAGTCCGGCAATACTGCCGAAATTCGACATTCCTTCAATATGTCCGCCAGCCATATTTACATTGCCGACACTGCCGCCTTTGCCAATGCCTTCAAACAAGCCGATATAACCATCATATTGGTTTCCGATCTGCCTGATATACAGATTTTGGATACTGTGACCCATACCGTCAAAAGCGCCGCTGAAACTGCCTGTTACACCATTTCCTGTGCGGTTCAGCCGTCCTATCGGGTCAAAGCCCCGGCCGCTGTTCCAGTTTTTAGTATCACCTGCATCGATATCGCCGGTCAGCATGTAATTGCCCACCACATAACTGCTGCCATTTATAGTCCCGGTATTTCTGTCGATGGCCTGCAGTTCATACACATCATGCACCAGCATAGCGTCGTTGATACTTTTGGCGCTGCCTTTCAGATCGGTAACTGAAGCTGTGCTCAGAACGTCGCTGGCTTTATCACCGCCGCCTTTACCGTAATCGCTGACCTGATGCGTATTCCCCTTGCCATCGCCTACGTCGATCGTTGTTTTGTCGGTCACCTCGTAGCCGATATTGATATTTTCCCCGGCCCGCAGCGTGATTTTACTTTTATCAGCTACTTCCAGGCTGTCAGCGCCGATGATCGAAAGGTTATTCCCTTCTAAGACCAGTTTACCCGCCTTCAGCTTGCCAAGATTGATGATATCCGCTTTGACATTGGCCGCACCGCCGGCATCAAGCGGTGACAAACTGCCGTTAAAGCTGTTTAAAGCTGCTTTTTCAAGACTGCGGGTCGATGCCGTCAGCTGCCCTACGTTGACCTGTGCCGTTTTACCGAACAGTATCCCATTAGGATTGACCAAAAACACATTCACCCCGGCGCCGTTGAGCTTGCCGAAAATCTCACTTTTACTGCCGCCGCTGACATAATTCAAAACAGCCTGCATATTTTTAAAATTCACAATTTCATCAGCCGCGATATTAAAACTGTTCCAATCGATCGCCACATTGCCGCTGCCGGTTATATCCATCACCTTGCCCCCGGCAGTAATAGTGCCGTTATTGGTCACTACCTGTCCGCCGCTCGGCAGCGCATAGCTCCAGTTTGGCATAAACAGCATCCCGCCGCCTAATAATCCGGCAAATATTTTTTTATATAAAAGCTTTGTCCCTCTTTTCATCTTTAACTGCCTCCCTTAGCCCTATTTAAAAAAGTTTATATGCCAAAAACCACAGCCTGCCGTTTTTATCCTCAGCTTCACTCTGGAATTTCTCCCCGTCAAGTTTCCTTGCATAATCCAGCCGCAGAAAATAATCATTGGGCTTCGCATATTCTACACCTACGCCCCAACCTGCCAGATTACGGTGCTGACCGCAGCTTTTAGCCAGGTCCACTTCGCCCCAGTCTGTAAAAGCAGCAAGACTTAAATATGGCACGGGAGTAGAATACCGCAGCTCGGCCGTGGCCTGATAACCGCTGTCACCGCTGGCTTCTCCCTGAGGGTAAGCACGTACTCCGTTGGCTCCCCCCAGACTGAACTGCTCACTGCCGTCAAGATCGCGGCTGGCCAGCTGACCGTGAAAATTCAGATGCAGGTCGAAAACAGATCCCAGATGCTGGATATGATTGATATCCGTAGTGAATTTAGAAAAACGCCCTTCCGTCTCAGGCGCGCTGGCGTCATCATAGCTTAGCTGTCCCAGATAATACAAAGCGCTGTAACCGGTAGCACTGGCACTGCCGCGCCTGCTGCCTACAATGCCGCCGTGCAGTGTATTACTGTGTTTTCTGGTGCTGCCCAGCTCGCCAAAGCTTCTCATTTCATCTTTCAACTGCCGGTTATCATAACCATAAATAACGCTCAGATGCCTGCTGCTGGTGTTGATCAGCGGTGTCGACGCATACAGGCTCAGCGTTTTTGCCCGCCCTACCGCATCAAGCAGGGCGAAGTAATCACCCAAGGTATAATCCATTTGGCTGTAACTGATGCCAAGCCTTGTACCCCGGCTTCCAAGAGGCATTTCATAACCAAAATTATAATTATGCAGATCTTCATTGCTCAGCATCCCGCCTGCAAAAATTTTATCGCCGATCCGTCCGGGATTATTAAGCGTTGTCTGAAAACCATAACGGTACCGGCCGCTGTATTTGCCGCCGTAGTTATCGCTGTACACAATATGTTCGGCAGTTTTTCCGTCATGCAGAGCGATAGTCAGATCCGTACTGCCGATCGCTTCACCGGCACTCAAAATACCGGCAGCGCTGATACCCGGCAAATCATTGAAATTATTAAGTACAGACTCGATCCCCGCAGTCCTGATATAACCATCCCGTTCCAGTGCAGCAGCCAAAGCAGCGGCCGCAGCATCGGCCAGGCGCGAATCATTTTCGATGATTACTTTGCCTAAAGTCCCCAGAAAAATCCTGATCTCAACTGTCCCGTCTTGAATATTTTGCTGTGGAAGCACAGCTGTTGCCACCGTATAGCCCTGCTGCCTGCAATAATCAGTTACTGCAGCAGCCGCCTGTTCCAGTTCCGTAACAGTCACTTCCTGTCCCAAATACCCCTGCGTTGCCTCAGTCAATGCTGCCGGGTCTATTTCCTGCTGGCCTGTAAAGACAAATTGCCGCAGCAGTAATTTCTGCGGCAGCGTTTCTTCAGCTGCCTTCTGCTGCTCTGGCTGCTGCAGATCAGTTTGCTGCTGCCTAGCGCCGCGATTCTGTTCCAAGGCCCTGACATCAGCACTGCTGCCCGGCAATGAAGGTGCCGCCCATGCAGATGCGGTGATCCCCAAAGTTAAAACTACAGTTATTCCTTTTCCCATCAAATCCAACAATTTTTCTCGCTCCTCTTCCCGCTTAGCTGTAAATTTTTACTTTTCAAGCCCGGCCGCCTTTACCTGCTGCGGTGTCACCTTACGTCTTTTTACCGGCTTGTAGTTTCTGCAGAAAGCCCTTAACTTCTGCAGATGAATATTCTCTGACCTCCATTACTATTCTTGGCGGTTCCGTAAATTCCAGCTGCAGCAAATCATCTAATGTGCACTCCAGCGCATTAGCGGCACGCAGTAAAACACGGAAATTAACTGCGACCCTGCAGCACTCAATATTGCTCAGATGCGTTTGACTGATAACCAAAGCCCGGGCTAGTTCACCCTGGCTGATACCGCGGCATGTTCTGAGCAGCTTGATATTAGCGCCGATTATTTTCAAACAGCGTTCATCGTACATATTGCCAGCCTCACATCTTAATGTAATCAGATCATATTTTTTAAAATTATCAGCCTTTTATCTGCTATTACTTGTAAAACATTTACCAAACAATATTTTCTATAATTATAGCACTGTTGTACCCCCCCACAAGACATACAAGAACTTTTTTACGCCGCCGTCCGGTTCCGTTATTGCTCTTACGTTTTGATAATCGCCAAAATCACCTCCAGCAAACAGTGCTGCTGCCCGTCCGCACAACACTTTCACACTACTGTCCTGGCAGATATGGTATAATGAAAGCCATTAAACAACTCTGATATTTTTTATTCGGCAGCTTCGCCTGTCCTGACACAGAAAGGTACAGCTATGCATTATGTGCAAGTAAAAGGCATCCTCTCAGCTAAAAATGGTATGAACCTGTATCGCGGCTGCTCACACGGCTGCATTTACTGTGATTCACGCAGCAGCTGTTATCAGATGCCGCATGCTTTTGAAGATATCGAAGTCAAACAAAACGCTCTTGTACTGCTGGAAGAAGCCCTGCGGCGCAAACGCAAAAAATGTATGATCGGCACCGGGTCGATGACAGATCCTTATATTCCTCTGGAAACCGAACTCGGCAGCGTGCGGCAGGCTATGGAGCTTGTTTATAAATATGGCTGCGGTTTTACAGTGCTGACTAAATCGGACCGGATCCTGAGGGATCTTGATCTGCTGCAAAAAATAAACGCGTCTGCAAAATGCGTAGTCCAAATGACTCTGACCACCTATGACGAAGAATTGTGCAAAAAAATAGAGCCGTATGTAAGTACGACCCGTGAGCGTTTCGAAGCTTTAAAGCAATTACGTGACGCAGGTATCCCGACTGTAGTCTGGCTTGCTCCCATTCTGCCTTTTATCAACGATACCGAAGCTAATCTCCGCGGTATTTTAGATTACTGTATCGAAGCCGGCGTTTACGGCATTATTTGTTTCGGTATGGGGCTGACGCTGCGCGACGGCAACCGCGAATACTTTTACCAGCAGCTGGACAGACACTTCCCCGGACTGAAAAAACGCTATATCGACACCTACGGAAATCAGTACGTTATCGACAGTCCCAACAGTAAACAGCTGATGCAGCTGCTGCGGCAAAAATGCCGTCAGCATGGTATCATTCAGGATAATCAGCAGTTATTTGCCTATCTGAGCACTTTTCCAAGCAATCAGGCAGACCTGCAGCAAAGTTTATTTGAATAAACTTTACTGCAGGCTGGTATAAAAACAATTTGAAGAAAGGTTTTGTATTTTATGAAATCATCTTACTATAAATACTTTGCTGCGCTTTTGTTATTTGGTTCCAACGGCATCGTTGCCAGTAATATCAATCTGCCCAGCTACGAAATCGTTCTGCTGCGTCTATTGCTTGGCAGCCTTTTTCTTATAACTGTTTTTACGGTTTCCAGACAAAGGTTTACTTTTTACCGGAATAAGCACACTTGCCTTTATCTTTTCATTTCGGCGTCAGCTATGGGAGCAAGCTGGATGCTGCTTTACGAAGCCTATCAGCAGGTCGGGATCAGCATAGCATCTTTAGCCTATTACTGCGGTCCGGTAATCGTTATGATTCTTTCACCTTTTCTTTTTCGTGAAACTCTGACCTGGCCTAAAATAGCTGTTTTTTTAACTGTTCTGGCCGGGATGTGCCTAGTGAACTTACAGGCGCTGGACGAAGGTAAAACTATTTGGGGTCTTTTCTGCGGCTTAATGTCTGCGTTTATGTATGCACTGATGGTAACAGCAAATAAAAAAGCCAAACCTGAATCCGGTTTGGAAAATTCTTTGCTGCAACTTGTCATCGGCTCTTTTATCGTCGTCGCATTTGTCAGTATGCAGAAAAACTTTGTTCTGTCACTAACAACGATTGACTGGATACCGGTTTTACTGCTCGGCTTGCTTAATACAGGAATCGGCTGTTATTTATATTTTTCTTCTATTACAGACTTGCCAGTCCAGACCGTTGCCATATGCGGTTATCTGGAACCACTGTCTGCAGTTGTTTTTTCTGTACTCTTTTTACATGAAGTCCTGTTGCCTTTACAAATGCTCGGAGCCGTACTTATACTTGGCGGCGCCATATTTGGAGAATGCTTCAAGCCTGAAAAGCCGCAGCGGCCGCAGCAAAAATAAAGCTCAGCAGTATTATTGTACAAACAAAAAGCATAATAAAAAATCAAGCCGATAATGGCTTGATTTTTTATTATCACTATTTAAATCAAATGCTTTACTAAACTAAAAATCTTACCTCTTATGCTTAAAATCGCAGTGCACCATAACGGCTTTCCAGCTTCTGCAGGTGTTCGGTAAGAACTCCCGGCTCAATATAAGCATATTCCAATATCTGCAGCGCATTCGGTGCATAGTCCCTGATAGAAGCGAAATAAGGCTCCCATTCGATAGTTCCCAGTCCTACAGGCTGATGGCTGTCGCCGCTGCCATCGTTATCATGCACATGCACCGCCAACAGCTTTTTCTGCAGCCGTTTCACAGTTTCAGGAATATTCCAGCCATTAACGTGGGCGTGTCCCGTATCCAAAAGTGCCAGAGCCTGCGGATAACGTTCAAACAGCGCCAGATATTCTTCAAAATCAAAAAGCAGTGATCCGCAGGGACGCAGACCCACATTTTCTATAACAACTTGAACACCGTAGCTTTGTGCCAGGCTGATCACTTCAGTCAAGCGCTGATAGACCAGTTCTTTAACTGCGGCGGCCTCACCATGGTAGCCTTCATTGGTATGCACAACTACAAATTCTGCTTTGATCTTTTGGGCATAGGTAAAGGTTTGAGCGTAGGCTTTTAAATAATATTCATCACCGCTGTCTGCCAGATTTACAGCAACACAGGGACCGTGGATAGAAAACGTTCTTTTTTCCTTATTATTCTGCGCCAGCGGCAGCAATACCGTATCCCAATAATGGTCGGTCCCGAATTCATAAAAAAATTCTATATTATAGGTCAACGGCAAACCGCTGAGATATTTTTTATTGAAGCCGGCAAACGCCAGATCACTAACTGCCCATTGCATCAGTAAAAACCTCCCCTTTTTCTATATAGCCAATATTCCTGCCGCTTGTCACATCAAACAGGCTCACATCGTCCCAGCTGAAACAGATACCGCCGGAACTGTGTACATCCGCATTACGGTCACTTACTGTAACGCTGACAGTCTCACCGCTCTCAAGCTGTAATTCAACAGTACGCTGATTACCTGTATTTTCAACATAAGTTATACTTCCATGCACAGCAGCGTCCTCGCTTAAACGGCAATGCTCAGGCCTGATGCCAAGCAGCAGGTCTCTGCGCTGACCGATCACCTGACGCCACAGCTCCGGTACCGGCAGTACGGCCTTGCCGATACAAATACAATCACGGTCAAAACGTGCTTTGAGGATATTCATTGACGGGGCGCCAATAAAACCGGCAACAAACGTATTAGCCGGGTGGCGGTAGATCGTATCCGGAGCGGCTATCTGCTGCAGTTCGCCATCTTTCAGTACAACGATACGGTCGGCGACAGTCATTGCCTCTACCTGATCATGCGTTACATAGATCATTGTCGGTTTATAGATCTCATGAATACGTACCAGCTCTGTCCTGGCCTGCTGACGCAGCTGCGCGTCCAAATTGGACAGTGGTTCATCCAGTAAAAAGTAGGGTGATTGCTTTACAAGGGCACGGCATAAGGCCACTCTCTGTTTCTGCCCCCCTGAAAGCTGTTTGGGCTTATAGTTTTCATAGCCTCTTAAATTAAGTATTTCTAAGGCTTCATCGGCTCTTTTTTTGATTTCCGCTTCCGGAAGCTTTTGGATATGCAGGCCAAAGGTGATATTATCCCAGACAGAAAGATGCGGAAACAGCGCATAGCTTTGAAAAACCATGGCAATATTACGTTCACCGGGAGCAATATCATTAACTACTCTGCCTCCCATTTTCAGCTGACCGCTGGTAATATCTTCCAAACCAGCGATCATTCGCAGCGTAGTAGTTTTGCCGCAGCCGGAAGGCCCCAGCAAAATCAGGCGCTCGCCTTCTTTTATTTCCAGATTCAAAGACTTGACGATTTTAGCATCGCCGTAAGATTTACAGACGTTTTCAAATACAATACTGTTCATATATTATCCTTTGACCCCCGATTGCATAAAGGTATTGAGTATAAATTTTTGGCAGACGAGATATAATGCCAGCGGCGGCAGACTGGTCAGAGTAGCGACAGCCATAGCTATACCCCACTCACTGCCGCCTTCAGCGCTGATAAACATTTGCAGTGCCAGCGGCAGGGTATAGGTTTCTTTGTCCTGCAGCACCAGCAGCGGCCAAAAGTATTCGTTCCATGAGTTGATAAAAAACAGGATACCGACTGCTATTATCGACGGTTTGATCAGCGGCAGCACAACCTTGCGCAATACCTGCAGCGGGCCGGCATTATCTAAAACAGCAGCTTCCAGCAATGGTTTGGGTATGCCGCGCATCGTCTGACGCATCAGGAACACACCCATACCATCAACAAACTGCGGCAGCATAACACCCCAGGGAGTATTCAGCAGGTCCAGCCTGCTCATCAGCAAATAATTCGGCATGATCAGTACCGTTATCGGAATAAAGAAGGTCAGCAGCATGCTGTTAAAAACAGTTTCTTTATATGTAAAGTCATAAAAGAGAATGGCAAAAGCCGCAAAAAAACTGGTCAGCACTTTGAATACTGTTACGAACGCAGCAATGAAAAATGTATTATAGATATAAGTAAACAGCGGAAAATTACCTAATACGGTCAGATAGTTATTCAATGTCGGTGGCAGAGGCAATGGATTGAGTGTTGCCTGAAAAATCTGGTCCATATCTTTGAGCGATGTGGAAACCATAAAAACTATCGGCCACAGCTGAATAAATACTGCCACAAGCAAAGGCAGATGCCAGCAAAGATCTTGATGTGTTTTAGTTTTCATAATAAACTTTTTTCTCCAGATATTTATTTTTCAGATACAGGAACGCCATATAACAGAACATGGTGATAATAGCGAAAGCCGCTGATTTACCGGGTTGGAAGAAAATAAAACCATACTGATAGACGATATATACCAAATTGGAACTACCCTGATCCGGTCCTCCCTGCGTCAGCATATTAACAGGTACCACTACATACTGCAGACCGAAAACTACAGTGATCGTGAAAACATAAATTGCAGTAGAAGAAGTCATCGGTATGATAATACGTCTAAAGATCGTCCAGTTCGAAGCGTTCTCCAGCTTGGCTGCTTCGATCATTTCCCTTGGTACGGCAACCATCGCTGCCAGCATCACGATCAGGTTATAGCCAAACACCTTCCAGCCAATGATAGTACAGATAGAAAAGATCACGAGCAGATTTTCCTTAAACCAGCGCGGCGATTCTATATCAAACCACGCAAGCACTATACTGAGCGGTCCGGCTAAAGGATTATAGATCCACAGGAACAGAATGCTTGCCACCGCCAGGGATAAAGTTGCCGGCAGAAATAAAACAGTTTCCCCCGCTGAAGCAGGTGCCCGAGGATAAACGAATAAAGATAGGGCAAGACAAAGTTGAACAGCAGCATAATAAGTACAAAAACTATCGTATTCCCAATGATTTTGTACAGCTCTCTGCTGCCTAAAATATCACTGTAATTGCTCAGTCCCACATATTTCATCGTCGGGCTGATCATATTCCAGCTGAAAAAGCTAAGATACAGATTCTGCAGCAGCGGCCAGTAAAAGAAAACAATAAACAGCAGCGCCGCCGGCAGTAAGAACCAAAAAGCAGGCCATTTGGCTTTATTCATGACAACTCTCCTTTGGTAAAAATCAGGATGCTGCGGCAAGCAGCATCCTGATTGGTTCAAGCGTTTGTATTACAGTAAGTTATTGATCTTTTCTGCAGTTTCGTGCAGCGCCTGAGCAGCAGTTTCTTTGCCGCTCAGTATAATATCGCGGGCGTCAATCAGGAGCTGTTCAGCCTGTAAGCCGTTAGCGCCTGGGAAGCTGGCCCATTTTACCAGATTAGGCATCGTGGACAAGGCTACCTGGATATTTTTGTTTTCTTCGATCATTTTTTTGAAACCGTTGGGGTCTTCTGCTACGCCTTTACGAGGTGGCAGATAACCTGTACCGGTGCTCCATTTAGCCAGCGCTTCAGGTGATTCGATATATTTGATGAATTCCCAGGCTGCTTTTTGTTTATCGGTATCTTTTGAGAACAGCATCAGAAAGTTACCACCTGCCGGCACTTTCAACTCTTTGCCTTCAAACTGCGGGAAAGGAGCTGCCATAACTTTGAACTTGGCGCTTTTTTCAAAATTGGCACGTTTGCCGATAGTAGTGCAGACCATCCCAAGCTTACCGGACAGATAAGCCTGGAACCCTTCTTCATTAGTAGCATGCAGGCCATTGCCGTCTTTGACCATATCAGCCAGCAGCTGATACGCTTCTGCCGCTTCGGGAGTATCGAAACCGGCTTTGACTTTGCCGCCTTCATTTTTCAGCATTGAACCGCCGTTAGATTCAATAATGGCCTGCTGAGTCCAGTTATCAGCATATTCCTGCATAAAAAAACCCATATTACCGGTCTTTTCTTTGATCTGTTTTGCCGCGCTCACTACCTCTTTCCAGGTTTTAGGCGGATTATTGGGATCAAGTCCTGCTGCAGTAAAGATTTCAGGATTATAGAACAGGACCGGCACACTGATAGAATAAGGAATACCGATCTGTTTGCCGTCATCAGTCTGAGCTAATGCCAAAACATTGGGCAGATAATTCTCTTTCAAGAAATTTTTGTCTTCAGGAGCCTGCTTTTCGATCATCGGCTGCAGGTCAGTGTACTTAAGATTTTCAGCGGCATAGTTCAAATAAGACCAGCCCATCTGTACAACGTCAGGATTTTTACCGGAAGCGATAGCAGCCTGCAGATTTTGTGTCAGGCCTTTATACATATCGGGGTTATATTTTTCGACAACCTGGATATTGGGATGCTTGGCATTAAAATCTGCGACCAGTTCTTTAACAGTTGCACCGCCGAAGCTTTCGGAGGCTACATGCCAATATTCGATCTGCACCTTTTTGTCAACGCTGCCTTTAGACTGATTATCACTGCTGCCGCAGCCGGTAAAGACCATCGCGCTGGCAGCTGCTAAAAGCAGTGCCGCAAGTTTCTTTTTCATCATCATTTTTACCCTCCACTTTTTTAGTTCCGAGCTCTGTTATGTATGATAACGAATTTTGATTAAATCTAAACGTTGTTTTTGTTAAAGATTTGTAAAGTTTATTGCAAAAATATGTTCAGAATAAATAAAAAAGACAGTAAAACTTTATCCAAGTTTTACTGTCCTTTAGTTCTTTAAAACTTCAATATATTAAACCCCCGACTGTATAACAGCCGGGGAAATTATATCTTAACTAAAGCATTTCCATGTCAATCAGCCAAATCATCAATCTAAATATTACTTAGCTCCCGGTCTGTTCTTAAAGCAGGAGTACCTGCAGTAATAGTAGCGTTTTCTTTTTATCAAAGCCGTGTAAACATGA
>ENA-UERY01001694-UERY01001694.1-human-gut-metagenome-genome-assembly--contig:-NODE-1694-length-12790-cov-7.284197_pt1 | contig 12790 bp, 10 predicted proteins | sample MGYA00242989_ERZ507990 | MGnify/ENA primary metagenome ERZ507990 (study PRJEB26167, sample SAMN06115529) | human gut metagenome | host: Homo sapiens | place: China:Fujian | collected 2015-08-26...
AAAGAAATCAGGGAATTAGTTGAAGAAAAATAGCCCGATTAAAAAAAATCACGGGCTATTTCACGGGAGTTTGGGTTCCCGAGGACCGCTCGCCCGCAAAGATCAAGGCCCGCGAGAAGGCGCGCACGCTCACGGACTACATGGGAGAGGCCGCGGCCTTTTACACGGAGCAGCTCAGGCGGAACGCAGGAGCCTCCGATTATCTCAAGAACCGCTGTATTTCGGCCGCCACGGCCGCGAAGTTCGGTCTCGGCTATTCGCCCGACGACTGGCATCCCCTTCAGACCCTTTTCGGAGAGAAGTATTCCGACAGGGCGCTTGAGGAGTGCGGTCTCGTCAACGTCAGGAACGACAGGCGCTACGATGCGTTCAGAGGGCGCATCATGTTCCCGATCCGCAACGCCAAGGGGCTTGTGATCGGTTTCGGCGCCCGCACGATGAACGGCGACGAGCAGCCCAAGTACCTCAACAGTCCCGAAACGCCGATCTACCACAAGGGCAGCGAGCTCTACGGCTATTTCGAAGGCAGGGAGGCGATCTACGGCAAGGGCCGCGCCATCGTCTGCGAGGGCTACATGGACGTGATCCAGCTTTCGCAGGCCGGGTTCGAGGAGGCCGTCGCCGCACTCGGTACGTCGATCACGCCCGAGCATGTCAGGAAGCTCTTCAAGCTCACCGACAGCGTCTACTTCTCGTTCGACGGCGACGCCGCCGGCCGCAAGGCTGCGCGTCGTGCGCTTGAGGCGGCCCTGCCCGTCATCACGGACGTGCAGAAGGCGGGCTTCATCATCCTGCCGCCCGAGCACGATCCCGACAGCCTCATCAAGGCAGAGGGCGCTGAGGGTTTCGAGCGCCAGATTGAAAAGGCCTATGGACTCACGGACTTCATGAAGAAGCTCCTTCTCGAAGGAAAGGAGTTCATGTACGCCGAGGAGCGTGCGAAGCTCGTGGCCGAGGCCAAGCCCTGGGTGCTCTCGATGCAGCATGCGCCCATCCTGCGGCTTGCATTCATCCGCGAGCTTGCGGGCATCGCCCGCCTGTAGGCGGATGACATCGAGCGCCAGTACGGACTCGCCGGTGCCGCTCCCTCCAGACCGTCCTTCGATGGCGGCCGGCAGCAGGGGCGCGGCGGCTTTGCCCGCAGGCGTGACGACCGCTTTTCACGCTGGCCCGTGAAGCCCGCACCCGAGCCTCGAGTTCGCGTCAAGGACGTTAGGGAGCGCATGCTCCAGTGCCTCCTTTCCTATCCTCATCTCGTGAGCGAATTCAGCCACTCGATCGAGGAGGAGTTCCTGTCTAGCACGCATCCCGCCGCCGAACGCATCATCGAGGTCTGGCGCGCAGCGGCGGCAGAGGACGAGGAAGGAGGCTGCGTCAATCCTGCTTCCCTTCTCATGAGGCTCGGAGAGAGTGCCAGCCTTTCCTATTATGAGGAGCTCCTCACCGAGGAGCTCTCGACGGGCACGCCCGAGGAGGGCGCCCGCCTTGAGGTAAGGAAGGCCTTCATCGAGCTCGAGCGCACGAAGGCCCGCATCGAAATGCTTGCCCATGATGCGGCGAGTGACATGGACGCGATGCGCAGGCTCAACGACAGAAGGGCTGAGCTTCAGCGCCTTGCGGACGAGGCTCGTCTTGCGGAACGCGAGTACCGCCTGCGCATTGAGAATCAGGCAAGGTTCGAGAGCCAGCGTGCGGCTGAAAAGCCTTGGGGCGGCGAGTCCGCCCCCCTTTCGTCCAATCCGATCGTCGCGCAGCTGCAGCGCTTCCTCAGGGGTGACACGGGGACTTCTTCCGTCTCGGGCGAGCAGGCCGCGCCTCAGGGAGCCTCCCGTGTTTCCACGAGTGCCGTAAGGGAGGCTCTGGCAGCAAGCGCCGCAGGGCGTACCGCGGGAGAGTCCGCCGCCTTTGCGGAGAGCCTGCCGCCTGAGCTTTCGGACGAGAAGGTTGATTTTGTTCCCGATGGTATGAAAGAATATGACGTCTCGGGCATGCCGCCCGACGTGCCGTTCGACGATGAAGCTCCCTACCGTTATGACGACGCCGGAGATCCCGACGCGGATCTCAACGTGGGTCTGTGACGGCGGGGGAGGCCGCGCGCCGGCGCGACTAGCTTTTCCCTAAGGAGCTCATTTTGAAGAAGACTTTATGGGCGGCCCTGCTGGCTGCCGGCACGATGGTTTCCGCGACGGTCGACGCCGAGCCCCTTCGCATCGGCGTGCTTCCAGCCGCCGACGCCATTGTGATCCACGCTGCGGCCGACGAGAAGCTGTTCAATGCCAGAGGGCTTGACGTTGAGGTGATTCCTTTCAAGTCTGCTCTCGAACTTGGTGCCGCCATGCGTGCGGGCCGCCTTGACGGGCATTTCGGCGATCTGATGAACGTCTTCACTCAGAATGAACGAGGCGTTCCCCAGGCCGTGATTCTCACGACGACCCATACGAGCCGGGCGCAGCGTGCCTTTGGTCTCGTCGTCGCGCCTGCCGCCGCCGAGAAGATCCGCTCGCTCAAGGATCTCGACGGTACGGAGACGGCCATGAGCTCCGCCACGATCATCGACTACCTGCTCGACCGCATGAAGGCTGAGGAAAAGCTTTCCGACGGCGCGCTCAGGAACCTTGAGGTCAAGCAGATCCCGATCCGCCTGCAGATGCTTCAGACCGGCAAGGCCGCAACGGCCATGCTGCCCGAGCCGCTCGTCTCCGTCGTCGAGGCGAAGGGCGGACGCGTGATCTGGGATGACCGCGGTCTCAACGAGGCGCTTGCCGTCGTTGCGCTCAAGAAGGACAGACTTGACGACAAGACCGTCGCCGCCTTCCGGGGTGCCGTGGCGGATGCCGCCAGACTCATAGAGTCGGAGCCCGACCGCTTCCGCGCCGTCATGGTGAAGAAGGGCCTGCTGCCTGCGCCCGTTGCGCAGAACTACACGATGGTCCGCTTCTCCATGTTCGGCACGAATGACGGTCTGCCTCCCCTGCCGAGCGCCGAAGACGTGCGCCGCGTGGGAGAATGGATGGTCGGAAAGAACATGATCAAGTCGGTGCCCGCTTACGACAGCGTGGTGATCCGTCCGTAATTCGAAGGTGCGCATGCAGAATCAAAGGGAAGAGGCGCTTGAGCCGCCGGGACTGGCCTGCAACGGGCTTACGCTTGGCTACGACGGCAGGCCCGTCATTGAGGGGCTGGATCTGTCGCTGCCGCCGAGGGCCTCGCTTGCCATCGTCGGCGAGTCCGGTTGCGGGAAGTCGACGCTTCTCACCGCTCTTGCGGGGCTGAGGCCTTCGATTTCGGGGACGGTCAGGTGGACCTCTCCTCAGGGCGGAGTCCGTTCGATTCAGGACATGCGCACAAGCTTCGTCTGGCAGCATCTCGGTCTTTTTCCGTGGAAGCGCGTGAGGGAGAACCTCGCGCTTCCACTGGAGCTTTCCGCCGGACGCTGCGCCGATTCGGCCGGACGTGTCTCGGCCATGCTTTCCGAACTCAGGCTCTCGGGGCTCGAGTCGCGCTTTCCTTCCGAGCTTTCGGGAGGACAGCGGCAGCGTCTTGCGCTCGGCCGCGCGCTCATCGTGCAGCCTCAGGTTCTCTTCATGGACGAGCCCTTCTCGGCTCTTGACGCGCTTTTGCGTGCGCGCATGCAGGATATCCTGACTGCGCTCCGCCGCAGGCATCCCTGCAGCGTGATTCTGGTGACACACGACATCGGCGAGGCCGTGGCGCTCGGTTCGCACGTCCTGATGCTTGCGCCCCACGGCCGCAGAGCGCCCGAATGCTTTGAAAATCCCGCCTACTCGCAGGAGCTCGGCTGCGGCGACAGGGCCTCGCCTGCCTTTTACGACACCGTGCGCCGCATTCACGCGGGGCTGGCGGCCGCTTCGGGAGAGGACGAATGATCGTGCTGCGTTACATCCTCGGCTTTCTCTTTCTGGGCGGATGCTGGCACGCGGGCGCGCTTGCGCTCGGGCCCGACCTTCTGCCCGATCCCGTGGCCACGATCAGGCTCTTCGCCGAGTCTCTGAGCACGCCTGAATTCTGGGGGCACATCCTCGTGAGCCTCTGGCGCCTGACGCTCGGCCTTGTTGCGGCCGTCGCGGTTGCCTTTCCTCTGGGACTTCTGCTCGGACACTGCCGCGCGGCGGATCTGGCGGGCAGTCCGCTCCTCTTCATTACTTATCCGCTGCCCAAGATCGTATTACTTCCCGTCTTCTTCACGCTGGTGGGGCTCGGAGACGCCTCGCGCGTTCTCCTCATTGCGCTTACGACGGGCTATCAGGTGCTCGTCATCATCCGTGCGGGGGCGCTCAGCATCGATCCCTCCTGGGTCAAGGCCTTCCGCTCGATGGGCGGCACGACGGCCGAGGCCGTCCGACATCTCTATGTTCCTGCAGCGCTCCCCGCGCTCTTCACCTCCCTCAAGGTGGCGAGCGGCACGGCGGTCGCGGTGCTCTTTCTGGCCGAAAGCTTCGCAACCACCTCGGGGCTCGGCTACCTCATCATGGACGCCTGGGGCATGGGGGACGTGCTCTTCATGTTCAACGCCATTCTGGGCATGAGCCTTCTTGGTCTCGTGATCTACGGCGTCATCGGACTGCTCGAGAGGGTGTGCTGCCCCTGGCTCTTTGCGGGCAGGAAGTAGGGCTCCGACAGAGGGTGCCTATTCGTACAAAACATCATAAACGGCGGAATTTTCCGCCGTTTTTTGATTAAAACCCGAACTCCGCGGTAAATCTACTATCTGGATAACGCGAAACCTCAAGAGCCCTGCCAGACAGAAAAAAACTGGCAGGGCTCTTGTTTTCTTGGTCAAACTAGAGTAAGATATAATGTACAGCAATTAATCTAGTTGGTGACTAAAAATGGCCACGGGACAGGAAATTCTTCACCTCAAGCTCATGTCTTATAAGAACAAGGGCAAGACCTATGTCAGGGCTTATCGCAACAAATGGATTGCTCCTATTCCGGAAGAGGCGGCGCTGGGGAAGAAAGGACGTTCTGTTCCGGCTGTCCAAATCCAGGTGGGTGTGATCCAGTCTAGCGGCATGGTGAAGATGTCCTCGAAATTTCTGTCTCTCCATCCCGAATTTGCTCAACAGGATTGGTATTACTTGAATCACGATCTTGTCGATGAGAACACCTTCTTTGACCAGCTTCCCGCCGAATCCGTAGGCTTCCCCAATAAGAAGCCTGTCGAAGAAAACGTTGCGATAGAAGACACGGCGGCGGATGGCGATTTGAATGACGAGGCGGCAGACGATGAGAATCCGGAGGACAAGGAGGAAGGAAATTTCAAATTTTTCCTGCCTCACTATGCCCTGAAAGGTCTTGCCATTCATCAAGGAATCGTGTCGGCGCTTGCTGAAGTGTTTGATAGCAAGCATGCCGAACAATGGATCAGCTATGCGATTTATCAGATCCTCAAGGGTGGTTCGGCCGATTGCTACTCCGACTGGGCCTACCATCAGATCCTTCCTCGAGTGGCTCAGAATCTTTCCGGTCAGGAAGTAACCAAACTGCTTCGCACGTGCACGCCTGAAGCATGGGATGAGTTCTGGGCGAAACGTTTCAAAACTCTGCAGAAGAAGCAGGCCGAAGTCGACGGAAGAATTCCAATTCGATACTGCGCGATTGACAGTACCAGCATTAATTCGTATTCATCTGCAGAGCAAATTGAATATGGCCACGCCAAGCAGGACGAAGGGCTACCTCAGTTGAATCTTGCGACCGTCCTCGATCAGCTGACAGGACACATCGTCTACGCATTCGCCTACAACGGTTCCATCAATGACCGCGGATCGTATTCCTATATTTATGAACGCATGAAGCAGGCCGGCTTCCCGATGGATCAAATCATGCTGATCAGCGATCGCGGGTACCCGTCAAACTCAATGCTGAACAAGCTGATCAATGACAACATGGCTTTTCTTACCGGTTGTCCAATTGCAGCCGGCAGCAATGAGGAAAAGTGGATTTTTGAACAAGGCCGTGAGCTTGAGCGCAGGACTCAAGCCTGGGATCGAATTCATCGTGTTTATAGCCATACCGTCACCGAGAGTTGGCAGAAGTCGAACAAAACTACCGCCAAGGTTTACAGCCACCTTTTCTACGATCCGGAACGCGCACAGGCGGTCAGGTCGAACCTGAACAGCCTAGTGGTACAGGTCTTCGATGAACTGAGTCATGGACGAAAGGTCGATCAGCGTCTGTTCCAAGAGGCAAGACCGTATCTGAAGGAAGTGGCCGATCCGAAGGGATCTCAGCATCAAACCCCGAAAAAAATATGGGTGATTGATCAGACGGCGGTTAATAGGACAGCTGACCGCGCCGGTTGGCTGAACATTAAGAGCAATGTGGTTGAAGATTCCTCTGTTGCTATTGATTTATATCGTTTGCGAGGACTGATTGAGCAAGGCTTCGACCAACTGAAAAATCAGTTGCCTGGCCGGCGTCTGCGTGTCACGGAAGCCTCGCATCTCGGGAAACTGTTGGTCTACCTCATCGGATGCGACCTCAGGCTTCAGATTCGGCACAACCTGATGCTTCAACAGGAACGTGGGCCGAATTGGAAGATGGAGTTGCCGGGTAACTCAATCAACAAGCTGTTGATGAGCATGGACCGCTACACGGTACGCCGGAACAGATCATGCGAATACTGGCTGGTGGATTTGCTGCCAAAGAGGGTTCGCGATTGGCTCACATGTCTGTTCCGGGTGGATGTGCCCGCCAAGAGATTCAGAAGTTAGTCATTTGACCAATGACAAACTTCTGGTTCTAGATAGGATTTTGCATGCGGAGTTCGGGCTTAAGGGAAATCCCGAAATGTTCATAAAAAAGAACAAATACCGCCTAATTTCCCTTCAGTTAGGGTCAAACCTAACTGACAAATACCAATTGCGATTGTGGGGAGCCCACTTAAAATTACAAATAAGGAGAAAAAAGTGAGCAATCGTTCAGCAGTCTTTGGTGGTGCCGGCTTCATAGGCACTAACCTCGTATATCAGCTCATTGAAGACGGACAGCAAGTCTTCAATTTTGACAATCTTTCCGGTCTCGGAAACTTACTCAATATTGCCGAGCTCATGCAGCAAAGCCGTCACAGCTTTGCCCGCTGCGATATTTCCAATCCTGAGGAAATTCGCCAAGCTCTGCTCATGGCTGCTGCCGACACGATTTTTTTCTGCATCACTCCGAAGAACCCGGAGGAAGAATCCAGTCTGGACAACTTCCGCACATTCTTCGAAACGGTTAAAGAATGGCGCAACGGCATGACCGACACAAAGCTTCACAAAATCGTTGTCGTCGTCTCCGAGCACTACAAGCTTCTGGGCTCCTACGGCCGTATGTATACCGACTTGCTCAAGCTGTTAGATGGTTATGTTGCAGACGTTTTACCGATCAGCAGCCTTCTCGTACCGCCGGCATTCGGTCCCTTCCAGCAGCCCGATAGTCCGATCTCTATGATTATCTATCGCGCAATTGAAGGCGAGACGATTCCAGTCGTCAATCCGGAAGAAAAAGTCTCCGATCTGGTTTATGTAAAAGACGTCGTTGATGCGATCGTCCTCGTTGAAAAGAACGGCAAGATCGGAGGTCACTATCATCTCAGCGGTCCGTCCTGCGGGCTGACTAATCTCGAGGCCGCAGATGTTATCTGCGAGAGTTTGAATGAGGAGCTGCCTCCTCCGGTTGGACGTTATCAAGCTTTAATTGAAGAAGTTGCGACTTCTCCGGTCACGTCCGATATTGCAAAAGATGAGGCGAACCTTGTGGTTCTGGGGTTACAGGGGAAAACTTCGCTTGAAGATGCCTTGAGAAAGACTGTGAACTGGTATCTTAACAATCCTCGCTGGTACAACCAGTCCAGAACTCGTTTCTTTTACTTGTGGCAGAACCCGGAAACGGTTCTCAAGATTGCCTAACAATAAATGAGTCAAAGCGGTTTGAGGATTTCTCAAGCCGCTTTGTCGTTTGATAAGAATTAATTCTCAGGCTTCTTGGGCGCCTTATCTACCCAGCGCTCGCTTTCATCTTCACCAAGGAAAATCGTCTGGAAGCTTTGAGCCTTCATTGAAGGTGTGAAGTCTAATCCCGGCTGCACAAGTGCCTCAAATCTCGGGTCACTGACGGCTTTCAGCACTGACCACTTCACTGCTTTATTGAGAGTCTCGGCAACTCTACGGCAGCCCTCCTGCATATTTTTTAATCCGTCAGTCGGCGCGTTGTAAACCACGTTCATTTTCATTGAATGGCCGTTAGAGGAAAATAATTCCATATTGATACGCCAAGCCAGGAATGTGGGTTCGGCTTGAATCTTTACGCTGTCAATGAGGTTATAGATTTTGACCTTAGGATTCTTTTGGTTGAGGATGCCGGCCTGGTTTAGGTCAGCCATTAAAGCATTTCTCCAATAATTTGAGAATGCACCGTTCAAGGTTTTAAATTCTTCTTGACCGGGAATCGGGATAACGCTTCCGGCACACTCCAGATCCATGACTTTAACAACGCGTACTTGGTCCACTGCGACGTCTTTAACATCTAGTTTCCTCAGAATACGAGCGTTTTGAGCCGTCACTTCATAAGGATAGGAAACGTAAGGCTCTGCGGTTTGGCAGCCGACTAAAACAAGTGCAGAACCTGACAGAGCTGCAGAAAAGAAAAGTTTTTGAATGGTGTTCATGGATAGCCCTTTGTGTTTTTTGAGATTCTATTGGTTTCCGAGCAGTCCGTCAGGCTTGGACTTGCTTTTTTGACTGCACGTTTTGGAGTTCTGAAACGCACTCCTTCTGCAACGACAATACAATGAATGCATAACAAAGGAGTAAAAAATGTTTTTACAGTGGTATCGCTACTGCTTCAGCAAATACTTTACGTTTCAAGGGCGAGCCTCTCGAGCCGAGTATTGGTCTTTCACGATTATCAACCTTTTGATTTTGTGGGTGTTTTGGTTCATTTCAAAACTAGTGGACGTGCCTGAGGACGCGATGGCTCAGGGCATTCCGGTTTTTCCGAAAGATCCGGTTCTTGCCTTGATTTTTGGCAGTCTTTACCTGATTTTTTGTGTCGCGATTTTCTTTCCGTCTCTTACCGTGACGGTTCGGCGCCTGCACGACCGAAATCACAACGGGTTCTGGGTGATCGCTCAGCTGATACCGCTTCTGAACCTCGTGGTTTTACTGATGCTGCTCTTGCCTTCCTCTCCGTACCCGAATTATTATGGACTTCGCGCACCGCGGTTCCCAGGAGAGAAAGTTCCGGAACCCGGAACTGATATTTACGGCCCATACGGCAGAGTTGTCTATGAGCCGCAATCCAATGGAGACGAAACAGTGACACAACAGAACACACCTGCAAAAGGTTCCGTCATGGACGAAATCATGCACGAAAATCTTGCTAACGCCGACGCTCAGGCCGGAATCGAAGAGAAGCCCGCTGCTTCTCCGTCTAAGAGCGAAACCCATCGTCCGATGAGAGGCGATGAATCCTCATTAGTTGCTCGCTTGAATAAGCTTTCCGGCAAGTAAACGACTCCGATAGTTTTCGGCCGCCTAGACAGGCGGCCTTTTTTATTCATCGGGATAAACTTGTTCGTCGTGTTTAACACGATTTGATCCGAATACAACCTTCACAGCATCTCTAAGATTATCTACGCCGATAATCTCAACTCCAGGAATATCAGCGGCTTTGTTCTTAAGCGGAACAATAATCCTCGTAAAACCTAGCTTAGAGGCCTCTTTGATACGTTCCTGCCCTCTGGAAACCGGTCTGATTTCACCGCCTAAACCGACTTCTCCGAAAATTGCCGTCTTGCTGCTGACCGCTTGATTCGTCATTGAAGAAACAATTGCGATAAGAACTGCCAGGTCGCTGGCCGTTTCATTGATCTTGATGCCGCCGACCGCATTCAAAAAAACGTCCTGGTCGTAAGTCGAGAGCGTGACATGGCGATGAAGAATCGCTAAGAGCATCGTAAGACGCTGGGCATCGGTACCGACAGTGAGACGTTTCGGGTTCGGAAGCATCGATTTGTCGACTAATGCCTGGATCTCGATAAGAATCGGACGAGTACCTTCTAAATTTATAAAGGTCACGCTGCCCGCTACGCCTTCTCTTCTTTCAGCTAAGAAAAGAGCCGAGGGGTTTCTGACACCGCGAAGGCCTTTATCCGTCATTCCGAATACGCCGATTTCGTTAACGGAGCCGAAACGATTCTTGCAGGCACGAAGAATACGATAGTTGGATTCAGGATCGCCTTCAAAATAAAGAACTGTGTCCACCATATGTTCTAAGACACGAGGACCGGCCATAGCCCCTTCTTTTGTAACGTGGCCGACGAAGATAACGCCGATCCCCTTGCGCTTGGCAATACGTGTCAAACGAGCTGCACATTCTTTAACCTGAGAGACAGACCCCGGCGCCGCGCTTAAATCTTCTGAAAAGAGCGTTTGAATCGAATCAATGACTACCCATTGAGGACTTGTTTCCTCAATGATGGCTTCAATTTTTTCTAGCTGAATCTCGCTGATGAATTTCAAGCCTTTCGTATTTACGCCTAGACGTTGTGCACGAAGAGCGACCTGGGTTGGGCTCTCTTCGCCGCTTGCGTAAAGGCAAACCTGACCAAGAGCAACCATCTTGCACATTGCCTGAAGAAGCAAGGTCGATTTACCGATGCCAGGGTCTCCGCCGATTAATACAACGGAACCTGGGACAAAGCCGCCCCCGAGTGCTCGTTCAAGCTCACTGAATCCGATTAAAATTCGCGGGCTCTCTTTAGCCTCTATCTCTGAAAGATCGAGAATATCGCTCGTTCCTGCAAGTGCCGCCCTTCCCCTCCCAGTGGCGTTTGATGCTGCTTGTTCTGCACGAGCATAGCGGTTGGAAGATTCCGCCTCAATTCGGAACTCTTTCATCGTGTTGTAAGCTTTGCATGAAGGGCACTGTCCGAACCATTTAGGGGCATCGTATCCGCATTCTGAACAAACCCATGCGGTTTTGGTTTTGGATTTACTCGCCATCTTTCGTTAATTTTCCAAGTCCATATTAGGTTCCGAATTTAATCTATCTTGCGTCAAGACACGTCTGATCCTTAAAGTTCTTCAATTGAAAGTTTGTATCAAAATTAAAAAAGTAAACTAGACTTCCTGCAAGACTTTTAAACCTACGCTCATTTTTTTGTCGGAAATTTCTTATCTTTCACTTGACTGTCTTTCATGATGAACAGATGTTTAGCCCCTTCGGAACCAACTGTGTTCTATTGAAGATGCGAAGAAAGATCTATAGCCGGATCCGGAGGCGTTTTGATGGATTCAATCTTTCTTTTTAGTCCGAAATCCGTTGGATCCTTTTTCCCGTCGAAAAGGTCGTAGAGAAGAAGATCGGGATTTCTTATCCCCATCCAATTTGCTAATCCTTCAGTGAAATTAAGTCCCGATTTTTCAGAAGAAAGAGTCAGACGAAGGTCTTTATTATCAGAATCGATTTTAATTAGCGGAATATCGTAGTGAAATTTACTGGCAACATTATTGTTTAATAAGATCTTCCCGTCGTTTAGCTTATGAACCTGACCATGGTCTGAAAAATAAATAATCGAAAAAGGCCTGCCGGTACGAAGTTCTTCTTTGCTCAGTATTTCATACAATCGACTAATAAAGTCATCTGTCTTCTTTATCGAACTGACATAACAGGCTAAATATTCGTAATTCTTGTCTTTTACCCTATAAGGATCTTTAAAGTCGATGATCCTATTACAGGCATCAGGATGGGAACCGATTGTATGAAGAACAATGAGCCGAGACTGCCTTATGGGATCTTTAAGCGCCGCCCTAAACGATTTTAATAATGCGTAGTCAGATATGTTCTTTGCGGAGTATTCGCCCTTATTCAGGAATACTGTAACGTCCGCCTTCTTTCCAATCGCAGATACAGGTGTGTCGTATTTACCCACCATACCTTGGCTTGAAATCCAATAAGTCTTTATCCCTGCAGTCTTTGCGAGGTCTATGAGAGTTCGGTCATATCTAGGTCTCCAATTATTTTTATCGGGAACAGTAAGCATATTTGTCAGTGAGCCGATGGTATAGGTTCCGCCGGCTTTCATCCCATCTACTTTTATTGAGGGGACACTGTCAAGGAATGGAGTATTTGCAACAGGATAACCGTAAGAATGAAAGTAATCTTTTCTAGCACTCTCTCCAATGATTAATACGTAATCCCTCAGAGGACCATCGCTTCGGCTGTCGCGCCACGATGTCGTGGTTGCAAATTTATTCAATTCCTTTAACTGTTCTTGCGCCTCCTTGTTGGCCTCACTATTTTTTTTTAGAAACTGTGTCGGTTCTACAGCAAGAATAAGGAGAGCAACGGTAAACAAGACGTACGTCTTATTTCTCCACGGCTTAATCGAAAGTTTTCTGGCTAGGAGATAAGTCAAAAAAGCCAAAGCCAGAATTAAAAGAGACCTTTTGTATTCTTTAAGAGGAACCAAACTTAGAAATTCACTCGTTTCAGAAAAATCTGTCGCAAGAAACGAAATAAAAGATTGATAATCAGGGGCTCCGTATACGGCCGCAATGGGAGAGTACAAGGCCGAAAAAACGCAAATTGGGAATACAAATAACCAAAACGAAATTTTTGAACATATGAAGAAAGATAGGAAAACAGCAAACAACAAGGTCGAGAACCTAAAACTTAAGGAATCTCTGCACAAAAGATGGGTGATATGCTAATTAGCACACTACCGAAAAGTGTGACTATGAAGATTAAAGCCCCCACATTCGCTGATTTATTTGCAGAAACCTCA
>ENA-UERY01001695-UERY01001695.1-human-gut-metagenome-genome-assembly--contig:-NODE-1695-length-12790-cov-3.349170_pt1 | contig 12790 bp, 11 predicted proteins | sample MGYA00242989_ERZ507990 | MGnify/ENA primary metagenome ERZ507990 (study PRJEB26167, sample SAMN06115529) | human gut metagenome | host: Homo sapiens | place: China:Fujian | collected 2015-08-26...
GCACCTCATGATGGCCCAGAACCCCATCTACCTCATCACAGGAGAATGACATGATACAGTTTCTGCTGGCGGCGCCCTGCTCGGGCAGCGGCAAGACCACCATGACCTGCGCCCTGCTCATGGCTCTCAAACGGCGGGGCTGTGCGCCCTGCGCCTTCAAGAGCGGGCCGGACTACATCGACCCCATGTTCCACCGGGCCGTGCTGGGGGTGGAGAGCCACAATTTGGATTTATTCTTTTCCTCCCCGGAGACGGTGCGCGGCCTCTACGCCAGCGGCGCGGCGGGCCATGGTGCCGCCGTCTGTGAGGGAGCCATGGGCTTTTACGATGGCCTGAGCGGTACCAGCACCACGGCCAGCGCCTGGCAGGTGGCGGATACATTGAATCTGCCCGTGCTGCTGGTGGTGCGGCCCAAGGGGGCCAGCCTGACCTTGGCGGCCCAGATCAAAGGCCTGCAGAGCTTCCGCGCTCCCAGCCATTTAGCGGGCATTTTGCTCAATGACTGCAAGCCCGGTTTGTACAAGATGCTGGCCCCCATGCTGGAAGCGGAGACCGGCCTGCCGGTAGCGGGTTTCCTGCCCCCGGTGCCGGAGGCCGCCATCGGGAGCCGCCATCTGGGCCTTTACACGGCCGGGGAAGTAGCGGACTTACAGCAGAAGATTGCCCTGCTGGCACAGGCTGCCGAAGAAAATATCCATTGGGAAAAACTGCTTTCCCTCTGTGAGCAGCCTGCCCCGGCAGCAGTGCGGATCAAACAGGAACACAAAAAACAGTGTGTCAAAATCGCGGTGGCGCAGGACGAAGCGTTCTGCTTCACCTATGCCGAGACGCTGGAAGCGCTGGAAGCAGCCGGGGCCGAGCTGGTCCCGTTCAGTCCCATCCGGGACGCGGGCCTGCCCGAGGGGATCAGCGGGCTTTACCTGCCCGGCGGCTACCCGGAGCTGTATGCCGGGCAGTTGAGCGCGAATCGCTCCATGCTGGCCTCTGTGCGCCGGGCTGTGGAGCGCGGTCTGCCCACGGTGGCCGAGTGCGGGGGCTTTCTCTATCTGGGCCAGAGCCTGGAGGATGCCAACGGGGAACGCTGGCCCATGGCGGGTGTCCTGCCGGGGCAGGGCTTCCGGGTGGGGCGGCTGGTGCGGTTTGGATACGCGGCATTGACTGCCCACGCCGACAGTATGCTGTTCCGCGCCGGGGAGCGTCTGCCGGTGCACGAGTTCCACCACTGGGATTCCACAGACAACGGCACCGGCTTTACCGCCGCAAAGCCCAACGGGAAGCAGTGGGACTGCGGCTTTGCAAATGAGCATTTCTATGCGGGCTTCCCGCATTTATATTGGGCGGGCACGGCCCTGCCCCGGCGGTTCGTGGATGCCGCCGCACACTATCATCAAGAGGAACAGGATCAATGACAGAGCTTGAACTGAAACAGCTTCTTTCCAGGATCACCCGGCCGGACGAGACCGCACGCACCGCCGCCCATGCCCACTGGGCCAGCCTGGCCAAGCCGCTGGGCGGGCTGGGCATGCTGGAGACCATGCTGGAGGATGCCGCCGCCCTGACCGGCACGGCAGAGCTGGCGTTTTCCCGCCGGGCCGTGCTGGTGCTCTGCGCCGACAACGGCGTGGTGGCGCAGGGCGTGAGCCAGACGGACCAGAGCGTGACCCGGGCCGTGGCCGAGAACCTTGCCGCCCGGCGCACCAGTGTCTGCCAGATGGCAAAAACGGCCCGCTGCGAAGTGGTGCCTGTGGACCTTGGCATGGCCGGGGAGCCGGTGCCCGGGGTGAAGAACTGCCGCATTGCCGCCGGGACGGCGGATTTCACCACCGGCCCTGCCATGACCCGTCAGCAGGCGGTGGATGCCATTGCGGCGGGCATGGGGCTTGTCCGGGCGCAGAAGGCGGCGGGGGTGCAGCTGCTGGCCACGGGGGAGATGGGCATTGGCAACACCACCACCTCCAGCGCCGTGGCCGCTGTTCTGCTGGGTCAGCCCGTGGAGCGGATGACAGGCCGGGGCGCGGGCCTTTCGGATGCAGGGCTTGCCCGCAAGCTGGATGCCATCCGGCGGGGCATTGCGCGGAATCAGCCCGATGCCGCCGACCCGCTGGACGTGCTTTCCAAGCTGGGCGGGTTCGACATCGCCGGGCTGTGCGGTGTTTTTCTGGGCGGCGCGCTGGAAGGCCTGCCCGTGCTGATGGATGGCTTCATCAGCGGGGTGGCGGCTCTGTGCGCTGTGCGGCTCTGCCCCGCTGCGGAAAAGGCCGTGTTTGCCAGCCACTGCTCCACCGAACCGGCTGCAAGGCTGGTGTTGGAAGCGCTGGGCAAAGCGCCCCTGCTCACCGCCGGGCTCCATCTCGGCGAGGGCACCGGAGCGGTGGCAAGCATCCCGCTGTGGGATATGGCGCTGGCCGTTTACTGCGATTGCTATTCCTTCACGGAGGGCGGTATCACGCCGTACACCCCCCAATGCTGACGCTGGTATTGGGCGGTGCCGCCAGCGGCAAGAGCGGGTATGCCGAGAGCCTGGTGCTGAAAACCGCGCTCCCGCGCTATTACATCGCCACCATGCAGGTGTGGGATGCCGAGTGCGCCGCCCGGGTGGAAAAGCACCGGAGGATGCGGGCAGCAAAGCAGTTTGAGACCGTGGAGTGTCCCCTGCATCTGGAGAACATCCGTCTGCCTGCCCGGGGAACTGCGCTGTTGGAGGATCTGGGCAACCTGACCGCCAACGAACTCTACGACCCCGCCGGGGCGGGAGAAAATGCGGCTTCGGCCATTTTGGAAGGACTGGACCAATTGGCCGGACAATGCGCGCACCTCATCGTGGTCTCCAACGAGGTGTTCAGCGGCGGTGCCGACTATGCAGGCGACACCGGGCGCTACCTGAAAGCGCTGGCGCAGGTGAACAATGCCCTTGCCGCCCGGGCTGACCATGTGGTGCGGGTGGTGTGCGGCATCCCGGTCTATTATAAAGGAGTGGAAAAATGATTGGATTGCAGACCATTGCAGTGGCCTTTGCCATGTTTTCGGCCCTGCCGGTGCCGCAGTTCGCGTGGAACCAGAAAAACATGCGGTATGCCATGTGTGCCTTCCCGCTCATCGGGGCGGTCATTGGCGGGCTGTGGTGCCTGTGCGGCGCTCTGCCCCTGCCGATGCCTGCAAAAGCGGCGGGGTTCTGCCTGATCCCGGTCTGGGTCACGGGCGGCATCCATCTGGATGGCTATGCCGACACCTGCGATGCCCTTTCCAGCTATGGCGACCGGGAAAAGAAGCTGGAGATCCTCAAAGACCCCCACTGCGGTGCCTTTGCGGTGATCCGGCTGTGCAGTTATTTTGCGGCCTACCTTGCCCTTTGCGCCTGCGTGGACTTTACGCCTCGGGTGGGCCTGTGCTGGACACTGGCCCTTGTGCTGGAACGGGCCCTCTCGGGCCTGGCCGTGGCATCATTCCCGATGGCAAAGAACACCGGCCTTGCCCACACCTTTGCCACGGCGGCGGATCAGACCACCGTCCGCCGGGTGCTGATGGCGTTGGCCGCTCTGCTCAGCGCCGCCCTGCTGGCACTGGGCGGCTGGGCGCTGGTGCTGGCGGCGTTTCTGGTGTTTGCACGCTACCATGTTGTTTCGGACAAGCAGTTTGGCGGCATCACCGGCGATCTGGCCGGGTGGTTTTTGCAGAAAGCCGAGCTGTGGATGCTGGCGGCGCTGTGTGCCTGCCAGTGGGGAGGACTGTTATGATCTTTATCACCGGGCCGCTGTACAGCGGCAAGCGCACCTTTGCCCAGCGCCTGCCCGGCACCCGCATTGCGGAGGCGCAGGCCCTGGCAGCAGAGGCCGAGGATCTGGAAAAGCTTGCGGAGGAGCTCTCCGCTTATGATATCGTGATGGCCACCGAGGTGGGCGGCGGCGTGGTGCCCATGGACGCAGGGGAGCGGGCCGCCCGGGAAGCTGCCGGGCGGCTGGCCTGCCTGCTGGCGGCCCGGGCCGGGTGCGTGGTGCAGATGTTCTGCGGTATCCCCACAGTATTGAAAGGAGAACTGCCCCCATGCTGATCTATCTTCTGCGCCATGGCCTGACGGCCTACAACGCCGAAAAGCGCTATCAGGGCCAGCGGGATATCCCCCTGAGCCACGCGGGCCGCGCCCAGCTGCGGGAGGCTGACCTTCGGCCGGAAACAGTCTATATCACCCCGCTCTGCCGCACCCGGCAGACCGCTGAGGTGCTCTTCCCGGGTGCAAGGCTCGTGGAGGTGAAAGACCTGCAGGAGATGTGCTTCGGCAGCTTTGAGGGCCGCAATTTCATTGAGATGGAGCACGACCCGGATTATCTGGCCTGGGTGAACGCCAACTGCGAAAGCCCCTGCCCGGACGGCGAGACCAAGGCTGTCTTTTCGGAGCGGGTGTGCAGGGCCTTTGCCGCACTGGTGGACAGGGCCCTTGCCGAAGGGGAAGAGACACTGGTCATTCTGGCCCACGGCGGCACCCAGATGGCTGCCATGGAGCGCTACGCCCTGCCCCATGCGGATTATTACCACTGGTGCGCCCCCAATGCGGGCGGTTACGTTCTGGATGCAGGAGATTGGGCGGAGCAGCGGGTGCTGCACCTGCTGAAAACTGTGCAGTACACAAAGGAGGATGCCCGATGATCGAATACGCAGTACTCGGCGGTTTTGTGCTGGACTGCCTCTTCGGCGACCCGGCTTGGCTGCCCCACCCGGTGGTGTACATGGGTAAGGCCATCTCGGCGCTGGAAAAGCGCCTGCGGGCCCGCCTGCCCAAAACGCCTCAGGGGGAACTGCTGGGCGGGGCCATTGTGGCCTTCTGCCTGCCGGTGGGTACCTTTCTGCTGACGAGTCTTGTCTGCCTGGGAGCTGCCCGTGTCAGCCCGTGGCTGGGGCTGGCCGTCCAGATGTTCTGGTGCGGGCAGGCACTGGCCGCAAAGGGGCTGGCGCAGGAGAGCACCAATGTCTACCGGGAACTGGTCAAGCCCGACCTGCCTGCCGCCCGCAGGGCGGTCAGCCGCATCGTGGGGCGGGACACCCAGGATCTGACGCTGGAGGGGGTGACCAGAGCCGCTGTGGAGACGGTGGCCGAAAACGCCAGCGACGGCGTGATCGCACCCCTGTTCTATATGCTCATCGGCGGGGCACCGCTGGCCCTGACCTACAAGGCCATCAACACGATGGACAGTATGCTGGGCTACAAAAACGAAAAATACCTCTACTTTGGCCGCATCCCGGCCAAGCTGGACGATGCGGCAAATTACCTTCCCAGCCGCCTTGCCGCCCTGCTGTGGGTGGCTGCCGCGGCCTTTACGCACAATGACGCAAAAGGGGCGTGGAAGATCTGGCGGAGGGACCGCCGCAACCACGCCAGCCCCAACAGCGCCCAGACCGAGAGCGCCTGCGCCGGTGCGCTGGGGGTGCAGCTGGCCGGGCCCGCCTATTACTTTGGCGAATACTACGCCAAGCCCACCATCGGCGATCCGCTGCGTCCCATTGAACCGGAGGATATCCTGCGTGCCAACCAGATGATGTACGTGGCAAGCGCCTTTGCACTGGCGTGGGGCGTGGCAATACGGGCTATTTTGTAACGACCTCGCCCTCTCAGTCATGCCTTGCATGACAGCTCCCCCAAAGGGGGAGCCAAGAGCTGGGATCCAGAACCATCCAGGAAAAGGAGAACGAAGATGCAACTAGTACATGGCGGCGATTGGGCCGGGTATCGGGCCGAGTTCGGGCGGGATGCGCTGGATTTTTCGGCCAACGTCAGCCCGCTGGGCCTGCCGGAAGGGGTGGCCCGGGCCATCACGGCGGCATTGCCCACGGCGGACCGCTACCCCGACCCCCTGTGCCGGGAGCTGCGGGCAAGGCTGGCGCTCCATGAGGGGGTGCCGGCGGAGCAGATTCTCTGCGGCAATGGGGCGGCAGACCTTATCTTCCGGCTGGTCTGGGCCAAAAAGCCCCGCCGGGCGCTGGTCACCGCACCCACCTTTGCGGAGTATGCCACTGCTTTGGAAAGTGTCGGCTGCACGGTGGAACGCTTCTTTTTGCGGGAGCAAGAGGACTTTGCGGTTACGGATGCGTTCTGTGCGGCCATCCGCCCGGAGGTGGACACGGTGTTCCTCTGCCAGCCCAACAACCCCACCGGCCAGCTGACGGCCCTGCCGCTGGTGGAGCAGATCCTCCACCGCTGCGCGGCGTGCGGCACCCTGCTGGTGGTGGACGAATGCTTCCTCGATTTCCTGCCCGACCATGCCCTGCACACGGCAAAAGGTCTGCTGGGGGAGGGGAATCTGGTCATCCTGAAAGCCTTTACCAAGCTTTATGGCATGGCGGGCGTGCGGCTGGGCTATGCCCTGAGTGCCGACACGGCGCTGCTGGAACAGATGCAGGCCTGCGGCCAGCCCTGGGGCGTGTCCAGTCTGGCGCAGGCGGCAGGTCTTGCCGCACTGGAGGAGACAGCGTATGTGGAAAATGTCCGGGCCCTCATTGCCGAACAGCGGCCCCGCCTGACGGCCGGGCTGCGGGCGCTGGGCCTGCGGGTGCTGGACGGCAGAGCAAATTACCTGCTGTTTCAGGCCCCGGAGACGCTGGGAGAAGCCCTGCGGCAAAGAGGCGCTGTGCTGCGCAGCTGTGCGAACTACCCCGGGCTTGGCCCCGGCTGGTACCGCACCGCTGTGCGCACCGGGCCTGAAAACGAACAGCTTTTGAAACTTTTTGCGGAGGTGCTGGAATGAGCAAGGCAAAGTGCATCATGGTGCAGGGAACCATGAGCGGTGCAGGCAAAAGCCTGCTGTGCGCCGCCCTCTGCCGCATTTTTGCGCAGGACGGTTACCGTGTGGCTCCCTTTAAAAGTCAGAACATGGCGCTGAACAGCTTTGTCACCCGGGATGGGCTGGAAATGGGCCGGGCACAGGTGGTGCAGGCGCAGGCCGCAGGCATCGAGCCGGATGTGCGGATGAACCCCATCCTGCTCAAGCCCAGCAGTGACGTGGGCAGTCAGGTCATCGTGAACGGTGAGGTGCGGGGCCAGATGTCCGCTGCCGCCTACTTCAAAATGAAAAGAGCGCTCATCCCGGAGATCCTCTCGGCCTACAACAGTCTGGCCGAAACCGTGGACATCATCGTCATCGAGGGGGCCGGAAGCCCGGCGGAGATCAACCTGAAGGCAGACGATATCGTCAACATGGGCCTTGCCCGGCTGGTGGATGCCCCCGTTCTGCTGGCGGGAGACATCGACCGGGGCGGTGTGTTTGCCCAGCTGTACGGCACGGTGGCGCTGTTGGAGCCGGAGGAGCGCGCCCGCATCAAGGGGCTGCTCATCAATAAATTCCGCGGCGATGTGGAGATCCTGCGCCCCGGCCTTGCTATGCTGGAAGAAAAAACGCAGCTGCCGGTGCTGGGGGTCGTGCCCTACCTGAAGGTGGACATTGAGGACGAGGATTCCCTTTCCACCCGGCTGGATGCGGGCAAAACGGTCCACCCGCTGGATGCGGCCATCCTCCGCCTGCCGCACATCTCCAACTTTACCGATTTCATGCCGCTGGAGCAGCACCCGCTGCTGGGCGTGCGGTATGTGCAGAATACCCGCCAGCTGGGCACACCGGATCTCATCATCCTGCCCGGCACCAAGAACACGGTGGATGACCTGCTCTGGCTGCGGCAGTCCGGGCTGGAAGCAGCCCTGTTGAAGCTGGCGGCCAACGGCACGCCGGTGCTGGGGGTCTGCGGCGGGTATCAGATGCTGGGCGAGATGCTGGCCGACCCTGAAGGTACGGAGAGCGGTACGGCGCAGACTGTGCGGGGGCTGGGGCTGCTGCCCACCCGCACGGTCTTTACCGGCCAGAAGCACCGCACCCAGGACACTGCCGCCGTGACCGCCGCCCCCTTTGCGGGTGCGGCCCTGACCGGATATCAGATCCACACCGGCCGCACCGAGGTGCAGGGCGTGCCCTTCTGCACACTGGCAGACGGCACACCCGAGGGCTGCGTGCAGGACAATGTGTTCGGTACCTACCTGCACGGCCTGTTTGATACCGGGGAGCTTACCGAGAAGCTGGTGGCCCTGCTCTGCCGGCGCAAGGGCATTGCGCCGGACAGTGCCGCCCTCATCCCGATGGAGCAGTACCGCCAGCAGCAGTTTGACCTGCTGGCCGATGGCGTGCGCGGCGCGCTGGATCTGGATGCCGTTTACGCGGCCATGGGGTTGGAGAACCCGCGGAGGAATGCACAATGATCCCACAACATCATCTGCCCGCCGACATTGAGCGGACAAGCCTTTCCATCATCACGGCAGAGCTGGAAGCGTTGGGCCTGACCCCGCCGCCCGAGACTGCCGCTGTGGTCAAGCGGGTCATCCACACCACCGCCGACTTTGACTATGCGAAAAATCTGCGCTTCACGCCGGGGGCTGTGGCAGCAGGTGTGGCCGCCCTGCGGGCCGGGACTCCCATCATCACCGACACCAACATGGCGCTTTCGGGCATTTCCAAGCCTGCCCTTGCCCGGCTGGGCGGCAGTGCCCTCTGCTACATGGCGGACCCTGAGGTGGCGCGGATCGCAGCCGAGACCGGAACCACCCGGGCAGTGGCTTCCATGCACCGCGCGGCGCAGGAGCACCCCGGGGCCATTCTTGCGGTGGGCAATGCCCCCACCGCCCTGCTGACCATTGCGGAAGAGATCGAGGCCGGGCTGCGGCCTGCTCTGGTCATTGCCGTGCCGGTGGGGTTTGTGAATGTGGTGGAAAGCAAGGAAGCGCTGTTTGCCGCCTGTGCAGCCCACGGCGTGCCTGCCATCGCGGCCATGGGCCGCAAGGGCGGAAGCACCGTGGCCGCCGCAGTCTGCAACGCCCTGGTCTACTCTGCCGCCGAGATGCAGGACCCTGCGGCGAGAGGGTGGAAATAGGGCGGAACCGGTGAAAACGCCCCTTTTTACGCTTTTGCTTGACTTTTTGGCAGAAACAAGGTATCGTTTATCTGTATGACGATTGATATATGAGTGGAAGCTTTGCGTGAAAAAGGAAGCATTATGGCACAGACGATTTTAGAAGAAAAGAAAAAATCACGACTGATGACAGAGGGCAGCATCTGGAAGAGCATCCTGCTCTTCTCGGTGCCGCTGATCCTTGGCAACATGCTGCAGCAGCTGTACAACACCGCCGATTCCATCATTGTGGGCAACTTTGTGGGCAGCAACGCGCTGGCAGCCGTCGGCTCCAGCGGCTCGCCCATCTTCCTGCTCATCGGGTTCAGCCAGGGCATTGCCGTGGGTGCCGGTGTCGTGGTGTCCCAGTTTCTGGGAGCCAAGGACAGGGAGGGCGCGCACACTGCGGTGCACACCTCGCTGGCCCTTTCGGCCATTCTGGGTGCGATCCTGACCGTGTGCGGCGTTGCCGTCAGCCGTGCCCTGCTCACCGCCATGAACACCCCCGCAGAGGTGCTGGAGGATGCAGTGCTCTATATACGGCTCTATTTTGGCGGCGTGCTGTTCAGCGTGGTGTATAACATGGCAGCCGGTATCCTGAACGCTGCCGGCAACTCCAAGCGGAGCCTGCTCTACCTGGGCGTTGCCTCTGTCACCAACATCGTCCTCGACCTTGTCCTGATCGCCGGATGCAGGATGGGCGTGGCCGGTGCGGCCATTGCCACCGATATCAGCCAGCTGGTGTCCTGTGTGCTCTCCCTGCGTTTTCTGATGCGGGTGGAGGACGATTACCGCGTGACAGCAAAGGAAGTGCGCGTGCACAAAAAGATGGCGGTCCGCATCATCAAGGTGGGCCTGCCCACCGGTATCCAGAATATGGTCATCTCCCTTTCCAATGTGCTGGTGCAGGTCAGCGTCAACGGCTATGGTGCCGCTGCCATGGCAGGCTTTGCCGCCTATATGAAGGTGGATGGCTTCAACATTCTGCCTGTGCTGAGCTTCGGCATGGCGGCCACCACCTTTGTGGGCCAGAACTTTGGTGCGGGCAAGATCGACCGTGTCAAAAAGGGCACCTTTGTCACCCTGGGGATGTGCATCGTTTACACCATCCTGACCGGCATCCTGCTGCTCGCCTTCCAGGACCCCATCATGCACCTGTTCACCGGCGATGAAACGGTCATTGCCTACGGCAAGATCTGTATGCTCTATTTCTGCCCCTTCTACTGGATGCTGGGCATCCTGCAGGGCCTTGCCGGTACGGTGCGCGGCACCGGGAAGAGCGTGCCGCCCATGGTGGTGCTGCTGATCTCCCTGTGCCTGTTCCGCATCGTCTGGATCCAGTTTGCCCTGCCCCTGTTTGCAGGCATTGAGGGTGTGCTGCTGGTCTACCCGGTGTCCTGGGCTGTGGGTGCAGTGTTGATGGTGCTCTACGCCTGGAAGGGCAAATGGATGCAGCTGCCGGAAGCAATTTCGTAAATCAAGCGTACCCGATCCCCCGGTGGAAGTGCATTTTATACAAAAAGTAACGTATGAATGCATAAAATATTCGGGGGGGGGGGGGCTAAAAAATCTGCGAAAATCAGTTAATTTCTGCCGAAAAATGCCGTATACTGAATTATAGTTTCAAATCGAACGACAAACTTCGGCAAAAGGGGCTGATAAGATGGAGTGCACGCAGGCAGACGCCTTTGAACAGTATATTCGGAATCTGCGCGTTGTGCGCTCGATCTCCCGGCCCAGCTTTCCGGAGGGCAAAGCTCCCGCTGCCGTGCTGGAAGAGATCCAGACCAACGCGCTGAGATGCAACGCCCTGATGCGGCAGAATGAGGCACTGCTGGCGCAGTTTGTCTACGACCGCGACCCTGCCTCCCTGATCGAAACGGATATCCAGGGACTGAGTGCCTTTGCGGGCAGGCTGTTCAACTACGCGAACAGCGAGGATATGGGCGTGGCGTTCAAGGTGCATCAGCTGCTGCTGGCAGCGGCCCGCAGCCGGGAAGACGTGCCCATGATCGTCAGGGAACTGTACTACACGGGCATCACCCTGCATTATATGAACGTCCGGGATGAGGGAACTGGCATCAACCTGTTGGGCGATGCGATCCAGGTCTATTTTACGGAAGCTGCTGAATCCATGTCACGGTATGAACAGCTGGACAGGAATACCCGGCAGTATCTCATCCGCTGTGTGGGCAACACCCGGCTGGGGATGTCCCGCGGCACCCATGCGGAAAGCTGCCGGTATCTGGAGCGGTTCCGCCGCGCAATGGAGGTCATCCAGTCTGCGCATTACCATGCACTGGACCCGGAGTTCCCCTGGGAAAGCTACATCTATTCCATGCACATGGATCGCATGACCCTGCTGACCCACCTGCGGCAGGAGGAGGATCCCGAGGTGGCGCGGCAGGTGCTGGAATCGGCGGAATACATCTGGACGCACAAGAAGAAACACAAGGGCCCGGATGCACGCCTGCAGAACTGGCGGGTGCCCTATTTTTACGCCGCTGCCCGCTACCATGCCGGGGTGGGCAGCCTGGAAGACGTGGTCAAGATCCTTCTGGAATCGGCGGGAAGCGTGGCGCAGGATGATTATTCTGCCGAGGCCATCAACCGGAAGCTGGTTCTGGCGGCCTATCTTTCGGTCTATGCAGAACGTCTGGACGAGGCGGGAGCACAGAGGTATCGTGCAACCGTGGAGCAGGTACGCCGTTCTGCGTATCAGTATCTGGAACAGATGCCGGCCAGCCAGTATCCCCGTGTGGTAAACTCTGCCGCCTGGGAGTTGAGCAAGATCAGTTCCAGCTCAGATGAAACGGCGAACCGCCGGATGCTGGGCAGTATCCTGGCCGGGCACAAGCCGACCTATGTCCACTCGCTGATGGTGGCAGAGCTGACCCGTGCCCTGCTGCGGCGGCAGATCGAGACAAGGCCCGAAACACTGGTTGGCCTGCTGGGCTGCAGGAGCGCGGCCGAGGTGCAGGCCCGGCGGGAAGAGTTCTGCCAGACGGCCTATGAGTGCGGCCTGTACCACGACCTTGGCAAGTGTGCTGTTCTGATGTACATCGACAACAACGCCCGCCGCCTGCTGGATGAGGAGTTTTTCTGCATCCAGAGCCACCCAAGGACCGGCGCTGCCATTCTGAATAGAATGGGCTGCGGAAGAACGCTGGCCCCGGCGGCACTCTATCACCACTGCTATTACAACGGCAAGGGCGGCTATCCCAATGATGTACCCTCCTGCCCGGAGGAGATCAAGGGGATCGTGGATGCGCTGAGCGTGGCAGACTCGCTGGATGCCGCCACCGATAATATCGGTCGGTGTTACAACCTTGCCAAGCCCTTCCACGCTCTGCTGGAAGAGCTGCGGGCCCAGAGCGGCACCCGCTATGCGCCCAATGTGGTCGCCCTGTTCGAGGATGAGCGTTTCTGCCAGCAGCTGGCAGAGAACACGGATGCCGAGCGCAAAAGGGTGTATCTGCAGGTGTATCACGCCGGAAGTGAAGAAAAATAAACGACCCTCTCTATCATTGCTTCGCAGTGCCACCTCCCACAAAAGGGAGCGGGCATACGTCAGCGTGATAGAGAGGGTCATTCTTTTTGTTTAAGTCAGGATGAAGCTTTCCCAGTCCACCCTGCCGGTGCAGTTCAGCCGGGGTACTTAGCCACTTCCAACAATTCCTCCGCCCGGCGGACCTGTTCTGCCGTAGGGGGAACAGCATCGGGCAGGGGATAGGAGATGCCCAGCTTCTGCCACTTGAACAGCCCCAGCGTGTGGTAGGGGAGAACCTCCACCCGCTGCACCGTTTTCAGGCTGCGGATGAAATCTGCGGTCCTGCGCAGGCCCTCCTCGTCATCGGTGAGGCCGGGCACC
>ENA-UERY01001701-UERY01001701.1-human-gut-metagenome-genome-assembly--contig:-NODE-1701-length-12751-cov-3.871075_pt1 | contig 12751 bp, 10 predicted proteins | sample MGYA00242989_ERZ507990 | MGnify/ENA primary metagenome ERZ507990 (study PRJEB26167, sample SAMN06115529) | human gut metagenome | host: Homo sapiens | place: China:Fujian | collected 2015-08-26...
ACCGTTCACGATGCCCTCCACCTCGGTGATGACGTTGGCAGCCAGGCACTGGTGCATGGGGGTGATGATGGGGGTGCCGCCGCCCACGGAGGCCTCGAACAGGAAGGCACAGTTGTGGGCCTTGGCCAGCGCCAGCAGCTCCGCGCCGTAGGTGGCCACCATCTCCTTGTTGGAGGTGCACACGCTGCGGCCGCTCTCGAGGCAGGCCTTGACATAGGGGTATGCAAAGCGGGTGCCGCCAATGGTCTCCACCACCACCCGGATCTCCGGGTCTTCCAGAATGGTATCGAAGTTCTTGATGAAGAGGTTTGCTGCCGGATGAGCGGAGAAATCCTTGGGGTCAAGGATGTACTTGACCTCTACCGGCTCACCGGCCCGGCGGGAAACACCGGCGGCGTTGCGGCACAGCACCTCGTACACGCCGCTGCCCACCGTGCCAAAGCCTAAAATCGCGATCTTTGCCATAGTTCAACCCTCGTTCCTATTTCCTCACTGTTTTGGTGCCCTTACAGGTTATACCCGCAGTGCACGCCCACCACCATGCGCTGGCGGCTCAGCCGCTCCGTCAGCTCCTCAGGGGTCATCTGCATGGTATCGGTGCGGATGGTAACGGCAACCAGCGCAGCGCCGTTTTCCGGCGTGGACTGGTTGATGGTGACGATGCTTGCCCCGGCTGCGCTGATGCCCGCCAGCAGGCTTTGCAGCGCGCCTGTTTCATCCCGGAGCGTTGCCATTACGGTCACGACCTCGCGGCCATTTTCGGAATCAAAGATGCAGTCCTTATATTTATAAAAAGCACTGCGCGAAAGGTCCACACTGCGGGTGGCAGCCGAGATGCTGCGCACTTCCCCGCTTGCCAGAAGCTCCTTGGCCTTGACCACTTTCAGGAAGACCTCGGGCAGGACCTCCGCGTCCACCAGATAAAAACGGCGTTCCAACTTGTTCACCTCACAAACACAAGTGTTCTTACAGGGAATATAATAGCATCCGGCCCCCTGCATTGCAAGAGACCGGATGTTTTTTTGTCAGATTATCCAGTTTTGAAGCGTGAAGTGGCAAACTGTCGCAACGGAATTGAAAAAGTGTGACTTTTAATAAGAGCTGGCCTTGTGCCCTCTCCGTCATCCCTGCGGGATGCCACCTCTCCCAAAGGGAGAGGCTTTGGCAAAGAGGATGAGCTTTACGCCATGCCAAGGGCTCTCCCTTCGGGAGAGCTGTCGAGCGCAGCGAGACTGAGAGGGCCGTCTGGAAGGGCACGCCGGTTCAATCCGTATCCATCCCGGTGGTGTCCTGACCCACAACGGGGGCGGTGTCCGCGCTCTGGGCTGCGGCCACGCCGCTGCTGTGGGAGTAGTTGCAGGTATCGGGCAGGTCATCGGCACGGTAGTAGCCGGTGGCGCGGCTGGGGCAGTTGGCCCCGGCCAGCAGGCCGCTCTGGGTGCAGTAGGCGCGCTCCACCACGCCGTCGCTGGTGGGGAATGCCTTATAGGGCAGGTTTGCCTGCACCTGCTCCATATAGGCCTTCCACGCCATGACACAGGTGCGGGTCTTGGCCTGCTGCTTGCCCAGGGTGTTGGTCATATCGTAAGGCGCGTCGTAGCCCCACCAGACAGCGGTGACGTAGTAGGGCGTGCCGCCCACGAACCACAGATCTTTTTCGTCGCTGGCGGTACCGGTCTTACCAAAGGACTCCATGCCGCTGGAGTTGGGGTAGCGGCCGCTGGCGGTGCCCACGTTGGAGTAGAGCACGTTCTTGAGCAGACGGTTCATAATATAGGCTGTCTGCGGAGTCAGGGCCTGATAGCTGGTGGCGTTGTTTTCCAGGTAGATGTTGCCGTCCCGGTCCAGCACACGGGTGTACAGGTGCGGGGTGGTGTACCCGCCATCATAGAAGATCTGGAAGGCTGCGGCCAGCGCCGTGGGGGTCACGCCGTGGGTCTGGCTGCCCATGACCATCTGGGCAAGGCCCACGTCGTTGGCGGGGTCCAGGGTGGTCAGCTGCAGGGTGTTGTAGGCAAAGTTGAAGATGTTGCTTGCGCCCACCAGGTCGCCCACCCGGATGGCGATGGTGTTCAGGGAGCGGGCCAGACCGTTCCACAGGGGCAGGTCGCTGCCGTCGCCATAATTGCCGCCGTAGTTGCGGGGCCAGCTGCTTGTCGGAAAGGCCCATCAGGCCGTTCTTGCGGCAGTAGTCCTCATCCCGGATGACCATGTCCTGCTTCTGGTACAGGGGCGAGTTGTTGAGCATGGTGGACCAGTTCACCAGCCCGTACTCCACGCCCAGCGCGTACGCGCCGATGGGCTTGATGGTGGAGCCGGTCTGCCGGGTCACACTGTAAGCACGGTTCAGGGAAAGGCTCTTGGTCTTTTCGCCCAGACCGCCCACCATGGCCAGCACATTGCCGTCATAGTCCAGCGTGACCATGGCCGCCTGGGTGCGGACATTGCGGTAGTAGTACACGGTGCCGTCGTCGCCGGTGCGGGTCTTGGGGGTGCCGTCGGCGTTCATCACCTGCACGTCATCGTCCGAGATGCTGGTCACCTCTTCCTCATGCCAGCCGGCCGGGAAGTACGCGTCGCCCTCGTTGCGCATCAGGTTCTCCATGGCCGTCTGCATCTTGGGGTTGACGGTGGCCTCGATGGTATAGCCGCCGGTGTAGAGCATGGACTGGGCCGTGGATTCGTCCACGCCCTCCTTGTCCATGATGTCGCGGACCACCTCGGTGAAGAGGGCATCGGTGAAGTAGCTGGTCACGGAGGAGGTCTTCTTGTTGGTGTCCTCCTCGGCCAGCACAAGGGGCTGGGCCGCACCGTTGCGGTAATCCTCCTCCGAGATAATGCCCTGCTGCCACATATTATACATGATGAAGTTGCGGCGGTGGATCAGGTTCTCGGGGTTGGTGTAGGGGTTGTAGTTGGTGGGGTTCTTGGTGATGGACGCGATGGTGGCGCACTCCCAGAGGGTGAGCTGGCTGACATCCTTATTAAAGTACTCGTTGGCTGCCGTCTGCACACCCTGAATGGTACCCGTGAAGCTGATGGTGTTGAGGTAAGCTTCCAAGATGGTCTCCTTGGAGTAGCTGCGGCTCAGGCAGAGGGCGCGGTAAATTTCGCGCAGCTTGCGCAGTGCACCCTCTATGCCGCTGGCGCTGTCATCGTCCGTCAGGTTCTTGATGAGCTGCTGCTCCAGCGTGGAAGCGCCCTGCTTGGAGCTGTAAATGGGCAGCAGATACTCGTTGATCATGGCACCGATGGTGCGCTTGAAGTTCACGCCCGGCTCGTTGTAGAAATCCTTGTCCTCAGTGCAGATGAACGCATACTGCAGATTGGTGGGGATCTGTTCCAGGTCTGCCCAGACCCGGTGGCTGTTGGAGGAGCGCAGGGTGGCATACTCCACCTGCGCGCCGGTGTCGGGGTCGGTGGCTACCACGGTGCTGGACTGGCTCAGCTCGATGTTGTCCAGGTCCAGCAGGTTGCCGTCGTTGGCCGTGGCCTGCACGGCGTAGTACACCGCCGCCACTGCCGCCAGGCTGCACACCATGATGCCCAGGCAGATGAGGGTAGCCAGCGTGCGGCCCAGCGCCCTGAGGATGGGGTGCTTCGCCTTTTCCCGGGGCTCCTTTGGCTCCCTGGGGGCACGCCCGCGCTTGGGCGGCTCTTCCCTGCGGCTGTTGCTCACATTCACTTTACGTCCCCCCGTGGGCTGCACGTCCGTGCGTGCAGCGCCCCGGTGGATCTTTCTCGATTCGTTTGAGATAAGGATCGCCTCCTGACGTGGTATCTTTACAACCCTCTTGGTCAAAGTCCTGCCATCTAAAAAGGGGGAAAACAGCCCTCTCAGTCTCGCTTCGCTCGCCAGCTCTCCCAAAGGGAGAGCCAATGCATCTGCAAGGGGAGCGGGTGCTGGAAGAACCCCACCGTCATCCCTACGGGATGCCACCGCCCCTAGTAGGGGCGGCCTTGGCAAAGAGGGTAAGCTTTGCGCCATGCCAAGGGCCCCCCTACTAGTGGGGGCTGTCGCCGCAGGCGACTGGGGGGTTGTACAGAGGAGCAGCTGCCCGGAAGCGATGCTGTGAAGTCTGCGGCTTGAGGGAAGCACTTCCTTCGTCCAACCTCTCAGTCACGGGCTAACGCCGTGACAGCTCCCCTGGTAGGGGAGCCTTTGGCAAAGAGATGAAGCTTTACGCCATGCCAAGCCCCCCTACTAGCGGGGCCTGCCGCCCCTGTTTCTAATCAGATACTGCTAGTATAGCACACTTTCCCCCGTAAAGTACAGCATCCCGGTGTGAAAATTGTGCGCTTCTGTCTCAGATGCAGTGTTTTTGCGCATACTACCGCTGGAAAGACCAACTGGAAAGGAGTGATTTTCTCCATGCGGAAAGTAGTTCTCTGCCTGTTTTACGCCCTGTGCGCCTTTGCCATCGCCTTCAGCCTGTTCTGGATGGCCCTGCCCCGGCTGGCGCTTCCCTCCCCTGCACCGGGAGCGGACAGCGCCGCCGGAACGCCGGTGCCCTCCGGGCCGAGCCTTGCGGCCCAGACTCTGCCCGACACCGGCCAGCCCACCCAATACCTGCTCCGGGACGAGGGCGGCATGGTGGCCGTCTACACCTGCGGGCCGGACGGTTCCCCCACCCGCCTTGCCCGGCAGACGGATATTTACGTCAACCTCCTGCCGGAAAATGACGCGCTGCGTGTCAAGCATGGAATGACAGTGACGGGAGATGCCGCCCTGCAGGAGGTGCTGGAGGACCTGGGCGGGTGAACCCCACCGTCATCCCTGCGGGATGCCACCTGTCCGGGTTGCGGCCCCCAGCGTGAACTTGACAAACCATCGCAAATCAACTATACTATGAACAGAAAGAGCGCTGACCACAATATGGCCAGCTCCACGTTCCCTTTTAAGTCAAAAAGATTGACCGCCGAGTTTGTGAGACTGGGGGCGGTCAATCTTTTTTGCTTTTATCGTTCTTCTCGTGAGAAATCTTCCAGCCAGCATCAAATGCGGCTTTCGCGACGGTGACAAGCAGAGCCAGCAGGCTGATCGAGCGCTCCCGGATACTTCTGATGAAGTGTGCGGGGGCGTTTTTTCGTGGAACTGGGGGCTTGTGGAGCGGGGGCAATCGTTCTATAATACAAGCTGTGAAATGAATCACAAAAGGGGTGGAACGTATGGACAAAAAACTGAACGAGGCCGTGGCGGCGCTGCGGCCCCAGATGGTGGCGGCGCTCCAGCGGCTGGTGCGCAGGCGCAGTGTGGAGGCCGACCCGCTGCCGGGCAAGCCCTTTGGCGAGGAGGTGGATGCCTGCTTTGCCGAGGCGCTGACCCTCTGCCATGAGCTGGGCTTTGAGACCACCGACATGGATCGGTACATCGGCTGGTGCGAGATCGGCACCGGGGACGAGATGGTGGCGGTGCTGGGGCATCTGGACGTGGTGCCCGAGGGCGAGGGCTGGCATCACCCGCCCTACGCCGCCGAGATCGAGGGCGGCAGGCTGTATGGCCGGGGAGCCATTGATGACAAAGGCCCGGTGGTGGCCAGCCTGTTCGCGCTGAAAGCCATCCGGGATCTGGGCATTCCGCTCAACCGCCGTGTCCGGCTGCTGTTCGGCCTGAACGAGGAGACCAACGACCGGGACGTGCTGTACTACAAGGCCCACGGCGGGGAGATCCCGGTGCTGGGCTTCACCCCGGACGGCGAGTATCCGCTCATCAACGGCGAAAAGGGCATCCTGAACGAGAGCTATGCCGTGCAGCTGCACCAGACCGGGGCCTGGCAGCTGAGCAGGGTGCAGGGCGGCGTGGCCGGCAATGTGGTGCCGGACTACGCCTGCGCTGCGCTGACCGCCCCGGCGGGGGCCTCCCTGCCGGAGGCAGAGCACATCACCGTGACGGCCATCCCCGGCGGCTATCAGGTGGAAGCGGTGGGCGTTTCGGCCCACGGCAGCCACCCGGAGCAGGGCGAAAACGCCATCGGGCGGCTGGTGTGCTACCTTGACCGGCTGCCGCTGGAGGGGGATGCAAAACAGGCCGTGCACTTTCTGGCCGAGAAGCTGGGCACCGACCCCTACGGCGAGCATCTGCTGGGCCACCGGCTGGAGGATGCGCTCTCCGGCCCCATGAGCTGCAACTGGGGGCTGATCGAGGGCGACGCGCAGCATCTGTGGGTCAAGCTGAACTACCGCTATCCCGTGACCATGGAGCGGGCGGACTGCCAGCCCGCTGTGCAGGCCGCCTTTGAGGCCGCAGGCTGGGCGCTGGATGGGCAGGTGCACAAGGAAAAGCTCTACTACCCTGCCGAGACCCCGCTGGTCAGCGCCCTGCTGGAGGTTTACCGGGATGCCACCGGCGACAATGCCCCGCCCAAGTGCATCGGCGGCGGCACCTACGCCAAGATGCTGCCCAATGTGGTGGCCTTTGGCCCCCTGTTCGCGGGTGACCCGGTCACAGAGCATCAGCCCGATGAATGCATCGATCTGGAACGTCTGGTGCAGAACGCCCAGATCATTGCAAACGCCATTGTCAAGCTGGCAAACCTGCCGCTGGAATAAGAAGGAGGACGGGACTATGAAGATCACACAGGTGCGGCTGGGCCGCATTTCCACCCCGCTGCGGGTGCCGTTCAAAACGGCACTGCGCACTGTGAACAGCGTTGAGGATGTTATCGTGGAGCTCCACACCGATACCGGTGCGGTGGGCTACGGCGAAGCACCCCCGACCGGTGTTATCACCGGCGACACCACCGGAGCCATCCTCGGTGCCATTCGGGATCATATCGCCCCTGCCCTGCTGGGCCGCGACCTTGATGAATTTGAGGATCTGACCGCCGCCGTGCAGAAGGCGCTTGTCCACAACACCAGCGCCAAGGCCGCTGTGGACATGGCCCTGTGGGATCTGCTGGGCCAGAAGTACAGCGCCCCTGTCTACCGGATGCTGGGCGGTGCCCGCAGGAACATCGTGACCGATATCACCATCAGTGTCAACCCGCCGGAGGAGATGGCCCGGGATGCCCGCACCGCCGTCCAGCGCGGCTACGACTGCCTGAAGGTCAAGGTAGGCATTGACCCGGAACTGGATGTGGCCCGCCTTGCCGCGGTGCGGCAGGCCGTGGGCCGGGACATCAAGCTCCGCATTGATGCCAATCAGGCCTGGAACGCCAAGCAGGCGGTCCGCATCCTGAACCAGATGCAGGAGAAGGGGCTGGACATTGAGTTCGTGGAGCAGCCCGTGCCCGCCGCAGACCTTGAGGGGATGCAGTATGTCACCCGCCATGCCGATGTGCCCGTGCTGGCCGACGAGAGCGTGTTCAGCCCGGCAGATGCCCTGCGGATCATGCAGACCGGCGCGGCCGACCTTGTGAACATCAAGCTGATGAAGTGCGGCGGCATCACCAATGCCCTGCGCATTGCCGCCGCCGCTGAGGTGTACGGCGTGGAGTGCATGATCGGCTGTATGCTGGAAGCCAAGATCTCGGTCAACGCCGCCGTGGAGCTGGCCTGCGCCAAGAAGATCATCACCAAGATCGACCTTGACGGCCCGGTGCTCTGCAGCGAGGACCACATCCTCGGCGGTGCCGTGTTTGACGAAAAGAACATCACCGTCTCCGACGCGCCTGGCATGGGCATTCAGGGCTTTGTGCCCGGCAAGGTGTCCTATCTCGACTAAAACAGGAACAGACCGCATCCCGAAACACACGGGGTGCGGTCTCTTTTTGTGAATCTGTATTTCATATACGGACAGTGAAAAAAGCTCGTGTCTGTATATGCTGAAATGAAAAACCAAAAAAGCGGGCAAAATCTTTGACTTTTTGGCCTGCGAGGCGTATAATCGTACTTGTTCCGTGTAGAGGAATGGGAAAACTGTACGCGATAGGCGCACAATCTGGATAGGGGAGTAGAAAAGTTATGAAAACATTGAAAGCGGTTGCGGCAAGGTACAACGCCACCAGCCTGATCCTGCGCATCGTCATCGGCCTTGCGGTCGGTGCGGTGCTGGCACTGGCGGTGCCCGGTGCGGGCTGGGTGGAAGAGTTCGGCAGCCTGTTCGTGGGTGCCCTGAAGGGCATTGCCCCGGTGCTGGTGTTCGTTATCGTGGCCAGTGCGCTGGCGCAGGGCACGTCCAGGCTGGACCGGCGCTTTGGCACGGTCATCTGGCTGTACATGCTCACCACCTTCCTGGCCGCCGCCATTGCGGTGGTGACCAGCTTCCTGTTCCCTCAGACCGTCGTTCTGGCTGAGGCGGCAGAATCCGAGGTGGTGCCCCAGGGTCTGGGCGAGGTGATGAACACCCTGCTCACCAACTTTGTGGCAAACCCCGTCAGCGCCCTGCTGAACGGCAATTACATCGGCATCCTGTTCTGGGCCTGCCTGTTCGGTCTGGCTATGAAGAGGTACGGCGCAGACAGCACCAAGCTGTTCCTGGCAAACACCGCGGATGCAGTTTCCCAGATCGTCCGCTGGATCATCAATCTGGCACCCTTCGGCATCATGGGCCTTGTGTACACCAACGTGTCCAGCAACGGCCTGTCCATCTTTACCCAGTACGGCAGGCTGCTGCTCCTGCTGGTGGGCACCATGCTCTTTATGGCACTGGTCGTCTCGCCCTTTATCATCTTTGTGTACCTGCACTGCAACCCGTATCCGCTGGTGTTCCGCTGCCTGCGTGAATCCGGCCTGACCGCCTTCTTCACCCGCAGCTCTGCCGCCAACATCCCGGTCAATATGGATCTGTGCGAAAAGCTGGGGCTGGATAAGGATATGTATTCCGTCTCCATCCCTCTGGGCGCTACCATCAATATGGATGGTGCCGCCATCACCATTACCATTATGACGCTGGCTGCGGCCAATACGCTGGGCATTCAGGTGTCCCTGCCCGCCGCCATCCTTCTTTCGGTGATGAGTGCTCTGGGTGCCTGCGGCGCTTCCGGCGTAGCTGGCGGCTCCCTGCTGCTGATCCCCATGGCCTGCTCCCTGTTCGGCATCTCCAATGATATCGCCATGCAGGTGGTCGGTGTCGGCTTTATCATCGGCGTGGTGCAGGATTCCGTGGAAACTGCCCTGAACTCTGCCGGTGACGTGGAATTTGCCGCCACTGCGGAATATCACCAGTGGCGCAGGGAGGGCAAGCCCCTGCCGGCGTTCCTGTGCAAGTGATGCAAAACTGAAATGGCTTTTCAAAGGCTGCTGTGCTGCTGGCACGGCGGCCTTTTTGTTTGGAACTTTTTTCTGGGCATTTTGCACAGGAAAGCCCTCGTCCTGTTGGAAGTTGACGGATTCTGACGGATTTTACACGATAAGAACTCTTTTTGTAGAAGAAATTCTGGGCAAAACGGAGAGAAAATCTGAAAAAACTTTCCAAACAAGGTTTCAATCGTCCATGTATACAAGAACTTTATTTTTCATAAAAAACGTTTTGTGCTAGTTGCGCAAAGAACGAAAGAACGTTAAAAATGTATCACTAAATTCATAGTTTGTTCATAGAATTTATAAAACGATTTCATAATTGAGTGGCATAATATGGCCATCCTCAGAGAGGGGAACAAAAGAACGAAGGGTTCTGAACGGTTCCGCTTTGAGGATGCAGGGAGATAGAGGCCCTGCCAAAAAACACAATGACATTTACCGATATACGGAGGATATTTATTATGATGAACAAGAACACTGCTATTCTGGACAACACTATGATGGACGCTTACCTGACTGTCACCGAGGGCGTGTCCGATAACTGCGGCATTGGCCTGGCTTTTGCAAGCCTGCTCGAGAGCGCAAAGAAGAACTTTGTCAACCAGAGCAACCGCCGCGCTGTCAATGCAAGCTTTGCCGGCTGATCTTCTCCCATTTGCCGGTTGAAGATTCTCCTTCTTTTTGTTACAGCTGCTGCCACACTGTAATATGAACTGAAAAGCCCGGAACCACCTGCCGCCATAGCAGGTACGGTTCCGGGCTTTTTTGCTGTGTGGGTTCGGTCAGCGCAGGGGGATTAAGCCGTCAGCTTGGCTTTCTGCAGCGCGGCCACGATCAACGGAATGAGGATGAGCTGTGCCACGATGCCGGGCACGGCAGTGAGCACCGCACCGGACAGGAACGCGCTGAACGGGAAACTGGAGCCGGACAGACCGGCCAGCACAAAGCGCACCGCACCCCAGACAAGGCGGCCTGCCACCATCGAGGTGACAAGGGTGGCGTAGATCATGGGCAGGGTGTGCTGCACCTTGCGGTACATGAAACCGGCCACAGCGCCGTATGTGGCCAGCTCAAAGGCCATGGCGATGGCAATGGGGTACATCGGGGGCATCCCGAACAGCACCGAGCGGAGCAGCGGGGCGGCAAAGCCCAGTGCCAGGCCCCAGGGGCCGCCCAGCACAAAGCCTGCCAGCAGCACCGGGAAGTGCATGGGGCAGAGCATATTGCCGATCTGAGGCAGATGGCCGGTGATCATGGGCAGCACAAAGGCCAGTGCCAGAAACAGCGCGGCCAGCACCAGATCACGGGTCGCGGAACGGGTCTTGGTATTCATCAATGATTCCTCCTGAAAATGACAGACAAAAAGGGCCTGCCGCCAGCACGCACGCCAGCGGCAGACCCCTTCATGGTGTCTGTTTTAAAATAGTGTTTGCGGGGAGAAACGCAGGCTTCGGCCCGCAAAGCCCCGGCTTCAGCCGGGAATTGTGCAAAAAGTATAGCAGATGCAAAGCCGCCTTGTCAAGCTCAGCGGATGAGGATAGTTACGGGGCGGTGTTTGCGGATTTTTGAAATTTGTAGATGTAATAAAAGGAATCTTCACCGGGGCCTTCTGCAAATGTACTGTTACAGACATTGGTGTGAGAATAACCATTGTCGGAGGCTGCATTCAATTCGGCATCAGAAAGCGCATATTCCATAAAGAGCCAGATCTCAGGATCGGAAAAAGTGAAGCACTGAGAAGTATTGGAGGATTCGATTTGAGCATGGACGCGTCCCGGAAAGTAATAATCAAAGAGTGTCCAGTTCAGGAAGTAGTTCGTTGTATAAAGAACTGCATCCTGAGAGGGGGTAATAACTTCCAGACACTGGGTGGTCGCAAGGTCGATGCGCTTTTCCCACTGATAGGCTTGGTAGAAATCCGGTAGACTGCACACCAGCGTTCCCAAAATCAGAATACTGGACAGAATGGTTCTCCAACGGACTTTAGACAGAAGAAAGCCAAAAACCAGGTAAACGACTGCGGTGAGCGGATAAAGGTATCGAACGAGAAAAAGCGGGCGAACGGCATGTGAAACGATCAGCCCGACTGCGGAGGTGCCGGCGGCAGAAAGCAAGCCGGTCAAAAGCCAGATCGTATCGGGGGCGAAGAGCCATTTAGAGGACGATTTGGCCTGTGCTGTGAAATAAAGAAGGAATGCAAGACCGAAAATGAGGACTGTCCAAGAAGGGTTGAAGAAGAATCCGATACAATTGATCGGAGAAGGAATGAAGGTGGACCACCAGTCTGCCGCAGCGCGTTTGAAAGTGGGAAGCAATACCAGAAGCCAGGGAAGGTAGACGACCACTGCGGCACAATAAGTGATAAGGATTTTTTTGAAGCTGCTCTTATCCTGCGGAAGCAGAGAAAGCAGAGCCAGATAGAAAAATGCAACGGAAATCAGGGCATAGTAGTGCGTATAAGCGGCACAAAGAGAGGCGACGCTGAAAATGACCCAATCGGAGGTTTTACCGGAATGAAGAATGTTATGGAGTGCCAGATAGGCCGCCAACACAAAGAAAGCGCCGAGTGAATACATTCGGGCTTCGACGTTGAACATGATAGCGGTATCAGTCAAAGAGGCAAAAGTGGAAACAACAACTGCGGGAATCAATCCGAACTGTCTGAAAATCACTGTACAGGCAAGAATCAGAACGAGTCCATAGGGAATCAGAGCCGACAGATGATAGACATATCCGTGATTGCCCAGAAGATGATATAGGAGTTGCGTGAAAAGATAGTACAGCGGCGGATGGTTATCTGCCGCTGTGACTTGGAGCATTTCAAAAACATTCATTTGGGCAAGGCCGATGCTGAACCCTTCATCTCCCCAGAAGGAGTTGTCAAAAATGCGGACAAAGTGCATGGCGAACAGCACAAGGGCATACAGGTACAGCAGCCAGGGCAAAATCCTGCGGCTGCGCTGTGCCCGGGATGTGGGTACGGAAAAAGACATAGGAACCTCCCAAAATGATAAAAAAAGCAAACAGATTCATCTTATTATATCATACAGCGGCAAAAGATGATATTGCAAAGCGGCCAAAAGCTGCAAAAATGTTTTGCGGGGGCAAAATGAACCTGCATTTTCAACAAAAACGGGAACATTTACAAGCGATTTTGCCAAGGGATGTACATTTTGACGAAAGAACCTTGACGTTTTTGCATAGAATAGATAATATAGACTTGAGAAATAGCGCATCGGGGCGTACGGCCCGGGTGCGTATCATATCCGATGCAAACGCTGAGGTTCATACGGGAGGACCAAAGATGACAAATGCAGAAAAACTTACCCTGGCAAAACACGCCTGCCACATCCGCATGGGCGTGATCGAGGGCACTCACAGCGCCAAGTGCGGCCATCCGGGCGGCAGCCTGGATATCGCCGAGGTGCTGGCGTACCTCTATTTCGTAGAGATGAAGGTGGATCCGAAGGATCCCAAGAACCCTGACCGCGACCGTCTGGTGCTCTCCAAGGGCCATGCGGCCCCGGCGCTGTACGCCGCGCTGGCTGAGCGTGGGTTCTTCCCGGTGGAG
>ENA-UERY01001702-UERY01001702.1-human-gut-metagenome-genome-assembly--contig:-NODE-1702-length-12744-cov-12.454725_pt1 | contig 12744 bp, 7 predicted proteins | sample MGYA00242989_ERZ507990 | MGnify/ENA primary metagenome ERZ507990 (study PRJEB26167, sample SAMN06115529) | human gut metagenome | host: Homo sapiens | place: China:Fujian | collected 2015-08-26...
TGGAAGGTAATATTTTTATTTATACCGCACAAATCCGCAATCTCTTTTAAGTAAGAATTAAGTTTTTGATTGCTCAGCATTGGCAGCAACTGACCTTTGGGGAGCTGACCTTCATATTTCTGGAGTATCGCCTGCGGTATCTTCAGCAGCGGTACGTTTACCGGAGTATCTGTCTTATGACGGTGCGTCATGATCCACGGCTTCCCGTCAAACGAGATTCTGATGTTGCTTGCCTTCAGCTCCTTCAAATCAATATAGGACAATCCTGTGAAGCAAGAAAAAATAAATAAATCCCTTACCTGTTCCAATCTTTTTGTAGGAAAGGACTTGTCCATTATCTTCTTAACCTCCTCATCTGTAAGATAGCCACGGTCAACAGGTTTGGTTTTTATTTTGTAGTTAGCAAAAGGATCTATAAAAATCCAACCATTATTTTTAGCTATAAGAATTATTTTGCGTAAGATCTGAATAAACTTTGCTGTCGTATTTTCATTACAATTATATTTTGTTCTTAGAAAACACTCAAAGTCTGTAATAAAAGCATTATTAATTTCTTTAAGAGGTATATCTGATATTTTGTATTTAAGCCTCATAAATTCCTCCAGGCGATTATGACAGCGTTCGTATTTTTCTATCGTAGCCAGACTCTTACTGATTCCAACCAGTTTTCTTTCATCCTCATTGTGTTTTTTCAAAATCTCTAATAGGGTTCTCTGTTTAGTCGTTAGACCGAGAAATGCGTTACGAACTTTCTCTGCAGTAACAAATGTTTCCTGCATTTCAATATCTCTATAATGATTCTTTAAGGAGGTACGAATATCTTCTAGTGTTTCATTTAGTTGGCGTGATTTCAGACTATTTCCCTTAGCTCTACATAAGTTTTTATCCCAAGCATCGGGTTTGACACTTAGTTTAGAACTGAACTGTGAGATTTCACCATTAAGTGACAGACGAATCATAATACAAACTGTTCCGTCCTTGTTTACCTGATTTTTTCTTAAATAGAACAAAATCTTAAATGTACTCTTACTCATATCCTTTTTAATTTAGCTCCGTTGCAGTGGGTGTAATGACTTCCCTCTGCAAAGGAATAATTAATAATTGGGTTATAAGCAGACATTTGAACGTCAACAAGCGACAAATCAGGGACTTACATCGAAAATCGTTACTATTTTTACAGGCTGATTTTTAGTAACGATTTAGTAACGGAACTTTGTCAGAAGTAGGCATTTTAGTGTCTTTCGATTGTCCGTCGGATAAATAAAAAAAGTCCCGTAAAACATTAATTTTACGGGACTTGTCTATTTCTTTCCTCCTAATTTCTTAGGTCGTTGCGGAAGCTGGGGGATTCGAACCCCCGGTACGGTTACCCGTACGGCAGTTTAGCAAACTGCTGGTTTCAGCCACTCACCCAAACTTCCAAATTTATTGTTTCTGCTTACGTTTTCTCTCAAACGCGGTGCGAAGATAGATGGATTTTTTGATTTGTGCAAACTTTTGCGATACTTTTTTTATGCCTTCTATGGTATTGTTTCGATAGTTTTCTGATTCTAAACTGATTAAGATTTTTATTTTTTTTCTTTGAGTCGGACTGCTTGTCTGTATTTGTCGGATGTATTTTAATTTTTCAAAGGTTGGAATTTTTATATTCATTTTTGTAACTGTTGCAAATTGATAATATCACTAATTTTAGGTATTGTATAATTAGGCTTTATTGACTATCTTTGCATTCGGTTTTCAAATAGAGTAAAAACTAGATTAAATTATCAATTATGGCAATGAATTTTAAAGAAGGTCGTTGGAACCATGAAATCAACGTTACCGATTTCGTAAAGACTAACATTACCCCTTACGAAGGCGACGCCTCATTTTTGGCTGGTCCTACCGAACGTACAAAGGCTGTATGGAACAAGTGTCTGGAAGCTTTGGCTGAAGAACGTGCAAACAACGGAGTACGCTCGCTCGATCCTTCTACAGTTTCTACTATCACATCTTTTGCAGCTGGATATATTGACAAGGATAACGAAGTGATTGTAGGATTGCAAACTGATGAAGTGTTACGCCGTGCCATCAAACCTTTTGGAGGTATTAAGGTGGTAGAAAAAGCGTGCCGCGAAAACGGAGTAGAGGTTGACCCTAAGGTAAAAGATATTTTTACCCATTATCGCAAAACGCATAACGATGGTGTATTTGATGCATATACTGAAGAGATTCGTTCGTTCCGCTCTTTGGGATTTTTGACTGGATTACCTGATAATTATGCGCGTGGACGTATAATCGGTGATTACCGTCGTTTGGCATTGTATGGTATTGATCGTCTGATTGAGGCAAAACAGGACGATTTACGTCATCTTACAGGCCCTATGACTGATGAGCGAATCAGATTGCGTGAAGAAGTGGCAGAGCAAATTAAGGCTTTGAAGGAAATAAAAGTGATGGGACAGCAGTACGGACTCGATTTGAGTCGTCCGGCTACTACTGCACAGGAAGCTGTTCAGTGGGTATATATGGCTTACCTGGCTGCTGTGAAAGAACAGGATGGTGCTGCAATGTCACTTGGTAATGTTTCGTCATTCCTTGATATTTATATTGAGTATGATATGGCTCACGGAAATCTTGATGAGTTGCATGCTCAGGAGTTGATTGACCAGTTTGTCATTAAGTTGCGTATGGTGCGTCATCTTCGTATGCAGGCTTATACGGATATCTTTGCCGGTGACCCGACTTGGGTAACGGAATCTATTGGTGGACGTTTTAATGATGGCCGTACGAAAGTCACAAAGACTTCATTCCGTTTCCTTCAGACTCTTTATAACCTGGGTCCTTCTCCAGAACCTAACTTGACTGTTCTGTGGAGTCCGCAGTTGCCGGAAGGATTCAAGGATTTCTGTGCTCGTGTGTCGATTGATACATCATCTATCCAGTATGAAAATGATGATTTGATGCGTGAGGTACGTAATTCGGATGACTATGGTATCGCATGCTGTGTGTCTTATCAGGATATAGGTCGTCATATTCAGTTCTTCGGTGCACGTTGTAATCTGGCTAAAGCTTTGTTGCTGGCTATTAATGGTGGACGCTGTGAAAATACAGGAACACTGATGGTGAAGGATATTCCTATGCTGACGGGAGATGTACTGAACTTCGAAGAGGTGCTGGCTAACTATAAGAAGGTCTTGAAAGAAATGGCTCGTGTGTATAACGAAGCGATGAACATCATTCACTACATGCATGATAAATATTATTATGAAAAAGCTCAGATGGCATTTGTTGATACAAATCCGGTTATCAATCTGGCGTATGGTGTAGCGGGTATGTCTATTGCTGTCGATTCACTTTCGGCTATCAAATATGCTAAAGTTACCGCTAAACGTAATGAAATCGGCCTGACTGAAAGCTTTGATATCGATGGCGAATTCCCATGCTTCGGTAATGATGATGACCGTGTAGACCATTTGGCTGTCGACTTGATTTATTATTTTGATGAAGAATTGAAGAAGCTTCCGGTATATAAGAATGCAAAACCAACATTGTCTATTCTTACTATTACTTCGAATGTGATGTATGGTAAGAAGACTGGTGCAACTCCTGATGGACGTGCAAAAGGTGTTGCTTTTGCTCCAGGTGCTAACCCGATGCACGGACGCGATAAGAATGGTGCTGTCGCTTCTTTGAGCTCGGTTGCTAAATTGCGTTATCGTGACTCACAGGACGGTATCAGTAATACGTTCTCTATTGTTCCGAAATCGCTTGGTGTAGATATGGAGAATCGTGTAGAGAATCTTGTTACAATGATGGATGGCTATTTTATCAAGGGTGCTCATCACCTGAACGTAAATGTGCTGAACCGTGAGATGCTGGAAGATGCTATGGAGCATCCGGAAAAATATCCGCAACTTACGATTCGTGTTTCCGGATATGCTGTCAACTTCATTAAATTGAGCCGCGAGCATCAGTTGGAGGTTATTTCTCGTAGCTTCCACGAACGTATGTGATTTTTGTAATCATTACTTGATATGTAAAACATTTGTCGTTCTCCTCGCTGAGCTGGGCGGCAAATGTTTTTTCTTTAATTAATATTGAACAGATGATTAGAGTACATTCATATGAATCGCTTGGTACGTACGATGGTCCGGGGATTCGCCTTGTTGTCTTTTTGCAGGGCTGTAATTTCCGTTGTTTGTATTGTGCCAACCCTGATACCATTGATGCAAAGGGAGAGAGTAAGGAAACTGCTCCTGAAGATATTTTGAAGATGGCTGTCAGTCAGAAACCTTTTTTCGGAAAGAAAGGGGGAATTACATTTAGTGGAGGTGAACCGACTTTTCAGGCTAAAGCGCTGATTCCATTGTTTCGGATGTTAAAGGAGGAAGGTATTCATATCTGCATTGATACTAACGGGGGTATCTGGAATGAAGATGTAAAAGAACTCTTTTCACTGGCAGACTTAGTTTTGCTTGATGTGAAAGAATTCAATAATGAACGTCATAAGACTCTTACCTCACGTAGCAATGAGCAAACACTGCGTACGGCGGCATGGCTGGAAGAAAATGGAAAACCATTTTGGCTGCGTTATGTACTGGTGCAGGGCTATAGCTTCTTTCAGGAAGATATTGAGGCGTTAGGAGAGCATTTTAAAGATTATCGCATGATACAACGGGTGGAAATTCTTCCGTATCATACCTTAGGAGTACATAAATATGAAGCAATGAAGCTGGAGTATAAACTGAAAGGTGTGAAACAAAATACGCCCGAGCAACTGGAAGAAGCCCGGACGTTATTTGAAAAGTATTTTGATACAGTTTATGTAAATTGATTTATACGCTCTGAATATAACCTTTCGAGTTATTTGTCAGCCTGATGCATGGTGTTTAACTTTGCATCAGGCTTTTTTTATTTAGCGGTTATTCTTTTGCAAATGGATTGCATAGGCCAAGATGACAATAAAACAAAGCAACGGAACGATAAAGCCTGTAGCTGTGCTTATTGTATCTGCGATGTATCCCATAATTATGGGAGCTATGGCTCCTCCTACAATGCTCATAATAAGATAGGAAGATGCGCGTTTAGTATGTTCACCTACACCTCGTATGGCAAGTGCGAAAATGGTGGGAAACATAATAGATTCGCATAGGAAGCAAAGGAAAAATGCACCTACCGATATGACCCCCATACCTAACATCACTAAGATCATGGCTAGAATAGCTCCTGCCGCCATATACGTCAATAAACGTTCGGCACGGATGAATCCCATCAGCCAGCTTCCTCCCATTCTGCCGGCCATAAAAAGTCCCATGCCGACAAATGACAACCAGAGGGCTGCCTCACGTGCGGATATACTGATGTGCTCTGTCACATAATTAATGAAGAAACTGTTAATACCTGTTTGAGCTGCAACATAAAAAAACAGAGCTATCAGTCCGAAGGTAAAATTACGATGTTGCCATAAAGAACTTTGCTTATTGGTTGCAGTTTCGACTGGCTCTTCGGCAAGTGTAATTTCAGGCAGATGAATGCGTGAGAAAACAATTGCTACGAGCAGAACTAATATGCCGATGATGGCATAGGGGATAGCAACACTTCCGCTTCCTCCATCTGCGGCAAAGAGGAACAAGCCTCCTACCAGTGGGCCGCAGATCCAGCCCAGTCCATTGAATGATTGTGCCAGATTTATTCGTCTTTCGGCGGAGTCTTTATCGCCTAACACCGTTACATATGGGTTGGCTGCTGTTTCTAGACAGGTTAATCCACATCCGATAATAAACAGTGAGAGTAAGAAAAATTCGAAAGACATGATCTGTTCTCCGGGGATAAACATGAGTGCACCGATGCCATAAAGCAATAACCCAGTGACAACTCCTGCCCGATAGCCATGGCGACGGATTATTTCTCCTGCTGGCATGGCCATCAGAAAGTAACCTCCATAAACTACCGCTTGTATAAGTGCTGAATGAGTTTTTGAAATACTTAATGCATCTTGAAAATGTTTGTTCAGCACATCCAGAATGCTATGTGCAAATCCCCATAAAAAGAATAGTGTAGTGATAAGTACAAACGGGACGAGGTAATTTACCCCGTCGGCCGTTTGCACCAGTCTTATTTTTGGTTTCATATGTTTTTGTTTGATAGTTATTAACTACGGCTTACCTCCAGACCTTTATTGGAAAGGCTCATTTCTACAAAACGGGCACGGTCGTTTGGCGGGTTCTGGGTAAGTATTTTACGAATACGCAAGGCGGCTTCAGGATCTTTGGCAACCATGTATAAATAGCCACCTCCTCCGGCTCCTGGAAGTTTATAACCCAAACAAAGATCATCTATCTGTTGGGTAATGGCCGCTACACTGTTAGGATTGGTTCCTGAATCGAGTGCCTGATTCTGTTGCCATGTTTTGCGTATCAATCTTCCCATTTCCTCGAAACTGTTTCGCTGGATTGCATCGTATAGATCGATGGCATGTTGTTTCATTTGTCCCAGTAAATTTAAGTGCTCTGTAGAATTGAGGAACATGCCACGTACGATTTCTGCCAAAATACCTTTTGCGGTACGTGTGATACCTGTATAGTATAATAGATGACATTTTTGATATTCATCGTGTGTAAACAAGTGTTCTGGCAACCAGCGTACCATTGGCTCCTGGTTCCATCCGGGTTGTGTCTGCAAGAGTTTCACACCTTGAAGCACGCCTCCGTATTGATCTTGCCATCCGCCTCCGGTTGTAAGCAACTGTTCTAATATCAGTGTACGGCTTCCGATTTCGTGTTTGTCCCAGTTTAAGCCACAAAAATCGTTTATTGCTCCTAATACAGTAGAGGCTAGGATAGAGCTTGTTCCTAATCCTGAGCCGGCTGGAATAGCAGACAATAGTGTTACTTCTATACCAGCTCCGAATGAACGTAATTTTTCTTCCAGTGAAGTACATCTTTCTGCCGAGAAATCAGGGTGAAAACCTGCCAGTACTAACGCTGCCTTAGGAATAGAGAAGGGAGAACCTACTTTATTGAATGTATGTAGTTCATCGAAAGTGGTGATAACTTCCATTGCACCCAAGTCGATGGAACGAAGGATGATTTTATACTCATTACAGGGTTTGACATAGACTTGTAACGGGGGTTGACCGTTTAGCTCTATTGCAATGTTTACCACGTTTCCTCCTTCCATCAAACTGTATGGAGGGGTATCTGTCCAACCTCCAGCTAAGTCTATACGTACCGGACTGCGTCCCCATACAATCTGGTCCGGATACACCGAAAGACGAGGGTGCTGTTTATGGTCGACTGTTGAAGTAAGCCCTTCACGCATCAGGCTGAAAGCTTTTTCTTCTTCCCGTGCTATTTCTTCTGCCAAATGGCCGTCTGAATCACGCAGTTGTAATGTTCGTGCACGGAACATTGCATCGCTGATACGGGTCATTAACGGTGCAGAGGAGGGAAGGGGAGCGGGTAATTCTAATTGATGATGTGCATATTCTTCGGCTGCTTCTTGCAAATTGAGTTGATAGAATACACTGCGTTCATAATTTTTAGCCAGGGCAGTCCAGCTGTTTTTACGGAAAGCTTCACGCTGCTCTGTCAGACGGCGCAGATTAGCATAAGCTGAAATCTCATCGGCTGAAACTTTTTGTGCGTGTATCCAGATATCTTTTCCCTCGTTCAACTTCGGCTCGTCTGTCATCCAACGCATGACAATTCCAAGTTCGTCGACAGATGTACATATCGGGAATATGCGTGCAGCCTGAAGATCATGGTTACATGCTATTTCATCAGCTGTCAGGCCACGGTCTGATAACCATTTCTGAACCGGTATTCCTTGATATAAGGTTGAATCATCTTTCAGACTGCCTTTAAAAGCGTCATTAAATCCATAGGGACGGGCCACATAATTACTTTCTCCCATCGGTATGACGTCAATACAGATTCCCTCAGGAATATTGATGTGCCATTGATTGACAGGTACTCCTGTTATGATATTGCGCTTATGGAGTGTCCAGTTTTTACTTATGCAACTGTTTTCTATCCATACCTCTGAGTTTTCGGATGTCAGTGTATAGTCGGTCAGTGCATTTTGCACGAAGATAGCCGGATGAGGCTTTACTTTCTTGTGCATAATTGCTCTCTGGTCGATTACGCAATTTTGTATTGCCAGTGTAGACGAAATCATCTCCCGGCTTGTTCCATAGTGATGAAATTCACCACCCGGCAATGGCAGGATTGCTACTGTAAGTTTGTTTATTTCGGGATCGTTGATACGAGGATGGCTGCCTAGAGCTGGTCCGAAGTCAGAATACATATCGTAGAAGCCGATTGATCCATCCTCTTTGAGTGAACGTTTTACCATTAACTCTACAGCCCGGTCACTCAGCAGCCAGATGCCAATATCCATCAGAAACAAATAGTTTTGCATCAATGCTCCTAATTCATTTACACTCGGCTTTTGAAGCATGAAGTCCAGTTTTTCAGGAGTATTGCGTGATGAAACAAATACACCGTGATTCTTTGCCAGTTCAGGATCTACCCATAGTCCGTAACATACAACGTCTGCATCGGGGATTTTTTGCAAGGCTTGTTCTGCACGGATATATACATCTCCGCTGGCAATAAGTGTATGCAATTTCTCCGGGGCTTTCTGCATGATTTGCTCATACAGGGGAAGCTGAAGTGACAATAAGTTTTGTGTAAGCTTTTGACCACGTCCCCAGCGAAAAACAGGGATTGGGGTAAGTATTTTACCGGAAGGAGCATATGAGGGCAATCTCCGACTTTGGCCGCCGGCGTGTAGCAGGATACGTTTTTCGTGAGCAAGCCATTCTGTGAGTGGAGTAGTGTCACTTTCGCTGTTTTTGCATGCTTGTAATAGCCATGCAGTTCCACCACCTGAACCTAACTTTGAACCTACCGGATCGGATGTACAGAACCATTCTTGATGGTTGGCATGCTCTATATCGTGAAAACATTCCACCAGATTAGGTGGAAGCGATAAAAGTTTCTTCATATTGGATTATGTCGTTTGATGATTGATGCAAATACCTTTCAGATACCATTCGTAAAGGCGATGTATTCCTTCGTCAATTTCTACTTTGTGATGCCAGCCTAAGGCATGAAGTTTAGAAACGTCGGTAAGCTTACGCATTGTGCCATCAGGTTTTGATGAATCCCATTGCAGCTTGCCCTTAAAGTCTATTTCTTTCATGATTTTTTCTGCAACTTCACGGATTGACAGCTCTTTTCCTGTACCTACGTTGATGTGGCAGTTGCGTACTTCTTTTGCCCCTTCTGCATAGGTATCTTTGAAATCGACATTTAATAATACATGTACGCTGGCGTCTGCCATTTCCTCACTCCATAAAAATTCGCGTAATGGCTTGCCTGTTCCCCATAAAGTAACGGCTTGAGGGGTAATGCCGAATTTAGCCAGTTTATCAAGAATTTCCTGGTCTGTGCAGTTGCCGTCTACACCTTCTACCGGACGCAGGTTGATATCTTTTCGTACAGCTTCCCAGTTATTCGTATTCAAGCATTTAGCAAGATGGATTTTACGGATCATTGCTGGCAATACATGACTGTTTTCCAGATGAAAATTATCATTAGGACCATACAGGTTGGTTGGCATAACAGCAATGTAGTTCGTGCCATACTGCAAATTGAAACTTTCACACATTTTCAGTCCGGCTATTTTGGCGATGGCGTATGGCTCATTAGTATATTCTAACGGAGAAGTAAGAAGAGCTTCTTCTTTCATTGGCTGCATCGCTTCACGAGGGTAGATGCATGTACTGCCTAAAAACAATAATTTCTTTACCCCGTGACGGAAACTTTCACCTATTACATTCTGCTGAATCTGTAAATTGCGGTAAATGAAATCAGCGCGGTATTGCAGGTTGGCCATAATTCCTCCTACATGTGCAGCTGCTAATACTACGGCATCAGGCTGTTCTTTGTCAAAGAACTCTCGTACTGCTATCGGATCCAACAAATCAAGCTCTTTATGGGTACGTCCTACCAGATTGGTAAAACCGCGTTGCATCAGATTATTCCAGATGGCAGATCCAACCAGACCTCGGTGTCCTGCCACGTATATTTTTGAAGATTTGTCTAGCATTGTGATTCTCTTTTTTAAAGTAGGAACGCGAACTTAATCACTAAGTCCGCGCCCCAAATTCATTTTTAATGAATTTATCGGTAAAAATAAAGTAGTGTCTTTTGCAGGAAATGACACTGCTATATTGATTTATAATGCAATTTTTTTACGAATTTCATATCATGCTCTACCATGATACGGACTAATTCTGCAAAAGGCGTTTTGGTAGGATTCCATCCCAAAAGAGTCTTGGCTTTCGTTGGATCTCCTAAAAGTTGTTCTACTTCACATGGGCGGAAGTATTTGGGATCTACTTCAACTAATACTCGTCCGGTTTCACGGTCAATACCTTTTTCGTCTACTCCACTACCTTGCCATTCAAGTTCAATACCTAAATAGTGGAAAGCTAGTGTACAGAATTCACGTACGGTATGCATTTCTCCTGTAGCAATGACAAAATCTTCAGGGGTATTGTGCTGTAAAATAAGCCACATGCATTCTACATAATCCTTAGCATAACCCCAGTCGCGTTGTGCATCTAGATTACCTAGATATAACTTATCCTGAAATCCTTGTTTAATGCGTGCTGCAGCCAATGTGATCTTTCGTGTAACAAAAGTTTCTCCACGTCGTTCTGATTCATGATTGAACAAGATACCGTTTACAGCAAACATTTTATAACTTTCACGGTAGTTCTTTGTTATCCAGAAACCATATTGCTTTGCTACACCATAAGGCGAACGGGGATAGAACGGTGTGGTTTCCTTTTGTGGAACTTCCTGCACTTTGCCAAAGAGTTCTGAGGTAGAAGCCTGATAGATGCGACAGGTTTTTTCCAAACCGCAAATACGTACAGCTTCCAATAAGCGTAACGTGCCTATGGCATCGGCTTCGGCTGTGTACTCTGGTACGTCGAATGATACTTTTACATGGCTCTGTGCTGCTAGATTGTAGATTTCTGTAGGATGAATATCACCAATAATTCGGATAAGCGAACTGGAGTCTGTCATATCTCCCCAATGTAGGTTCACCAAACGTGACTGTTTCATATCGCGCACCCATTCATCCAAGTAAAGGTGTTCGATACGTCCCGTATTGAACGATGAAGAACGGCGTAAAATACCGTGCACTTCATATCCTTTTTCTATAAGGAATTCGGCAAGGTATGAACCGTCTTGTCCGGTAATACCGGTTATTAAAGCAACTTTTCTCATAAATAAAACTTTACTGAATAGGTTTTTTTATTTCTCAACACAAAGATATGTCAAAAAAGCTGTATTGCCAAGTGCGGTTTATATTATTTCCATATTATTCACGTCTTCTTGAAATTGGATTTTTCGGCAAATGGCTCTACGATTTATTTGTTTGCGTACCCAGTGTATTCCCTTTATTTTTATTAAGTTATAAAGTACGATAGGTAAAATCTGTTACATGCACTTCACCTTCACCTCCTGCATATATGCCAGGACGGAGAGAGAGGAATTCTCCCAATGTATTGTGATGGTAGCCTTGCATGTCAAATCCCCATGGATATTTGTGCCATGTCTTACCGTCGGTGCTGTACCATCCGGAAATAATGTTGTCATAATTGCGTAAGCGTACCCATAAGCGGCATTTTCCATCATTTACGGTTATTTCCGTTTTGGGCAGGCTGGTATGTACGGCTCCACGGCGGTAACGAAGAAGTTCACCGGGACGGAATCCTAACCCAAAATGCATGTCTTTATTGTAGTAGATGACTAATCCGGCTGAAGCTTCTGCATTATTCAGTTCAAGGCATGCTTCGATTTCATACCGGTGATCACCTGCACGTGCAAGAAGGGGAGAGGCATCTTTGGGACTTTTACCTTTTGCTTTCAGTGTGATGAGTTCTGGAGTGATATGGAAGCGTGCGGAGAAGTTTTCTCCGGCTGCTTGCCAGATAAAATCTTTCGCTGTACGCAATGACGGACGTTGAGGCTCCGGCAATGGAGCGGGTTTGTCTGTGAGATGTAGCCATCCGTCATCACCTATAACAACTTCACGTGTTAAAGTTTGTCTTCCTAACGTAAGATATCCTTTCTCATATCCATGGAAAAAAAGCATCAATTTACCTTCTGGAGTATCAACTACTGATCCGTGTCCTTGACTCCACCAGGTTTCTTGTGGTGACTGAGCTCGTAATAATGGATTCTCTGGCGCATTTTCCCAAGGACCGTGTACGCTTTTTGAACGTGCCTGTACTACCATGTGTCCTGTAGGAGGTCCGGCAGTTCCACCTTCAGCCGCTAGTAGATAATACCAATCATTGATTTTTTTCACATTCAGGCCTTCTAATGAGAAGCTTTCTATATCCCATTCTTCAGGTATCTCCCAACCTTTATAGATGATTTCAGGCTTACCTGTAATGGATAGTCCGTCGGCGCTTAATGGATGTAAATCGCCTGCGCTGAGTAATAGATATCGGTTACCTTTTTCATCCACTACATGCTCAGGATCTATTCCTCCTACTTTCAGATCTACAGGTTTACTCCATGGACCTTCAGGGCTGTCTGCCCATGTAACCATATTCGTTTTTTCTCCTTTTTCATTGCGGGTCGGGAAATAGATACTTGAGTTCAAGTTATAAATGCAACTTTTTGGTACAGGATTAATAGCTGCATAAGTAATATTTTTTCAGAGAGAAAA
>ENA-UERY01001703-UERY01001703.1-human-gut-metagenome-genome-assembly--contig:-NODE-1703-length-12728-cov-13.224804_pt1 | contig 12728 bp, 11 predicted proteins | sample MGYA00242989_ERZ507990 | MGnify/ENA primary metagenome ERZ507990 (study PRJEB26167, sample SAMN06115529) | human gut metagenome | host: Homo sapiens | place: China:Fujian | collected 2015-08-26...
TCGTTGACCACCAGATCTTCCAGCCACTGTTTCCGCACGGCCTTTTTATCGCAGGTCTTTTTCTTCTTGGCGGCGGCGCATTTATAATAGTTGTATATTCTGCCGGTGTGACTGACACCGCTTTCCCCGAACATCAGTGCGCCACACTTGCCGCAGTACAGCTTGGTGGTCAGCAAATAGCTTTCCTCTGCTTTATGACGGGCAGGGGCCTTTTTATTTTTCGCCAGCTTCTCCTGCACCTTGTCAAACAGTTCTTGCGATACCAGCGCCGGAATCGCATTGGGCTGTACTACATCCCGCAGGCGCAGTTCGCCGATATACCTCCGGCTGCTCAGCATCCGCTGAATCGTGTTGTAGCTCATCTCGCCGCCGGACGGGTTCTTGATACCCTTCTGTTTCAACCAGCCCTGAATCTCTGTCATGGTTGCGCCATCTGCGTATTTCTGGAAAATCTGCTCCACATACGGCCCCGTCAGAGGGTCAGGTTGATAGTGCCGGGTCTCGTTAATCATGTACCCAAACGGAACTTTCCCGCCATTATACACACCTTTCAGCGTGTTTTCGGTCATTCCCCGAACGACCTTTTCGGACAGGTCAGCCGAATAATACTCGGCATAACCTTCCAGAACCGATTCCAGAATGATACCCTCCGGGCCAGCCGAAATGACTTCCGTAGCCGACACCAGCTTCACACCATTGCGTTTCAGCTGGGTCTTGTACCGGGCACTGTCGTAACGGTTCCGGGCAAAGCGGTCGAGTTTCCAGACGATAATAACATCAAAGATTCCTCGTTCGCTGTCCTTGATCATCTGCTGGAATTGAGGGCGGTTATCCGTCTTGGCAGAGATGGCACGGTCTATGTAATGCTTGACCACCGTAAGGTCGTTCTTCTCAGCATAGGCGGTGCATTCTCGAATCTGACCCTCGATGGATTCTTCACGCTGGCTGTCAGTGGAATAACGGGCATAGATCACGGCGGTCATGGCAAGCACCTCTCTTTACACATCACGGAATGGGGGAAACGTTCTTTCAAAGCATTGTTTCGTATAATGTATATACCATGTTTTGATAGAGAAATCAAGACCATCTGAACTTTCCTTCACTTTTCCTCCCAAGGTCACAAATACCGCATTCGCCGATACTCTTCCTGTGCGATCCGTTGCAAACGAGGTGCGGCATACTCCAACAGCATCTGAAATGTGGCACAGTAGTAGTTGTGCGTTCCATCCTTGTCCACGATCCAGTCGTTCGGGCATCCTCCATTGCACAAACCAGAAAAGCGGCAATGGCTGCATTCTTCCGGTTTCGAGCGTCCTCTCATCAGAAAACGGCGGGCCGTTTCGCAATACGCCAGTTCTTCCAGGGACTGCTGCCCAAGCGTTCCCATCTTCCATTCATCAAGCGCATAAAAATCGCAGGGGTAGACACTTCCGTCTGCTTCTACCACAAAATAAGCCCCGCAGCGGCCGCAAGTAGCGCAGGTACTTGCGCCATCTCCCAGCAGAAGATGCACATAATCCTCGAACAGGCGGACACTGGTATAGTTTCCGCCCGCCCAGTCCGCATACCACAGATCAAACAGCCGGCAGAGAAATGTTCCGTATGCCGCTGGTGTCAGGGACCACGGCATCCCTCCCCGTGGCTGACCAATGGGGTCAAGACAAGCAATGAACTGTAGGTAACCGAATCCCAGTTTTTTCAGCTCACGGTAAACTTTTTCCGGGCTGCGGGCGGTGCTCCCGGTGACAACACAGAGCGCATTGACGGCGACCCCATGTTTCTGAAGCAGTGCCGCCGACTTTACCGCCCGATTCCATGTATCGTGTCCTTCTGCGTCCACCCGGTTCCGATTGTGCAGATCCTTGCAGCCATCCAGTGAGATCCCGACCAGAAACTTTTCCCGTGCAAAGAATTCCGCCCATGCCGCATCCAGAAGAATCCCGTTGGTCTGGATGGAAAAATGCATTCCGACACCAGCCGGACCGAGGCGATGCGCCTTTTCCGTAAATACCCGGAACCAATCCAGCCCGGCCATTGTGGGTTCGCCCCCCTGAAAGGCAAAGCTGATCTGTCCGCCGGGTTCGATGCAGGAAAACGCATCCGTGAGCAGCGTGTCCATCATTTTCTCCGATAACACGCCCATGCTTTTCTGCATCCGGTTTTCTGCTTCATCTTCATAAAAACAATACCGGCATCTGAGGTTGCAAAGGCTGGAGGCCGGTTTTATCAAAAAGCTGATATTTTTCATCCGCTCGGTGTTCCTTTCTTTTCTCGATCACGCTGTCAGCGCACGTCCACATTTTTCGTGCGCCACTCCGTTGGGGTCATCTGCATCACAGAACGGAACTGTCGGCAGAACTGCGAACTGCTTTTGTAGCCGACCCGTTCTGCCACATCCTGTACCGGAATGGACAGGTGCAGATATTGGCAGGCCCGCTCAATGCGCATCCCGTTCAACAGCGCAGAAAAGCTGTCGCCATACTCCCGGTTGATCCGCCGGGACAGGGATTCGACCGAAACGCCAAGGCTTTCTGCGATCTGGGAAAGGCGGACATCCTCGGCCATATGTTCGTAAATATATGCCATTACGGCCTGCATCGGAAGGCTGTAATGGCTGTTTTTCATTGCCTGTGCTTTTTCGCAGTAGAACAGAACCAAGTCCCGCCGGAGATTCATCAGTTCCTGTGCAGAACGGCAGTGCTCGATCTGCGCCGCAAAGCGTGCTGCGATGCTGCGCATGTAAACGGTCGGACATCCCACTTCACATGCCGCATGGTAACTGAGCGTATTCAGCGACAAACTGATGTTTTTCATATTTCGGAGCGCATCGCTGCTGGGCTGATAATGTTCGGGCGGAACAAACGAGCTGTTGAGTAGAACCTTCCGGAGACCTTCCACATCTCCATTCCGGATCGCAGCGATCATCGTCTGTTCCAGCTGTGCATTGTGCAGGATTGCAAATTCATCGTTGTAGGGAACAGATGCTTCCCAGTCGCTCTTTTGCTCAGAGAGCTGGGAAAGGAAATCAGGCTCCGGAATTGTCGTCTCCTGATAGAACAATGGCAGAAATGTCTCGATTTCCTTCCATAAAAAGCAGCGCAGCGGCTCCTGCTGCGGCGGCTGCCAGTCCGTTTCCCTCATGGAAAACGGTCCGAACAGCACCAGGAACCGTTCACCTTCCAGAGTGACTGTCAGGCTGAAATAGCAGTGTCCCTCCTGCCGCAGAACCGACAGATAGCCCGCCGCTTTCTGCCCCGGAGAAAGTTCTTTCCACGCAGCGCACGCTTTTTCCCGAATGTTCTGTCTTTCTTTTTCTTGGATGACCGCCTTGGGGGCATGATAATCGGCTGCCGTCGAGCCATCGGTGCGAAAAAGCACAATGCTGACACCGCTCAGGCAGAACAGCTGATACAAGCGGATGCGATAGCGTTCCAGCGGTGAACCGTCCGCTCCTGATTCTTTTGCCTTTTGCACGAAATTACCTCACAATACACCGATTTTTTTCTGTTCAGGTCAAAATTATAACATTGTTGGCAGAATCCGTCAATCGAAAGAACGCATTTTCCTGTAAAATAGGTCCCAGAAACATGACGTTTCGAAAAAATTTTCAGGAGGATTTATCATGAACGAAACATCTCCGCAATTCCGGCGTGCATCCTGGTTTCAGATGATTCTGGCAACGGCCATGTCCATTGCCGTCAACATCTATGTTAGCTACACCGGATACATCTCTTACTACCTGACTTCCGTCGTCGGGTTCAGCGTCGTTGTCGCCGGTTCCTTCGTCACCATCTTCCGCATCTGGGATGCGGTGACGGATGTGGGCATGGGGATGATCGTGGATCGCACGAATACCCGTCTGGGCAAGTTCCGCCCCTTTATGATCGCAGGTGGGATCGGAAGTTTTCTCACCAGCCATGCCCTGATCTATCTGCCCCCACTGGTCGCAGAGGGTACGCTGCGCAAAACCATCTTTATCCTGATCTATCTGATTTTTGTCCTGATGACCACGATGCAGGCCTGTGCACTCCGTGCAAACGTTCAGCTTTTGACCAATGATCCGAAACAGCGTGCGACTATGGGCATGCTGAACGGCATCGCCCTGACGCTTCTGTACAGCGGTGTGCCGATTCTGGTTTTCTCCCACATCCTGCCTGTGACGCATGGGTTCAACTTCGAATTTTTCACCACACTGCTCCGCTATGTTTCTACGATTTCGCTGATCTGCATCACGCTTTCCATTCTCTCGCTCCGCAAGTACGATAAAAAGCGCCCGGAAGCTGAGACCATCAGCAGTTCCAATTTCAGCCTGAAAGAAAGCCTTGGTCTTCTGGCACACAATAAGAACCTGCTGATGCTCGTCCTTTCCGCCGGAACGGACAAACTGGCCACCACGCTGCAGGGCAACGCCACAGTCGTTGTCATTATGTATGCAATCGTTGCGGGCAACTCCAAGCTCAGTTCTGCGGCCAACAGCTACACCATGTGGCCTTCCATCCTCATGATCCTTCTGGGGCTTGGAGCCATCGGGCGCAAATTCGGTGCCAAACGCTCCCTGTGGCTTTCCAGCTGGGGTGGGCTCATCGTGTGCGTCCTCAGCATCCTGCTGTGGGTCTTTGGCGATCCCCATACTCTCTCGTTCCCCGGCTACGAAGGATATAACGGATGGACCTTCTTCACCGTAGGCTTTATCGTGCTCTGGTGCGCTATGAAGGGCTTCGGCATGATCGGAACGAACTGCATGCCGCCTCTGCTGGCCGATGTCATCGACTATGAAGAGTACCGCAGCGGCAATTACTGCCCCGGCATGATCGGCTCGCTGTTCAACCTGTCCGACAAGATCATTTCCTCCCTTGGGCCGACTGTGGTTGCGATCCTCTGTGCACTGATCGGTTTTACCAGTGAGCTTCCCACCACCGAGACCCCATACAGTTCCTCTCTCTTCGCCATTGGCCTTCTGGGAATGTACGGGCTGTCGATCATCGGCCTGATCGTCAATCTGATCTGCCTGCGCATTTACGATCTGACCCCGGAAAAGATGGCTGAGATCCGCAAAGAGCTTGCCGCCCGCAAGCATGCCGCCGTTACCGAATGATGCTTCCTCAGAGCTGGAGTCCATCGGCTTCAGCTCTGGATCATTTTACCCATCCAAAAAAGGAGAGATGCTTTTATGGAATCCTGTCCGAAAAAGAGTGCCACAGTCCAGCGGCTGCGGCAGCTGTTTTTCAGTATGCTGTATATCAGCAGCTTTACATTCGGCGGCGGATTTGTTATTGTTACCTTTATGAAGCGGAAGTTTGTGGATGAGCTTCACTGGCTGACCGAAGAAGAGATGCTGGACATGACCGCTCTGGCACAATCCAGCCCCGGTGCGATTGCCGTCAATGCTGCCATTCTTGTAGGCTGGCGAGTCGCCGGAGGGATCGGAATAGTCGTTGCGGTGATCGGTACGATCCTTCCGCCTATGGTCATCCTCTCTGTGATCTCATTCTTCTACACCCTTTTTGCCACCAATCCTTATGTTGCGCTGGTCCTGAAAGGAATGCAGGCTGGTGTGGGCGCTGTGATCATGGATGTTGTCTGCAGTATGGGCAAGAATGTTCTGCAAAGCCGGTCTGTTCTCCATATCCTGCTGATGGCAGGCGCTTTCATCGCCAGCGCTGTTCTGGGGGTCAATGTGATCTGTGTGATTCTGGCAGCTGCGGCGATTGGAGTCATGAAAGAGCTTCTGTTCCATCCCAAAGAGAGAAAGGAAACGATGCAATGATCTATCTTCAGTTGTTTCTGAGCTTTTTGCAGATCGGGCTGTTCAGCATCGGCGGAGGATATGCAGCAATGCCTCTGATTCAGAATCAGGTGGTCGAACTGCATCCATGGCTGTCCATGCAGGAGTTCACCGACCTGATCACCATTGCAGAAATGACACCCGGACCGATCGCTGTGAATTCTGCCACCTTTGTCGGAATCCGCATTGCCGGGCTTCCCGGTGCGATCATTGCAACGCTGGGCTGCATCACACCGGCTCTGTTTCTGGTTTCGCTTCTGGCGTGGGTCTACGAGCATTACAAGAATCTCTCCGTTCTTCAGAATGTTCTCGCCTGTCTGCGTCCGGTCGTTGTTGCACTGATCGCAGGCGCAGGGTTCTCCATTCTGAAGCTGGTTCTCTTTGGCGATTCCGCTCCGGCATGGAGCAGTCTCAACTGGCCGCTGGGGCTGGTTTCGCTGGCCGCCTTTTTTGCGCTCCGGCGTTTCAGGACCAACCCGATCCTGACCATGCTTTGCTGCGGTGCGGCAGGCCTTGTGCTTGGCGTTCTGATCCTCTGAGAAAAAGGAGTACTCTATGAACAAACGTCCCAATATCATTATTTTCAACCCGGATGAAATGCGTGCCGATGCCATGTCTCACTTGGGAAACCCTGCTGCCATGACCCCCCATCTGGATGCCTTTGCCCGGCAGGATGCGGTTTCCTTTGAAAACGCATTCTGCCAGAATCCGGTCTGCGTCCCCAGCCGGTGCAGCTTTTTTACCGGGCTTTACCCCCATGTCCACGGCCACCGTACCATGACCTACATGCTTCATCCCGGTGAGACAGACCTGTTCTCTTCCCTGAAGAGAGCCGGTTATCACATCTGGATGAACCAGCGGAACGATCTCTACGCCTGTCAGTTTCCCGGATGGCTGGAAAGCCACTGCGACGAGTTCTTTGTTCCGGAAGGCACGTCGGCTACAAAGCCTGTTCATCCGGAACTGCGCAGCGACCCCGGCAGCCCGTACTATTACTCTCACTTTGAAGGGGAACTTGGGCTGGACAGGCAGGGAAAATGCTACACTTCCGATGATGAATGCGTCGATGCAGCCATTGAACGGATCCGAAGCTGGAAAGAAAAAGAGCAGCCCCTTTGTATTTTTCTGGGGCTACTGTATCCGCATGTTCCTTACAATGTGGAAGAACCGTATTATTCTGCCATCGATCGCTCCAAACTCCCCCCGCGCATCCGTCCCGAAGATTGTACCGGGAAGAGCCGGATGATGGAACTGTACCGGCAGTATCAGAATCTTGGCGGACTGACAGAATCTCAATGGGACGAGCTGCGGGCCGTCTATCTTGGAATGTGCACCAAAGTAGATGCCCAGTTCCAGCGGCTTTGCGCCGCACTGAAAGAAGCCGGGATGTACGATGACAGCGCCATCTTTGTTCTGAGCGACCACGGTGATTTTGCCGGAGATTACGGCATGGCTGAAAAAGCCCAGAACTGTTTTGAAGACTGCCTGACAAGGGTACCGCTGCTCATCAAACCGCCCAAGGGTGTCGCACTGGATGCCGGTGTGACCTCCAGCATGGCCGAGCTGGTAGATTTTTATGCCACTGCGCTTGATTTTGCCCATGTGGAATCCCCCCACGATCATTTTGGCCGGAGCCTCCGTCCTATTTTGGCGGACCGCACAGCGGCCGTCAGAGAGTTTGTCTGCTGCGAAGGCGGCCGCCTACCCGGAGAAACCCAGTGTGATGAATACCATCAGCCCGGCGGTCGTATTGCTTCGCCAGACGATGTCTACTGGCCCAAAAAGAGAGCACAGTTCGATGACGCAGCCCATGCCAAAGCGACCATGCTGCGAACAAAAGATTATAAATATATCAGCCGCATTCAGGGTGAAGATGAGCTCTATGATCTGAACTGCGACCCCCATGAAACGACCAACCGTATCCATGATCCGGCGCTCGCATCCGTCAAGACCGAGCTGCAATACGATCTGATGAAATGGCTTCAGAAAACTGCGGATATCGTCCCCAGAGAATACGATCAGCGGATGACACCGGATATGCTCTGGGGAATCGTCCGCACCTCCTGTCCCGCCGGGTACGAGGAGGACGTAAAAAAGAAACTTCATCAGGGAATGTCCATCGGCGCTGCGTTTGCTTATTGCGCCAGTCTCCGGCATGCCAAGTAAGCTATCCATAAAACAGAATGCCGGATATATTCCGCAAGTACTACTATTGGCGCTTCATCACAATAAAACTCTAAAAAAAACATTGACGTACTCCTGAATACATGATACTATCTGTCACAAATCCCACTGATCTTGTTGCAAAATACAAGCCGGTGAGGGTTTATTCTCCATGAAAAGATTTACCGCCCCGCAACACACCCGATCATTTTGCCGTCTGTTTCACCCGACAAAATCCTTCGCCTGTACTGCATGGGCGGTATTTTTCTTTTCCGGGGAAGATTGCACCTTGAAAATTGCATGAGCCGTCCGAGCGTGATACCGGCTTTCCGGCCAACGCCGCTGCAAAACAGGGGCAGGAACTTCGTTCGGGTCAAACGGCGATCAACATACACGAGCAGCGGAACTCTCTACTTATTTTTGCGTCTTAACAATTCGGAAACAATTTTCGGAAATACGTTTTGAGCGCAGCGGTGGAGAGCAAGAACCGTCCCGTGGCCACAAATTTTCAATTCTTGAAAATCTTGTGCTCCACCGGGACTTCACTTCTTCAATGCGCCTGCATTTCCGAAGTGATCTTGTTGGGGCGTGCCTGCCCCAAACCCTGCTCATCTTCGCACCGTTGGTGCGAAAGAACGGCGTGTCGTGCTTACATAGCTCCACCGAGGAGCTAGCGAAATGACAGGAGGTTCAATGTACAAAACGAATGTCAAAGCGAATCCCAGCACGACCCACCGCCACGACACGCCGAACAACAAAACGCACATCATCAAGTTCCGCGTGACGGAAACTGAAAAGATGGAACTCGAAACCACCGCAAAACTCCTTCATCTCTCCCTGTCCACTCTCATCCGCCGTGCACTTCACAATGCGAAAATCGAGCGCACTGTTGTCGTTGCCGGCGGCGGAGAAGAAACCCTCGCTGCCGTTTCCACCCTGCTTGCCCAGTGCAGCAGGGTGGGCGGCAACCTGAACCAGCTCGCACGACACTTCAACTCCGGCGGAGTCGACACCGAGCTGCTCCGGGCGAAACTTCTTGACGAACTTGCAGACCTGACCACCTTCCGGCTCAGCGCCGAGAGAGTTCTGGGTGAACTGTATGGCAACGCTCAAGCATATCGCCTCTAAAAACTCGGACTACACCGCCATCGAAGCGTACCTCGTTTACCAGCACGATGAGTTTACCGGGAAGCAACTTCTGGATGGACAAGGCAGACCGAAGCTGCGGGATTCGTACCTGCTCGACACCCTTGAGTGTGGCGATTTCTCGTTTGCAACAGCTTGTCTGCTGGCAAACCGCAAGTATGGTAAGAATACCCAGCATGGTGATATCAAAAGCCACCAGTATATCATCAGCTTTGACCCAAGAGATGCAGCCGACAACGGCCTGACCATGGAAAAGGCACAGGCACTTGGCCTGAAATTCTGCGAAGAAAACTTCCCCGGTCATCCCGCCATCGTCTGCACTCACCCGGATGGGCACAACCGTTCGGGAAATATCCACGTCCACATCGTGATCGGCAGCGTCCGAATGCGCGAGGTGGAGCGCAAGCCCTATATGCAGAAGCCCCGCGACTGGCTAGAGGGCATGAAGCACTCCAGCACAGCCCAGACCATGCGGCACTTGCGTGTCGAGGTCATGGAGCTGTGCGAGGGTGCCGGACTGTACCAGATCGACCTGATCAACGGCTCGAAGGAGCGTGTCAGCGAGGCCGAATATTGGGCAAGGCGGCGTGGGCAACAGAAACTTGATCTTGCAAACGCAGCTCTTGATGCCACTGGACAACCGCCCCAACAGAAGAAGTTTGAAACCGTAAAGGACATCTTGCGGAAACAGATTTCTTCGGTGTTGTACCGCACAACGAGTTTTGAAGAATTTTCCGATAGGCTCATGCAGCAGTATGGCATCACGGTTAAGGAAAGCCGTGGACAGCTCAGTTATCTGCCCTCTGGCAGAACAAAGTTTATCCGGGCGAAACATCTCGGTGACAAGTTCGATAAGGTGGCAGTGCTTGCCACGTTGCAGGCAAACGCCGAACGCAAACCCAAGGCGCAGTTCAAGCAGGATACTATCGGGAAACTGATCGACATCCAGTCGAGGATGATCGAGGACAAGGGCATCGGCTATAAGCGTTGGCTCACGAAACACAATCTCAAAGTTATGGCACAGACCGTGAAGCTTCTGCAGGAAAAGGGCTTGACCGACGAGGACGCCCTAAACCAGCGCATCGCCGAACTGGAAACCAAGTATCACGACACACTGGCGGTGGTGAAAGACCTCGAAGGCCGCATGAAGACCAACAAAGAGCTGCGCTATCAGGTCGCAGCCTATACCAGCACCAAGGGTATCGTACAGCAGTTCAATACTGCCAAGCGACCCGCAGTCTTTGAGGAGCAGCACCGTGCAGAGCTGACAGCCCACCGGGCGGCAGCAGCCTATTTCAAGGTAAACAACATCACCAAGCTGCCCAGCCCGAAAAAGCTGGAAGCCGAGTATGCGCAGCTGGCATCCGAAAAGGCAAAGTTCTATGAGCAGTACAAAGAAGCCAAGGAAGAACTGCTCAAGCTGAAAACCGCAAAGCAGAATGTTGCGTCCTTTTTCCGGGAGGAAGAACCGGCGCAGCAGGAGAGATAAAGGAGTGTGCGTATGATCAATCTGAAAATCGACCCGGAGTTCCAGTCCCAGATTCCCCCTCTGACCGATGATGAATTTAAGCAACTTGAAGAAAATATCCTCAAGGAAGGCAAGCTACTCTCTCCTTTGATTGTATGGAACAGTACCCTTGTTGATGGACACAATCGTTATGCCATTCTCCAGAAGCATCCTGAGATTTATTTTTCCACCATGCCGCTCCGATTCGAGAACCGCGAAGAAGCCATTGCATGGATTTGCCGGAATCAGTTGGGACGGCGAAACCTGAGTCCTGAACAGAAACGCTATCTGCTTGGGAAGCAGTACGAAGCCGAGAAGAAAGCTGCAAAAATCTTTCGGGGCAATCAGTACACTTTAGCAAAGAAAAGTGGTGGTGATCACGGTGATAACCACCACTCCGGGAAGAAAACCTGCGACCGGATCGCAGAGGAAAACGGTGTCAGCCGTGCCTCCGTTCTCCGCGCCAGCCACTATACACGAGGCATCGACATCGCAGATAATCTCTCTCCCGGCATCAAGCAGAAAGTCTTTTCCGGCGAAGTGAAGTTCACCAACGAAGAAATGTCCAAGCTTGTGCAGGCAAGTGTCGAGCATCGTTCAGATGTCCTTGCTCAAATCCTGCATCCAGAGGCATTGGAAGTGTTGGAATCTGCCAGCGCAGAATTTGAACCTGAAAAAGCGGAACCCGTTCCCATGCCCACACCACAAACAGAAGAATTTCGGTGCTATCATGTACCGGACGAGTTTATGAAGGTTTATATGCCGATGCTGAAAATCAAATCGGTCTATGACAGTGATGCCTACCCGAAAGAAGTACGGTACGAGTATGTGGCACTGGAACACATCACGACTCGTTTCCGTACAGAGTTTGACTATCAGCTGAAGATCATGCCGGACACGGCACAGCGGGAAGTCATTCTCGAAATCATCCGCAAGCACAAGGAGTACCTTGCTTCTCTGGAATCTGCACTCGCAGAGGATGAGCAGACAGCATAACAACAGGCACATTGTATGCTGTCAACGGAAGTCCAAAGGAGCGTGCGTTTGAACAAAAAGAAAAAGTCCACAAACACTTCCCCTTATCCCGATGAAGTCATCGACCGTCTGGCACGGGCATTCTACCCGGCCATCCTTGCCTGCTGGAACAGCGAGGTAGGACAGCGGGAGTTTGCTGCATGGCAGGCGGAGCAGGCTCATCATGCCCCCAGCAAAGAAAAGCAGAGCGTTCCCGACGGGGAACGCCCTGTTGTACATATCGCTATCGTATGTGGATTTTGGCAGGGTGCGTCCTATTCGGGGGCGCACCCTGTTTTTTGTTTTGCCCTTAATCTTCTAGCCCATAACTCCCAGCCACTTTCTTCAAATATTCCTCTGGGTCGCCATTCAGAATCAAATCGGCATAGCCAAGCGGGTCATTGTAGATGAGATAATCCAGTTCTGACCTCTGCGCCATGGTCACGTCCAGTGCATCCTCGACCCCGGTGCAGTCGATGGAAATCTTTCTCCCATCCCGGAGCAGCAGCTCCACGCAGCCGGTGTCCATGTTGAACTTGCAGGCTCTTTCATTGTACTTCATATTTGTGTCCTTTCTGCCTTACGGCACCTTTACAGTTGTGACCTTTGTGATACGGTCTTTCTTCTGATAAGGTTTTGGACACACCGCGGTCTGGAACGAGCCGGAATTGTCATTTCCGAAGAAAACAAAAAATCCGAACCCTTCTCCTATCGAGAAAAGGTTCGGATTTTCATTGTTTGGTGCGAGTAGTGATACAGAACTTTTCAAAAACCATCGTAGTACAATTTGTTTTTGAGGTCATCGGATAGCAACTTGCTTGTATCGCACCCCGATGGGTAGCTGTGTTTGAAATCCAGTTGCCTTTTATATACCACACAACCTAAAAATTATCAAGTACGCGCAGCGTTCACTTCTCCCATCACCGGGAGCAAATGGACGCTGCTTTTTTTGTTTGCAACGAAAGGAGGCATCCGTGAAATGGCAGTATTTCGGGTAGAAAAGAACAGCGGCTATACGGTCATGTCGAACCATCATCTGCGGAACCGGGCCTTGTCCCTGAAAGCCAAAGGCTTACTCTCCCAAATGCTCTCCCTGCCGGAAGATTGGGACTA
>ENA-UERY01001705-UERY01001705.1-human-gut-metagenome-genome-assembly--contig:-NODE-1705-length-12725-cov-4.160025_pt1 | contig 12725 bp, 10 predicted proteins | sample MGYA00242989_ERZ507990 | MGnify/ENA primary metagenome ERZ507990 (study PRJEB26167, sample SAMN06115529) | human gut metagenome | host: Homo sapiens | place: China:Fujian | collected 2015-08-26...
AGGCTGGCGGGGATGGTGATCTCCGCGTGCATGTCCTTGCCGCTTTCCAGAAACAGCAGGGCTGTCATCATCTTGGTCAGGCTGGCAATGTAGCGCTGCTGGTCCGCGTTCTGCTCCAGAATGGGCTTGTCGATGTCCGCGTTGAACAGATAGACCGACTCGCCCTCGTTCACGGTCTGGATGGGCATTTCGTATGCGGCCAGACCGGGCAGGACAAGGGTCAGGGCCAGCGCTGCGGTCAGCAGCAGGGCCGCCGCCCGGCGGAAGAGAGTAGAGTTCTGCATAAGCGTATCCTCCAACGGAAGCTCCCGGCTTCCCTGAATCAAAAACTAAAACACTATATAAAAGAATACCATAAATGACGGAAAAGAGAAAGGTGGTTTTTCACAATGTTGTTGCCTTTTGGTGGAAAAGTTCCCCGGGACGAGGGTGCGGTGTTCGTGGCACCCAACGCCACGGTGCTGGGCGATGTGGTGCTGGGGCCAGGCTCCTCGGTCTGGTATGGTGCGGTTCTGCGCGGGGACGACGGCACCCTGACCCTGGGCGAGAACACCAATGTGCAGGATAATGCGGTGCTCCACTGTGACCCGGGCGGGGCGGTCACGCTGGGCAAAAACGTGACCGTGGGCCACTGTGCCCTTGTCCACGGGTGCACCGTGGGAGACGGTTCCCTGATCGGGATGCACGCCACCCTGCTCAACCACTGTGTTGTGGGCAAAAACTGCATCATCGGGGCCGGTGCGCTGGTGCCGGAAGGCAAGATCATCCCGGACGATTCCCTTGTGGTGGGGGTTCCGGGGAAGATCATCAAGCAGGTCAGCCCCGAACAGGCAGCCGCCAGCCTTGCCAATGCCGCCCACTATGTGGGGGAGGGCCGCCGTCATGCCGCAGCCCTGCGGAAAGAGGAAAAAGGTGAAAACGAGTGAGCGAAATAATTTCGTGCGAAGCTTAACAGAATTTTCACAAGATTTCACAAGAAAGTAATGACTTTTGCGCCGAAATCGGGTATACTATGAGCACAAGGGAGCGGGGCCGCAACCGTCTCCCTTGCACATGATTCCTCCTCACACCAAAGCAATACCCCAAAACAAAAGTCCCCTCCGGTGTACCGCAAGCGCCGGAGGGGACTTTTGTTTGTCTGAAACAGCGCCCCCGGCGGAGCGATCCTCTGCCGGGGGCGCTGTGTTATATCAAGTTTCAAAGGGAACCGTAGATGCCGCGCACGGAGACCTCGCCGGTGAACACATGCTCCTCGCCGCTGTCGGTGCGGACAACAAGACGGCCCTCCTCGTCTACATCCACGGCCTCGCCTGCTCCCTGCCCGCCGTCCGGCAGGTCAAAGGTCACCCGCCGTCCGATGTTGACACAGGCGGCCTTGTACTCCTCCCGGAAAGGTGCAAAGCCATCCCGCGCAAAGGTGTACAGGGGCTGATCAAAGCCGAAATCCGTCAGGGCCTCGGCCAGCCAGCCGGGATCCTGCTCCAGATCGATCGCAGCACCCTGCAGGGCCAGCGAGGTGCCATGGGGCAGGTCGGCGGCATCAAAATAACTCTGCGGCTGGGCCAGGTTGATGCCAATGCCGCACAGGATGCCCCGGCCCTGCTGCTGGTAGCCGTAGCAGACGCTTTCACACAGGATGCCCACGATCTTTTTGCCGTTCAGCAGCAGGTCGTTGGGCCACTTGATCTGGCAGTCCACGCCGTAGCGCAGGGCCAGCTGCCTGCGCACGGCAAGGCTGGCCAGCAGGGGCAGGGTGGCGGGCTGCGCCAGCGGCTCCCGGATGGCGACTGTGTAGTACAGCGCCTTGCCCTCGGCGTTGACCCAGGTGCGGCCCAGGCGGCCCCGCCCGGCGGTCTGGTTGGTGGTGTATACCGCGCCCACCGGGCCGAACTCTTCAAAATGCTCTTTCATATACGCGTTGGTGCTGCCGCATTCGGGCAGATAACGCACCTCATTGATGCTCATTGCTGCGGTACCTCTTTGTGTGCAAAGCTGGTGATCCTGCCCTTGTCCAACAGCATCACGCCGTAGGTGTTGGGGCCGGTGTAGCAGCGGCCGCAGGAGCCCGGGTTGAACAGGAACACGCCGTTTTTCTGGAGGGCGGTGGGTTTGTGGGTGTGGCCGAACAGTGCCACCTCAGCGCCGCGGGCGGCGGCGGCATCTGCCAGCGTGTCCAGATCGTATTTTACACCATACATGTGACCATGAGTATAGAAAACGACCACCTGATCGAAGGCGGCCAGCCCATCCAGCGGCTCCAACGCACCAAAATCGCAGTTGCCGGCTACGGCGTAGACCTTCATCTTGGGGTGCAGGGTCAGTGCATCTTCCAGGTCGCGCAGGCCATCTCCCAAAAAGACAACGGCATTTGCGTCGCTTTCTGCGTGCAGGATGCGCTCCACTGCACCGGCGCTGTTGTGGCTGTCGCTCAGGATCAAAAGTTTCGTCACGGGACTACGTCCTCCTTATTTATACGTATTAAACCTCTCAGCCGCCTTCGGCGACAGCTCCCTGGTAGGGGAGCCAAGCTTACGTTCCTGTCTCTCCTGTCAGGAGAGGGGGCAATGCGAAGCATGGACAGAGAGGTCAGTCTGCCTGCAAAGCAAGCAGCTGCTTGTACACTTCACTCTTGGAATACGGCGTGCCCTGCGCGGCGGCCTTGGCGGCGGCAGAGGCTGCGCAGCCGTTCCGGGTCAGTTCCAGCGCCCGCTGGGCGGCCTGCTCCAGTGTCAGCTCTTCCTCGGCTTCGGCGGCGGGCGCGCCGGCCATCACCAGAACATATTCGCCGCGGGGGTCATTCTCGGCATAATGGGTCTGGGCCTCGCCCAGCGTCGTTTTCCAGATCTCCTCGTGGAGCTTGGTCAGCTCCCGGCAGAGGGTGATGCTCCGCTCAGGGCCGAAGGCGGCGGTCAGGTCGTCCAGCGTGGTGCGCAGTTTGTGGGGCGCTTCGTAGAAGATGACTGTCCGCTTTTCCCCCTGCAGCTCGGCCAGCCGCTCCCGCTTCTGCTTTTTGTTCACAGGCAGAAAACCCTCGAACACCCAGCGGGAGGTGTCCTGACCGGAGACGGCCAGCGCCGTCACACAGGCGGAGGCTGCCGGAACGGGCACCACCTTGATGCCCCGGGCCAGCGCGTCCCGCACGATGACCTCGCCCGGGTCAGAGACGCAGGGCATACCGGCATCGCTGCACAGGGCGCAGTTCTCGCCTGCCTCAATGCGGCGCAGGATCCCCTCGCCCTTCTGCAGGGCGTGCTCGTAGTAGCTCACCATCGGCTTTTTCAGCCCCAGAAAGTTGAGCAGCTTCATGGTCACGCGGGTATCCTCTGCGGCAATAAAATCTGCCGCGCCAAAGGTGGCTGCCACACGGGGCGGCATGTCATCCAGGTTGCCGATGGGTGTGGCAACGATATAAAGAGTACCTGCCATAGTATCCTCCCATTTGATTTGTACAAAACCTCTCCGTCATCCCTACGGGATGCCGCCTCTCCTACCAGGAGCCGCAGCCCGTACTTAGCGCGCAGCGCCTGAGAGGTTCAGCGTCCATACAGTGCCGCGCCTGCCGAGATGAGCACATCCGGCTCGACCCGCAGTCCTGTTTTTCGGTTCTTCTGGGCTTCCACCAGAAACAGCCAGGGGGCGGCATCCGGCCGGTTCTTCACAAAGGCCAGCCGCTTGGGCTCCAGCCGGTTGGCCCGCAGGACCGCCAGCACCTCGGCCAGCCGCTCAGGCCGGTGGCAGAGCGAGAGCCGCCCGCCATCCTTCAGCAGCCGGAACGCGCACTTGCAGACATCGTCCAGCGTGCAGTCCGTCTCGTGGCGGGCAGTGGCCCGGGCCCTGTCGGCGGCCTGCTCCCCTGCTGTGAAATAGGGCGGGTTGCAGGCGCACAGGTCGTAGCTGCCCTCGCCCTCCCGGAAGGAGCGCAGGTCGGCGCAGACGGGCGTGATGTGCTCAATGTCCTGTTCGGTGCAGGCGGCGGCCAGCAGCGCGCTGGCTTCGGGCTGCAGCTCCAGCCCCAGGCAGGGGCCGCGGTGGCCCCGGTCGTGCCATTCCAGGCTCACGATGCCGCAGCCGGAGCACAGGTCGGCGGCGCGCCAGGCCCGCTTTGGCTCCGAAAACCGGGCCAGCAGCAGCGCGTCCGAACCAAAGCGGTGCACGGCTGAACAATAGACTCTTGTTCTATTATACAAAATCTCGGTGGAATGTTCCATATACAGCACCTAAAATCCACTGCCAAAATATCGGGCGGAAAAATCGGGGAAAATTGTGCATGAAAGAAAAGCAGCAGACCCGCTTTTGACAGGTCTGCTGCTTTTGATGCGTTTTTCAGTGTTCGCCGTGAAATTATTCAGCGGTGATAGCACCGGTGGGGCAAGCACCCTCGCAAGCGCCGCAATCGATGCAAGCGTCTGCATTCACAACTGCAACACCATTCTCAATGGTGACAGCACCAACGGGGCAAGCGCCCTCGCAAGCGCCGCAGCCAACACATGCGTCAGAAACCTTGTGTGCCATAATAAAACTCTCCTTTTATCACCCGTGCACTAGCTTTAAGAAGAAGTCTGCCCTCGCACGGTGCCAGCAGGCTTCCCCGGAATTCATCCTTGTCTGCATTCTAACAAAGTGGAAAAGAAAAGGCAAGACTAACCGTGTGCCATAAAAGCCCAAAGTTTTATTTTTGTGGGGTTGCACAAAAGCAAGGCCTAACTTTGCGGGAAAATTAAGAGAGTTTTTTGGCGAAAATCACGAAGAAAGGTTAGTTTTATGATACTAACCGCCGTGATATCCCACTATTTTTCTGGGGATTATTTCTCTTTTTTGGGGCATTTGCCGCAGCCCACATTGCCCTTTTCATCGGCGGCTGCCACCACCGGGGCGGGGTTGCGCACACCGGAATAATCGTCATCCGGGTCGGGGCGGCGGGGGGCCCGTTTGCCGCCGCTGATATACTCACACACGCCCACCTTATAGTAGCGCGGGGTCAGGGCTTCGGTGCCGCAGCGCACCCGCAGGTAGCCGGAGATGGGGTTCACCTCCAGCACGGTGCCCAGACCATCCGGGGTGCGCACGGTGCTGCCCACCATGGGCATGATGCTGTTCAGGTATTCGTAGGCGTTTTCCTCGTAGGAAAGGCAGCACATCAACCGGCCGCAGGCACCGCTGATCTTGGTGGGATTCAGGGAAAGGCCCTGCTCCTTGGCCATCTTGATGGAAACGGGCTGGAAATCCTTGAGGAAGCGGCTGCAGCAGAAGGGCTGGCCGCAGATGCCCAGGCCGCCGATCATCTTGCTCTCATCGCGCACGCCGATCTGGCGCAGCTCGATGCGGGTGTGGAAGATGCCGGCCAGATCCTTGACCAGTTCGCGGAAGTCCACCCGGCCATCGGCGGTGAAGTAGAACATGATCTTGGAGCGGTCAAGGGTGTACTCGGCCTCCACCAGCTTCATTTCCAGACCGTGGCGGGCAATGCACTCCTGGCAGGTGTGGTAGGCGCGCTTCTCATCCTCGCGGTTCTGGCGCATCCGGCGCACATCCACGCTGTCGGCCATCCGGGTAATGGGCTTGAGCGCCTTGGAAACGGCGCTGTCGGCGATCTCTTTCACGCCCTGCACCACCTCGCCGCACTCAATGCCGCGGGCGGTCTCCACGATCACGTATTCGCCGGTTTTGATGTCGGCCCCGGCAGGGTCGAAATAATAGCTTTTGCCGTTTTCCTTGAAACGGACAGAGATGACTTTTTTCATACTGTTCCTCACAGGGGAAACTCCCCTATCTTGTAAAAAGGCCCGCAGAAGGGCCTGAAGATCCATTCTAAAGATTATTATAGCATAAACGTTGAAAATTGAACAGCCCTCTCAGGCTCACTTCGTTCGCCAGCTCCCGCAGGGATGACGGAGAGGGTGATATCCGTAAAAATTTTCATCCTCTGCAACATTCCGCCCCGCTCATTCGTATCCCACTTGAACTCCGTCTGAAATTTGATCTCCAAAACGTCAAAAAACTGAGGTATCACCCGGATTTCACAAAAGATTTTCAAGATTTGCTAAAGAATCTCCGGGCAAGCCTTGCAAGCCCCGGAACCGGGTGTATAATAGGGATATCGACTTTGAGCCGCTCTGAGAAAAAAGAGCAGCCGCGCAATGCGTGGGAAAACACAGAAACGGTAGGAAGAAATGGAAAAATTCAGCGTCAAAAAGCCGTTCACCGTTCTGGTTGCAGTCATCATGGTCATCATGCTGGGCCTTGTGTCCGTGCAGAATATGCAGACCAACCTGCTGCCAAACGTGAACACACCGTACCTGATGGTGGTCACGGTCTATCCCGGTGCCAGCCCGGAGCGTGTGGAGAACGAGGTCTCCGACGTGATGGAGAGTGCGCTGGGCACCATCTCGGGCGTGAAAAACGTCACCGCCACCTCGGCAGAAAACTACAGTCTGCTGCTGATGGAGTTTGAGGACGATACGGACATGAACAGTGCCGTGGTCAAGGTGTCCAACAAGGTGGATCAGACCACCTCCAGCCTGCCAAGCACCTGCATGACCCCCTCCATCATTGAATATACCCTGAACATGAACGCCTTTATGACCGTGGCCGTCAGCCGCGAGGGCAGCGATTCCTATGAGCTGGCCGATTTCGTCAACGACACCATGGTCCCCTATATCGAGCGTCAGGGCGGCGTTTCCAATATTTCCGCCAATGGTCTGGTTACCCGGATGGTGCAGGTGCAGCTCGATCAGGAAAAGATCGATGCCATCAACGAAAAGCTGCTGGAGGTCATTGACGTGCAGCTGGCCGATGCAAAGGCCCAGCTGGATGATGCCGAGGCCCAGATCGAGGCAGGCAGAAAGGAGTACGAGACCCAGCTGGCCAATTACGACAAGCTGGTCAGCGATACCATCAACAGCCAGTACTCCGGCGAGCTGCAGGATTCCTTCATGCTGGTCAAGAAGCAGGCACAGGCCCTTCTGGAGAGCGTCAACCAGCTCATTGCCGTGGTCAACGAGCCGGAGATCCAGCAGGCCCTGATCGATGTGCGGGACGGCCTGCAGCGGGTCGTGGACAAGTTCAACGAGACCGGAATGCAGGATATCGATTCTCTGATCGAGATCGTGGCGGAGCTGCGCGATATCACCGATAAGCTGACCACCGCTTTGCAGGATCTGCAGCAGCGCCTGAACGCGCAGGGCGACACCGCCGGCACAACGGCCGGGGAGCTGGTCGATGATCTGCAGGTGCAGCAGAGCCTGAGCAACATTTATAACACGCTGGAGAGCACCATCAAGGCCATGGACGACGTGCCCGGCCTGATGGACCAGTTCACCCAGATCGTGGGCAGCTATTCCCAGCAGCAGCTGCAGGCCTATATCAAGTTCACCGAGGCCCGCGAGATGCTGAACAATTACGAGCAGCAGCTGGCAGATGCCAAGCAGCAGTATGAGGATGCCAAGCAGATGGCCATGGAGAACTCCGACGTGGCCAAGATGCTGGATATCAACACGCTGGCACAGCTGATCTATGCCCAGAACTTCTCCATGCCCGCCGGTTATGTCAAGGATTCCAGCAACAAGTCCTGGCTGCTGAAGGTCGGCGAGGAGTACGACAGCATCGAGGATATCTCCGGTGCCCTGCTGCTCCATGTGGACGGCTTTGGCGATGTCCGCCTGTCTGACGTGGCCGATGTGCAGATCATCGACAACGCCGAGGACAGCTTTACCCGCCTGAACGGCGAGCGCTCCGTGGTGCTGAAGATCTTCAAGAGCACCTCTTCCAGCGCCGGTGAAGTTTCCGGCAACTGCAAGGCCGCCTTCAAGGAGCTGGAACAGAAATACGATGGCCTGCATGTGGTCGTGCTGTCCAACCAGGGCAACTACATCAGCATCATCGTCAGCAGCATCCTGAGCAGTATGCTCATCGGTGCGGCCCTTGCCATCATCGTGCTGGCCATCTTCCTCAAGGATATCAAGCCCACGCTGGTGGTCGGCATCAGTATCCCGCTGTCGGTGCTGTTTGCCGTGGTGCTCATGTACTTCACCGGTCTGGATATGAATATTATGACGCTGGCGGGCCTGTCCCTTGGCATTGGTATGCTGGTGGACAACTCCATCGTCGTCATCGAGAACATTTACCGTCTGCGCAGCCGCGGCGTGCCCGCTGCCCGCGCGGCGGTCCAGGGCACCAAGCAGGTGGGCATGGCCATCATGGCTTCCACCCTCACCTCTGTCTGCGTGTTCCTGCCCGTCATCTTCACTTCCGGTGTCATCAAGAGCCTGCTGCAGCCCATGTCCATGTGCATCGGCTACTGTCTGGCTGCTTCCCTCATCGTGGCGCTGACGGTTGCCCCGGCGGCCTCCTCTACCCTGCTGAAAAACTCCAAGCCCAAAGAGCTCAAGTGGTTCGACAAGGTGCAGGAAAAGTACGTCAAGAGCCTGGAATGGTGCTTCCAGCACCGCTGGGCACCGTTGGGCGCGGCAGTGGTGCTGCTGGTGTTCTGCGGCTGGCGCGTGATGTCCATGGGCGTTGAGATGCTGCCCACCATCACCAGCAACGAGGCCATCGTCACCCTCTCCACCGAGAAGGATATGACCAAGGAAGAATCCTATGCCGTGGCCGAGAATGTCATTGATGCCCTGCTGGCTGTGGACAACGTGGAAGAGGTGGGTGTTACCACCGACAGCCGCGTGGCCGGAATGGATGTCGGCCAGCTGGGCCTGCCCCAGACCATCACCGACCTGCTGAACGCCGCCAACAGCTACGGCACCTACCAGATCAACGTGATGCTGGACGAGAGCCTCTCCTCCCGGCAGATCGAACAGGCCCGCGAGGCGCTGGAGGAAGCTGTGAACGGCGTGGAGAACTGCACCGCCACCGTTGAGATCAGCGGAATGCAGGAGCTGACCAGCCAGCTGGATATGGGCCTGACCGTCCAGATCTCCGGCAACGACATCGACACCATGACCGCCCTCTCCGAGAAGGTGGTAGATATGGTCAACGAGATGGACGGCTTCACCAATGCCACCAACGGTCTGGGCAGCGGCGATGCCACCATCAACCTGCAGATCGACCGGGATAAGGTCCGCTCCTACGGCCTGACCGTGGCGCAGGTCTACCAGCAGATCGCCGCCAAGCTGACCACCACCACCACGGCCCAGACCCCCGTTGCCATCGATGGCTCCACCATGAACGTCCAGATCAGCAACAATCTGGACCCCATGACCAAGGAAAACATGATGGATATGACCTTTACGACCTCCGTTATGGCCGCCGATGGCACCACCCAGACCGGCACCTGCACGCTGGGCGATATGGCTACCTGGGTCACCGGCTCCACCCCGGACTCCATCACCAGTAAGAACCAGACCCGCTATATCAGTGTGACGGCGGACGCGGTGGAGGGCACCAATACCACCACCGAGACCCGCGCGCTGGAAAAGAAGCTGAACGAGTTTGCCGCATCCGATGAAATGCCCGAGGGCTGCAGCTTCTATATGGGCGGCGGCTCTGAGATCAACGGCATGGTGGTGGATCAGATGGGTCAGTGGATGTTCCTGGCTCTGCCCTTCGTCTACCTTGTTATGGTGGCCCAGTTCCAGAGCCTGCTCTCCCCCTTCATCGTTCTGTTCACCATTCCGCTGGCCTTTACCGGCGGCCTGCTGGGCCTGCTGCTCACCGGCCAGCAGCTGACTATGATCTCCCTGATGGGCTTCATCGTTCTGATGGGCACGGTCGTCAACAACGGCATCGTGTTCGTGGATTACGCCAACCAGCTGCGCATCGGCGGCATGGAGCGCCGCGCGGCCCTGATCGCCACCGGCAAAACACGAATGCGCCCCATCCTGATGACCACCCTGACCACCGTTCTGGCCATGCTCCAGCTGGTGTTCAGCGGCGATATGGCCAGCCAGCTGATGAGCGGCATGGCCATCGTCATCATCTTCGGCCTGACCTACGCCACCCTGATGACCCTGTACGTTGTGCCCCTGATGTACGATATCCTCTTCAAGAAGCCGCCGCTGAACGTGGATATCGGCGATGAGAACCTTGACGACATCCCCGATGATGCCGCCGAGTATATCGCCCAGAACACCGCTCAGCCGGAGTAAGAAAACTTCCCCAAAGCACCCTTCACAGCCATGTGAGGGGTGCTTTTTGTCAATCTGCTAAAAAATTCGCCGCAGCTTTGGCACAGTCTCCAAAAATTGAGGAATTCAATAAAAAATATTGACAGGGGGGGGGGTAGATGTAAAATGAGTTCACAATGCAGAAGGTGTAGGGGTATGCTTTCTGTGTGGTAAAATATCATTTTACATTGGAGGTTCTACAAATGAAAATGCTCAAGAAAATGGCCGCCCTTCTGCTGGCCGGCGTAATGGCTCTGGCACTGCTCACCGCTTGCGGCGATAACAGCGCACCTTCTTTTGCACAGACGGCTGAAGAAAAAATGTTTGCGGTTCTGTCTGAATCTACTGGTTTGAAAGAAAATGATACAGAGATGAAGAATCTTGCCGCTCAGACTCTTGATAAAATCAAGGATGGTAAAGTGACGAAGGAAGTCCTGAAGGTCAATCCGGAGGACATTGAGAAAGTAGATAACAAATATCGTGCGAAGGTGAGTCTGCCTATCCCTGATCTGAAGGCTGGCGATTACGATGATAACAACTCCAAAACTTACACGGTATTGGAGGTCACTCCGGATAACCTGGCGAATGTGGACAACACACAGCTGACCCAAATGATTGCCACCATGAAGAAAAATGGTGTTGAGATTGAAAAGATTGGTGTTGCTGCAAAGACGGTTAACGGTAAGACTTATATTGCCGTTGGCATGCAGATGTCTATGACTATCCCGGCTCAGCCTGCTCAGTAAATCTTAAAACTGAATTTATCCCCAAGCCCCGGAGCGCCTACCCCTGGCCCTCCGGGGCTTTTTTCTGCCTATGGGGCAGAACTTACAAAAAATCTCTCGAAATATTGGATAGATTCCCTTAAAAAATGCCAACACAGAAGAGGAAAATTGTGATATAATCAAAACAATAAAGGATAAAACAGAGAGTGTGCTGTCCCCAAAAAATACAAAAGGAGGCGAGCCCTATGGCACAGTTTCTCTCCAAGCCCTTTGGCATGACCCCAAACGGCGAAAAGATCAATGAATACATCATCTCGAACCCCGGCGGGCTGGCGGTCAGTGTGCTGAACTACGGCTGTATCATCAAGAATATCTGGGTGCCCACCAAGCGCGGGCCGGTGGATGTGGTGCTGGGCCACGACACCTACGCCGATTACGTCAAGGACTTTGAATCGTCCGGCAGTACCTGTTGCGGCGCGTTCGTGGGCCGGTACGCCAACCGCATCGAGAACGCCGTGTTCAACGTGGGCGGCAAGACCTATCAGCTGGAAGCCAACAACGGCAAAAACCACCTGCACGGTACCTTCCCGCGCAAGCTGTATGAGGTAAAGACCTTTGGTGATACCCTGCTTCTGGAGGCCGAAAGCCCCGATGGAGAGGATGGTTTCCCGGGAAATCTGAAGATCTCGGTGCGGTATATCCTCACCGAGGACAACGCCCTGCGGATGGATTATCGTGTCTCCTCCGATGCCGACACCATCATCAACCTGACCAACCACACCTACTTCAATCTGGATGGCGGCGGCGATGTGCTGGGCCAGAAGCTGCGCATCTATGCGTCCCGCTATCTGGAGGGCAACAACGAGACCTGCCCCACCGGCAATATCCTGCCCGTGGCAGGCACGCCGATGGATTTCCGGGCGGGCAAGCCCATTGGCCGGGACATCGACACCGGCTTTTCCCAGACCACCATGGTGGGCGGCGGCTATGACCACTGCTTTGTCATCGACAGGGGCCGCGGTGCCAGCCAGAGCCTGTGCGCCTGGGCTTCCAGCGATAAGACCGGCATCAGCATGAAGGTCTATACCACCCAGCCCGGCGTGCAGCTCTACACCGGCAATTTCCTGCAGGACTGCCCCGCCCCCGGCAAGGGCGGCGTGCCGATGCAGAAATACGGCGGCTTTGCGCTGGAGACCCAGCACTTCCCCTGCAGCCCCTCTCACCCGGAGTTCCCCTCCACCGCCCTGCGGGCCGGGAAAGTGTTCCGCGCCAACACCACCCTGCGGTTCTTCACCGGCAAACAGTGCGGGAAACTGTAAAATGCAGCCCTCTCATTCAAAGCCTGACGGCTTTGCCTGAGAGGGCTTTTTCTCTGATTTGCACAAAGCGTTCCATCACTCCATGTGCAAAACACAAAAAACGCTTGTAAATCAATGTGCGGAAAAATAAATGGAAACAAAAATCCATCCTTATAAAATTCCCGTTACTTGATTCTGCGGCCAAAACGTTGTATCCTTGTGGCAGAAGGCGGGCCTGCCCCGCGCAAGCAACTTTGGTGACGAGAAGAGAGGTACTTTTATGGCAATTTTGGTTTCCGGCGGTGCCGGTTATATCGGCAGCCACACCTGTATCGAACTGCTGAACGCTGGCTTTGACATCGTGGTGGCAGATAACTATTACAACGCTTCCCCTGTGGTGCTGGATCGGGTCAAGCAGATCACCGGCAAGGACTTCCGGTTCTATCAGGCTGATATGACAAAGCACGAGGACGTGGAGAAGATCTTCACCGAGTGCCCTGATATCGATGCCGTCATCCAGTTTGCCGCCTATAAGGCTGTGGGCGAGAGCGTTTCCAAGCCCATCGAGTACTACTACAACAACCTCA
>ENA-UERY01001707-UERY01001707.1-human-gut-metagenome-genome-assembly--contig:-NODE-1707-length-12716-cov-2.573463_pt1 | contig 12716 bp, 6 predicted proteins | sample MGYA00242989_ERZ507990 | MGnify/ENA primary metagenome ERZ507990 (study PRJEB26167, sample SAMN06115529) | human gut metagenome | host: Homo sapiens | place: China:Fujian | collected 2015-08-26...
TTAACTAAAACGATAGAGCTTATGAGACGGGTACAAAGTAACACATTAGGTGTAGGAATTGATGTCCACTTAAAGAATGTGTCGACAGCAATCTTATCAAAGCATTCAGTACTGAGGAGATTCCTGCAAGTTGATTGCGAGGGACCTACCCTCATCTCCTACATAGTTGCGAAGCATTTAGCACATGCTTCTCGTGGCACAATCTCACCCTACCGTACAAACGGTTCCGCATACGGCGGTTTCGCAATCTATATGTATTTGCTTATAAAGATGAGATAACATTGGATACCCCGCTTTCCGAAGAGACTCGTCCTCAATAGCATTCTGAAGAAAGGCACGCGTACAACGCCAATACCCTTTCCGAGTATTTGCCCACTCCTAAGCCTTACCTTTCGGTATTCCACATTTCTGCAAATTTGAAAAGCGAGTCTTCACTCTCTTCCAACATTTCCATATACACATACGCAAGTGTCTGCGATACCATTGGTCTAATGGAATCAGCAGACTCCTCATGTCTGCATATTTGAAATACCCTATCCAACCTCTAAAGGTTTGCCAGAGTATCTCTTTACGTTGGGCATAACCCATGCTGTTACTACGTCTGGTAAGAGATTTAACCTTACGTTTGAATTTCTCTTTTGTTGTCTTGTGAACACACAGCCTGCATTTGCCTTTCGTGAAATAGAAGGAAAAGTCCGTTATGCTTGAGCATACGCGTTCGGCGGACCTCTTACTTTTGCACAGTATCATGCTATCATCTGCATAGCGTACAAAGCAGTGTCCACGTCTCTCCAATTCCTTGTCTAGTTCGTTCAGCAGGATATTGCTGAGCAAGGGGCTCAAAGGGGCGCCTTGTGGTGTACCCTCTATACTTGGTTCATAATGCTTACCTATCATTACTCCGCTTGTAAGATACTTGTGTATAAGAGAAATGACACGCCCGTCATTTATTGTCCTTGATAGTATTCTCAGTAAGAAACTATGGTTTACCGTATCAAAGAATCTAACAAGGTCTATGCCTACAGCATATTTGTAGCCTTCGCTTGTATAACAGCACACTTGGAGCAATGCTACATGCGCACTACGTCGGGGCGAAACCCAAAACTGCTTGGGCTGAACTGGCGTTCGTAGATAGGCGATAGCACTTGGACGATGGCTTGTTGTATCAAGCGGTCAACAACGGTTGGGATGCCTATAAGCCGTTTCTTCCCGTTATCCTTGGCTATATCTACCCTACGCACTGAATTCGGTTTGTACCTTCCAATGCGTATCGACTCGATAAGTTCTGATTTGTGTTCATGAAGATAGGGAAGCAGTTGCTTAAAATCCATTCTATCAACACCTCCAACCCCTTTGTTTCGTACCACTTGTAGATAGGCACGATTGAGATTGTCGGGAGAAAGAATTTGACTCATTAAGTCATCTTTATTTGGTTGCACTGCTATCAAACTGCCGTCTTTCATGTCCATATAGGTCTGCACTCCCTCATAGCTTTCGGATTCCATCCTATTCTTTTGAGGGTAGCCAAGTGTACTTTCTATGACTCTTATTTTATGCATTCTTTCCTATTTAGAGTTAGTTACGTGTTTATAGCTATTGCGATTCAGCCCTTCCTTAAAAAGAACTTAAGTACTATGGCTTCTGCTGACTTCTCACAATAAGCTTTACTCCGTGTTTGGCAATCTAAACACATGCTCCACACGTCCGTGAGACCTCCCCGATTAAGAATATAATCTTTCACACTTATACCTGCTTGATTTACACCGAGTGTTCCATATAGCTATAGGGCTTTATCTTGTTTGGCAGACTTACCCACACTCATATGCCTTAGTATCAAGTTTCTGTACGTCAGGTCAGTGCTTTGCCTAAGACTTCCTTTAGATGCCGAATCACTACGGACACCATTGCCGTCGGCTGTACGCTTGCCGATATAAGGCTGCGATGGGGACTTACACCCATTAGATTATGCCCATGTCGGGCAAACTCCAAAAGGCAACTAACTCGCAATGAATTAGTTGCCTTAAATTTTCCTATTTTAGGAATATCCCTAGCTAATGGTACATCGGGCAAACATTCTCGATATTTCCACACCATAAAAACGAGCAAAGACTTGATACGGTTCTTGGTATGTATGCTGTCTTTTGCAATCAGGTTTCTTAGTCTTATAAAGAGCGTATTTTTGTGGTTTCCTCCCCAGAATATAATTCCTTTTCAAATGAACCGAAAGGTAACTCGTGGGCCAATTTGCTACAATTCACAGCATTGGTCTTGCGTAACTTCTCCTTGCTCATGGTAGGCACATCGACTGGATTACCCCGTAAATGTTGGTTATTCCTAAATTCATCAGCCTCTCATACATGCAGAATCTGCAGAAACCAGCTTCATTGATTAAGAAGTAATTGTCACCCGAATAATTACTTGCCAAGTACTAATGCAAAGCTTTTTATTTTTTTATGATAAATTCATCCAGCATTTTTCCGTCTCGATCCATTACCTCTATCTTCATCTGTGTGGTCGTGGCATAAATACGTAGCAAAGATGTATTGGAATTAACTACTACGGGGAAAGACGTTTTGTCAGTGGCATCATGACGCACAAAACGATGTAAGTGTCCACAAAGCATTAAATCCGGATAAGCCTGGCGTAATAAAGGCATAAACTTCTGCTCTACTTCTACATTTCCATGCCAATCCTCATCGGGACCAGCTTCAGTAACTGCGGGAGGAATGTGAGCTACAATTATTTTAAAAGGCGCTTCTTTATATTCGGTACTTTCCAAAATACTGGCCAACCATTCGGACTGTTCGGTACGGTAGAGGTCATATTGGGTAATACCGGCATATTCAATATCAGAATCAGGCTTATCTTCTCCCGTATCCAGAACAATACAATAGACAGGACCTTGTCGAAAGGCATAATAAAGATGTTCCTGACAGGGAGAAAAATAACGTTGGATTTCGGTTGCAAATACTCCCCGTGTTTCGTGGTTGCCACGGGCGTAGTACATCGGGATCTCAGAAGCGAAAAGTCGTACAGCCGTATCCATAAACCCCTTGAAAAGCTGATCTTCACTATTTATGAAAGAGAGCATATCACCATTAAAAAGAACAAAGTCGGTTTGCGTAAGGTTACAACGGGACATTAAGTCCTCCAGCAGTTTGTTGTCCCCATGTATATCGTTGACCATTACAAAAGAGGTGGCAGGCGCTTGCGGATTGCAGGTATGAAAAGTAAGCGGTTTACGATAATAGACATCAGTGGAAGCATAACTTCCATAAATGATTTTATACCCAGTATGTTTCAACACTTCCTGAGCAAAAACACGGTAACGATATTGTTTTCCCGGTGTCAGTCCCTTGACTTTAACGGCATGGATGGTTGATGTATTCTTGATGCCATTAGACGTGTCAAAATAACGCGGATGCTCTTTGGCGTAAAAACTGCCGTTGCCATCTGAGGCCAGTTCCACCCATCCTATAGAGGGCTTATCCGTTATCCATACAATGGTAGCTTCGTTAGATCCCACGTTTTGCAAGTAAGGTCCATGAGTTATTGTTATTTTGGAAATTTCATCTTGCGAATACAGGAATGTAGCTATTCCCAATAATAACATTTCTAAGAATATGATTTTTCTTATCATAATGCCTAATCTAATAAATTGTTAAACTTTCGTATGTGGAAATCTGGCAGACAGAGATGTATCCTTACTTTACCTTCGGTATCTGGTTTATCCTGCCTTTTTCATTATATCGTTGCTTATTCGGTAATCCCTTTTTATTCACTCCCTTTTGCATGGGTGATTTTAATTCCTCCAAATAATAATGGTATATGTCACGGGGAGTGGCTTGATATTTTTTGCATAGTGAGGCTGCCATGCCTACAACTTCCCCCATCATACCTGTAGTGCGCATAACTCGTACGGTTCCCAAGGCAACATGTGTGACACTGATATTGCGTCCTGCCATGAACAGATTGTCTATATTACGGGAATAAAGACATCGGTAGGGAACAGGATAGGGATAAATTACTACATGGTCTGTCGTCGCTTTGAATTCCCGTCCCGGGAAATACCGGGTATTCTCGGGGTCGGGCCGGTGCAGATCAATACTCCAGGTAGTAGTGAAAGATGCGTCCTCATGGGCTACGTGCTTTGTTAAATCATCCTCTTTCAGTACATAGTCGCCCAATAGCCTCCGGGATTCCCGCTTTCCGGCAATGTAGGCTACCCATTCCAATGAACGTTTTTTATAATATTTTCTTCGTTCCGATTGATTTTTCAAGTAGCTCCAATTAGAATATATAACTAACATTCCATAGTCACGTATTTGTTCAGAATCATTAATCTGATTTTTATTCATTCCGGTTTCCCAAGTCCATTCACCATAAGTGACAGGTTCACAGGTCTCCTCATTGAATTCGATGCCGTACCGGAATTCCGGAAAATAGGATGTTTTTGTGTCTTCCACAGAATACCATTGAACAGAAGTGCCCATTACTAAGCTATCAGCTATTTCGGGAGCTATAGTCTCACCGTATTCAGAACGGCTTTCACGGCCCATACGATAGTCTGCCCCGGCCAGATAACCGATAGTGCCATCACCAGTACAGTCAGCAAATAAACGACCATAAAATTCGATTTCTTCACCGGATTCAATATGACAAGCGGTTATCGAGATGATCCGGTCCTCTTCCTTCTTCACCGAAAATGCCCGATAATTAAGAAACAGGGAAACATTAGTTTCAGCTTGCAGCCATTCCATTTTTTTATGATCTTCATAATTGCCTGCCGGTTGTGCATTACCCTCCTTGACGGGACCGAACTCTTTTTGCAGCCCCCCCAGTTCAGGATATTTTCCGATCTCGATAGCTCCTCCCAAATGAACACGAATCTCGGAACTATTGTTTCCACCGACTACAGGGCGATCATTGATAAGTGCGACTTTACAGCCCAGGCGGGCGGCAGATACTGCTGTACTCATACCTGCAATACCTGCACCTATAACTACTAAATCATATGATTCTGTTTTTGGGGGGGCTAATAATCCAAGTTTAGCACGACGAAAGTTATTTAAAGCCGCCATATCCGATGGCGGAATATCATCTTTCCGTGTCGTAAAATAAATAGCATCACACCGCCCGTCAAAACCTTTCAAGTCATGCAAAACAATGTGAATATTCTTTTCTGTTGCCTGATATTGCCCGGCATACTGCCATATCCACTGATTGCCTATAATACCCAACCGGTAAGAGATTTTCTTTCCGTTTACTGACAAACCGAACAATCCGGGCCCTTCACCCTCCTGCCATGGAGACGTCCAGTTGTAGGTGCGTACAAAAATATAATATGTGCCATTTTCTGGAAGTTGTACATTGGTACTCGCATTTTCAACAGGACTACCTAGACCGTGTGCCAGTAAATAAGGTGATCCCATCAAGTCCATAAATTGTTGGTCCACTACCCAGCCTCCTTTTTCCGTGAAACTTTCTGCTTCTACCAATAAACTGGCAGCATGAAGACTCGCTCCGTGAAATACCATCCAGATGAGAGAAATATATATAATTTTTTTTATCATAACAATTTTCATTATTCTTATACTTGTTTATTCATAGTAGCGAAGGATAATCTCCTTGATAGTCAGCCGGGCCATCAGTGGAGTTGTCAATTCCATTTTGAGGGCTTTAATCATGGCTAGTGTACTGAAAGATGCTGACAATTCTCCATTTTTGTTATCTGCAGCTACTTTCTTAAATATTGTACCGTCCTCGCTGACAGATAATTGTACATGTTCCGGATGTTCCTTTGAAACATCAAACACAATTCTGATTTCCTGTACTGCTTGTCTTTTTTCCAAAGTAAGAGTAAAATAATCTCCTTTTTTTAAGGAATAGGGGGTTGCAAAGAAAGTCTGTATATCACCGTCAAACGCATATTCAGGCATATAATACTTGATTCCCTTCATATTGGTATCGATACGGGCAGGACATACAAGACGGGGCCTTTGTTCGCTTTGCGGAACAAAACCTGTGTTATCCCAATCCTCGTCTTTGAAGTAACAGATATTCAGTTTTTCCATAATAGCACCGAACTTGCTGATACGTTGTCGGAACCCTTCCCATTCTTTCTTTTCTTTCGTGTTCCAGAGGGTTTCGGCCAAGGCACAAGTTCTGGGATATAACATCCTTTCCACCTCATCCGAGGTTGTAATGAATTCAGTCCACAAATTAGCCTGTCCTCCCTTGACGAGATGTGCTTGAGTATTCGTACATTCTTTGCCAACTGGTTCCCATTCATACAATCTGCGTGTGGAATTCCGTGAATACCCGAAATCAAAGTAACAGGGATCCTTAGGAGACATAATGACTGACAACCCTCTTTTCAAAGCTTTCTGTTGCTGTTCTCTTCCATCACGTTGCCAGATCATGATCACGTCACTGATGTCAGCGGCATTACGGTCATTTATTTCATCCCAACCTATCCTTTTTCCCTTGGAACGTACAATTTCACTAACTCGTTTCGTAAAATAGTCCTGTAACTCGTGCCATGAAGTCATATTCTCTTGTTTGTAAATCTTTTGGCATTTCGGACATTGTTCCCATAGATGTGTCGACACTTCATCTCCTCCCAGATGTATGAATGATGAAGGGAAGAGATCAGTGAGTTCTGCTACCAGTTTTTCCACAAACCTATAGGTTTCAGGATTTCCTATACACAGCATATTCTCATCTGCTCTCTTCCGTTTTTGTCCGTCCAGTTCCTCTGGATAGGCTTCAAATTTTCCGCCTTTACATGACAGTTGGGGAAGGGCTGCAAGCAAGGCCAGACAGTGTCCCGGAAGGTCAATCTCCGGAATGATCTCTATGCCGTACATGGCGGCATAGTTGATCAATTCCTGCAACTCGCTTTTACGATAATAATGTCCCGATAGATCCTCGAATGTCCGGTAGTACGTACCTTTGAACGCTAAATCCGGATATTGGTCCAGATACAGACGCCAGCCTTGATTGTCTGTCAAGTGCAGATGTAAAGTGTTAAGTTTAAAAAAGGCCAATTGTTTGGTATACTTTTTAAGTTGTTCGATAGTCCAGAAATGGCGGCTACAATCTATCATGACTCCCCTGTAACTAAAACGGGGTTTGTCGTGGATTATGAGCCGGGGTAACTCTTTTCCCTCACTTCCCAGAATCAATTGTAAAAGAGTGGAAAAAGCATGAATCATACCTGTCTGGTCACCTGCTTCTATGATGATCCCCTGCTTTGTAATTTCCAGCATGTACATTTCCGGCTCCTGCATTTTCACCTTTTTTACATGAATGGAAGGATTTGAGGCATTCACCATGACAGACAAATTTGCCAGTTCTTTCAGATCGCTGACAAGGAGGTTTCCTGTATTTTTCCATTCGTCCGGGAAATGGATGCTTTCCAGACGTTCGATGGATAGCGTACCTTTTTTCCGGACCATGCTTTCAACTTGCGGGATCAGACAAATATTATCTTGAGAATAAATACTGTCTGGTAATATGAGAAGAAATAGAAAAAGGTGAAAAATATAGCTCTTTCCAATCATAAAGTTAGAAAAATAAAAGGGTGAATAATTAAGGAGTTACCTTTTCCCGGACTATCAACAACTTTCCTGCATTTAATAGCCGGGATTTTGTTTTAAGTTCTCGTTGATCTGAAGTTCCGTAGTAGGGATAGGCCACAAATATTGGCGATCGTTCCAACTACGTACAGCAAGTGCCTGACATTTACCCGCTTCTTCCAATTTGGAGAAATCTGCACAACCATCCTCGTCCATTTCCGGTGTGAAAGCCCAAAACCAATCTCCCTGACTGGTTACCCGTTCGATACATAGTGAGGCCGGATAAAGGATACCATATGTCTTGCGATTCATAACCTTTTCGGCCAGTTTCCAACGGATGATATCCGTATATCGCATGTGTTCCTTTGCCATTTCCATACGACGTTCTACACGTAGCTGGTGGCGAAGTGTGGACTGGTCGTTAGAAGTGAAAGCCGGATAACTTGCCTTATCGGACTTGTCCACACCATAAGCACGCGCCCGAACCTCATTCAGTGCATCCAATACGGAGTTATCTATCTCATTTAATTCGATTTTCGCCTCGGCATATGTCAACAATATTTCGGCATAACGACAATAGATAATATCCTGGTCTACCTTGAAACCATTCTGAAGCCATGTTTCGTCTATCCCTTTTTTCCACACCAGACCATCGAAAGAAGCATATTGGGCATTGGCACGTGTATCATAATTTGTCACGATTTCACCCGTATTATAGTTCATACACGTCAGTGCCTCCGGGTGTGGGTTGTATTCATAACCGAGGTGGTTAGAACCAAATGGTACAATGGTTTCTGCTAAACGTGGGTCACGATTTGCAAATGGTTCATGCGGATCGAAGAGTGGTGATTCGTTAATAAGCAGACCGTCGGTACAGGTGAATGCAGCTAGTAACTCCCATGACGGACAGGTCTGCGTCCATCCTCCTACGTTACGGGGTAGATCATTGTATACCTGGTTAACTCCTCCGTTTCCTGTTCCCAGATAAATGTCATATGTAGCATCACGTGGAATTTTGAAAATAAATTCATTCGAGTTTTTTGTAGTAGACAAAAAAAGATTGCCAAAATCGGGATGCAATTCATAAATATTCAAGTCCATAACCGCCTTGGCTGCATCGGCCGCTGTTTCCCAATCTTCCATAATCAAGGCAACCCGGGCTTTTAGTGCCAGTGCAGCACCTTGGGTGGCTCGCTGTTGGTCAGTATAGGAAGTTGGAAGCACACTAATTGCATCATCAAAATCTTTATAGATTTGTGCCAATACGATGGATTTATCCGTACGTCCCATTGTCAACCCTTCTTCTGTACTTACATCGGTTAATACCAATGGTAAGTCACCGAACTTTACAATCAGTTTGGCATAAGCGGCAGCTCTATGGAATTTGGCTTCGGCAATCAGGCGGTTAATAGTAGTGGCAGATGCGCCATTTTCGATAGCACGATGCGATTTCTCAATAACTGCATTGGCACGTGAAATAGCTTTGTACTGATTGCCCCATAAACTGGTAACCCAAGCATTTTGTCCATTTAGAGTTCCGTCATCAAAAGAGGTCAGGAGATCGCGTGAAGTATAGTCGTCCGACCAGTCGGTCTGTTGTTGTCCGTCTTCCGGCCAGAAGTCATATCGATATAACTCATCAACGGCCATCTGCACTTCAGTTTCCGTGGAATACCAGTTTTCAGTAGAACCGCTTGACAATGGATTTAAATTGAGATCATGGCAGGCAGAGAGTAAGAGTATTCCTGCCCCGATATATAAGAGTAACTTTTTCATGTTTTTTATGGCTAGAAATTAATAGAAACACCAAATATTAGAGAGGTGGTAATAGGATACCCTTCTGTACTTACTTCCGGATCCCATCCTTTGGGGGCATTACTGATGGTAAACAGGTCACTTCCGCTTACATAAAGACGGACTGTATTCATACACGCCTTCGTAGTCCATGCTTTGGGGAGCGTATAACCGACAGAGAGATTTTTTAAACGAATGTACCGACCGTTGTAAAGCCAATAATCAGACATACAGAAATTAGCATCCCGATTGGTGCGAGTCAGGCGCGGATATTTGGCTGTCGCATTCTGCTCATCCGTATTTTTCGGACTCCAATAATTGCCGTCAAGAATAGTAGGGAAATTGAGCCAGTTGTCTCGAAGCCCTTCAATCATTGCAGCACTGATTTGAGATTTCTGACTTCCAACACCTTGTAGTGTCAATCCAAAGTCCCAGCCTTTATAGGCAGCATTGAAAGTGAGTCCAAACATATAGTGAGGCAGGGAACCGCCCAAAAGTACACGGTCATACTCAGGTGAGATAACTCCGTCGGGGACACCGTCCGGTCCGGAAATATCCTTGTACTTAATATCACCCACTTTGACGCTGTTGTTCAGTTTGGGCGACTTGTCCACGTCTTCCTGAGTCAGGAACAAGCCATCGCTTACGTAACCATACCATTCGTTATATTCACTTCCTTCCATTTTTACCTGATTGCCTAGGAACTGTGTACCATTCAGGTTTCCCATTTTGGAGGTAAAATCTGACAGATTAGCGGAAATGGAGTAAGTGAAATCACCGACTTTGTCCCTCCAGCCAACTTCAATATCATAGCCGGTAGTGTGCATGTTTCCGGCATTGACTTCCGGGTTGTCGTAGCCGATGAAGTGTGGAATTTCCAGTGCCAGCAACATGTCCTTCGTATTTTTTCTATAATAGTCAGCGGAGAAGTGCAGACGGTTATCCAGAAAATTAGCATCTAAACCGATATCCCAGCTTTCTGTTGTTTCCCATGAAATATCTCGTACGGCATACTTCTGCTGTGCGGCCGTAGTCACGGAAGAAACAATCCCCTGTGAATTCTGAAATAGTGCAGTGCTGTAATCAATTGCAGCCTGGTAAGGGTAATAATTATAAATAAAGTTACCGTCATCGTCATAAGCCCCGATACGTTCGTTTCCCAGTTTTCCCCAAGAGCCTCTCAATTTCAGGTAAGAAAACCAATCCATATTTATATTCTTGAAAAACTTCTCTTCAGAAATTACCCAACCAAGTGACACGGAAGGAAAATTGGCCCAACGACAATTGGATGCAAAACGTGAAGAACCATCCCGGCGGAGATTTGCTTGGATAAGATAGCGGTCTGCATAGCTATAGGTCATGCGTCCGAATAATGAGCGGTAAGCATATTCTTCCGCATTGCCACCATTATCCCGATAATCCTCCGAACCGAGGTCCAGGTAAGGATAGCTTGTCAACTGGTACTGGTCTCTGGATGCATCCAGGTTTTCCCAGAAAGCATAATAATCCTCGTAACCGATCATGACAGAGAAATCATGGCGCCCCAGTGTCTTGGCATAGTTGGCAAAGAACTGTGTTGTTATATCATGGCTGTCATTACGATTTTCCGTCAAATTGGTAGTGCGATAACCTCCCATGTAACCAACAGTGGTATTCGGATCTTCTGAACGGGTGTATGGAATCTGTTTGACAAAAGTTTTCTTCTTTACATTATTGAAATTGGGCGCCACGGCTGCTGATATTTTCAGCCCATTGACAGGAGTTATGTCAATACCGAGTTTACCGCCAATATTGGTTCCCCAGTTGGTAAAAGTGCCGCCATCTGTAATTTTGGCCAGCATATTTTCTCCATCTTTCACATCACCCCATAAGCCATTGGTCCATGTAGCAGCATAAATTGGCGGAATGTTTCGTCCACCTGCCCCCATGGGGTTGGAATTAGGCGAGAGAGCTTTAGAACGGGAAAAGTTCAAATCCAGATTTGCGGAAATATATTTATTTATATTGAAATCATTATTCACGCGTACCATAAAACGGTCATATTCCTTGTTTACATAGAGGCCGTCCGTTTTGTCATAGCGGAAAGAGGCTTTTGTACGAATAATCTTACCCCCACCAACAATGCTTAGAGTATGTGTCTGCCGGGGTGCGGAGCTTTTCAACAGAATATCTCCCCAATCCGTCATAGGATATTTGTCCGGATTAGTCGCATTATTTATGCTCCAGTTGGTAATTTCATCTTCCGTATATGTTTGGTACCATCCACCGTCTGGATTATCGTTATAGCGTGTTTCATTTACCATTTCCATGTAACGCTGGGCTCCTACATAGGTCGGCAACTTAGTCGGTATTTCCCACCCGTACTCAAAGTTGTAACTCAAAGCCACATCACCGCTCTTGGCACGTTTGGTCGTGATGACAATTACACCGGCTGCGGCACGTGAACCGTAGATCGAAGCCGAAGCAGCATCCTTCAATACGGACATACTTTCTACGTCTTCAGGATTTACGGAGTTGATATCACCCGGAATTCCGTCAATAATCACCAACGGACTGGAATCACCAATAGTTGTTACACCACGTATCTGGATAGAAGCACTACTACCGGGAGCTCCATTGTCACGACTGACCATTACTCCGGAAAGCGCGCCTTGCAAAGCTGTGGAAAGTTGGGTGGTACGACGGGCAGCAAGTTCGTCTCCTTTAACAGCTGTTACCGAACCGGTGAGATCTTTCTTCTTCATCGTACCATACCCCACTACGACTACCTCATCCAATTGCGCATTGTCTTCCTGTAGAATAATGTTAATATTCCTCTGCTCGCCGATATTGACAGTCTGCGTTTGGTAGCCAATATAGGTTATTTGCAATGTAGAATTGGCAGAGGCACTGATACTGAAACGTCCGTTCATATCCGTAATTGTGCCTGCCGATTTTCCTACGACTTGAATATTTGCTCCGATAATAGGCTCACCATTTTCATCTTTTACTATCCCCGTAACTAAAAAATCTTTTTGCTGCGCACCCTTTTCCTTATCCGTAGAGTTAATGAGCATGATGTTTTTACCTTCTATAGCATGGCGAATGCCTGTATCCTTGAATATATCATTCAAAACTTCATTAACGGCTTTATCTTTCGCATTCACTTTGACATTACGTTTGATATTGATATCTTTTACGTTGAATACAAACAGATAGTCCGTTTGTTTCTCTATTTCATTAATCACTTGTCCGATTGTTATATGGTTGGAAACAATCGTAACATGAGCTGTCTGCGCATAGCTTCCTATAGCTAGAAGATTTCCTACACATAAGAAACAGACGTAAACAATAATTTTCATA
>ENA-UERY01001716-UERY01001716.1-human-gut-metagenome-genome-assembly--contig:-NODE-1716-length-12685-cov-3.440831_pt1 | contig 12685 bp, 10 predicted proteins | sample MGYA00242989_ERZ507990 | MGnify/ENA primary metagenome ERZ507990 (study PRJEB26167, sample SAMN06115529) | human gut metagenome | host: Homo sapiens | place: China:Fujian | collected 2015-08-26...
ATCAATGGAAATAGTTGACCGTAAAGAGATCATTTGGCATAATAGATATATGAATACTTATTCATATGAAAGGGGTAACTATGAAAAAGACAGAAGTAGAATGTTGTGATACATTTTGTATACATGAAGAACTTGTACATAAGGCAGAGGGGCATATACCGGATGAAGAAGTTTTGAAGGATCTTGCTGATTTTTTCAAGGTATTTGCAGATACCACACGGATCCGGATTTTATGTGTTCTTTTTCAGTCTGAAATGTGTGTTTGTGATCTGGCGGAAGTTCTTGGAATGACGCAGTCCGCGATTTCCCATCAGCTCAGGATGCTCAAGCAGATGAAGCTTGTGAAGAACAGACGGGAAGGAAAAACGGTGTTCTATTCCCTTGCTGATGATCATATCCAGACCATCATGAACCAGGGAATGGAGCATATTCTGGAATAACAGATGATATATCAATATAGAAGGAAGGAAACGATAACAGTGACAGCAGGAAGAAAGAAAAAGGTAATCATAGGGATCCTTGTAGCGCTTTGTATGACAGTAACGGGATGCGCCGGTTCTGTAAAAAAAGGAACGAAGTATCTGGAAGAAAAAGACTATAAAAATGCAGAGGTGGAATTCCAGGATGCGATAGACAAAAAGAAGAATCTGGGAGAGGCTTATCGCGGACTCGGACTCTGCTACTGGGAACAGAAAAAGTATGAAAAGGCAGAGAAGGCGTTGGAAAAAGCATTGAAGAATGGAACGGAAGAGACGGCAACTCTTTATAATATTCTGGGAATCTGCGATCTGGAACTGGATAAACCGGAAAAGGCAGTGTATTATTTTGAAAATGGGCAGGAGCTTTCAGGCGCAGGAAAAGAGCTGTTAAAAGAAATGGCATATAATCTGGTAGTTGCCTATGAAAAAGCAGGGGATTACCAGTCTGCAAAAGAGAAGCTGGACAGTTATCTGAAAGCAAATCCAGATGACAAAAAAGCGCTGAAAGAGCAGGAATTTTTAAATACACAGATTTCGGAAGGAGATCAGCAGTAGAGCGGATTGGATGAGCAGATCTGATCCGGGACGGAAAGAAATCTGGCAGGGGAGAATAATATGGCACTTTATGAAATAAAAGAAGAAAAGGAAAGGGTAATTCTGGTCGGTGTCAGTACAAGGGAGAACGATGACACGGAAGATTCTCTGGATGAGTTAAAGGATCTGGTGAAGACGGCAGGTGCGGAAGCGGTCGGACGGGTAATCCAGAGAAGAGAGCTTGTCCATCCGGGAACTTATGTCGGAAAAGGCAAGATTGAGGAGATCCGGGAGCTTTTGTGGGAGCTTGACGCAACCGGGATCGTCTGTGATGATGAGCTGTCTCCGGCACAGATGAACAATCTGACGGATATTCTGGATGTGAAGGTAATGGACCGGACGATGGTCATTCTGGATATTTTTGCAGGACGGGCTTCTACAAGTGAAGGAAAGATCCAGGTAGAACTGGCACAGCTTAAGTACCGGCAGTCACAGCTTACCGGGGCAGGAAGGGCGATGTCACGTCTGGGAGGCGGAATCGGAACCAGAGGACCGGGAGAAAAGAAGCTGGAGATGGACCGGAGACTCATCAAGAACCGGATCGCACAGCTGAACCGTGAACTCAGGGAGGTGAAGAGACACCGGGAACTGACACGTGAGCAGCGGACGAAGAACCGGATCCCTGTTGTGGCAATTGTTGGTTATACCAATGCCGGAAAGTCCACGCTTCTCAACACACTGACCGGAGCCGGTGTGCTGCAGGAGGATCAGCTTTTTGCAACTCTTGATCCGACGACAAGAAGCCGGAAGCTGCCAAGCGGACAGGAGATTCTTCTGACAGATACGGTAGGCTTTATCCGGAAGCTGCCTCATCATCTGATCGATGCATTTAAAAGTACGCTGGAAGAAGCGAAGTATGCGGATCTGATCCTGCATGTAGTCGATGCATCCAATCCACAGATGGACGAGCAGATGTATGTGGTGTATGAGACACTGCAACGTCTGGAGGCAATGGACAAACCGGTGGTCACGGCATTTAACAAGATGGACAGGATCGGGGAAAGCCTGACGGTACGGGACTTTAAGGCAGACCGGATCGTACAGGTGTCTGCAAAGACCGGAGAAGGTCTGGAGGCGCTTCTTCAGGCAATAGAAGAGATCCTGCGGGAGCAGAAAATTTATATCGAACGAGTTTATTCCTATCAGGAATCCGGGAAAATCCAGCTCATACGGAAGTATGGAGAACTGCTGGAGGAAGAATACAAAGAAGATGGAATCCATGTATCTGCATACGTGCCGAAAGAGCTTGACGGGAGGGTATAACAGATGGCTTTACAGTTTATTTTTGGAAATCCGGGTTCGGGCAAGTCACATTATCTATATGAACATATCATTCGGGAATCAATGAAACATCCTGATATTAATTATATTATTCTGGTGCCGGAACAGTTCACGATGCAGACGCAGAAGGAACTGGTCCTGCGGCATCCGAGACATGGAATTATGAACATAGACGTGCTGAGTTTTGCACGTCTTGCTTTTCGTGTTCTGGAAGAAACAGGGAATGGAAGCAGGGAGATTCTGGATGATGAAGGAAAGAATCTGATCCTCAGGCGACTCGCGGGGAAAAAAGAAGATTCGCTAAAGGTTTTAAAAGGAAATATCAAAAAGCCAGGTTACATCAGTGAGGTGAAATCCGTTATTTCCGAGCTGACGCAGTACAACATTTCCCCGGATGGCATGGATGATATGATCACGGAGGCAGATGAGTCTTCGTATCTTGCCTGGAAATTGAAGGATATCCAGGTGATGTATCAGGTATTTGAAGAATATCTTGCAGATAAATATATTACAAAAGAAGAAATTCTGGACATTCTCTGCAATGTGATGGACAAATCGAGAATGCTGAAGGACAGTGTGATCGCGCTGGATGGGTTTACCGGATTTACGCCGCTTCAGAACAAGGTGCTGGGGGAAATGCTGCATCATTGTCAGAAGGTGATGATTACTGTCACGATGGATAAGAGGGAAGATCCTTACGTGATGAAAGACAAGTATCAGCTGTTTGCGCTGAGTAAGCAGATGGTGACGTCTCTTGTGAAGATTGCAGGGGAGGAAAAGGTGCTGGTCGAAGAGCCGGTCTGTCTGTACCAGGAGCCGGTCTGGCGTTTTAGAAATGCGCCGGCACTTGCATTTCTGGAGAAGGAACTGTTCCGTTACAGTGGCAGGACTTACAGGGAAAAGCAGTCAAATGTGCGGGTTTATGCAGCGGCAAATCCCAGGATGGAAGTAGAATGCGCTGCCCAGAGGATACGTTTTTTAATTCGTAAGAAAGAATATCGTTACCGGGAGATCGCGGTGATCGCAAGTGACATGAATTTCTATGCGGATGAGATCGAGAAGACTTTCCGGGAGTATGAGATTCCGGTTTTCATGGATTATAAGCGGAATGTACTTTTAAATTCTTTTGTGGAGTATATCCGGAGTCTTCTTGCGATGGCAGAACAGAATTTTTCGGCAGAAAGTGTGTTCCGGTTTTTAAGAACGGATCTGACCGGATTTACCGGTGAGGAACTGGATCTTCTGGAAAATTATGTACTTGCTCTGGGCATCCGTGGCTACAAAAAATGGCAGGAAAAATGGATCCGCAGAGCGAAGGATACGACCGAGGAAGATTTGGAGGTACTGAATCATCTCCGGGTATGCTTTGTGGAAAAAACAGAAGATCTGGTGTTTGTCTTAAAGCAGCGTCAGAAGACAGTGCGGGATGTGACGCTTGCAATCTGTGAATTTCTGGAAAAAGAAGAAATCCAGAAGCAGGTAAAAGTATTGGAGAATCAATTTACAGAAGCAGGAGAGCTTGCACTTGCAAAAGAATATGCACAGATCTATCGTGTGGTGATGGAGCTGTTTGACAAGTTTGTAAGTCTTCTTGGAGATGAGCGGATTGCGCTCAAAGAGTACAGGGAGCTTCTGGATGCCGGAATGGAAGAGGCAAGGATCGGTGTAATTCCGCCAAGTCTGGATGAAGTGATGGCAGGAGATATTGAGCGAACGAGACTGAAAGATATCCGGGCGCTGATCCTTCTGGGAGTCAATGATTCTTTGATTCCGGGAAATGCATCCGCAGGTGGACTGATTTCAGACAGAGACCGGGAGCGTTTTGAAGAAAGAGGAATTGCGCTTGCACCGGGAACAAGAGAAAAAAGTTACATCCAGAAATTTTATCTGTATCTGCACATGACAAAGCCGACGGAAGAATTGATGCTGACCTACAGTAAAGTATCGGCCGATGGAAAGAGCAGGAGGGCGGCATATCTGGTCGGGGATCTGAAGCGGATGTATACAAAGCTTCCTGTATTTAATATGGATCAGTATGGGATGGAGACAAAAGAAATGCTTCCACAGACCGGGATCGGGTCACTGATCGAAGGATTACAGAACCCGAAAAAGATGGAGGAAGGCAGCTGGCAGGAGCTGTACCGTTGGTATTGTGCGCAGGAGGACTGGAGCGAAAAGGTGCACGATCTGGCAAGGATCAGCAGATACCGCAGGCCGGAGGACAATCTGACTTTGCAGACTGCACAGAAGCTTTATGGAGACTGGGCACCAAGCATTTCAAGACTGGAGAAATTTGCTGCCTGTGCCTGTGCGCATTTTCTGACCTATGGACTTCGCCTTAAGGAGAGAGAGGTCTATGAATTTGCTGCTCTTGATTTTGGAAATATTTTTCATAAAGCACTGGAAAAATATGCCCGACGGGTAGAGCGGGAAGGCCTGGAATGGACTGAGGTTACAAAGGAGCAGCAGGAACAGTTTGCGTCGGAAAGCGTGGATGAGAGTATCGTAGATTACAGCAATACCGTAATCTACAGCAGTGCGCGGAACGCGTATATCGTGCCACGTATGAAACGTATGATGAACCGGACGGTCTGGGCGATGACAAAGCAGCTTCGGAAGGGAAGCTTTAAACCGGAGGGCTATGAGGTAAGCTTTGGAAGCGGAAAGATTGACAGGATCGATACATGTGAGACGGAAGATCAGGTCTATGTGAAGATCCTGGATTATAAAACCGGGGCAAAGAGTTTTGATATGGCAGCTTTTTATCATGGTCTGCAGATGCAGCTGGTGGTGTATATGGAAGAAGCAGTCCGACTGGAGGAAAGAAAACATCCGGGTAAAAAGATTGTGCCGGCAGGTATTTTCTACTATCGGATGAAGGATCCGATCGTCGGGAAAGAGCTGGATGAAAAAAAACTGGAAGAGGCAATTTTAAAGGAGCTTCGGCTGGATGGAATCATCCGTCAGGAGGATGCCGTGATTCAGAGACTGGATGCGGATTTTTCGGGGAATTCGCTTGTGATTCCGGCAGGAAAGACGAAAAGCGGCTATTCTAAAGCATCCAAAATGCTCCTGCCGGAAGAGTTTGATGCAGTGCTGACTTATGCACAGAAAAGACGGACTGATCTTCAGGGAGCAATGTACCGCGGAAAGGCGGAGGCACTACCGTATGAGATGGGTACGCAAAATGGCTGTACGTATTGCCCATACCGGGATATCTGCGGATTTGATGAGCAGATCGAAGGATATGAATACCGGAAGCTTGAGAAGCTTCCGAAGGAAATTGTAATGGAGAAAATTATGGCGAAGCTGGAAGAGGAGAAGCAGACATGGGAGTAAAATGGACCGAAGAACAGCAGCAGGTGATCGACCTGCGTGATCATAATATTCTGGTGTCAGCAGCCGCTGGTTCCGGGAAAACTGCTGTTCTGGTGGAGCGGATTATTGCGAGACTGACAAGGGATGCAAATCCGGTGGATGTCGACCATATGCTGATCGTGACCTACACTGAAGCGGCGGCGGCTGAGATGAAAGAAAGGATCGGTGCTGCGATTGAGAAGGAGCTGGAGGAGGATCCGTCAAGTGAACATCTGAAGCGGCAGTCTGCCCTGATCCATACAGCAAAGATTACAACGATCCACAGCTTCTGCCTGTCTGTGATCCGGGAGTACTTTCACACGATCGATCTGGATCCGGGATTCCGTATTGCGGAAGAAGGAGAATTAAAGCTTTTGAAGCAGGACGTGATGAAAGAGCTTCTGGAAGCAAAATATGAAGAAGGAAACGAGGATTTCCTGTGTTTTGTGGAGACTTTTGCAACCGGAAGGGAAGATCTGCAGGTGGAAGAAATCATTAGCAGACTGTATGAATTTGCCGGAAGTTATCCGGATCCGGAGGAGTGGCTGGATGACTGTGCAAGGATGTACGAAGAGAGCGGGGAAAAAGCTATTTATATTGAAAAGGTGATGGAGTATATCCGGAGAACAGTTGCGGATATGCAGATGCTGATGGAAAAAGCGGACCAGATCTGCATGGAACCGGACGGACCGTATATGTATGGAGAAATGCTGGAAGCGGATCAGAAAGTTCTGAGAAAGCTTTTTGCGGCAAAGAGCTATGAAGAAATGTATGAGGCACTGAAAGAAAAGCCGGCATGGAAAACTCTGTCCAGAAAGAAAGATGACGCAGTAGATCCGACAAAAAGAGAGCAGGTAAGAGCCTATCGGGATACCTGGAAGAAACTTATCGATGATATTCGAAACAATTATTTTTTCCAGCCGCCATCTGAGATGGAAGCAGACCGGAAAATCTGCATTCCGGTGATACATGAGCTGGTCAGTCTGGTAAAAGAATACCAGAGGGTACTTGCAGCTAAGAAGGCAGAAAAAAATCTGATCGATTTCCGGGATATGGAACAGTTTGCCTTGCAGATCCTGACAAGAAAAGAAAACGGAAAAAGAGTGCCTTCTGAGGTGGCCAAGGAGTATCAGAATACATTTGAGGAAGTAATGATCGATGAATATCAGGACAGTAACCTGATCCAGGAGGCGATCCTTACCAGTGTGTCCCGGATCAGCAGAGGGGAAAATAATCTCTTCATGGTAGGAGATGTGAAGCAGAGTATTTACCGTTTCCGCTTGTCAAGGCCGGAGCTTTTCATGGAAAAATTCAATACCTACAGTCTGACGGACGGAGGAAACAGGCGAATCGATCTGCACAAAAATTTCCGAAGCCGGGCAGAAGTGCTGGATGCGGTAAACTTCATTTTCCGACAGATCATGACCGAAGAGCTTGGAAGGATCACATACGATGAGAATGCTGCACTTTATGTGGGAGCTTCTTACCCAGAATCTGAAAAGAATGAGACAGAAATCCTTCTTCTGGATACAAAAAGTGAGGAAGAGGATACCGGGCTTTCTGTGCGAAGCGGAAGCCAGACGGCAAAAGAGCTGGAAGTCCGTCTGATCGCACAAAGAATCGGAGAGCTGATGGAAAGTCAGCAGATTGTAGATAAAGAAACGGGAATGTTGCGACCGGTACGCTATCAGGATATTGTAATCCTGACAAGAAGCCCTGCAGGATGGACCGATACTGTTACACGAATTTTGCAGGAGGAGGGAATACCGGTTCTGGCTGAATCGGCAGATGGGTATTTTGAAACTCTGGAAATTGGATGGATGATGGACTATCTGCGTGTACTTGACAATTTTCGTCAGGACATCCCACTCGTTGCGGTGCTGAAATCTCCGTTTGGAAGAATGACAAATGAGGAACTGGCACAGATCAGAGAATTGAATACAGAAGTACCATTTTATCAGAATGTACTGGAAACAGCGGATCCGGAAAAAAAGACAGATCTTCCGGCGGGCATTCTGAAAAAAGTGCGCGATGTATTTGGATGGCTTTTTTATTTCCGGGAGCGGATACCGTACACGGCAATCCATGATCTCCTGTGGGAGATCATGAAAAAGACAGGATACCGGGATTATATCGCGGCAATGCCAGGAGGAAAAGGAAGGCGCGCGAATCTTGATATGCTGATCACCAGGGCAAAGGCATTTGAGGCAACTAGCTATAAGGGACTGTATCATTTTGTCCGTTATATTGATCAGCTCAAGAAATATAATGTAGACTTTGGGGAAGCCGGGCTTTACGATGAGCAGACGGATGCAGTTCGTCTGATGAGTATCCATAAGAGTAAAGGACTGGAATTCCCGGTTGTGATCGTGGCCGGAATGGGAAAGAGGTTCAACATTCAGGATACCACGGCAAGCGTTGTGATCCATCCGGATCTGGGGCTTGGAATCGATGCGATCGATCTGGAGCGGCGAACCAAATCTCCGACACTATTAAAGAAAGTTATTCAAAATGAAATCGGTCTGGAAAATCTTGGTGAGGAGCTTCGTGTGCTTTATGTAGCACTTACACGTGCAAAGGAAAAGCTGATTCTTACCGGAACGGTTCCACATGCGGCAGACAAGCTGGAAGCCTGTCAGCTGGAACAGGAAAACAGTCAGAAAGAAACACTGGACTTTACAAAACTTGCACGTGCAACGTCTTATTATGACTGGATCCTTCCGGCGGCAGTGCGTAAAATAGAAGAAGTTCCAATCGAATTAAAAGTGATTGGTGTTGATACGCTTGTAGAAGGTGAAGTGGATAATGAAGCAGCAGATTATCTGGAAAAAGAGGTGTTCCTTGAAAAAATAGAAGCAGAAGAACATCCGATGGCTGCGACGGATGAACGTTTTCGGGCAAAAATCGAGGAAGCATTTTCCTACAGATATCCGTATCAGGGTGAAGATCAGATGAAAATGAAGTACACCGTGTCAGAGCTGAAAAAATATGCGGCAGCTTCGGAAGAAGAAGATGGAGAAATACTGATTCCGGAAGAGGAGATTGTTCCAATCCTTCCGAATTTTATGAAAGAGGAAGAAGAGGTAAAAGGAGCAACAAAAGGAACAGCTTATCATAAAGTAATGGAGCTTCTTGATTTTACGAAAATATATACGTTGGATTTACTGCAGGAAAACATAGAGAATCTGAAAAACGAAGGATACCTGGATGCGGGAACAGCCGGGTGTATTCAAAAAAAAGAAATTATGGAGTTTCTTAATACGAATGTAGGAAAAAGAATGCAAAATGCAGCCAGGGCAAAAACACTTTACCGCGAGCAGCCGTTTGTTCTCGGTGTAGATGCAAAAGAATTTTAACCGGATCAGAAAAAGGGTGAAATGGTACTGATCCAGGGAATTATTGATGCTTACTTTGAAGAAGACGGAGAAATCATCGTACTCGATTATAAAACCGACCGTGTACAAACCGAAGCCGAACTAAAAGACCGCTACCAGGAACAGCTCCGCCTTTACACCAAAGCCCTCGAACAGATCACCCGGAAAAAAGTAAAAGAACAGATCATCTACTCCTTCACCCTTTGCAAAGAAATCCACCTGGAGGGCTACAAAAATGATTAAAATAATACTCCTGGCATACCTGCTATTGATCAACATCATCACCTACTTCACCTACGCCGCCGATAAAACCAAAGCCCGCCAAAACAAATGGCGAATCCCCGAACGAACCCTCATCCTCCTGGCCCTTCTGGGCGGCTCCCCCGCCGCCCTCCTTGCCATGAAACACTACCACCACAAAACCCGCCACCTGAAATTCAAATTAGGAATCCCTATTATTCTAATCATTCAAATAATAATCACATTTTTTCTTTACCCAAATATTTAAAATATTTGATTCCCCAGCACAGTCGCCTTACAGGCGCTGTGCGTCCCCTTTATCCAAAACATAATACCAAACGAAACTCTCCCACTCAGGGACGCTGCGCCTCCTTTATATAACTTTCCTTCCTGAAAAATTTTGCAGCCGTCCCGTCCCCGTTCACAATCCTTCAAATTTCGCCCCAGCATCAGCCCTGGCATCCCGCCCAAGCGGATGGCTGGTCATTCTATAACCTTGAGCGGCTTGCAGATAGAAATAAAGTCCACCACTTCCCTTGAGGGGCAATGGAGATGAGACTCAAACATTGTGGAAGCCATTGCTGACACAATGTTTGCATTCAGAGGCTCATCGGAATGCCTTCGCCCCGTGGGAAGCGGTGGACTTTATTTCTATCCGCAAGCTGTCACAACCTTCCTCCCACCATCCGTCTCCCACCCATTTCTTTAGGAAATCTTCAGAAAGTCTTATACAATATTATATTGACTCACTATATTATATAACGTATAATATACTTAACAAAACAATATAACAAACAATAAAAGGATGTGAATCATATGGTATTTAACACCGGAGCTGCCCTCCTTGATGCGATCGTGCTTGCTGTTGTGTCGCGGGAGCAGGAAGGAACCTATGGATATAAGATTACCCAGGATGTCCGGAAAGTTCTGAATGTATCAGAGTCAACAATGTATCCGGTACTCAGAAGACTTCAGAAAGATGAATGTCTGGAGGTCTATGATATGCAGTTTGACGGAAGAAACCGCAGATACTATAAAGTTACAGAAAAAGGAATGGCACAGCTGAATTTATATAAAGTCGAATGGAAGAACTACACAAGGAAGATTACAGAGATGTTCGAGGGAGGTGCAGCCGAATGAGCCGTACAGAGTATATGAGGGAATTAGATGCACTGCTTCATGGAATTTCGAAAGAAGAAAGAGAAGAAGCAATGCAGTATTACAATGATTATTTTGATGACGCCGGAAGCGAGAATGAAGAAAAAGTAATCGAAGAGCTGGGAAGTCCTGCAAAGCTTGCCGAAACGATCCGTGCCGGGATAAATGGCAATACCGATGAGGCGGAAAGTTATGGAGAGTACGGAGAGCGAGGATATCAGGACAGGCGTTTTGACAGCAGTGAGTATCCGGCAGGAAGAGATGACTATTATAAAGATAGCTATTCGGAGACATATGGAGAAAGACAGTCACAGAATGACAGGAATCCATTTTCGGAAAGACAGTATTCTTATACAGCTAATTCTAATCAGGGATATACATATGCGGGAAATCAGGGATATGGTGCGGGTCAGATGACAGAAATGCCACGGAAGAAATCCAGTGCCGGCAAGATCATTCTGATCATCTGTATCCTTGTGATTGGGCTTCCAATTGTAGTTCCGACAGCACTTGGTCTTCTTTTAGCGGCATTTGGAGTTCTGGTCGCACTTGCAATATCAGCAATAGCGATCTGGGTGGCAGCAGTTGCAACCGCAGCCGTAGGGATTCTGTTGGGGATTCATGGATTTGGTCAGCTGTTTTATTCCCCGGCTCTTGGAATCGGAATGCTTGGTGTCGGCTGCCTGCTGCTGGCACTTGGGGCAGTATTTACAGTATTGATCGGATGGGGATGCATCAAACTGATTCCAATGATGTTCCGTGGATTTGTAAATCTTTGTCGCATACCATTTCAGAAAAAGAGAGGTGAATGCAGATGAAAAAAGGATGGAAGATTTTCTGGACAGTTATTATAAGCCTGACAGGGGCAGGAGTTGTATTTTGTATCATTGCGTTATGCCTTGGAGTCACATTTTCACAGTTTGAAAAAGCATATCCGAATGGAATTGGTATTATGAGAAAGAATTATGTTTCTTTTGATGACGATTGGGATGATGATGATGAGCTGGATGATACAGAAAATGTTGTATCGGAAGAGGCATTTTCCGGTGTGGAGAATCTGAAGCTTGATATCGGTGCAAGTGAGGTGCGGATCAAGACGGGGACAGATGACAAGATCCATGTGGATGATTCCGGAATGAAAACGGAAAACGCAGTGCAGAAAACGCTGTCCCATGACGGAAAAACTCTGGAAATAACAACGAAAATGCGCAGCAGTTTCAGTTTCAAAAATGTGAGAAACGCAAAGGGAACACTTGTGATCTATCTTCCAAGAGATTACAAGTTCGATCAGGTGGACATGGAATATGGTGCAGTAACAGCAGAGATCGATGGACTAAATGCGAAAAGCCTTAAGATTGAAAGCGGGGCATCAGGCTGTACAATAAAAAATGCAGATATAGAGGAGTTAGATGTAGAAACAGGTGCCGGAAGTCTGGATTTTTATGGAACAGTGGAAAAAGAAGTGGACATTGACTGTGGTGCTGGAAGCGTCACACTGAATCTGGAAGGAAAAGTGGAGGATTATAATTATGAACTGGATAGCAGTGCCGGTTCGGTAGAAATTGGAGAAGATATAGATCTTGGCGGCTTAAGCACAGAGAAGTCAATCGATAATGGCAGTAAACGCACGATTGAGATATCGAACGGAGCAGGCAGCGTGGAGATCTGTTTCCATTAGAATTAACATAGACAGAAAAATGTATCAGATGAAACACATATATAATAGAAGAAACACAAAAATAGGAGAAACTTTTAGGAGGAATTTTTATGGAACAGAAAAGATTATACAGATCCGTAACAAACCGTAAGATCTGCGGTGTATGTGGAGGCCTTGGAGAATATTTTAATATCGATCCTACATTGATCCGGCTTGGAGGTGTTTTGCTGGCTTGCGTAAGCTGTGGGACTGCCGTGGTTGCCTATTTTGTTGCAGCAGTTATCATTCCGGATCCGGAATAAAAAATAAGAGAGCTTTGCCGATAAAGAAAAGGCAGAAGGAGAAGAAGTCGGAAGTAATGTTTTCGGCTTCTTTTATAATAATCAGGTATAAATGTATAAAATCCGTAATTGGGGAAACACTCTGAAAAAGGAGTTGAAAGGTATGAAAAGCACAAAGACAAAGAAAATCAGACGCGAAGATATCCCCAATCTGGAAACAAGTGAGCGGGTAAAATACGAGATTGCGGAGGAGCTTGGACTTCT
>ENA-UERY01001717-UERY01001717.1-human-gut-metagenome-genome-assembly--contig:-NODE-1717-length-12669-cov-2.925588_pt1 | contig 12669 bp, 6 predicted proteins | sample MGYA00242989_ERZ507990 | MGnify/ENA primary metagenome ERZ507990 (study PRJEB26167, sample SAMN06115529) | human gut metagenome | host: Homo sapiens | place: China:Fujian | collected 2015-08-26...
GAATCCCGAAAAAGGCCCTCTGGATGCATATCTGGATATCAAAAACATCATCAAAATTGCAAAAGCAAAAGGTGTAGATGCGATCCATCCCGGATATGGGTTCCTTTCCGAAAATCCCGAATTTGTTGAGGCATGCGAAAAAGAGGGGATTGCTTTTATCGGCCCCAATGTAGATGTCATGTATAAAATGGGGGATAAGATTTCTTCCAAGAAAATGGCAATCGAATGCAATGTTCCCATCATCCCCGGTGTTGACCATGCAGTCAGAAGTCTGGATGAGGTAATGGAGGTTGCCCGGAAGGTCGGCTATCCCGTTATGCTGAAGGCATCCAACGGCGGCGGCGGTCGCGGTATGCGTATTGTAAATTCCGAAGAGGAAATGCCCAAGGAATTTGAAGAAGCAAGAAACGAAGCAAAGAAGGCCTTCGGTGATGATAAAATTTTCGTAGAAAAATATCTGCGTGACCCCAAGCATATCGAAGTACAGGTGCTTGGCGATAAATACGGCAATGTGGTGCATCTGTTTGACCGTGACTGTTCCGTGCAGAGAAGACACCAGAAGGTAATCGAATTTGCGCCTGCCTTTACCGTAAGCCAGCCTGTCAGAGAAAAAATTCTGGCGGATGCAGTGCGTCTGTCCAAGCATGTAGGCTATAAGAACGCCGGCACACTGGAATTTCTGGTGGATGCCGATGAAAACTACTACTTCATCGAAATGAACCCTCGTATTCAGGTAGAGCATACCGTTTCCGAGGAGGTAACCGGTATTGATATCGTACAGGCACAGATTCTGATTGAGGAGGGCTATCCTCTGAGTGCGCCCGAAATCGGCATTTCCTCTCAGGAGGATGTACACTGCAACGGCTATTCCGTGCAGCTGCGTATCACAACGGAAGACCCTGCAAACAATTTCATGCCCGATACAGGCAAGATTAACGTATATCGTTCCCCTGCCGGCAACGGTATCCGTCTGGATGGCGGCACAGCCCACACAGGCGCAGAGGTTACTCCCTATTATGACAGCCTGCTGGTTAAGATTATCGCGCATGACAGAACCTTTAAGGGCGTGACCAATAAGGCAATTCGTGCGATTAAGGAAACTCGTATCCGCGGCGTAAAAACAAATATTCCTTTCCTCATCAATGTTTTGCAGAGCGAAACATGGAGTGAAGGGAAATGTACGACAACCTTTATCGAAAAAACACCTGAGCTGTTCCGCTTCATTCCCGGAAAGGACAGAGCAAGCAAGATTGCGGAATTCATCGGCAACCAGATTGTCAATGAATCCAAGGGACAGAAGCCGCAGTTTGACCCCATCGTTGTGCCTTCCTTCGGCAAGACCGAAAATGGCAAAACCATTGAGGTTCCTGGTGCAAGGGATACCTTCCTCAAGATGGGCGCAAAGGCGTATACACAGTCCCTTTTGAAGGAAAAACGCCTGCTGGTAACAGATACCTCCATGCGTGACGCGCATCAGTCCCTGATGGCAACCAGACTGCGTACCAATGACCTGATGGCCGCTGCACCCGCAACAAATATGGCAATGGCAAATGCCTTCTCCGTAGAAGCATGGGGCGGCGCAACCTTTGACGTTGCGTATCGTTTCCTCAAGGAATCCCCTTGGGTGCGTCTGCAGCAGCTGAGAGCGGCAATGCCCAATACACTGATTCAGATGCTCCTGCGTGCATCCAACGCAGTCGGCTATGCAAACTACCCCGATAACGTGGTGCAGAAATTCATTGAGGTTTCCGCAGAACGCGGCATTGATGTGTTCCGTATTTTCGATTCCCTCAACTGGGTGGAAAATATGAAAATGCCCATCGAGGTTGCGCTGAACACAGGCAAAATCGTAGAAGGCTCCATCTGCTACACAGGGGATATCTTAGACCCTAACGAAACAAAATATACACTGGATTACTATATCAGAAAAGCAAAAGAGCTGGAGGCTATGGGCTGTCACATCTTCGCAATCAAGGATATGGCAGGTCTGCTGAAGCCCTATGCGGCGAAGGAGCTGTTCAGCACACTGAAAAAAGAACTTCACATTCCTCTGCACCTGCATACACACGATACCACAGGCAACGGTGTCAGCACCGTTCTGATGGCGGCAGAGGCAGGCGTGGATATTGTTGACCTTGCAATTCAGTCCATGTCCTCTCTGACCTCTCAGCCCTCCATGAACGCTGTTGTGGAAGCGTTGAAGGGCACAGAAAGAGATACCGGTCTGAATACCGAACAGCTGATTGAGCTGAGCCATTATTATCAGGGTGTGCGTCAGATTTTCACAGGCTTTGAAAGTGAAATGAAGACACCCAATACGGAAATCTATAAATACGAAATCCCCGGCGGTCAGTATTCCAACCTGCTGGCACAGGTTAAGGCAATGGGCTCCGCCGACCAGTTCGAGGAAATCAAGCACCTGTATAAGGATGCGAATGACCTTCTGGGCAACATCGTTAAGGTAACACCCTCCTCCAAGGTTGTTGGCGATATGGCAATCTTCATGTCTAAAAACGGACTGACAAAGGATAACATCATGACAGAAGGGGCGGAGGTTTCCTATCCCGATTCCGTTGTGGATTACTTCCTTGGCAACATCGGTCAGCCTGAGGGCGGCTTCCCTGCGGATTTGCAGAAAATCGTGCTGAAGGGGCAGAAGCCCATCGAGGGCAGAGCAGGCGCACTGCTTCCTCCTGCGGATTGGGAAGCTATCGAAAAGCATCTGCATGAAGCACATGCACTGAAGAAGGTAAACCCCAGAAATGTGCTTTCCTATGCACTGTATCCTAAGGTATATGATGACTATGTAAACCATGAGGAGGTTTATACAGACGTATCCAAGCTGAGCAGTGATGTATTCTTCTTCGGTCTGGCGAAGGGCGAAGAAACCTCTATTGAAATCGGCGAGGGTAAGGATATTCTGATTAAATATATCGATATGACAGAGCCCAATACAGAGGGTATCCGCACGCTGACCTTTGAAATCAACGGCGTAATGCGTGAAATTAAGGTTCTGGATAAGCACCTTGAGGTAAAGAGCGACGGTAAGCTGAAGGCAGATAAAAATAATCCCTTCCACCTTGGCTCCTCCATCCCCGGCACCGTTTCCAAGATTCTGGTGAAGGAGGGCGAGGAGGTTAAGAAGAACCAGCCTCTGCTGACGGTTGAAGCAATGAAGATGGAAACCTCCATTGTTGCAAATCAGGACGGCGTGATTGATAAGATTTATGTAAAAGAGGGCGAACAGGTAAATCAGGGCGATTTGCTGGTTTCCTTCGTACAGGAGGGCTGATATTTTTCAGTCGGTATAAAAATAACGAAGCTATGGCACAATCCTTTATGGGTTGTGCCTTTTTCATGGGCTGATTTTTTATAGAAAAAAATTGTTCCGAGAAAAAAAGTATGCTATGATAAATTTATGATTTGACGAACCCTGATGAAGAAGAAAGGATGTAGCAGATGAATTGGAAAGACCGTTTTTCCGGCAGGCTTCTGTCTGCGGATGAGGCTGTGCGGCAGATTCGCTCCGGCGAAACCATCTCTATCGCGCACGTTGGCTCCGAGCCGTATGCGCTGGTGGATGCACTGGCACGCAATGCGGATGCCCTTACAGATGTGGATATGCACTTCATGCTTTCCCTCAGAAAGGAGGAGCCGCATATCGCGAAGGGGATGGAAAAGCATCTGCGCTTTTTCGGCTATTTTCTGGGCGGCAGTACAAGAGGGGCAGTTGCGGAGAGCAGAGCGGAATATCTGCCTTGCTTTTTCCATCTTTATCCCCGCATGCTCAGAGAACGTGGCGGTGTGGATGTGCTTCTGATTTCCGTTTCCGAGCCGGATGCGCATGGCTATTGCTCCATGGGGCCGGGGATTGACCATCTGCCTGCCTTTCGGGATTCCGCAAAGCTTGTAATTGCGCAGATGAACCGCAATCTACCGCGCGTGATGGGGGATTCCTTCATTCATTTGAGAGATATTGATATCATCGTAGAGGAGGACAGACCCATGCCGACCCTCGCACCGCCGACAATTACGGAGGTTGAGCAGAAAATAGGGGAATACTGCGCGTCTCTCGTGCAGGATGGGGATACGATTCAGCTTGGCATTGGCGGTATTCCCGATGCCGTTGTGACCTTTTTAAAGGATAAAAAGGATTTGGGTCTGCATACCGAAATGGCGGCGGATGGCATTATCGACCTGATTGAAGCAGGTATCATCAATAATAAAAAGAAAACGCTGCACCGCGGCAAAAGCATTGCGACCTTCGCGGCAGGCACGCAGAGATTGTATGATTTTCTGGATAATAACCCCTGCTTTGAGCTGCATGGGGTGGAGCATGTCAATAACCCTTATGTGATTGCACAGAATGATAACATGGTTTCCATCAATTCCGCCATTCAGGTTGATTTGATGGGGCAGGTCAATGCAGAGATAGTGAAGGGGATGCAGTTCAGCGGTGTCGGCGGACAGGTGGACTTCATTCGCGGCGCAACGATGAGTAAGGGCGGCAGAGCCATCATTGCCTTGCCTTCCACAGCGGCAGGCGGAAAAATTTCCAAAATCGTGCCATTTATCGACCATGGCGCAGTGGTAACAACCCCTAGAACAGAAATTGATTATGTGGTAACGGAATATGGCATAGCAAAGCTTTGGGGCAGAAGTCTCAAGGAGCGGGCAAGGGCGCTGATTTCGATTGCGCACCCCGATTTCCGCCCGATGCTTGCGGAGGAATACGAAAAACGCTTCGGCAGACCCTTAGATTAAAAAATACGCATGAAAAAAAGCACATCATTTTCGATGTGCTTTAGATTATAGACAAAATTATTTTGATGCCGCGGAAGGGTTTGGGAAACGAAGCGTTTCCCAACTGAAATCCGCAGGCGGAATTCAGTTCCGGCGAGGAAAACAACGAGTTTCAAGGCTTTTCAGCCGATGGAACTCGTCTGTTTATTCTTCTGTTTCAACAAGTCGAAAGCCTGCTTTCGACTTAATTTTTTATTTTCCGATGGATTTTCTGTATTCCTCTACTTCCTCGTCTGTCAGAGGCTCCAGCTCCTTGGGGTCCATCCATCTTACCCAGATGCGATCCTGCATTGCCTTGATATCCAGAGGGGTATCGAAGTTATCCTTATCAATGGGAATTACTGTATCATTATCCCCGTTGAACATGATTTCAAAGGGCTTGAATACACCATCCTCAAATACAAGCATATCGGAAGAATATACATTCAGTGCGCCTGCTTCGCTCAGAAGATGCTTTTCCAGCGTTTCCAGATTGGGGAAGGTAACAACCATCCAGTCGCCCTTCATGTCGGAATAATCGAACAGCTGCAAGCCGTGGAAATCGATTTCCTCGTTGCCGCTTGCGCCCTTGTCATCATCCGCTTTGCCCTTCATGGCAACAGGTGTGCCGTTTTTGCCGTCCTTCAGAATTTCGGTTCCGGGGATGAAAGCATTCACGAATTTATTGATTTCATTGGTTCTAAACTGAGAACGAACCTGCGCAATGATACCGTAATCGCTGCTGTCATAGCAGATAGAAGCAACCTCATTCCAGAATTCACTTAATGTTTTGACCATTTCTATTACCTCCATATCAACTTTCATTACCTCATATCATACTAGCATTGTGTTCATTCTGTCAATAGATATTCATTCGGTCGGCTGATTTGAAAGTAATGCGCCGGCACCCTTCCGCTGAAAACCAGATCGGCAAGCATGATTTTTCTCTCTAATGTAATATCCTCTCGGTACAGCGGATTGACAATCCGAAGCTCTAAATGTACCGCAAGCCAGATTTTGTAGTTGATCTGATTGATGCCGACGGAGGAGAATGCCGTTTCATAATCCACCCTGACTGCACCCATAGGCAGAAGGGTGAAGGGGATTTTCGGTCCCTTATTGGCAAGAAGCCCCCAATGCGTTGCCGCGCCAAGCGGAATGGGAATAACCTCCTTGGGCAGTTCATTTAGCTGCTTTGTGATATCGCGGCTCAGCAGGGCGCAGAATTGGTTTACGCATGTGGTGTTGGCGGTGTAGCTTTCGCCATCCGCCCCCTTCTGCAAAAGCGCGTTTGCATCTAATTCCATACGCGCAAGTGCATTTGCCGCCGCCTCGTCGATAATCCGATTCGCCGCCGCCTTGCACTGCATGTGCGAGATTTCCTTCAGGGGCGGCAGAAGGCTTTTTTCCAGAAGGAAAAAACAGAGAACCGTCAGCAGAGTAGGCAGGAGAAGGGGCAGAAATTTCTTCCTTTTTCGGTTTCGTTTTCTTTTTCGCATTGTCCGCTCCCTCCCTCTGCAATGATATGAATGAGGAGGGCGAAGCATACCTTTTCCTTGATTTCGGGGCTTTTTTTGCAATGTTAAAGAAAAATTAAACAAAGGTTATAATAGAAATAAGCATGTTTTTGTGAAAATGTCTTTCTTTTGCGGTGAAATTTTGGTATAATCAAAAAAGTATAATCTTCGCAAAATGGCGGAATATGGATTTTGTTCCATCCGTTTTGATTACACATGGAAATAAACAGGAGGCTTGAAATATGAGTGAATCTCAACACAGAAGGGGAGATGCGCAGGACAGAACGGGCGTAAGACAGACGCGCCCTTCCGGCACAAGGCAGGCACGTCCTTCCGGCGCGAACGGCACACGCCGTCCATCCTCTTCCGGAAACCCGAAAAAACGCAGGAAGCGCAGAAAGAAACGCTCGGTCAACAGCAGAATCGGGAAGGTTTTGCTGATTGTTGCCATCGTGATTGCCTTTGCGGTTGCAGGCGCAATTCTGGGTACGGTGTTCGGTATTCTGCAAAGCACGGATATGCTGAATACCTCCGATGTTCTGCCCGATTCCTATACCTCTGTCATCTATGATGCGGATGATAACGAGGTGGATAAGCTGCATGGCGAGGAAAACCGAGAATATGTGAAGCTTTCCGCAATCACAACCAATATGCAAAATGCAGTCATTGCGATTGAGGATCAGCGTTTTTATGAGCATAATGGTATTGATATCCGAGGGATTATGCGTGCGATGGCTGAAAATATTAAAACCATGAGCTTTTCGCAGGGTGCAAGTACGCTGACGCAGCAGGTGCTGAAAAATGAGGTGCTTGACAACGAAAAGAGCATTTCCAGAAAGATAAAGGAGCAGTATCTGGCTGTTTCTCTGGAAAATGCGCTGAAAAAACAGCTTGGTTCAAAGGATGCGGCGAAGAAATATATTCTGGAGCTGTATCTGAACACGATACCGCTGCATCATGGTCTGCGTGGCGTAGAGGCGGCTTCTCAATATTATTTTGGCAAGCATGCCAGTGACCTGACGCTGGCAGAGGCAGCAAGCATTGCGGGCATCACGAAAACCCCCAGTCTGTATGCGCCGGATATGAATCAGGAGGCAAGCAAGGAACGCCAGATGACGGTTCTGAAAAAAATGCTGGATCTGAATATGATTACGCAGGCGGAATATGACGAAGCTGCGGCAGAGGATATCTATGCACATCTGGTCTGCAAGGATACTGCGGAGGAAGAAAGCAATGCAAAGCATAACTGGTTTGTAGAGACGGCAGTGCAGCAGATTAAGGCTGACCTGATGGAAAAGAAAAACATGACAGCCGCACAGGCATCCAATATGATTTACAGCGGCGGCTTGCAGATTCATACCACAATGGACGCTTCTATGCAGGAAACCGCAGAAGCTGCCATGAAGAATGATAATATGTTCCCGGCAGGGGATGGGAAGATGGATGTGACCTATCTGATTTCCGTTCTGGATACACAGAACCCCGATGAAAGCAGCAATCAGTCGCATTATGAAAAGAAAACAACCGTTACCTCGCAGGAGGAGGCAGATGCCTTTGTTGCATCCGTGAAGGAGGAGCTTCTGGATGAAACGCATACCTTAGTTCTGGATAAGCTGACGGTTTCTAAATCCCTGCAGGCGGCAATGGTCATTATGGATCAGAGCAACGGCGAAGTAAAGGCGATTGTCGGCGGACGCGGCGAAAAGCCCGGTGATTCCGTATTCAACCGTGCGACACAGGCACTGCGTCAGCAGGGCTCGACGATGAAGCCCCTTGCGGCGTATGCCCCCGCGATTGATACGGGACTGCTGATGCCCGGCTCCATCATCATTGATGAGCCTGTTACCTACGGCGGCTGGTCTCCCAAAAACTGGGACGGCAAATATATCGGGCCTACCACAGTGCGTCAGGGTATCTGGCATTCCATGAACGTGCTGGCAGTTAAGACCTTTATGATGGTCGGCGCGGATACGGCTTATCAGTATCTGCTGGACTTTGGCTTTACCACGATTGATGAACGGGATAAGGCGGCAACAACGGCACTCGGCGGTCTGACACAGGGCGTTTCCGTTCTGGAGCAGACAGCAGCCTATGCAACCATTGCCAACGGCGGCACCTATTATGAGCCGATGTTCTATAGCGTGGTGTATGACCATGACGGCAACGTGCTTCTGGATAATTCCGAACAGGAAACACATCGGGTGCTGAAGGAAACAACCGCCTTCCTGCTGACGGATATGATGCGTGATGTTATCACGAAGGGTACCGGTACGAAGGCAGCCATCAGCGGCATGAATGTTGCAGGTAAAACAGGTACCACCAATGATACCGTTGACCTGACCTTCTATGGCTATACGCCTTACTATACCGCCGGTATCTGGATGGGGTATGACAGCCAGAAGGAGATTATAAATGCAAATAACGCCCATCTGCGCATCTGGAGCTCGGTTATGAGCCAGATTCATTATGATAAGGGACTGAAGAATAAGGAGTTTAAAAAACCGGATGGCTTGACAACACGTTCTATCTGCTCTGCATCCGGCATGACACCTTCTTCTCTTTGCAACAGCGATTACTATGGCTATGGTGTAACGAGTGACTATGTTACAACGGATTTCAAGGGCAGCACAGGCGGCGGCACCTGCACGATGCACAAATCCTATACGATTTGCAGCGAAACAGGCAAGCTTGCGGGCGCAACCTGCCCGACCATGAATGTGGTTTTGGCGGTCAACAGTGACGGTACGATTAAGGGCAAGCCCTCTAAGGTTCCCGCAGGCAAGCTGGATATCAATATCAGCGCAACCTGCGATTCTGCGCATGCGAGCAGCAGTGATGATGATACCAACAGCACAGACCCCGGCACAACAGACCCCGGCAATGGACAGAACCCTGAGGATAACCTCTGGAATAATGAGGACTTCGGGATTCAATAAATAATAATTTACATTTAGGAGAATTCAAATGAGCGAACAGAATATTTTAGCAACAATTGACGGCGTAAACATTACAGATGCGGATTTGGACGCATATATTGCGAATCTGCCGAAGGAGCAGCAGGCGTATGCGGCATATCCCCAGTTCAGAGAGCATGCACTGAAGCAGCTTCTGGCATTCCATCTGTATGCAAAGATGGCAGAAGAAGAAAAAATGGATGAAACCGATGAATTTAAAGCCATGATGGAACGGGCAAGAAAGGATATCCTTGCCCAGCTTGCCATCAACAGCGTTTTGAAGGATATCACTGTAACAGATGAAGAAATGCAGGCGTTCTACAAAGAAAACCCCCAGCATTTTGAAAAGGACGAAACCGTACATGCAAAGCATATCCTGGTGGATTCCGAAGAAAAAGCATCATGAACAAAATCACCGCAGGGGATATCTATTTTGAGGATGCCGCGAAGGAATTTTCCTCCTGCCCCTCCAATGCGCAGGGCGGTGACCTTGGCGAATTCGGCAAGGGTCAGATGGTTCCGGAGTTCGATCAGGCGGTATTTGCGGCTGAGGTTGTCAAGGTAGTTGGCCCTGTAAAGACACAGTTCGGCTATCATCTGATTAAGGTTGAGGATAAGAAGGACGCATCTGTAACCCCCTTCGATGAGGTGAAGGAACAGATTCGTGCAAATCTGCTGCAGCAGAAGCAGAATCAGGCTTATACCGAAAAGTATAAGGAGCTGCACGATAAATACATGAAATAAGCGCATAGCAAAAGCCCCTCTGAAAAGAGGGGCTTCATTTGTGTTCTATTTTTATTCCATTAGGCTTATTCCTTTAAGCCCTCCAATGCGTTTCTGGCATTGCCAATCTGATTGGAATCGGGGTAATCACTGATAATCTTGTTGTAATATTTCTTTGCGCTTGCCGTATCTTTTTCTCCCTCTGCAATCTGTCCCAGATAGTAATAGATGTCATCCACAAAGTTTTCGTTGCTTGCGTATTTCAAGGCTGTTTCCAGATCGGTCTTTGCCTCTGTCATGTTTTTGCTTAGGAAATCACTTTTTCCTTTGGTGTAGTAGGCATCTGCCGCCTTGGGGTAAAGCTCCGCCTTCAGGGAATTATATTTCGCCAAATCATCATCACTAAATCCAACCGTATCAATGGATTCAAAGGTGGTGATGCAGGCTTCATAATCGCCGTCTGTCATCTGCGATACTGCCGTTTCCAGCAATTCCAGATTCGCCTGCTTATTTTCCTCGCTGCGCAGCTGCTTGTTTTCCTTTTGCAGCTTTTGCAGTTCTGTCCGCATTTCCAGAACCTCCTCCGGTGTCATATTGGTTTCACCGGAATAATTTTCAACAGCGGTCTGCAATTCCTTGATTTTTGCATCCTTATCCTCATTTAGCGCAGGCACAATCAGCACCAGAATCACCAGAGCTGAAATCACAAGCCCGATTACAAAGGCAATCATGTTGTGCTTTTCCAGAACGCTGCTGCTTCTGTCCTTGCGCTTATAGCCGGGAAGGGGCGGATTGCTGTCTGTTTTTTTCACGCTGACTGCCGCAGAGGCTTTATTTTTGTCTCCCTTTTTCAGAGTGGGAGAGGGCACATTGCCAATCAGCTGTGCATAATGCAGGGCAAGGGGATTGCGAATATCCCGTTTCAGCACGATTTCATTAAAATGCAGTGCGCGCTTAAGATTTTTATCCTCAATGCAGCAAAGCGTCATCAGGTTATAGGCATCAATGAAATTCGGGTTATTGTCAATGGATTTTTTCAGCTGAATAATGGCTAAATCATCACTGCCCTGCTTCAGATAGGTAATCGCCTGATTATACATCCGCACCGCATCATTGCATTTTTCCATTTCCCTGGCGTTTTTCTGCAAATACGCCATATAGCCTGCGGCAGCATTTCCTTCGGGCAGAAGGGAGGAGCTGATAATCCAATGTCTGAGGGCATCCCCGATGCGCCCCGTTTCGCAATAAATCAGACCGAGAAGATTTCTCGCCTGTATGTTATTTTTATCAAAAAGAAGGCTCTGTTCCAGATTTGCCGCTGCACCGGAGAGATCGGTTTCTCCGGCTAAGGTAAGCGCTTCGTTATAAAGACGGATGGATGCATTGCGTGCCTTTCGGAACACATACACATCTACACCGCAATCGGGACAGCGACAGCCCTCAGAAAAATTAAAACCACAATTCGGGCATTTCATGTCATTCTCTCCTTTTGCTTATTCCTGAGTGGGGGGCTGCTTTTTCTCCTTCGCAATATGCTGTAGGATATCCAGAAGATCCTGCATTTCGGATGTATGCAGGGATGCTTCGATCTGGTCGATTTCCAGAATGGGCTGATATCTGCTCAATTCTTCTTTAAAATTAAACACAGGACATTCCTCCGTTTCAAATACTTTTTCTATGTGCTTCAGTTTAGCTGTTTTTACGGTGCTTCAGATAGGTGCGCATGGCTCCGATCATATATAAGGAACCACAGCAAAGAATAATGCCGTCCTGAGGGGTGAGGGTGCGCGCCCTTTCATACGCCGCCTCAATTTCCTTTTCCATCTCCACCGTACCACTGAAATCGGAAACAGAGCGAGCAAGAGAAAATACATCCAGCCTTCTCTCGCTGTGCGGCTCAGTCAGAATCACCGTCTCCGCAAAGGGAAGAATCTGCTCTGCCATCCTCCGATATTCCTTATCCCCCAGAATACCGAGAATAAGGGTAACCTTTTTTTCCTTGAAATAAACCGAAAGGGAATTTGCCAGCTGCCGAATCCCATCCGCATTATGCGCGCCATCCAGAATGACAAGCGGCGCTCTGCCGCAAAGCTCCATCCTGCCTGCCCAACGGGCATTTTTCAGTCCATTGCGAATTGCTCCTTCGGGAATCGAAAGACCGTTTTTGTTCAGCACAAGGCAGGCCTCCAGAACCGCAAGGCAATTTTCAAGCTGATAAGTGCCAAGCAGAGATAATTCCAGATTTTCCAAGGAAAAACATTTATTTTTGACAGAAAAAACAGTCCCTTCCAATGTTTGCGAAGCGACCCTGATTTTTGCGTCATTCAAACAATAGAATGGAGCATCCATCCGAGCTGCTGCATCCTTAATGATATTATATACTAATTCCGCTTGGGAATACAACACCACAGGACAATTTTTCTTAATGATGCCGGATTTTTCCATAGCAATTTTTTCAATCGTATCCCCCAAAAAATCCGTATGGTCAATGCTGATAGACATGATGAGCGAAAGCAGAGGGTGGGGAACGACATTCGTGGCATCAAATCTGCCGCCAAGCCCGACCTCCAGAATCAGAACATCCACCTGCTTTTCATAAAAATAATGAAACGCCGCACCGGTTGTAATTTCAAAAAGCGTCGGAACAGGCTTGCCTTCTGCCGCCAGCTTTTCGCAGAGCTGCCGCATCAGGG
>ENA-UERY01001726-UERY01001726.1-human-gut-metagenome-genome-assembly--contig:-NODE-1726-length-12573-cov-2.655490_pt1 | contig 12573 bp, 5 predicted proteins | sample MGYA00242989_ERZ507990 | MGnify/ENA primary metagenome ERZ507990 (study PRJEB26167, sample SAMN06115529) | human gut metagenome | host: Homo sapiens | place: China:Fujian | collected 2015-08-26...
CTTGTCGGTACGGTTGTCCCGGTTCAGGGAACGTCCGAACATGGTGGCGCGCTCTTCGTAGGCGGCATCGCCGATGAGGTTGCTGCCTTTGGCGTATGTGATGTTCACTTTGCCGGACATCATCTCCTTCAGTCCTTCATACAGAGAGGGGTAGTCGTTGAGGCGTGCGGCTACGCTCCATGTTCCGGGCATATTGCTGCGTGTATTGCCCAACGGGCCTATGACGGCCACGGTTCCTTCTTTTTTCAGCGGAAGCAGCGGTTCGGGCAGAGAACCCGGATGTTGCTTGATGCTGCCGTTCTTTAGCAATACAAAGCTCTCGGCGGCAATACGGCGTGCGGCGGCGCGGTGTTCTTTGGTGAAGATGTCGCGTGCGGGACGGTTCACATCGCAGTATTTATAGGGATTGTCGAAAAGCCCTAACTTATACTTGGCTTCGAGGATACGGCGGCAGGCCGCATCGAGGGTTTTCATGCTTACCTTGCCCGACATGACGGACTTCTTGAGTGTGCCGACGAAGCCTTCGCTTACCGGCATTGAGGGCACGCGCGGAGACGGTTTGCAGGTCGCCGATGCCATGTTCTATCATCTCGGATATACCGGTAAAGTCGGTCACTACAAAGCCGTTGAAGCCCCATTGCTTGCGGAGAACATCGGTCATCAGCCATTTGTTGGCTGTGGCGGGTACGCCGTCTATCTCGTTGAAGGATGCCATTACGCTTCCCACGCCTGCCTCTACGGCGGCTTCGTAGGGGTACATATATTCGTTGAACATACGGTTGCGGCTCATGTCTACCGTATTGTAGTCACGGCCTGCCTCGCCCGCTCCATAGAGGGCGAAGTGCTTGACGCAGGCAAGGATTTCGTCATTGCGCCTGAGTTGGTCGGAGAGGTTGGCTCCCTGATAACCGTAGACCATCGCTTTGGCAATCGCTCCGCCGAGGAAGGGGTCTTCACCGCTACCTTCGCTGACACGTCCCCAACGCGGGTCGCGGCTGATGTCTACCATCGGACTGAATGTCCAGGAGATGCCGTCGGCGCTGGCTTCGACGGCGGCGATGCGCGCGGACTCCTGAATGGCGGCCATATCCCAGGTACAGGACAATCCCAGAGGGATGGGGAAGATGGTTTCGTAGCCGTGAATCACGTCCATGCCGAAGAGCAGGGGAATACCCAGTCGTGAGTTTTCTACTGCCAGCTTTTGTACGTCGCGTATCTTGGCCACTCCTTTCAGGTTGAAAAGACCGCCGACGAGCCCTTGCTCAATCTTCTTGGCTACGTCACTGCTTTTAGCTTGTCCGGTAGTGATTTCACCGGTGACGGGCAGGTTTAATTGCCCTATTTTCTCCTCTACGGTCATTCGCTTTATCAGTGCATCGATAAAGCGATCCATATCTTGGGGGGATTTCTGCGCCTGCAGTGTGGCAGCGCCTATAAAGGCGGCTGCGAGTAGCAGGCTGGTTCTTTGGAAAAACTTCTTCATAATATGTTTCTTTTAATATGTATTTTCTAATACGGTTCTTTACATATATTTCTTTGCGTATGTCTTTTAATATGCTTTTACATACGTTTTTGCATATGCTTTTATATACGTTTTTGTATACGCTTTTATATACGTTTTTGTATATGCTTTTGCATATGCTTTTATATATGCTTTTTGCATATGCTTTTATATATGCTTTTTGCATATGTTTTTATATATGCTTTTTAAGCTGGATAATGAATATAGGTCTTTCTAAGTTAAAGCCTTTCAGGCTTTTATCTCCAAGCCCGGGGCAACGCCCCGGGATATTGCAGATGATTAACATTGCGCCCTGTAAGGGCAAAATCCTTGTGTATGAATCTTTTGCCCTTACAGGGCGCAAGACACAGAGGGCTTTTTATACCCGGGGTGTTACCCCGGGCTTGGAGATAAAAGGCTTTCAGCCTTAGGTGCGTTATCATGCTGTATGGTGCTAATCATTAATCACTAACCTCTAATGATTAATGACTAATCATAAATTATTAATCATTAATTTCTAATCACTAACCATTAATTATTAATCATAAATCATAACTCACTAATGACTAATCATAAACCACTAATCATTAATCATTAACCATTCACCATTCACCATTAATCACTAATCACTAACCTCTAATCACTAATTACTAATTACATTTAATAATTAGGATTCTGTACCAGCACCCCGTTCGATTTGTCAATCTCGTCTTGTGGCAATGGCAGCAAGGCGTTCTTATCCTGGTAGTTCTTTCCGGCGGCTTGCAACACTTCTTTGGCAATTCCCCAGCGTACGAGGTCATAGAAACGGTCGGGTTCCAATGCCAACTCTACACGGCGTTCGTGACGAATGGCATCACGCAGTGTATTTTGGTCGGTAGACGTAACTTTGGGAAGTATGCTGCTGTCCGTACCGCGTGCATGGGCGCGAACCTGTTCCAGATAGTCGATGGCCTCGCCCGAAATACCTTTCTCGTTGGCGGCCTCGGCAGCCATCAGCAATACGTCCGGGTAGCGGATAATGCGGATGTTTACCCAAAAACCCTCTTTCGTATATTTCTTACGCAGCTCGGGTTCGGTATATGCCTTTTTGTTGAAGTAAGCTCCCATAGCGGTAGACACAGGAGATTCACCGTAAGGCTTATTGGTATTTTCCGGGGTAATGGGGTCACTGATGCTTCGGCGGAAATAGAGTAAGGATGCGTCTTTACGGGGGTCGCCGGGCTCGAATGCCTGGCCTACCAGCGTGGTTCCCATATGCCAGCCCCAGCCGAGGTCCCAATCGCCTGCACCGCGCACACCTTGCACCTGACAGAACTGGCTGCCGATGACATCACTGTTTTTCAGCGCGTCGGTCGATTCGCATTGCAATTCGAACACGCTTTCGCCGCAGTTCTCACCCTCAACGGTAAAGACTTTATCCACAGGAGTGTTCAGGTTGTAGATACCGGACTTGACTACTTCGGTAGAAGCGTCGTACATATTATCCCAATCGTTGCGCATCATATAGGTACGGGCGTGCAGCGAACGCGCGGCTCCCCATGTGATACGTCCGGTATACTCGGAAGTCCACGTCAGCGGCAGGCATTTCTCGGCCTCGGCGAGGTCTTTGTCTATTTGCTCGTATATCTTGTCCGCAGTGGTTTTGGGCACGTTGGCGTCGGATGCCTCTTTCACTTTGAAGGTTACCAACGGCACTTCTCCCCAGGCGCGTACAAGGTTGAAGTAACAATAGGCGCGGAAAAACAGGGCTTCGCCTTTGGTACGTATATTCTCCAAATCATCTTTGTTTCCGCTGTTCTCCAGATCGTCGAGGATTTCGTTGCACTGATAGATGATTTTATAATTCTGTCCCCAATAGGCGCTCAGCGTGCCGTTGGAGGCTGTGTACTGGAAATCATCCCACATATCTGCCTGGTCGGCGCCGTCGCCGGCATCGCTTCCTTTTTCGGAATCCTCGCTGCGTACCATGTGTATCATGAAAGCGGGTATGCCGGCAGTGATGTTATAGCTGCGCATCAGGTAGTATACGTTGTACATCTTTCCGCCGATAAGGGCGTTGGGGGCATCGTCTTCGGTGAACTGTCCCAGTGGGTCACGGTCGAGGAAGTCGTTACAGGATGTCAGGGCAAAGGTGGTGAGTGTGCCTGCTATCAGGGTTAATATCTTATTCTTTAGTTTCATAATTTTCCTATTATAGATTTAATAAAGTACTGTTATTCCGCAGGGGAACTTTGTTCCGGCGCTATGCCGGTCAGAATGTCAGATTGAAGCCGAATGTGTAAATGGCCGGCATCGGATAGCTGCCGTCGTCTACACCGAAAGCAATGGCCGTGCCACCCAGTTCGGGAGTGTAGCCGGTGTTGTGCTTCCAGGTTTTCAGGTTCTGGATGTTGACATAGAGTTTCAAGGCCTGCATGCCGATTCTGGATATCAGGGTCTTGTCGAAGTTATACGCCAACTGTACGTTGCGGATACGGAAGAAGCTGCCGTCTTCGATGTAGTACTCGGAATTCATATTGTTGATGGTATGCTTCGTATTCAGCAGGGGCTGGGTATTGCTTGTACCCGGTCCGTGCCAACGGTCCATGCGTTGTTCCATGAAGTTGAACTGGCTCCAGTTGTAATTGTCCCATGTGCGGAATATCTGGTTGCCGCCTTGTCCCATCATGTCGATGCCGAGTTCCCAGTTTTTATAGTTGACACCGAGAGTGATGCCGTAAGTGACATCGGGAGTAGGGTCGCCTATCATGGTACGGTCGGCAGTGGTGATTTCACCGTCACCGTTCACATCCTTGAACTTCAGGTCGCCCGGTGTAACGGTGGCCAGGGTGTTCTTGGGAGACCGGGCGATTTCTTCGTCTGTCTGGTACACGCCTTCCACCTTGTAACCGTAGAAGTAACCGATAGGATAACCGGCCATCGTATAGCTTTGGCTCTTGTCGCCGGCGATGATTGAGTAACCGTCCTGTACGAGGCTCAATACCTTGTTCTTGATTGTAGTGAGGTTGGCGCCTACGTTATATCCCCAGTCGCCGATTTGGTCACGCCAGTTGATGGCGAGCTCCACACCTTTGTTCTCTATGGAACCGAGATTGCCGATGCCCGGAACCGTACCGGAGATGCCCGGCACTTCTGCCAGCAGGTCTTTGGTGGTTTTCTTGTAATATACACCCTCGAAGTGCAGGCGGTTGCGGAAGAAGTTGGCTTCTGCGCCTACTTCCCAGGCTTCCACTTTCTCCCAACGGAGATTGGGATTGGGAAGGTAGGACAGCTGGTAGCCCGGATAGATGGCGGACGGCTTGCCGAATACGGCAGAGTAGGCATTGGTGAGCAACGGCTCGGCAGGATAGGCCTTATCCAGATTCTGATTGCCGAGCGTACCCCATGAACCTTTCAGTTTCAACATATCCAGCCAGGTGATGTCTTTCATAAATTCCTCTTCGGACATCAGCCAGCCTGCACCGACGGAGTAGAAATTCTGCCATTGGTTGCCGGTGTAGGAGAATGCGGAAGAACCGTCACGACGGAACGAACCGTTGAACAGGTATCTGCCTTTGTAGTTATAGAGCACACGTCCCAGCATGGATACGGTGCTGCGCTCCCATTGCTTGCTTTCGTTGGTGGCTGTTGCCGCATCGCCGATGCTGACGTACCATTTGTCGGGATTGTCGGGAATGACCAGACCTACTCCTTGCGTACGTTCTCCGCCCAGCATCTCCAGCTTATTATAATAGGTGGTGAAACCGGCGGTGGCGGTCAGGCTATGCTCGCCCCAGGTATTGGTGTAGGTCAGCAGGTAGTCGCTTTGTACTTTGGCTTCGGTTTCCTTGGACTGTTTCACTCCGGTCTTTCCGTTGCCGAGGGTCACGACGTTACCTTCTACGCTGCTGTCGAATACGGTGATGATAGGAGTGTAGGTGCGGCTGCTGTTGGAAGCGTAGTCCATGGAGTACATCACTTTGAACTGGAAGTTTTTCAGAAAGTCCCATTGACCGTATACGTTGCCCGACGCGCGGTAGTTCTCCGCACGGGTGGTATTGGCTTTCAAGCCTACATCGACCATCGGGTTGTTCATCTGCGCTTTCTGAAAACCGGGCAGGGTGGTGTACAGGCCGTATTCCGCATTGTATACGGGAGCTACCGGAGCGGCACGGAGGGCTGTTGCCACACTCTTGGTATCGGCAGGCAGTATGCGTGCGCCGTTAAACTGGAAGCCGACTTTGAAGTTGTCCGTAACTTTATAATCGTTGCTTACATTCAGCGTGACTTTGCTGTATTTCTCGTGCTTGATATTGCCTTGCTCGTAGGCGTAACCGGCTCCGAGATAGAAGCTGTGCTTGGCGGAAGCGCCCGTGATGCTGACGTTGTTGTTGGTGATGAATCCGGTCTGGAAGATTTCATCCTGCCAGTTGGTATTGCCCGTCCAGGGGGTGAAATCGAATTCGGGATTGCCTTCGTTTCTTAGCTGTTCGTTATAGAGCTCCTTGAAACCGGCCGCATCGACCATCGCAATCTTGTTCGTTACGGTCTTGAAACCGAACGAACCGTTGATGTTGACACGTGTCTGCCCTTCTTTGGCCTTCTTGGTGGTAATGATGATGACACCGTTGGCGCCTCGTACACCGAAGATGGCGAGGGATGACGGGTCTTTCAGGATTTCCATGGATTCGATGTCCTGCGGATTGAGGAAGTTGATGTTGTCGTTGAACAGGCCGTCTACTACATACAGCGGTTTGTAGCCGTTGATAGAGTTTGTGCCGCGCACACGTATTTCCGGGTCTGCACCGGCTTTACCGGAGTTGATGACTTGTACGCCGGCTATCTTTCCTTGCAGGGCGGCTACCGGGTTGACCACGGGCTTGTTGGCGATTTCATCCCCTTTGATATTGGTGATGGAACCGGTAAGGTCGCGTTTCTTGGCGCTACCGTACCCGATGACTACTGTCTCGGCAAGCATCTGCGAATCATCGTGCATCTGCATGTCGACAATACTCCGGTTGCCCACTTTGACGGCCTGCTTTACCATGCCTACATAGGAAAATTCCAAAGTGGCTTCGGGGGGTACCTGAATGGAATACTTTCCGTCAATGTCCGTAATGACACCGTTGGAAGTACCTTGTTGCAGTACGGACGCTCCGATGAGCGGTTCTCCTGTAGCATCGGTCACCGTACCGGTCACTGTCTTGTTCTGAGAGAAACCGGGAGTTGCTGCGAGGAGCAGACATGCTATCAGAAATAGATTTTTCAGCCAAAAGGCTCTCTTCATAGGAAGTTTAGGTTTTTTCTTCATTGCATAAATTTTTAGTGGATAACTAACTTGATTGTTTCCTCTGAAACAATCGGGATGCAAAAAAGATTTCAGACCTTTATATATCTCCGGTTTTTAACACAATCCGTGAGGAAAGGGGAAAGAAAAAAGAAGATGTATGGCAATACATCTTCTTTCTCTGTTGTTTGTCTTTTAAAAAAATAAACTGTGCGGGTGATAGGACTCGAACCTACACGCCTCACGGCACCAGATCCTAAGTCTGGCGCGGCTGCCAATTACGCCACACCCGCAAGGGATTTCCCGTTAAGCGGTGCAAAGATAAGAAGTTTTATCGGTTTTACAAGCAAAAGCGTAAAGAAAGTTATTCATTTCATTCCGGAGTCCATTCGCCTTTGAGGAAAGCCCGGGCTTTTTCAATGATAGTGTCTATATGCTTTGCTTCATCCGTTTCATCCATATCGATTTTAATGTCGGGGTCTATTCCCCATTCTATCTGTTCCATGTCGACACTGAAATGCGGACTGGCGGAAAAACGCACTGTCCACCCGTTAGGAAGTTCGGAAGTAAAGGGCATACCGGAACCGCCACCGGTTTTGTCACCTATGATGGTGACATTGGGCAGGCAGTTCATCTGGTTGACAAAATCGTTGGTTGCACTGTATGAGCGGCGGTTGGTGAGGACTACTACTTTCTTTTGCCAGCGTATGCTGTTACTGGGTTCTAATTCTATGGGGTAGGGTTCGGAGAAATCATTGTGTCCCTTGCCGGTTTTATGGCGGATGTATCCGGTCAATACTTTTTCGTTGGTGAAACGGGCGGCAATGCGTGTGGAGTTGGTTACGTTGCCACCGCCATTACTGCGTACGTCAATGATAAGTCCGTTGCATACGGCGAGATAGGAGAGTATCTCATCCAGATTTCCATTGCCTATTCCCGAGGAGAAGCTTTCGTAACGCATATAGCCGATGTTGTCTTCGAATATTTTATACTTGACGCCTGCGGCGGTACGGTAGTCGGTACTGGCTTTACCCAGATAGGTGTCTTCTACAATATCTTCGCGGAAGTTACGCGGATAGTCCTGATACCATGCGTCATAATACGATACATTGTGGGCGGAAGCTAAGTTTACGTGTCCGTCTTGCAGCTCATTCAGCATGTTTCCCAGTACTTCAAACAACCCTTCACTGCTCATAGTGTTGGTAATAAGCTTGCTGTATTTGGCATGGATGGCATCCCAGTCGATTTGCTTGTATTCCAAGAAACAATACTGTTCGTCGATAATCTTCCATAAGGCTTCGAAGTTCCCCTGTGGAGAATTGGTGACTTCTTCTTCGCGGATGCAACCGCTCAGCAAAGGAAGTACAACCATCAGAACCATTATCTTTTTAAGAAATCCCGTCATCTTATCATTCACCGTTTATCACCTTATCACTCTATCACTTTACCGCCTTGTTACTCTATCACCTCTTCTTCTTATTCTTCAATAAATACAGCTCCTTTACAAAGCCTACCATGAATACGTGTGAGTAGGTATGTGTTTTTATATCGTTTACTTTGGATTGCTGAGCGTCCCATATATAGGCAAAGCGCATTTTGGCGCGGCCTATCGGGAAGTCTGCCGTAAGCATCTGCCGTAATGAAGGCTGGTTGTGCAGTGAAGTGAATTTGACCACTCCGCTACTGTTTCCTAATGAGAAGATTTCATAATAGGACTGGCCGTAATGCGGCGAGAACATCACTCCCATTAAGGGCAGGTTGACCTGATAACGTAATGTAAGCGGATAGTTTTTGATGCGTAAGTCCCAAATGGCCATACCCGATGCGTCCAGATTGATGTAAGCGCGTGCCGATGCCGGATTGTTGGTATTACGCAGGTTGTAGACAAAACCGCCGTTCAGGTCGGCAAGGCCGCCGGCGAGCAACTTGAAGTTACTCGTGACAGGGAAGTTATAGTGCAGACCATAATTCCAATTCGCTAATGCGGAGAATGTGTTGTTATTATCCACTTTGTTATGGGTATAACCTAAATCGGCCTGAAAGAAACTCTGCAAAGACAGCTTACCGTCCATCCACCTGGTCATGCGCATGCTTTCGCGGGAAACGCGGAAGTCTATTCCGGTATATTCCTGGGGGGACAGATAGGTGTCGAATACATTCGTGACACCTACGCCATACATGGTAGCACGGGTTACGAGACGGCTTTGTTCCAATCCTTCCGCCTTTATAGGAAGCTGCGCCCGTATGGCGTTGCAGCATAGCAGCAGAACCGTACAGAGAACCGGCATTACCGCTTTAGGTAGTTTCATGTTCCTTGCTGTCATCATTATCAGAGAACAATTTCATTTGTCCTGTCAGTTCGTCCAATATGTCGCTTTCGCTTTTCCCGTGATCCGGGTCCAGTATTTCAACTTCTTCCTCGTCGTTGCTCTTAGGGGTTTGCGGGACTTCCGGCTGACGGGTAGGCTCTAATTCGTTGATAGTTTCCAGCGTGTAGGTAGTCAATCGCTTGCCTTTGGCTTTGAAACCTTTTACTGCGATAAACTCGTCTGCATCGATTACCAACGGCTCACGGAAGTTGTCATGACCGCCGAATATAACTTCCAGTCGTGGATGATATTCGTCAGTCAACAGGATGAGACGATTGTCCTTGTTCTCACCCAGATAGTTCTGCTTGCGGTTACTTGCCTCGAAACAGAAACGTTTGATGTACGGATAACCTTGTTGGTCGGCATCATACAGAACGGCTGTCCATACTTTGCTCGAATCATATTTCTCCAACACCCGTATGTTGTCTTCGTAGTGATTGTTCACATCGAAATTGCTGGTGTAGAACTCGCCGTTGTTCAATACCACCAGGATTTGCTCGTCACTTTGGAATTCGCCGAGGTATTCTCCGCGACCGTCATAGTTGAGGCGCAGGACATCTTGGTCGAACCATACTTTGCGCCCGCCCAATGTGGAACCGCCGCGTTGCTTCAGAGCTATCTTGTGAACCGGGTTACGGGTGAGTATATTGCCCATGGCCTGACGGCCTTTGATATTTATCTGGCTGAAATCTTCTTCGAAGATGATGCGGCGTATACGCGGATTGGGCTTGAGCGTTACTTTGATGACTTCGGCCTCACCGTTGGGGTTGGCCGTGAAATATACGATACGTGAGTCGGGCGTGCCTTGTGTCACGTCATATTCGCGGTCGCGTACTACGGAAGTCACGGCGAAACGCTTGATATAATGCGTACCTTCTTTTCCGTCACGGTAGACGACATTGTAGATGGTGCGTTTGTCGTTCTTCTTGAATACGTTGGCATAGAGTATGTTCTTGCCTACGAATTTCTTGTCTGCCACCGGAGTGATGATGTAACGTCCGTCGCGGAAGAAGATGATAACATCGTCGAGGTCGGAGCAGTTGGCTATGAATTCGTCTTTTTTCAGGCCGGTACCGATGAAACCCTCTTCGCGGTTGATGTATAATTTTTCATTGGCTTCTACCACTTTGGTAGAGTCGATGGTATCGAAATTACGTAATTCGGTACGGCGCGGGAAGCCTTTTCCGTACTTCTCTTTCAGCATGCGGAACCAGTCTACCGTATATTCCACGATATTGGCCAAATGGCGGTCTATCTCCTCGATGTCCGCCTTCATGCGGGCAATCAGTTCCTCTGCTTTGTCGGAGTTGAACTTGAGGATACGAGCCATTTTTATCTCCATCAGTTTGAGGATATCCTCTTTGGTCACCTCACGGATAAATGTGGGATAATAAGGTGTCAAGCGTTCGTCGATGTGCTCGCAGGCTGCATCCATGTTTTTGGCCTGCTCAAATTCCTTATCTTTATAGATACGCTCTTCGATGAATATCTTCTCCAATGAAGAGAAGTGTAAGCTTTCCAATATTTCGTTTTTACGTATTTCCAGTTCCTGGCGTAATAAAGCCAATGTATTGTCCACCGATTTTTTCAATACGTCGCTGACGGTGAGGAAGTGAGGTTTCTGCTCGTCGATGACGCAACAGTTGGGTGAGATGCTGACTTCACAATCCGTAAAGGCGTAAAGCGCGTCAATCGTTTTGTCTGATGATACGCCGGGAGCAAGATGAACCAATATCTCTACGCTTCCGGAAGTAAGGTCTTCTACTTTCTTTATCTTGATTTTCCCCTTTTCGCTTGCTTTGACGATAGAATCGCAGACACTGGCTACCGTTTTTCCGTAAGGTATCTCTCGGATAACGAGTGTTTTGTTATCCACCTTTTCTATTTTGGCTCGTACCCGTACGGCTCCGCCACGTTCGCCGTCATTGTATTTCGATACATCGATATTGCCGCCTGTCTGAAAATCGGGATAGAGTTTGAATTCTTCCTTATGCAGGTATTTTACGGATGCATCGCAAAGCTCGTTGAAGTTATGTGGTAATATCTTGGAAGAAAGACCTACGGCAATACCTTCCACGCCTTGTGCCAGCAGCAAAGGGAATTTGACGGGTAAGGTCACCGGTTCCTTGTTACGTCCGTCGTATGACAGTTTCCACTCTGTTGTCTTAGGATTGAATACTACATCGAGCGCGAATTTGGAAAGGCGCGCTTCGATGTAACGGGGGGCGGCTGCGCTGTCTCCCGTAAGAATATTACCCCAGTTTCCCTGACAGTCGATAAGCAAATCTTTTTGGCCGAGTTGTACCAGTGCATCACCGATGCTGGCGTCACCGTGCGGGTGAAACTGCATGGTATGTCCCACGATATTGGCCACCTTGTTGTAGCGCCCGTCCTCCATACGCCGCATGGAGTGCAGAATACGCCGTTGAACAGGTTTCAATCCGTCCATGATGTGAGGTACGGCACGTTCCAGGATTACGTACGAGGCGTAATCCAAGAACCAGTTCTGATACATGCCGCTCAGCTGATGCTTGATGCTTACATCATTGGTATCCGCAGGTTTATAATCCGAATGTCCTTCGCTCCCTGCCGGAAGTTCTTTATCCAAATCGTCTTTTGCTCCTTCAAAGTCTTCGCTCATATTTGTTCGGGAATTGTCTATTCATGAATAACTGTTGCTTTGACAGTTGCAGGCAAAAATACGAATTTTATCGGGAATACAGGCAAATGGCGCTAAAAAAGTAAGAGGGCGTACGATTGTTGAAGTGAACCCTAAAAGTTTTTCGTCTAACTTTTAGGGTTCACTTCATTGAAGGGCTGACTTTGGAACGAGAATCAGATTCGTATCGGATAAAGACCGGTATCGCAAGATTTATGTTGCTGTATCGGTACCGTTAGTTTCTTTGATAGCTACGATTAATTCGCCGGACGGCTGTTGCCCGTTCGTTAGACAGCTGTCTAACGAAAAGATGACAGTTGTCTAACGAACGGGCAACAGCCGTCTGACGAATTAAAAATAATGATGCAATGCTCTGTTTGTCACAAACGCAATGGTTGGCATTGCCTGATTGTCATCTTATTTAAAGATAAGCAATGTGAATCAGTTGTTAAAGCGGTTAAGCCGTTATCAGTCACCTATGAGGCGGGGTAGTAGTTAAATCTGATTTGGCAATTAAACTGATTTGACCATTGAACTGATTTGACAAATTCTAAGGCTGAAAGCCTTCTATCTCCAAGCCCGGGGTAACACCCCGGGGATAAATATTCTTCAGTATTCTACGCCCTGTAAGGGCAAAATTTAATATTCAAAGATTTTGCCCTTACAGGGCGCAATGTTAATCATATTCGCATTCCCGGGGTGTTACCCCGGGCTTGGAGATAGAAGGCTTTCAGCCTTAGGTAACTCTATTATTAACTCTATTGTTAATTCCAGT
>ENA-UERY01001733-UERY01001733.1-human-gut-metagenome-genome-assembly--contig:-NODE-1733-length-12546-cov-10.751143_pt1 | contig 12546 bp, 7 predicted proteins | sample MGYA00242989_ERZ507990 | MGnify/ENA primary metagenome ERZ507990 (study PRJEB26167, sample SAMN06115529) | human gut metagenome | host: Homo sapiens | place: China:Fujian | collected 2015-08-26...
ACAGAGGCTTATGTACAGGATTATGCTGAAAATGCAAAAGAACTCTATTGATTGGTATGTTTTGTCGTTTATTCCATCACTGGGAGCTTGGGCATTTTTATGCGATGAAAATAGTCTGTTGGCAGGTATAGTTTCATTGCTTCTTTCTATGGGAATATCCTATGGTTATATGTCATTATCTCGTCAATGGGTAAAATATGTGTATGTATTGGGGGTATTTCCATTGCTTTATTGGTGTGTTGGAGGAGTATGTATAGTAACTCTATGTCTGATTTTAGCTTATGAGTGGTTGGTTGATTCTATATCGATTAAACATAAGAGTGCTATTAGTTTACTTATGGTGATAGCATGGGGGATAAGTGTGGGATATGCTATACTTCATTTGCAATATCCGGTTTCTAGATTGATTACAGGAATTGGTTATTATCGCTTTCCTACACTTATTCCTTTTTCTGGAGTCTTGACCTGTGTTATAGTTGTATTATTGGCAGGAGGTGTAGTTTTTCTACCTCTGTATCAAAAGTATCGTTCCTTATATTGGTCTATACAAAGTATTGTTGTATTGACTCTTGGAGCTGGATGGATTTATAGTGCAACGAGTATGAAAAAGGAACGTGATATGGCTTATGATTATTGGGCGAGTACATGTCAATGGCAGCAGATTATCCAGTCTGCAGAACAAAATAATCCAGATACACCTTTGTCTGTCGTTTGTTTGAATCTGGCTTTAGGGAAAACTGGGCAATTAGGCGAACGTATGTTTCAATTCTTTCAAAATGGTACAGATGGGCTGATTCCTGATTTTGTTCGGGACTATACGATTCCACTTACAGTCAATGAAGTTTATTTTCATTTGGGAATGATTAATACTAGTCAGCGATATGTGTTTGAAGCAATGGAGGCCAATCCGTCTTATCATAAAAGTACACGTTGTATTCGTCGTCTTGCAGAAACAAACTTGTTGAACGGAGAATATAAGGTAGCTGCAAAATATCTGAATCTGTTGAAACATACACTTTTTTATAAAAAATGGGCTGAAGAAACAGAAACATATCTTTATGAAGAAGATAAAATAAACTCTCATCCGGAGTGGGGAAGGCTACGAAAAATGCGCTATACTGAAGATTTCTTATTCAGTGAAAATGAAAAAGATATGATGTTAGGATTGCTTTTAGTGCATAATAAAAATAATCGTCTTGCCTTTGAATATTTATTGGCCTATACACTTTTAAATCGTGATATAGCGTCATTTTTAAAATATTATCCAATAGGGAAAAATATGGGATATGCTGTTATTCCACGTTCCTATCAGGAAGCATTGGTATATGTTTGGACACAATCTCATCCGAATTTTCAAGGAATGCCTTGGAGTATTTCTCCTGTCGTAATGAAGGAAGTAACAGAGTTTGCTACTCATTATGTACGCGCTCCGAAGGATGAAGCATTTTTTCTTAATCGTTTTGGAAAAAGTTATTGGTATTATTTATTATTCAGAAAGTAGCTTATGAAATTAATTGTAAAGTGGATAGGATGTCTTGCTCTTTGCTTGTGTATGTCTTGTGCTGAGCAAGTTGAATCACCTGAAATGGTTGATACTTTTCCTGATATTTATCCAGATTATATAGCTGTAACTGTACCGGTTGGTATAGCTCCTCTTAATTTTACTATGAAAGATGACTGTGAAAGAATCGATATCAGAATGCAAGGAGTGGGCGGAAAGGAGTTGCACATGAATGATACAGATGTAGATATAGATATAGAGGAATGGAAACAGTTGTTGAAAGCTAGTAAAGGCGATAGTATAATTGTAACTGTATCTGCAAAATATGATGGAAAATGGAAACAATATAAGCCTTTCCCTTTTTATGTTAGCAACTATTCTATCGACTATGGATTGGCATATAGATTGATAGCTCCTGGTTATGAGGTATATAGTAAGATGGGTATTTATCAGCGTGAGCTAGGTAGTTTTCAGGAACAGGCAGTGATCGAAAATACTTTGATACCGGGAATGTGTATAAACTGTCATGCTAGTAATCGAACAAATTCAGATCGTTTAAGTTTGCATGTACGAGGAGATCATGGAGCTACTCTGATGCAGTTAGAAGGGCGGTTAGAAGTTCTTGATACAAAAACTGATAGTACAATTTCAGCATGTGTGTATCCTTATTGGCATCCGTCAGGTGATTATATTGCATATTCTGTTAATGATACAAAACAGGCTTTTCATGTAGTTCATGATGAGCGTATAGAAGTAATGGATAATGCTTCTGATATAGTGGTTTATCATCCAGAAACTCATCGTTTGCTTACTAGTCCTTTGCTTAGTAAAAAGGAATCATTTGAAACGTTTCCTGTATTTTCTGCAGATGGAAGAAAACTCTATTTTTGTAGTGCAGAAGCGCAAGCTATGCCTGAAGATTATAAAAAAGTAAGATATAGTTTATGTTCTATTGATTTCGACTCATCTCGTGGAACTTTTGGAAATAAAATAGATACTTTAGTATCTGCGAGCTCTTTGGGAAAAAGTGTTTCATTCCCTCGTCCGTCTTATGATGGGAAATATATTATGTATACTCTTTCCGATTATGGAAACTTTTCTATCTGGCATCGGGAAGCTGATTTGTGGCTGCTTGATTTAAAGAGCGGTGAAAGTCGTAATATTACTGAAGTGAATAGTCCGGAAACTGAAAGTTATCATAATTGGAGCAGTAATTCTCATTGGTTTGTTTTTAGCTCCCGGCGGGATGATGGACTTTATACACGTTTGTATTTAGCTTCTATAGATGATAACGGAAATGTTAGTAAACCTTTTATGCTTCCTCAACAGTATCCGGCAGAATATTATACAGAATTGTTATATTCATATAATGTGCCTGATTTCATTAGCAAACCTATTCGCATGGATAAGCAAGAAGTTGAAAAGGGCTTGATGTCGAAGGAAAGGATAAAGATAAAATATCAGTAAAAATTACTGTGATAACTGGCATATACCTTCTATTTCTACTAATAACTCTTCTCTGCATATATCAGTGAAAAGATATATTGCTGGTATTAGGGGAAATCGGGTCTCAACAGTTTTACGTATGACCTGATAGTGGTTTCTATTTTTTATGTATACTCGTAAGTTACATATTTTTAATGATGTATCTGGGCAAGAATTATATTGTAGATTTTTCAATGATATTAAATATTCTATGTTGTCTAAAGTTAGTTCTGTTTGTTTCTGGGGAGATTGTATATGAGTGCTATATTCTCCTCTGATAGCTGCGGTACCAGATATGAAACAAAATATATTATTGGCGAAATCTATAAGTTTAGCTCGCTCAAACTTTGGCGTTTCTTTTAAAGAGGTTGTTGATGATCCTATTAAAACTTCTTTAGAATAAGAATGGGCGGCTATTTGCAGAGGATTGTTTAATGGGTAAATTCTTTTATGTTTGTTGTTTGTGCTTTTGAATGCAATACAACTGATGATGAGTCCGTTGAATTGAGCGCCTATACCGGTTGCTGCAGGATATCCGTAGGGCCATGAAGTCTTCTGGTAGAATTGAGTTCGGGAGTTGTTGTATATTTGGTAGTTCTGTTCATTATTATGATACCCTGTAATATTTCCGATATAATTCCATTGGCGTACTATATCTCCGATGGTAAAATTATGTTTGTAAAGTATTGATTCAAGCTTGGTAAATATATCGATACTTTGTTGAGATATTGATAAGAAATGACTCGAAGATGGAATACCTTCGATACATAACATTTCGCTTTGCTGGTCTTTTATATATAAATAATGAATGTTGTTAGTCGTTTCATGGGATATAGATATTGTATTATCTGAATTATATTCCCAAACCTCTACCCAGAGTTCTTGAGAAGAAATAGTTTGTTCTGGAATAAATGTAATAAGAATTTTTTTACTTAGTATTGTATATACAGCTTGTTTTATGTTGTGTAAAATTGTATGATAAGTCTGATCAATACATGTTCCAAAAAATGTCAGACTTAAGATTTTGTCTTGCTGGGTATGTTTTAGCAAATTGTGGATGGTTGTAAATATGTTAGAATCTATTGGAGCATGTAAATAATAGGTATTAGTAATCATATTTGTTCCTTTCTTTTGTTTAATATGTTTTTCATGTATACAAAAATATATTGTTTTTTTGATGTATAGGAATATTTGCAAGAGAAAATTCCGTGTGTCGGTGCTTGATTTTTATTACTCTTGTATAGATTAAGTCTGGTATTAAGTAAAAAGAAAAAACGTATATGCATATGTTAAGATTGTATCATTCTGTGGTATAAAATTTCTCTATCTTTGCTGATGTTAAATAGTAAAACTAATTATTATGAAATTCTCGAAAGCTATTGTTTCAACTATGATTATCGGTACTTGTCTGACTGCTTGCGGCAATCAGCAAAAAAAACAATCAGAAATGGATAAAACACCTGAAGCATACTCTATGCTAAATGTGCTTGAGAAGCTTCCTCAGCATAAAATGTTCATGTTTGGACATCACGATGATCCGGTTTATGGTATCGGCTGGGATGGAGATGAGAACCGAAGCGATGTGAAAAGTGTTTGCGGGGACTATCCGGCAATGATGTCTTTTGATTTGGGAAGAATGGAGATCTACGGTGATAAAACACTAGATAATGTATCGCTCGACCGTATCAGAAAGGAAGTTATTGCTCAGTATGAGCGTGGGGGTATGTCATCTTTCAGCTGGCACGTAGATAATCCTTTGACAGGAAAGGATTCATGGGATGTGAGTGACTCTACTGTGGTAAAGTCGGTTTTGCCGGGAGGAGTTAATCATGATAAGTTTATAGGTTGGCTGGATAAAGTAGCAGATTATCTTAATTCAATTCAGACTTCAGAAGGAGTAAAGGTTCCTGTGCTGTTCCGTCCTTGGCATGAGCATACGGGAAGTTGGTTCTGGTGGGGAAAGAATTTGTGCTCAACTGAAGACTATAAAGCGCTTTGGAGAATGACTTATGACCGTTTGCAAGAAAAAGGGGCTACTCAGTTGCTGTATGCATATTCTCCGGGTACGGAACCCAAAGACTCTACCGAATATCTGGAACGCTATCCGGGAGATGATATTGTTGACCTGATAGGAGTAGATGCATATCAGTTTGATAAAGATGCTTATGTGAAGAGCCTGGATAATGCACTTACCATTATGTCACAGGTAAGCAAGGCGCATAAAAAGCTGATGGCCGTAACCGAAACAGGCTATGAAACAATTCCTGATTCGCTTTGGTGGACACAAACATTGATGCCTGTAATTGAAAAATATCCGATCAGTTATGTGCTGGTATGGAGAAATGCGCGTGAAAGAGAAAATCACTACTATGCTCCTTATCCGGGACATCCGTCGGCTGCCGATTTTGTGAACTTCTATAATGATCCGCGGACATTGTTTGCCGGAGATATGAAAACAATAAAGTAAATTGATATAAAACTTATTATAATGAATACTACATTTGAAGACAAAGTAAAAAGATTGTTTGCTCAGCATGAAGAGTTGATTACTCGTAAGAATGAGCCTGTTGAAGCAACCAACGGAGTATATACCCGTTATAAGTATCCAGTTGTAACGGCTGCACATACTCCCGTGTTCTGGCGTTACGATTTGGATGAAAAGACAAATCCTTATCTGATGGAACGCATTGGAATGAATGCTGCAATGAATTCCGGAGCTATTAAATGGAACGGAAAATATTTGCTGGTAGTGCGTGTCGAAGGAGCTGACCGCAAGTCGTTCTTTGCTGTTGCTGAAAGCCCGAATGGAGTAGATAATTTCCGTTTCTGGGATTATCCTATTACCATGCCCGACGATGTAATACCGGCTACCAATATTTATGATATGCGTCTGACAGCTCACGAAGATGGTTGGATCTACGGTATTTTCTGTGCTGAACGTCACGATGATAATGCGCCTGCTGGTGATCTGTCTTCTGCAACAGCTACAGCAGCAATTGCTCGTACTAAAGACCTGAAGACATGGGAACGTTTGCCGGATTTGAAATCGAAGAGCCAGCAACGTAATGTTGTTCTTCACCCGGAATTTGTGGATGGAAAATATGCATTCTATACTCGTCCGCAAGATGGATTTATCGATGCCGGAAGTGGCGGTGGTATCGGATGGGCACTGGTTGACGATATAACTCATGCCGAAGTAAAAGAAGAAAAGATTATTGACTGCCGTTATTATCATACAATAAAAGAAGTGAAGAACGGTGAAGGTCCACATCCTATCAAGACTCCGAAGGGATGGTTGCACCTGGCTCATGGAGTACGTGGTTGTGCTGCTGGTTTACGTTATGTACTTTATATGTATATGACTTCACTCGAAGATCCTAGCAAGCTGATTGCTGCTCCTGGAGGCTATTTTATGGCTCCTGAAGGAGAAGAACGTATCGGTGACGTTTCAAACGTGTTGTTTACAAACGGTTGGATTGCCGACGAAGATGGAAAAGTATTTATTTATTATGCTTCTTCAGACACACGTATGCATGTAGCTGTTTCTACTATCGACAAACTGGTAGATTACTGTATGAATACTCCGCAAGACGGCCTGACAACTACTGCATCAGTAGAAACGTTGAAAAAACTGATTGATAAGAACCTGAAATTGATAAAATAATAAAAATAAGAAAGTAAGTACTGCTATGATAAAACTCACGGAAAAAATAGGTTATGGTTTCGGAGATATGGCTTCCTCTATGTTTTGGAAGTTGTTCGGGGCTTATTTGATGATATTCTATACGGATGTATTTGGCTTGCCTGCTGCTATGGTGGGAACAATGTTCTTGGTTACTCGTATATGGGATTCTGTATTCGATCCGATTGTTGGAGTTGTAGCCGACCGTACTTCCAGCCGATGGGGTAAGTTCCGCCCGTACTTGTTATATCTGGCTATTCCGTTTGCTTTGATAGGAGTACTTACTTTTTATACGCCATCTTTCGGCGATATGGGTAAATTGGTTTATGCCTATATAACCTATTCGCTGATGATGATGGTTTATTCGGCCATTAATGTTCCTTACGCATCCTTGTTAGGAGTGATGAGTCCCGATCCGTCAGAACGCAATACACTGTCTACTTATCGTATGATGTTTGCTTATTTGGGCAGTTTTATTGCACTTCTGTTGTTCATGCCTATGGTCAATGCCTTTAGTGGGCATAGCAAGGAAGTTGCTGACCAGCAGTTCGGATGGTTCATGGCTGTGGTTGTAATTGCAATCATGTGTGCAGTCTTGTTCTTTGGTTGTTTTGCATGGACAAAAGAACGGGTGAAGCCTATCAATGATAAAAAGACTTCTCTGAAAGATGATATCAAAGATCTCTTCCATAATAAACCGTGGTGGATATTGTTTGGTGCCGGAGTAGCCACTTTGGTATTTAACTCTATCCGTGACGGAGCGGCGGTATATTACTTCAAGTATTTTATTATAGAAGACGAGTACCGTACTATTTCGCTGATGGGCGTATCGTTTGTGTTGAGTGGATTGTATCTTTCTATCGGTCAGATTGCCAATATTGTAGGAGTTATTCTGGCTGCTCCCATGAGTAATAAGATTGGAAAGAAAAGAACTTTCGCATTGTCTATGCTGGTAGCTTCAGCCTTAAGTGTGGTATTCTTCTGGTTCGATAAGGATGATCTGGTTCTGATTTTTGTATTCCAATGTCTGATAAGCATATGTGCCGGAAGTATTTTCCCTTTGCTTTGGTCAATGTATGCCGACTGTGCCGATTTCTCGGAACTGAAAACAGGTAATCGTGCGACAGGTTTGATATTCAGTGCGTCATCAATGAGTCAGAAGTTTGGCTGGGCCATTGGTACAGCTGTAACCGGATGGCTGTTGTCTTTCTTCGGTTTCCAGGCTAATGCAGTGCAAAGTGAAGAAACTATTAATGGTATTAAGATGTTCTTAAGTCTGCTTCCCGCAATTGCGGCATTTATTTCGGTAGTATTTGTTTGCTTCTATCCATTGGGAGAACAGAAAATGAAGGGTATAATGGAACAGTTAAACTTAAAACGACAATCAAAAAATGTATAACGAAATAGTATCACAGCTCTGTTCTGAGGTAAAGGCTGAGCTGGAAAACAATATTCTTCCTTTTTGGATGACAAAAATGACCGACCATGAGCATGGTGGATTCTATGGCCGTATCACAGGCAATGACGTGTTGGAGGCATCAGCTTCGAAAGGAGCAATTCTCAATGCACGTATTTTGTGGACTTTCTCTGCTGCTTATCGCTTGTTGAGAAAAAAAGAATATCTTGAAACTGCTACACGTGCAAAGCGTTATCTGATTGATTTCTTCTATGACAGTGATTTTGGAGGTATTTATTGGGAACTTGATTATAAAGGAAATCCTGTCGATACAAAAAAACAGATTTATGCCATAGGCTTTGCTATTTACGGTTTGAGTGAATATACGCGTGCTACAGGTGATGCTGAGGCTTTGGATTATGCCAAACGTTTGTTTGAAGTTATCGAGAAGTATAGCTTTGATGCAGAAAAGAATGGTTATCTGGAAGCTCTTACCCGCAACTGGTGTCCAATAGAAGATATGCGTCTGAGTGATAAAGATGAAAACGAGAAGAAAACCATGAATACGCATTTGCATATTCTGGAACCTTATACCAATCTGTATCGCGTGTGGAAGGATGAACGTCTGGGAAAACAAATCTATAATCTGGTAAACTTGTTTTTGGATAAAATATTGGATGCTGAAACTTATCATCTGAATTTATTTTTTGAAGATGACTGGACCAACAAATATCAGATTGTATCATACGGACATGATATTGAGGCGTCGTGGCTGATTCATGAAGCTGCTTTGGTATTAGGTGATAAAGGTCTGTTGCAGAAGGTGGAACCTGCCATTATAAAAATAGCTGAGGCTGCTGATGAAGGACTAAATCCAGATGGCAGCATGATTTATGAAAACTTTGTGAGCAAAGGAAAAATAGATCGTGAGTTGCATTGGTGGGTACAAGCTGAGAATGTTGTCGGTCATCTTAATCTTTATCAGCATTTTGGTGATAAGTCGGCCTTGGAAAAGGCATTGAAGTGCTGGACATTTATCAAGTCAAAATTAGTAGACACGGAGCAGGGTGAATGGCATTGGAGCTTGTATCCTGACGGAACAGTTAATACCAAAGATGATAAAGCTGGATTCTGGAAATGTCCTTATCATAATGGTCGTATGTGTATGGAAATATTGGAACGTTTTTCTTGAAAAACGATAGAGAACAGCTTTCATCATTATTAGACGAATAATAGTAATGATGAAGGCTGTTTTTTGTTGCTTAACCCCGGATTACTAATAATATTATGAGAAAACTATTATCTGTTTTACTGCTTATACAGTTTATGGCTTGTTTGTCTGTCAGTGCACAACAAATAAGAGAGTCGATATTGCTGAATAATGGATGGAAATTTGCGTATGGACATGCTGGTGACATGAAAAAAGATTTTACTCATGGAACTGAATATTTTACTTATTTCGCAAAGGCCAAGTCTTTTAATCAGAACCAAGGTCCAAGTTCCGAGCAGTTTAATGACTCTTTGTGGCAAACAGTCAGTTTACCGCACGATTGGGCAGTTGATCTTCCTTATTCAGAAGAAGCAAGTCATAGTCATGGATATAAAACCATCGGATGGAAATATCCTGAAACAAGTGTTGGATGGTATCGGCGTAAGTTTTATATTGCAGCAGAGGATTCAGGCAAACACATTGCTGTCAGATTTGATGGAATCTTTCGTAATGCACAAGTATTCTGCAACGGTTTTTATTTAGGACATGAACCGAGCGGATATGCTACCCAGGTTTATGATTTGACGGAATACTTGAATTACGGCGCAGAGAATCTGCTTACAGTCCGTGTAGATGCCAGTACGGAAGAAGGCTGGTATTACGAAGGAGCAGGAATTTATCGCGATGTGTGGTTGGAAAAGATGTCATTAGTTCATGTTGCTCCTTTTGGCACGTTCGTTACTTCTCGCATAACCGATTCTTATAAGGCTGCCGATGTGAATATAGAAGTTCGTTTATCGAATAAGGGATTGGAACCGGCGAATTGTACAGTGGTCAATCGTGTCCTTGATGCTACAGGACGCGAAGTAGTCAGTACGCAGAAATCAGATATTACTTTAGCTCCTAAACAGGAAGAGGTGAAGCTATTGCAGTCGGTAAAGATGAATGATATTCATTTGTGGAATCTGGAACAGCCTTATTTATATACCTTATATACAGATGTATATGTCGGCGAGAAGTTGGTTGATACATATTCTACCAATTTTGGAATCCGGAAAATCGAGTTTGATCCACAGAAAGGATTTATGCTAAATGGTTGTCCGGTTAAATTGAAAGGAACTAACTTACATCAGGATCATGCCGGAGTAGGGACTGGAATCCCCGACCGGTTGTGGGAGTATCGCATAAAGAAGATGAAAACGATAGGAAGTAATGCCATACGCACGTCGCACAATCCGATGTCGCCTGTCTTTCTGGATTTATGCGACCGCCTGGGAATGCTTGTTATTGAAGAAAATCGTCTGATGGGTATCAATCGTGAGCATATCGGTCTTTTGGAACATATGATCAAGCGTGACCGGAATCATCCATGTATTATTTTGTGGAGTATCGGAAATGAAGAGTGGGCACTCGAAGGTAATGAACGTGGATTGCGTATTACTAAATCGATGAGTGAATATGTACATCAGCTGGACTCAACTCGCCTGTCGACACAAGGAACGGCCGGTGGACGGGTTTCTCTCTTCGGAGTCGATGTGAAAGGATATAATTATCTCCGCCAGAACCCGATAGATGAATTCCATCAGAAACATCCTGAGTGGTATTCGCCGGTTGGTTCGGAGGAAACATCAGGATGTGGTACACGTAACGTTTATTATACCGATTCATTACGTGGTTGGATGGCTCCTATCAATCGTACGGCTCAAGATGATAATCATATTATTAATCCGATGGCAAGAGGCTGGCAGTTCTATCATGACCGTCCTTGGCTGGCCGGACTTTTCTATTGGACAGGACTTGATTATAGAGGTGAACCGAATCCGATGCTTTATCCGGCTACCGGCTCACAGTTTGGCATATTTGATTATTGCGGATTCCCTAAAGATGAAGCCTTTTATCTGAAATCTTGGTGGACTGACGAACCGGTTCTGCATTTGTCACCGCATTGGAATTTGTCTGGTCATGAAGGAGATAGTATTAATGTATGGGCATATAGCAATTGTGACGAAGTTGAACTGTTTGTCAACGGAAAAAGCTTAGGACGGAAGTCTATGCCGGTCAATGGATATATCGAATGGAAAACAATCTATCGTCCGGGTAGTCTACTGGCCAAAGGCTATAAGGCTGGCAAGAAAGTTATGGTAGAGAAAATAGAAACTACAGGTAAGGCTACCCGTATCTCAATAGAACCATATAATACAACTTTGAAGGCGGACGGTCAGGATATTGCAATTGTAGATCTGACATTGAAAGATGAAAAAAATCGTGAAGTACCCGATGCCATGAATGAAATGATTGTTACCTTGACTGGTCCTGCAACGATATTGGGATACGGGAACGGTGATCCGGGATTCAAGGAAATAGAACGTCCTGTAAATGGTGAAACATCTTTCCGCATCAAAGCTTTTTCTGGAAAGGCACAGGTAATAATCCGTTCGCAGGAAGGAAAGAAAGGAAATGTCCAATTGGAAGTTTCTGGTACGGGATTGAAAAAAGCAACTCAACAATTTATAATAGATTAATATCATGAATAATATTCGAAATTTGGCGATGGCTTCTATGGTATGTGCCGGAAGCCTTGCAGGAATGGCTCAGCCGGCTCCTGCGATTTCTGCTGATCCGGTAATCGAGGCACATATTCAGGAATGGCTGAAAAAAATGACACTCGAAGAGAAAATCGGACAGATGTGTGAGATAACAGTCGATGTAGTTACTGATTTTCCAGGAAGCAAAGATGGGTTTAAGTTGAGCGAGGCTATGCTCGATACGGTGATAGGTAAGTATAAAGTTGGTTCTATCCTGAATGTTCCTTTAAGCGTAGCCCAGAAAAAAGAAGTGTGGGCGGCTGCCATTAAGCAAATTCAGGAGAAGTCGATGAAAGAAATAGGCATTCCATGTATTTATGGAGTGGACCAGATTCATGGAACCACCTATACACTCGATGGTACATTATTCCCTCAAGGTGTCAACATGGGAGCTACTTTCAATCGCAGCCTGGTTCGTCGTGGAGCAGAAATATCTGCTTACGAAACAAAGGCTGGCTGTATTCCCTGGACCTATGCTCCGGTTGTCGATTTGGGACGTGACCCGCGCTGGCCGCGTATGTGGGAGAACTACGGAGAAGACTGTTATGTGAATGCAGAAATGGGTGTTGAGGCTGTCAAAGGTTTTCAGGGAGATGATCCGAATCATATTGGCGAATATAATGTGGCAGCCTGCATGAAACATTACATGGGATATGGTGTTCCTGTTTCGGGTAAGGACCGTACACC